>k87-589604_pt1 | contig 11346 bp, 8 predicted proteins | sample MGYA00084031_6733416 | MGnify analysis MGYA00084031
ACCGCCTGCGCTACGAGCCGGGTGGTCTGGACGCCGACGTCTTCTGTGATCTCGCCCGGAAGGGGGAGCGGGCCGCCGCGCGCGGCGACACCGTGACCGCCGCCCGGCTGCTGCGCCGCGCGTTGGACCTGTGGCGCGGCAACGCCTACGGGGATCTCGCCGACCATCCCGCGCTCCGTGACGACGCCCACCGGCTCGACGAGCACCGCTTGGCCGCCTTGGAGGCGCGCATCGAGGCCGACCTCGCCTTGGGGGCCCACACCGAGCTGGTGCCGGAGCTGGTCCGATTGGTCGCCGAACTGCCCTTCCGAGAAGGGCTTCGAGCCCGGCTCATGCTGGCGCTCTACCGCGACGGACGGCAGGCCGAGGCGTTGGAGACGTACCACGAGGGCCGGCGCATCCTCGCCGAGGAACTGGGCATCGCCCCCGGCCAGGTCCTGCGTGACATGTACGAGGCGATCCTGCGCGGGGACCCCTCCCTGGAGCCGCCCTCACCGCCGCCGCGCGTGCGCGAGTTACCGCCCGACATCGCCCACTTCACCGGCCGCTGCGTGGAGGTGGCACGGCTCACCGCCGATCTGGTCGAAGGCCGTCGCCTGGCGGTGATCTCGGGCCCGGCCGGGATCGGCAAGTCGGCGTTGGCCGTCCACGTCGCGCACCGGGTCGCCGACCGCTACCCCGACGGGCAGCTCTACCTCGACCTGCACGGCGCCACGCCCGGCGTCGAGCCGCTGCGGCCCGCCGAGGCGCTCGGCCGCCTGCTCCGCTCGCTCGGGGTCGCCGGTGCGGCGGTGCCCGCGGACGCGGACGAAGCCGCCGCGCGGTTCCGCTCGCTGACGGCCGGCCACAGCTATCTGATCGTTTTAGACAACGCGCTGGACGCCGCCCAGATCCGCCCCCTGCTGCCCGGCGGTCCCGCCTGCGCGGTCGTCGTGACCAGCCGCAAGATGCTCGGTTCGCTGGACGGCGCGGCCCAGTACCCCCTCGACGTCCTCGCCCCGGACGAGGCCGACGAGATGTTCCGTCGGCTGGCCGGTGACGCCCGCGTGGACGCCGACCCCTCCGCCGCCCGGGAGGTGGTGAGCAGGTGCGGGTATCTCCCGCTGGCCATCTGCATCGCCGCGGCGCGGCTGGCGGTGCGGCCGACGTGGACGGTGGCCACCTTGGCCGACCGCCTGGCGAAGGAGGAGCACCGCCTGTCGGAGCTGCAGAACGACGATCGCACGCTCCGGGCCGGCTTCGCGGTCAGCTACCACGACCTCGCCCCCGCCGCGGCCCGCGCCTTCCGCATCCTGGGCCTTCTGGACTGCCGGGACGTCGGCATCCAGGTCGCCTCCGCCGCCACCGGTCTGCCCCCGGAGACGGCCGAACGCGTCCTGGACGACCTGGTCGACGCCCAGCTGCTGCGGGCCTGCGCCCGTGGCCGCTACCGCTTCCACGACCTGATCCGGCTGTTCGCCAGGGAACGCGCCGCGGCCGAGGAGCCGGCGCAGGCGCGTGCGCACGCGGTGCGGCGGGTCCTGCACCACTACCTGGCGACGGCCAGAGCCGCCAGCGAGCTGATCATCCCCATGGCTCCGTGGCGAGCCACGCTCGGCCCGCCCGCATCCGACGCCGGGGACGGCGGTGTCCGCCTGGCCGACCGGGAGGCGGTCTACGCCTGGATCGACGAGGAGAGCGGCAACCTGTCGGCCGTCGTACGGCAGGCCGTCGACTCGGGCGCCGACGACCTGGCCGTCGGCCTGGCCGCCGCGCTGTTCTTCCCCCTGTACGACCGCGGACGCTGGCGGGAGCTGCTGAGCATCAGCGAACTGGGCGCCGAGGCCGCCGACCGCCTGGGCGACCCGTTCGGCCAGGCCATCGCGCACGGCGACCTCGGCTATACCCTGGCCGACCACGGTGAGCACCGAAGAGCCGTCGCCCACCTGCAGCGCTCGCTCGCCGAGTACCGCGCGCTCGGGAACCGAAGAGGGGAGTCCGCGCAGCTCGACCGGCTCGGCGTCGTCTACAGCAGGATGGGACGTTTCACGGAGGCCATCGCGCACTTCCGCGCCTCTTTGGCGGCCGAGAGCGGCAACCGTTACGGCGAGGCGATCACGCTGACCAACCTCGGCCTGACCTACCAGCGGGCCGGCATGTTCGACCTGGCGGTCGAAGCCCATCTGTCGTCCATCGCCATCAGCGAGGACATCGGGGATCTCGTCGGCATGGCGGTGGCGGCGGGGAACGCCGCCGAGGCGCACCGCCGGGCCGGACGGCCCGACAAGGCGGTCGACTACTACCGCAGGGCGCTGGAGGCGGACCGCCGGGCCGGTAACCGCGATACGCACACCGAGGCCGTGCACTGGTGGGGGCTGGGCGGCGCGCTCGCCGACCTCGGCGAGGAGGCGGCGGCACTGGAGTGCCGCCGCCAGGCGGCGGCGATCCTGCACCGGCTGGGGCTGATCGGCGGCGAGGAGCGGGCGCGTATCGACTCCGGACGGATGACCGAGACACCGCAGGTCATCGCGAGGAACCAGTGACCGTCACACCTCGGTCCCCTCCGGGGTGTCCCCGCCGTCGCGCCGGCCGCGCCCCTTCAGGAGGTCGGCGGCGCCATGCCTGATCAGCGTGCTGATCAGGGCGCGCACCTCGTCGGCGCCCCAGGCCGCCGCCGCCTCCCGCAACGGCAGCGGACCGGTGGACAACCGTGCCAGCGCCTCCCGCCAGCGTTCCGGTGTCTCCACCCGCCGGCCGCCCGCCAGCACGGCCACCCGTTCTCCCGGTCCGGTTCCGGTGACGGATGCGCCGTCCCGCAACCGCACCCGCAGCCCATCCCAGTCGTCGCCGTTGAGCAGGCTGAGCGCCGTGAGGGTCTGCGCGAACGGATCCCCGCCGCCGGTCGGAGGGTGCGGCCCCGCCGTCAGGGAGGCGGCGTACCTCGTCCCGAACGTCCCCTCCTCGGCGTCACGAGCCAGCAGGTCGCGCAGGAGCGCCGACTTCGCCGCGAACGCGGCGGCGAGCCGATCCTCGGAGGTGCCCGCCCGGTTCGGGGCTCCGTCGAAGTCCGGGCGGGCGAGGACCCGGCGCACGGAGTCGAGCAGCAGCTCGCGCCAGGTGACCGGTTTGCCGCCCACCGACAGGTGCGCGGAGAGCATGCCGTCCACGGACGTGGCGACGTGCGGGGCCCCCGCCGGGACGTAGAGGCAGTCGCCCGGCCGCAGGGTCACCTCCAGGGCGACCGGTCCGGCGGCGGAGGGCGGCACGATCCGTCCCCGATCCGGTGTGGGACCGGTCTTCTCGTGCACGATCCAGTGCTTCCTGCCTTCGAGCTGCAGCGCGAACACGTCCATGTTGTCGTGGTGCAGCGCGAGCCCCCGCTCGTCCGGCGGCGTGATGAAGACCGCGCTGGTGAAGGTCTCCCCCAGTTCCTCTCCCAGCGCGTCGCAGAGTTCGCGGACGGGCTCGGAGAAGAGCTGGAACTCGTGGACGACGGCCGTCGCGCCCCGCATGATGTGCTCGGCGAACCGTCCGGCGTGCACGAAGTCCCGCACCACCGTCCTGCCCGCTTTCCGCGTCTCGGTGTAGAGCGAGGGCGGTATGGGCGCCCCCTCCGGTCCTTCCAGCCGCACGTACGGCGGGCGGGCCACACCCGAGCGCAGCAGCCGGACCACGTCGTCGAAGCACGGCAGACCCGGCAGCCCGTCCATCGGCCGGAACAGCACGGGAGACCGGGTCCAGTGCTCCTTCAGGAACGCCTCCGCGCCGCCGGTGATCCGATCGAGGACGCTCACGGCCGCACCTCCTGCCGGGGCGCGGCCAGGAATCCCTTCTCACGCGCGGTCCGCAGGGCACGTTCGACGTCGCTCAGCGCGAACCCCAGCCGCTCGGCTATCTCACGCGCCCCCATCGTGCCGTCGCACAGGGACAGCAGGGCGTGCAGAGCGGGAGGGATCCGGCTCACCCGCGTCTGCAGACCCTCGTCGCAGGACAGGACGTAGCACGTCGGCTCGGGGTCGATGCCGGTGGGCGGCAGACCGGCCGTGATCTGACGGTGCGCCTTCGCGACGGGGATGGCGAAGCGGGCCAGCCTGATGCCGGCGGCCAGCCGTGGAGCCGACGGCCCGGCGGCGCCGGACGCCTCCCCCTGGAGGGCCGCGGACGCCCGCTCCGGCGGCTCGCCGGGCGGGACGGCGGACGCGGCTGGCCGCTCCCGCACCTCCCGCCACAGCAGCTCGAACGCGATCAGCTCGCGCAGCACCAGCGTGGGCCCCTCCTCGGGGAGCGTCTCGGCGAAGGCGGCCAGCCGCCGCGCGAACCCGTCCACGCTCCCGCCGGAGAACAGTCCCGCGCGCTCCACCGCCGCGGCGAACACGGCGTCCTCCCGCGCCAGCCGTTCGATGAGAGCCGCCGACGCGGGGAAGTTCTCGCGCATGTGCCAGCGGTTCTTCTTCTGCCGCAGGGCGGCGGTCAGCCGCAGTCGCGCCGGATCGATGGCCCGGAGCCGGTCGACGACCTCCGCGTCCGTGCCGTGCCGTGCCGCGAACGCCTCCGGGTCGCCGTGCAGCTCATCGATGAGGCCGGGATCGGCGAGCAGCCGGGCGAGGACGGGTTGGAAGCCCCGCGCCGCCATCAGGCCACCCCGCTGGCGAGGACCGCGCGTACCCGGTCCAGCTCCGCGGCGAGCACGCCGAAGTCGCTGGGGAAGTTCCGGTCGCGTTCGATGAGGACGCCCTTCGGCGTGGTGCGCCGCAGCACGGCGGCGAGCAGGTCGAGGACGTCCTCGCCGACCGGCCCGTCGTGGCCGTCGATGAGAACGCCGTCGATCTGAGCCGTCTCCGCGTTGCCCGCCAGGTGCACCTGCACCACCCGCTCCAGCGGGAGGGCGGCGACGAAGGCGACGGGATCGTAGCCGTGGTTGCGCGCGTTCACCATCACGTTGTTCAGGTCGAGGAGCAGGCCGCAGGCGGTGTGTGCGAAGACCTCGTTGATGAACTCCGCCTCGCTCAGCGGGCCGCCGACGTCCACGTAGTAGGCGATGTTCTCCAAGATGAACGGCCGCCCGAGCCGGTCCTGCACGTAGTCGGCGTGCGCGGCGATCCGCCGTGCCGCCTCGCGCGTGCGCTGCACCGGCGTCAGCGCATCCAGGTCGATGCCGTCCTCGCGGGTGAAGCACAGATGGTCGCTGACCCACGGCGCGTCGATCGCGTCCGCCAGCCGCGCCACGGCGTCGACGTACTCCTCGTCCGGCGGCGACTCCGACCCCACCGACATGCCGAGACCGTGCGGGACCACGGTCCTGCCGCCGGTCAGCTCGCGCAGTGCGACGAGAGCCTGCGGACGGTCCAGGTAGCTGTCGGTGATGACCTCCAGCCAGTCGACGGCGTCGATCCCGGCGAGAAGCCCGTCGTGGATCTCCGGCCGGTAGCCCAGGCCGACGCCGAGGTCGGGCAGGGTGTTCACGGTTCCTCCCTTCCGCCGTGCTCGCTCATCACCGCTCCCCGTCCGGGTGCGCGTACCCGAGGGCGACGGTGAACAGGTGCCGAGAGCCCGGCTCGACCGCGCGCAGCTCGCGGCAGACCTCGACACTGCTCCCGGCGTAGACGGACGCCTCCAGGGCGTGGGTGCGCGCCGCCAGCCAGATCGCGTGGCCGAGCGCCCCCACCCGCACGAGCAGACCGCCGTAGCCGTCCGCGCCCGCGCGGTGGAGCGTCCCGCAGATCAGCAGGAGGCACGGAGCGTCGGTGTACCGTCCGGGCAGCTCGGCCATCCAGGAAGGCGTTCCGAGCGATGTCAGCCGGCCGTCCGGGGCGCGCCGGTGCAGGCCCGGCGGCACGCCCTCCACCCGGTAGGCGGCCACGAGCACGTCCGGCCGGAGCGGGTCGTGCGCCGCCCGAGGCCACTGGCGGCGCTGCGCCGCCTCGGCGAGGTCGAGCACGCTCCCCAACGTCTCCGCCGGCACCGCTGCGGCGGCGAACCGCCGCACCGAGCGGCGACCGGCCAGCACGGCGGACAGCGGTATCCGCGGTCCCGGCCGGGCCGGCGCGGGCTCGGGCGGTGCGGTGCGGAGGCCGGTTCCCGGGGCGGCGCGGGCCGTCACGCTCGGCGGCGCGACGGCACCCCCGCCACGGCCCAGCACCTCTTTGACGGCGTCCACCGGCGCGTTCTCCGGCAGCAGCGGCACGGCATGCCTCCCTCACATCGTGATGCGTCATCGGACCGCGTCGGGTCGGACGAGACCGGCCAGCGCGGCGATGAACCGGTCGTCGGGCCCCACACGCAGGACCTCGGCCACCCGCCCGTCCCAGCGCGAGGCGAACACCGGCGCCAGCCCGTAGCCGTGGCAGACGGCGGTGAACTGGGTGGTGGCGCACCCGGCGTCCAGCGCGCCGAGCCGGTAGGCGAAGTCGCCGTACTTGACGGCCAGCCGCTCCCGCGCCGTGACGAAGACGAAGACCGCCTCCAGCGGCAGCCCGGCGAGGTCCGTTCCGGCGGTGAGCTCCGCCGGCGACACCGTGGAACGCCGGGCCGCGATCAGCCGGTGTCCGAGGTCGTCGTAGCGGAAGAGCGTGCCGGGCAGACCCGCGACGCCCGCGCCGTGCCAGACGTAGAGCTCGGTCGACGCCATGTTCCCGCCCGAGGGCGCCCAGCGCTGCTCGGGAGGGTCGCCGGGCAGCGACCGCAGCCCGGCGGTCATCCGGGCGATCGCGCCGATCACGGTCGTGTCCAGGACGGCGAGGTCACCGGCCGGCGGGTCGCCGAACACGCCCGACGGCTCCGGCTGCCCGCCGGGCAGGTCCAGCGCGGGGTGGGCGTCCAGGGCGGGCCGCTCGGCGCGCGCCGCCTCCACCCGGGCCTGCCAGGACGGCGTCGGGTCCGGCTGCGGGTAGAGACCCGCCGGCCCGGACGCCACCGACTCCTCGTAGGCGTGGATCAGTTCGACACGCGGATCCGGACCGGGCGGCGGCATGTCGCCGCAGCATGGGCAGTCCTCCTCGCGTACCAGAAGCCGTGACTCCGTCTCCCACGAGCGGGTGTCGAGCCGGGTGACGAGGTGAGGGCTGGGCACGCCCGGCAGCTCGCCCACGATCGCGACCGCCCGCGCCGCGGCGAGACCGGCCGCCGTCACGGCGGTGGCGGGATCGGCCGCCGGGGCCGCGGAGGTGCCGGGCTCGTCCGCGCCGTCCCCCCATCCGGCCGCTCCGCGGGCACGCCGCAGGCACCGCGGGCACGCGGTCAGGTCGTCCCGGAAGCACGGTCCGAGCTCGATATGGCCGTCGCCGACGCGGACCCGCAGCACCGGCACCCCGGTTCCCCGGCACATTCCGACGATCCGGCCGAGAAGCCCGTCCGCCCCCGGCGTCTCCAGCACGACGGCGAGCCGGCGCCCGCCGGTGGCCGGCTCGGCGGCGAGCGCGTCGCACGCCGTGGTGACCATGCCGACCCCGCACGCCCGCAGGTCCTCGCACACGTCCTCGGCGAGCACGTCCGCGCCCGCGACGACCACGGTCGCCGCGGCGAGCAGGCCGAGGACGCGGGCGGCACCCGCCGGTGGGACGGCGACACGTGAGAAGTGGTCCACGACCTCCTCGTGCACGTCCCGCCCGGCCCGCGGCGGCGGTCCCGGTTCCAGGAGGCCGCGCTCGCCGAGGACGGCCAGCAGCCGTGCCACCTGCTCGGGAGAGGCGCGCAGCGCGCCGGCCAGCTCCTTCGGCGTGCACGGCTCGCGCAGGCGCGCGAGCGCGTCCGGAAGCAGGGTCGTGGCGGCACGGCCCCGGAACACGTGCCGGTTCCGCGCCCCCTCGACGATGACGCCGTCCGCCACCGGGATCACGACGAGCCCGCCGCGCAGGGTCGTCACCGTCCCGTTCTCAACGCGATCGGACATGCGCGGCCTCCGACACGGTCCTCAACGCGGTCTCCAAGACGGCGGTCCGGTCGACGCCGCGGCCGAACGCCGCGGCGCACCTCTCGCAGCCGTGGCAGGGCAGCACGGCGTGCCCGGTGACGCTCAGATCCCCCGTCGAGAGCGCGACGACCTCGCCCGGCGCCCAGCCGTACGGCTCGCGCCCCGCCGGCTCACCCGCACGCCGCAGCATGGACGCGGCGATCCCCGCGGCGGCCCGCGCGTGCGGCGGGAGGAATCCACGGGGGCCGAGAGCGGGATCGGCGTCGTAGGCGGCGTGGACCCGCGCGGTGTTCGCCCAGTCCGGATCATGCTGGGCGAGCCTGCGCCGGTAGCAGTCGAAGCACGGGCCCACCCCCGGGCGCACCAGCGGCCCGACCAGCACGTGCGGATGCCGCAGGACGATCGGCAGCCACGGCGTGCCGTTCTCGTGGGCCATCGCGTCGGCGCGCGCGCAGAACGCGTCGGCGGGCCGCCACAGCGCGATCACCACCGCGTTCGCCGTCGCGAACGCGTCCGCGAGCCCGTCCTCCCGCACGATCCGGGCCCGCGGGAGCCGCGCGGTGAGCACGCCGACGACGTGCTCGCCGAACGGGCCCACGCCCAGCAGCGCCGGGCCGGTCACGCGACCGGTTGCGGCCATGGGTTCAACTCCGTCTCCTCCAGTACGCGAAAGCCCATCGAGGCGGGCGCCTCGTACAGCCGGCGGTGGCCTTTGAACTGGGCGAGGGGGGCGATGCTCATCGGCTGCAGATCGGCGACGACCGCGCACACCGCCGTGAGCCCGGCGGCGGCGAGCTCCATCGGCGTGCGGTCCACGACGACGGGCCGCATCCCCTTGCCGGTGAGCGCGCCGACCACCGCGGCCACCGCGTCGGCGGGGTCGCCGGGCAGCGGCGGCACAGGCCGCCGCGGCCGGCGGTCGGCGCCGTCGAGCAGGAAGCCGAACGCATGCGCGCGTCCGGCACGGCCCATGTACCGGGCGCCGTCCGCGATATCGGCGAAGTCGGCCAGGTCGGCCGGGGGCTCCGCAGCCGGATCTCGCAGCAGCTCGCGGACGCCTATCGCCTCGGTGACCGCCTTCACCGCCGCCTGCTCCATGGTTCTGCCGGTCCCGGCCCCCACCGCCCGGCAGGCGCGCTCGTCGCGGTCGGCGGCCAGCACGCATACGGCTGTCGGCACGCCCAGATCGGTGGTGGCGTCGAATACGTAGGTGTCGACGAACCCTTCGTGGTTCCAGCGGACGAGCGCGTCGAGGACCGGGGTGGTGTGCCGCTCGTCCACCAGCGGGAGAGGAAGCCGCTGCAGCCATGAGACGGCGATCGCGTCCCGTTCGATCACCTCCAGCAGCCCGCGGAGCACGGCCTCGACCGGGTCGGCGTGCACCGCGTTACCGGTGGAGATCGACACGAGGTAGTTCTCGGCCGGGGACTCCGGCCGCAGGCTGTAGCAGGCCATGCGGGCGGGTATCCACACCGGCTCCGAAGTGGCCAGGTCCCACCCGCGCGTCCACCTGATCTCGGCGTGCGGGTCGAACTCGACGACGGGGCAGGAGGGGTGGGCGTACTCAGCGGGTGAACAGCGTGGATAGCGGTACGGCTCCAGGCATTCGCCCTCCAGATCGCGGGCGGCGGCCCGGATGCGATGTTCGCCCAGGTGGTCGGCGCCGGCATACCGTTCGGCCGCCTCGGCGACGGCGACGAGACGGGCATGGTCGGCCGAGGACGCCGACATGCCGGACCCGGTGACGGATTCCTCCCGGCCCACGCCGGGAAGGGCGCTGCCGACCGTGGACTGGTACCAGTGCACCGGCAACCGGCCCCGGGCCGGTGTGCCGGGGTGGGGCCACACGTCGGAGACGACCCCGAGCCGTGACACCAGCATGTCGAGATCTGCCTGCACTCGCACTCCTGCGACGGTCCTTGCGGGACGGTCCCGGTGGGCGGCCGGCGGCCGCCCACCGGTCACCTCGTTCCAGCCGTCCTCACGGCCGTCCGCCTCGCGGCGCGGCTCGGACGGCGTGGCCTCGGATCAGCTCGCGGTGTTCTCCGGGTGATAGCTGAAACTCGTGGCCGAGCCGAAGCACGGCATGTTGCTCTCCCGGTTCGCGAACAGGTCCTCCTCGATGTCGTCCACAAGGAGGTCCAGCGTGTCCGGTGCTGCCGTTGGCGTACTGGAGTTCGACACGGTCTCTCCTGTCTGTCGGTCGGGAGTGAGCGCCCATCTCCTAGCCACGCCGGAGAGCGGGCCCGAGCACTCCGGCGGATTGCGTAGCCACTATGCGCCGGGCCGATATAGCTTCGGTGTCCGCTCGTTTTGATCGACTGGATACCGGTGGACTCGGCGCGGCCGAGGCGGAGTGCTCACATGGACGTCCGGCCGATGTCAGGTGTAGCCGAGCCGCCGCATCAGGGCGGCGAGCGCGGCGCGTGGGCGCTCCTCGAGCCCGCGTCCGAGATCCTCGGCCGCCGAGCCTTCCTCCGGCTGCGGCGTGCGCAGCGCCGGGGAGGTGAGGAACTTCCAGTCGCCGCCGTAGAGGCGGCCGGCCGGGCCGAGGCCGCCGAACCGCCACCGCTCGGGCGAGCGTACGCTCTTCGCGATCGTCTCGTTCCAGTCCAGCCCGAGCCGGCGGACGACCTGCGACAGGGCGCCCTCCGGGTCCCGCAGCACGTCCTCGGCTTTGATCCGCATCCGGTTGCGTGGCGGCACCTTCTCCAGGGCGCGCAGGATGCGCAGGTGGGCCAGGCACCAGGCTCGTACGCACAGCGCGTGGAAGGCTTCGGCGTCCAGCCCGGTGAAAAGCGTCCTCCAGTTCTCCTTCATCGAGCGCACCGTGGCGGCGGGATGGCGGGTCAGGTGGATGTACCGCGCGTCGGGGAAAGCGGTCATGCACCTTTCCAACGCGCCGTCCCGCGTCACGGTCTCCGGTGACTTCTCCAGCGCGACGCGGGGACGCACCGCCTCCACGAGGTGGCGCATCAGCCGCGATGTGGGCCAGTGCGCGCGCTCGGCCAGCCAGGCGCGCGCCCAGTCGATGGCCGCGGGGTCCTGACTGCCCCGATGCACCTCGGCGACCGCCCGGTACAGGCCGGAGAGCCGCCGCTCGATCCAGTCGTCGGGCAGGCCGACGTCCTCCTGCCGCTGGCCGAGGAGGGCGCCGACCGTGGGAGCGGTGAACAGCAGCAGTTCGGGGAACCCGTAGATCTGCGGGTGCTGTGCCAGCATCGCGACCGTGACGGTCGAGCACGAACGAGGCGGCGCCAGCAGGAAGATCGGGGATGCGGTTGCCGGTTGCACGTCCTCAGCCTGCCGCCGCGCCGTATGCGGCCGATGCCCGGACACGATGATCCAACGTTCACCGGCGGCCGGGCGGAACCGGGCCGCCGGTGCGCCGCCGGGCCCGGGATGACGGTCGCTCGTCCGCCGGTGTCCGCGGACCGTCACCCGCCCCCGTCCCCCGT
>k87-833462_pt1 | contig 11344 bp, 12 predicted proteins | sample MGYA00084031_6733416 | MGnify analysis MGYA00084031
CCACCAAGTTCCTCATTGACGGCGACAAGCTGATCGCGCCTTTCAATGCCTTGCCTGGGCTTGGCACGAACGCCGCTATCGGGATCGTAAAAGCCAGAGAGGAAGGGGAGTTTCTGTCCAAAGAGGACCTGCTCACCCGCTCCCGCATTTCCAAAACCATTCTGGAATATTTGGAAGAACAAGGAGCGCTTCAGGGATTGCCAGAATCCAATCAGCTCTCCCTGTTCTAATAAAATGGTGCGGCGTTGGCGGCCTTCCCAGACCAGTTCGGACAGGTTTCATAGCCGCGGTTGTCAACAAAGGGCTGTTATGCTATAATTTTTTTGGAAATACTGGTTATTACGAACGCAGATCGAGAGTGGGGAAACCCACTCTTTCTTTCTGGCTGAACTTAATGCTTCATTTGACAAGGAGGTACTTGCTTGAGCAAGGTAACAGACATCGTCACCGACCTGGTAACTCCCATTCTCGACGAGCTGGGTCTGGAACTGGTTGACATCGAGTACAAAAAAGAAGGCAGCAACTGGTTTCTGCGCGTGTTCATCGACAATGAAACAGGAAGCATCGACATCGATGACTGCGGCCTTGTCAGCGAGCGGCTAAGCCAGCGGCTGGACGAAGTGGACCCGATCCCGACCGCATACTTCCTGGAAGTATCTTCACCGGGAGCAGAGCGTCCTCTGCGAAAAGAAAGCGATTTTCGCAAAGCTGTTGGCAGGCACGTACATATCACGACAAAGGAGCCGATCGAAGGCGAAAGCACTTTCGAAGGCGAGCTGATTTCCTTTGAAGATGGTAAGCTGACAGTGAAAGAGCAGAAAAAAACGCAAGTCATTGCACTGGAGCAAATTGACACAGCCCGAATGGCGATTGTCTTTTAATACTGTGGTCTGTGGGTAAAGGAGGAGGCAACGAAAATCATGAACGCCGATTTTATCGAGGCATTGGAAGCCATTGAGAGAGAAAAGGGAATCTCCAAAGATATACTGATTGAGGCAATTGAAGCTGCTCTCATTTCGGGATACAAACGAAATTTTAATTCTGCCCAAAACGTACGTGTCGACGTCAATCGTCACTCGGGGCAGGTTCGGGTTTTTGCGCGCAAAACCGTTGTGGAGGAAGTGCTTGACCCGCGCTTGGAGATTTCCTTGGAGGCATCACAGGAGATCGACCCCAATTTCCGCCTGGATGACATCGTCGAAATCGAGGTAACCCCGCGGGATTTTGGACGCATCGCTGCGCAAACGGCGAAGCAGGTGGTTACCCAACGCATCCGCGAAGCAGAGCGCGGCTTGATTTACAGCGAGTTCATCGAACGCGAAGACGACATCGTGACTGGTGTTGTGCAGCGTATGGACCAACGCAACTACTACATTGACCTGGGAAAAGCGGAAGCGGTCATGCCGATTACGGAAAAAATGCCGACTGACGATTTTAAATCCCAGGATCGGGTAAAGGCATACATTATCAAGGTAGAAAAGACCACAAAAGGACCGCAAATCGTCGTGTCCCGTACACATCCAGGTCTGCTCAAGCGTCTGTTCGAGCTGGAAGTGCCGGAAATCTACGACGGTGTGGTTGAGATCAAGTCGGTTGCCCGCGAGGCGGGAGACCGTTCCAAAATTGCCGTTCATTCCATCAATCCTGACGTCGATCCGGTCGGCGCTTGCGTAGGCCCGAAAGGTCTTCGCGTTCAGACAATCGTGAACGAATTGAAGGGCGAAAAAATTGATATTGTCCGCTGGTCGGAGGACCCGGCTGAATACGTGGCCAACTCGCTGAGCCCGGCAAAGGTGCTCCATGTAGAAGTGAACGCGGCGGAAAAAGTAACACGGGTGATCGTTCCCGACTATCAGCTTTCGCTTGCCATCGGAAAACGCGGACAAAACGCTCGTCTCGCCGCCAAACTGACTGGCTGGAAAATCGACATCAAGAGCGAATCTCAGGCAGACCAAGAAGGCATCGTCTATCCGAAAGCGGAGGAAGGCGATGAGGGGGCGGATTGGGTATAACCATGAAGCAAAAGAAAATCCCTTTGCGAAAGTGCATCGTTTGTCAGGAAATGTTTCCAAAAAAAGAACTGGTACGTGTCGTACGTACGCCGCAGGAAGAGATCATTATTGATCCGACCGGAAAGGCGGCAGGACGCGGGGCGTATGTTTGCCGTCAGGAGAGCTGCCTGAAGCCGGATACATTTGCAGCAGGTAAATGGAAAAAAGTGTTGGAACGAGCCCTCAACATGTCTGTCACCCAGGAACAGTACGATGCGTTTCGTGAAAAATGGCTGGAGATGATGGGACAATGATCCCCAAGGCAGCGCAAATGTTGGGATTGGCGATGCGGGCCCGCAAGGTCATTACCGGAGAAGGATTGGTCGTCGAGGCCGTTCGGAACGGAAAAGCCAAACTGGTGCTTCTCGCTGCCGATGCCTCTGCCAATACATCCAAAAAAGTGCAGGACAAGTGCGCCCATTATGGTGTGCCGTGTGTATCAGCAACAGACCGCTATGAGCTTGGCCGTGCAATCGGCAAGGATGAGCGTGTAACGATTGCCGTAACAGACGGAAAACTGGCGGAAAGTATACAGCGTCTGCTCACCTAATTCAGAAGGGGTGATCTCATGAAGACACGCGTGTATGAATATGCGAAGCAGCACAACATGAGCAGCAAGGAAATCCTCAATTTGCTAAAGAGATTAAATATAGAAGTTGCAAATCATATGAGTATCATGGACGAACCGATGGTCAAAAAGATTGAAGAGCATTTGGCCAAATTGCGTTCGGGAAGCGGGAAACAACAAGAGCAGCAACGTTCTTCCGGACAGCGGGAGGCAAAGCCCGCTAAGACGGAAGAGAAGAAACGGGATGAATCCAAAGGACAAACACAACGAACCGGACAGTCGAATCAACAGCAACAGCAGCATCGCCGCAATGACCGTCCGGGAAATCAAACTGGCAGCCGACCAGGTGGACAACGACCAGACCAATCACGTCCACAGCACGGAAAAAATCAGGGGAAGAATCAGGAGAGAAAACCAAACGATATGAGAAGTCAACCAGGGAAACCGCTTGATCGCAAACCAGTCAACCAGCAAGAGCCAACGGTGAACGAAAAAGATGATGTACGCACGGGCGAGGATTTTGAAGAAAAGGTAAATATCCCGAACAAGGTAAGCTTGGAAAAACGGGAAAAAATCAAAAAAGCCCCAGGACCAAAGAAAACCTTTGAAGACAACAAGAAGAGCCAGCCGTTCAAAGGCGGAAACAAACGCCAGGACAACCGCAGGCATGGCGGCCAGCGCGAACAGCAGCAACAGCGTCCTGTTCTCGAGCCACCTAGCAAAATTACGTTCACTGAATCTTTGACCGTAGGAGAGCTGGCGAAGAAGCTTCGCAAGGAACCGGCGGAAATCATCAAAAAGTTGTTTAATTTGGGCATCATGGCTACGATTAACCAGGATCTCGATCGCGATGCCATCGAATTGATCTGTTCGGAATACAATGTGGAAGTCGAAGAAAAAATCGTCATCGACGAAACCAACTTTGAAACGATCGAAGAAGTGGACAATCCGGCAGATATGGTGGAGCGTCCGCCGGTCGTTACGATCATGGGTCACGTTGACCACGGAAAAACGACACTGCTTGATGCCATCCGCTCCACGAACGTAGTGGCAGGCGAAGCAGGAGGCATCACGCAGCACATCGGTGCATATCAGGTCGAGATTAAAGGCAAGAAGATTACCTTCCTCGACACGCCTGGCCATGCAGCCTTTACGACCATGCGTGCGCGCGGTGCGCAAATTACGGACATTACCATTCTGGTAGTTGCTGCAGACGACGGCGTAAAACCGCAAACCATTGAAGCGATCAGTCATGCCAAGGCAGCAAAGGTTCCGATTATCGTCGCCGTGAACAAGGTCGACAAACCGGAAGCCAATATCGACCGAATCAAGCAAGAGCTGACCGAGTATGAGCTGGTAGCAGAAGAATGGGGCGGAGATACGATCTTTTCTCCAATTTCCGCTAAGCAGCGCCAAGGTATCGAAGAGCTGCTCGAGTACATTCTGCTCGTTTCCGAAGTGCAAGAGCTGAAGGCCAATCCAAACAAGCGGGCCCGCGGTACCGTCGTGGAAGCCGAGCTGGATAAGGGACGCGGACCTGTAGCGACTGTCCTCGTTCAACACGGTACCCTGAAAGTCGGAGATCCGATTGTCGTCGGTTCCGCCTTTGGACGCGTTCGTGCCATGGTAAATGACAAAGGACGCCGCATGAAGGAAGCTGGACCGAGCACGCCTGTAGAAATTACCGGTCTGAACGACGTGCCGCAAGCCGGGGACCAGTTCATGGTCTTTGAAGATGAGAAAAAAGCGCGTGCAATCGGGGAAGCCCGTGCTTCCAAACAGCGTGAATCCGAGCGCCGCGCAAACACTCGCGTATCTTTAGACGATCTGTTCCAGCACATTCAAGAGGGCGACATCAAGGAGCTCAACCTGATCGTCAAGGCTGACGTTCAAGGTTCTGTCGAGGCTCTTCGCGGCTCTCTGGAAAAAATCGATGTCAACGGAACGCGTGTAAAAATCATTCACACAGGCGTAGGTGCGATTACGGAATCCGATATTACGCTGGCAAATGCCTCCAATGCGATTGTGATCGGCTTCAACGTACGTCCGGAACCAAACGCGCGGAGCATGGCTGAGCAGGAGAGCATTGATATTCGACTGCATCGGGTTATTTACACCGTGATTGAAGAAATTGAACAAGCACTGAAAGGCATGCTGGACCCTGTCTATAAAGAGTCCATCATCGGCCAGGCAGAAATTCGCGAGGTATTTAAAGTGTCCAAAGTGGGCAACATCGCAGGCTGCTATGTTACAGAGGGCAAGCTGACCCGCGATGCCGGTGCTCGTCTGATCCGCGAAGGCGTCGTGATCTACGAAGGAAAGCTGGATACGCTGAAACGCTTCAAGGATGACGCCAAAGAAGTTGCCGCAGGCTACGAGTGCGGACTTACGCTGGAGCGCTACCATGACATCAAGGTTGGCGATGTGATCGAAGCCTTCGTCATGGAAGAAGTAAAACAATAATGATTGCGGGTGCGCGGATTCAATTGTTTCTGCCTGCCTGCCAAAATCTGAAAGAGAAAAGGGCCATTGTCAAAAGCGTTCTGGGAAAACTGCGGAGCAGATTCCATGTCTCCGCGGCAGAGCTGGCCTATCAGGAGCAGTGGCAGCGTGCCGAAATTGGTATCGCTGCCGTTGCCAATGAAATGTCCTTTTTGGCAAATCAGATGCAAGCGATGATACGGCTGGTGGAAAACCATCCCGGTGTGGAGTTGATCCAAGCCGATACGGAATACTACGAGTAGGAAGCCAGCGGAGGTGATAAATATGAACAAGACACGGATGAGCCGGGTTGGCGAAGAGATCAAAAAAGAGCTGAGCATCGTTTTGCAGCGCGGTTTGAAGGACCCTCGCATCGGGTTTGTGACCGTTACGGATGTAGAGGTGACAAGCGACCTGCAGCTTGCGAAAGTATACGTCAGCATTTTTGGCAGCGAAGAACAACGGAGAGACTCTCTGGCTGGGTTGCAAAAAGCGAAGGGCTACCTGCGCACAGAGATCGGAAGACGGGTAAAGCTCCGTCATATACCGGATTTTGTATTTAAATTGGATGAATCGATTGATTATGGCAGCAAAATTGAAACCATCCTGCGTGAAATCTCCACGGATGGAGAAAAAGGGGACAAACAGGATGAGTAATTACAACCGTTCCTTGGAGGAAGCGGTCAGCTTCATGAAGAAGCATGACCGTTTTCTGGTTCTTTCCCACGTCAATCCGGACGGGGACGCCACGGGCTCTGCGTTGGCCGTCGCCCAGATGCTGCGTGATCTCGGCAAAACCTTTGTAGTCATCAACGAAGGCGAGACACCGGCCAGATTTTCCTTTTTGCCCGGATTTGAACAGATTCGCAATGTATCGCAGTCACCGCTGGAGGAGTCTTTCTCGGCGGTGATTGCTGTCGATTGCGCGGACCGCTCTCGCATGGGCAATGTCGAGCATCTCTTTGCTCAGGATGTGCAACTGTTAAACATCGATCATCATCCGACCAACGACGAATTCGGCACATGCAATGTGATCCGGACCGATGCCGCTGCGACTGCGGAAATCCTGTACGATCTGGCTGTAGCCGGCCATTTGCCGTTTCAAGCGGATTTGGCGCTATGCCTCTATACCGGCCTCTTGACCGATACAGGGGGATTTCGCTATTCCAACACCACGCCGCATGTGATGGAGAGTGCCGCCAGTCTGCTCAAATATGGCGTTAATCCGGGCGAGGTCGCTGAGCGTTGCCTCGAAGTGATTACACTCGGGCATGTGAACATTTTGCGCCAAGCGTTGGGCAGTCTGAAGCTGTCATTCCAGAACCAGGTTGCCTCTGTTTGCGTCAGCAGACAGGATCTGGCCGAGGCGAATGCCGACCGCGAAGACGCAGGCGGCCTTGTGAATTACTGCCGCAACATCGAGGGTGTCGAAGTCGGCATTTCCTTCGTGGAAGCGGAGCCGAATGTGGTCAAGGTGAGCTTGCGGGCGCGCAGCTACGTCAATGTAGCCGAGATAGCCAAGCAGCTCGGTGGAGGAGGCCACGCCAAAGCGGCGGGATGTACGCTTCACGGATCATTGGACGAGGTTCGCGATCGAGTCTTGGCCCTGCTGGGGGAAGTCATGGGAGTGAAGGACAATGAGTAAGGTCCACGGTGTCGTGGTGATCGATAAACCGGCTGGCATGACCTCCCATGACTGTGTGGCACGGGTACGCCGGATGTTTGGAACCAAGAAAGTCGGTCATACGGGTACACTGGACCCGGAAGTGACCGGTGTCTTGCCGATTTGTATCGGTAATGCGACGCGGCTGGTGGAGTATTTGCAGGAGCTGCCGAAACGCTATGACGTCATCATGCGGCTCGGCTCCTCGACAACGACCGAGGATGCTGGCGGTGAAATAGTCGAGCACAAGCAGGTCGACCCGCATGACGTTACACAGCAGAAAATCGAGGAAGCGTTCCGGCAGTTTTTGGGTGAAATCGAGCAGATCCCGCCGATGTACTCCGCTGTAAAGGTAAACGGGAAACGTCTGTACGACCTTGCACGCGAAGGAATTGTGATTGAACGGAACGCGAGGAAGGTAACCATTTACGAGCTGGATTTTCACCAGGTAAAAACGGACGGCGAGTTTGTGGACGTTTCCTTTTCCTGCACATGCTCAAAAGGAACGTATGTCCGCACTTTATGTGTTGACCTTGGGCGTGCTCTGGGGTATCCTGCCCATATGAAGCAGTTGCGGCGAGTCAAAAGCGGTCCGTTTTTGGAAAAGGAAGCGATACCGCTTGAGCGGCTGGAAGAAGCAGTCCAGACAGGTGAGGATATAACGAAGCACGTTATTCCGATCTCCCATGCGCTGTCGTTCCTACCGCGGTATGAAATCGCCCCCGACCGAAAAAAAGCGGTGCTGAACGGACTGTCGACCGCTCTCCCGGGTCTTGCGGCTAAAGAAGGTACGCTGATCTGTCTTTTTTCGGGAGAACAGCTTCTGGGAATCCATCGCGTCTGCCTTGGACCCAAGGGCCTTTTTGCAAAGGCTGAAAAAGTCTTTCCTCCTGAGGTGTAACCGTGAAAACGATATCCTTGACTTATCCTTTGCCAAAAGATTTGCTACCTGTCCCCTGCGCGGTCGCTCTGGGGTATTTTGACGGTGTACATATCGGTCACAGGCGGGTAATCCAGAAAGCGATTGACACAGCCAAGGCAAATGGATGGAAAAGCGCTGTGATGACATTCGATCCGCATCCGCGGGAAGTGCTGGGACAAACCGGGTACAGCCAGTATCTTACCCCCCTCCCGGAAAAGCTGGAGCAGCTCGAGAAGATGGGCGTCGACCTGGCGTACGTCATTCGCTTTGACATTTCCTTCGCGGCTGTCTATCCCGAGGACTTTATCGAAGAATGCTTGCTGCCATTGGGGTGCCGTCATGTCGTTGTCGGCTTTGACTACACATTCGGTCACCGGGGGATGGGAACGGCCCAGACTCTGCAGGAGCTTGCCAGAGGCAGATACGGCGTAGACATCGTTGGCCCGGTCAACCGCCTAGGCGAAAAAGTTAGCAGTACGGTCATTCGCGAATACCTGCACCATGGAGATGTGGAACAGACCCGGCACTTGCTGGGACGTCCTTACAAAATCAGCGGTGAAGTGGTACACGGGGATAAACGCGGGCGTACCATCGGTTTTCCGACGGCGAACGTACGCGTCTCAAGTCCTTATCTGATCGGCAAGAACGGAGTGTACGGTGTCCGGTTTACCGTTGGCGGACAAGTATATCAAGGTGTCATGAATGTCGGGATCAAGCCGACATTTGAATTGGAGAAGAAAGAAAAATCGTTGGAAGTGCACATTTTTGACTTCAAACGCGAAATCTACGGGGAAAAAGTAGAAGTAGAATTTTTGTTCTTCATTCGGGATGAACAAAAATTCTCTGGGGTTGAAGCCCTGATCGCGCAAATCCAGCAGGATGTACAGGTCGCCAAGGAAAAATTCGCTGAGGGAAATGCATGATTCGTCTTTGCTTTTAGCGGGCCTGTATGCTATAATTCATAACGTTGCAGAAAAACCGCAGCTTGGTTGTCCGATTCTCACCGACGGCAAACTCGGCTGACGGGGATAAAATGTAGGAGGTGAGTCAAGATGGCATTGTCTCAAGAACGTAAAGCACAGCTGATCCAAGAGTTCCGCACTCATGAAAATGACACCGGTTCTCCGGAAGTTCAGATCGCTATCCTGACAGAAAACATTAACAATCTGAACGAGCATTTGCGTACGCACAAAAAAGATCACCACAGCCGTCGTGGTCTTTTGAAAATGGTAGGTCAACGCCGCAACCTGTTGGGCTACCTGCGCGAGCTGGATGTTACACGTTATCGCGAACTGATCAATCGTCTTGGTCTGCGTCGCTAGTTCGTATCAGGAGAAAAAAGCGGGTTCATCCCGCTTTTTCTATTATCTAAAACCGCTGCCAAAGCTGCCCATTTAATTTTGATGGCGGCAGGAAATAATACATACAGGTAGAAAATGATTGTGTATCGTGCACAATGAGGTAAAGGAGGACTGCTAGCAACATGGAGCAACAATTCCGTACATACGAGTTTGAACTGGCAGGCCGCAAACTGACGCTGGAATTTGGCAAAATGGCAAAGCAGGCGCAAGGTTCGGTCTTGGTTCGATACGGCGATACGGCTATTCTTTCTGCCGTTACGGTTTCCAAAGAGCCGAAGCCGCTTGACTTCTTTCCATTGACTGTCAACTATGAGGAGCGTCTATACGCTGTCGGAAAAATCCCCGGAGGGTTTATTAAACGGGAAGGACGCCCGAGCGAGAAGGCTATTTTGGCCAGCCGTCTGATCGACCGTCCGATCCGTCCGCTGTTCCCTGAAGGATTCCGCAACGACGTCCAAGTGGTAAACACCGTACTGTCGGTGGATCAGGACTGCTCTCCTGAGATCGCAGCCATGATCGGAACGTCTGCCGCCCTCTGCGTTTCCGAGATTCCTTTCAACGGGCCGATTGCCGGCGTGATCGTAGGGCGTGTAGATGGTAAGCTCGTCGTTAACCCTACTGTTGAACAGATGGAGAAGAGCGACATTCACCTGGTGGTAGCAGGAACGTATGATGCGATCAACATGGTGGAAGCAGGAGCAGATCAGGTTCCTGAATCAGTCATGCTGGAAGCGATCATGACCGGTCACGATATGATCCGGAAGCTGGTAGAGTTCCAGAACAAGATCGTAGCTGAGATCGGCAAGGAAAAAATGGTTGTGGTGCTTCATGAGGTAGACCCGCAGGTCAATCAGGCTGTTCGGGAATACGCTGAAGCGCGTCTGAAAGAAGCGATTCGCATTGAAGAGAAACAGGCTCGTTACGACGCCATCGATGCGATAAAAGCGGAGACCAAGCAGCATTTCGCCGAAGCAAATCCGGAGACTTATGCGGAGCAAGAGCGGGCCATCGACGAGGTTCTCTACAACATCGTCAAGGAAGAGGTACGCCGCTTGATCACTGAAGAAAAAATTCGCCCCGATGGACGAGCTCTGAACGAAATTCGTCCGCTGTCCAGCGAGACGAACATCTTGCCGCGTACACACGGTTCCGGACTGTTTACGCGCGGTCAAACCCAGGCTCTCAGTGTCTGCACCCTCGGCGCGTTGGGCGACGTGCAAATCCTGGATGGCCTTGGGCTGGAAGAGTCTAAACGCTTTATGCATCACTACAATTTCCCGCCGTACAGCGTAGGGGAAGCACGTCCGCTTCGTCCTCCAGGCCGCCGCGAGATTGGTCACGGTGCGTTGGGTGAACGCGCAATTGAGCCGATCATCCCATCCGAAACCGAGTTCCCGTATACAATCCGACTTGTATCGGAAGTAATTGAATCGAACGGTTCCACCTCGCAGGCCTCGATTTGCGCCAGCGTACTTGCTTTAATGGATGCCGGTGTGCCGATCAAGGCACCTGTAGCCGGAATTGCCATGGGTCTGATCATGGGCGAAGACGGAAAAACCTTCTCTATTCTGACAGACATCCAAGGGATGGAAGACCATCTGGGCGATATGGATTTCAAAGTCGCAGGTACCGAAACAGGGGTTACTGCGATTCAGATGGACATCAAGATCGCCGGCATCAACCGTGAAATTCTGGAGCAAGCGCTGGAACAGGCAAGAGAAGGCCGTTTGACCATTCTCAAGCATATGCTCAGCACGATTTCCGAGCCGCGCAAGACGCTGTCTCCCTATGCGCCTAAGATTCTCACGATGCAAATCAATCCGGACAAGATCCGCGATGTCATCGGACCTCAAGGCCGTATCATCAACAAGATCATCGATGAGACCGGGGTCAAAATCGATATTGAACAGGATGGCCGCATCTTTATTGCATCGGTGGACCACGACGCAAACCTGCGGGCAAAACAGATCATCGAAGATCTCGTGCGCGAGGTAGCCCTCGGACAAACATACCTGGGAACTGTGAAGCGCGTGGAAAAATACGGTGCATTCATCGAGCTGTTCGCTGGAAAAGAAGGGCTCTGCCACATTTCCCAGCTGGCTGAAGAGCGCGTAGCGAAGACAGAAGATGTCGTATCCGTTGGCGATAAAGTGATGGTAAAGGTCACCGAGATCGACGACCAAGGCCGTATCAACCTGTCCCGCAAAGCTGTTCTGAAAGAGCAAGCGGCGCAAAACGCACCAGTACAAGCAGAATAACGGGTTAACCGTTTCCCAGAAAAACGTCATGACGTTTTTC
>k87-1335808_pt1 | contig 11342 bp, 12 predicted proteins | sample MGYA00084031_6733416 | MGnify analysis MGYA00084031
CTCCCCCAACTGCGGGTGGCGCGCCGGCAGCGCGATCATCTCGTAGCGCGCGGACAGCTGCTGGATCGTGGTGCCCGCGCGCTACGAGATGATCGCGCTGTCGGCGCGCTACCCGCAGTTGCGGGAGGTCGTGACCAGGCGGTGGCGATCGCTGTCGACGTGCCACATGGACGTGTTGTCCAAGTCCGGTCGCATCGCCGACCCGGCTCACGTCGCGCAACTGATCGGCATCGAGGACGGCGCGATCGTGGGGGCTCTCGGGCAGACCGCGATCCGACCCGTCGACGCGGTGCACGACGCCCTGCTCGACGTCGTCGACGTCCTCGCGCCCAGAGAGTGAAAACGGCCACGCGGACCGGCGGTTGATGCCACGATGGCCGTCAGTCCAGGAGAACGGGAAGGGGAGACGATGTCCGGGGGTGCGGTCGGGGTGCGCAGGTTGGGCAGGCGGTGTGCCGGGATCGTCGCCGCCCTTGCGGCAGGCGGCACCACGGCGACGCTGCTCGCCGCGCCGGCCGCGCAGGCGGCGCCCTCCGGTCCCGTCGACGCGGGCGTCCCGCTGTCGTCGGCCGTCTACGGCACCAACTGCACGTATCCGCTGACCGTCCCGGTGAACTCGTCGGGCTGGGTGACGTTCTGGGAGATCAAGCCCGGCCTGCCGCCCCGCTTCATCGGTCGCGACCTGCCCTCCGGCGCACTGGCCTCGGTGACGTGGGTGCCGCGGCGGATCGGGGACAAATACCTCGTCGCGGTGCAGAACGGCCAGCCGTCCAAGCCGACGCCGGTGCGCGTGCGCCAGGGCCACGGCTCAGGCGGCGCGTGCATCGCGTTCTGATCCTCGCCAGCGTCTCACCAGCGGCGGGATTCGGGAACACAAGGGTCGGCGACCTACACTGATCGGGTGTCGAAGCCCGCCATCTCCAACGTCCTGGCCAGCCGCTACGCCTCTGCCGACCTCGCTCGGCTGTGGTCGCCCACCACCAAGATCGAGCTCGAGCGGCGACTGTGGATCGCCGTGCTGAAGGCGCAGCGCGACCTGGGCATCGACGTCCCGGACGACGCCATCGCCGACTACGAACGCGTCGTCGACCAGGTCGACCTGGACTCGATCGCCGAGCGGGAGCGGGTGACCCGGCACGACGTGAAGGCCCGCATCGAGGAGTTCAACGCCCTCGCCGGCCACGAGCAGATCCACAAGGGCATGACCAGCCGCGACCTCACCGAGAACGTGGAGCAGCTGCAGGTCCTCCGCTCGCTGGAGCACGTGCACGCGCACGGCGTCGCACTCCTGGCACGCATCGTCGAACGCGCCGCCCAGTACTCGACGCTGGTGATGGCCGGCCGCAGCCACAACGTCGCCGCGCAGGCCACGACCCTGGGCAAGCGCTTCGCCTCGGCGGCCGACGAGCTGATGATCGCGCTCACCCGCCTGCGCGAGCTGATCGACCGCTACCCGCTGCGCGGCATCAAGGGCCCGATGGGCACCTCGCAGGACATGCTGGACCTCCTCGGCGGCGATGCCACCAAGCTCGCCGAACTCGAGTCGCGTGTCGCCGAGCACCTCGGCTTCGCGCGGACGTTCACCTCGGTCGGACAGATCTACCCGCGCTCGCTCGACCACGACGTCCTCTCGGCACTCGTCCAGGTGGCCGCGGCGCCGTCGTCCCTGGCCACCACCATCCGCCTGATGGCCGGCCACGAGCTGGTCACCGAGGGCTTCCAGCCCGGCCAGGTCGGCAGCTCGGCGATGCCGCACAAGATGAACACCCGCAGCTGCGAGCGCGTCAACGGTCTCGCCGTCGTCCTGCGCGGCTACGCCTCGATGGCCGCCGAGCTCGCCGGCGCCCAGTGGAACGAGGGCGACGTCTTCTGCTCGGTGGTCCGCCGCGTGGCCCTGCCCGACGCCTTCTTCGCCATCGACGGCCTGATGGAGACCTTCCTGACGGTCCTCGCCGAGTTCGGCGCCTACCCCGCGGTCATCGCCAACGAGCTCGACCGCTACCTGCCGTTCCTGGCGACCACCAAGGTCCTGATGGCCGCCGTGCAGGCCGGTGTCGGCCGCGAGACCGCGCACGAGGCGATCAAGGAGAACGCGGTCACCGTGGCGCTCGCCATGCGGGAGGAGGGTCGCGAACCCGACCTGCTCGATCGCCTCGCCGCCGACGACCGCATCCCGCTCGACCGTGCCGCGCTCGACGCGCTGCTCGCCGACAAGTCGGTGTTCATCGGCGCCGCCGAGCAGCAGGTCGCCGACGTCATCGCCGCCGCACAGCAGATCGTCGACGAGTACCCGGAGGCCGCGGCCTACACGCCCGCCCCGATCCTGTAGGCGCCTAGTCCGACCCTCGGTCCGCGTGCCCGAGCCGCCAGTCGGGCAGCGCGATGTCGCGCACCCGCCGCTTGAGCTCGGGCGCGTCGGGGAAGCCGCCGTCGCGCTTGCGCTCCCAGATCAGGGTCCCGTCGACGTCGATGTGGAACACGCCGCCGGTGCCCGGGACCAGCGTCACCGAGCCGAGTTCGGTGCCGAAGGTGTTGAGCAGTTCCGAGGCCATCCACGACGCCCGCAGCAGCCAGTTGCACTGGGTGCAGTAGGTGATCGTGATGTGCGGGCCGTGGTCGGGTTGCTCGGGGGACTGCGACATGGGTCCAAGGATCGCAGATCCGGCGACGACGCTCGGGCGAGCCACGCCTCCCTGCCGTCCCACGGCGCGACCAGAACGTCTAGGGTCGTGAGCATGCGTCCTGAACTGCAGTCCTACCGGCATCTGGCGTCGGGGAAGGTCCGCGAGATCTACGAGATCGACGCCGACACCCTGCTGCTGGTCGCCACCGACCGGATCTCCGCCTACGACCACATCCTGAGCCCGGCCATCGGCGACAAGGGCCGGATCCTCACGGCGATGAGCTTCTTCTGGTTCGACGTCCTCGGCGTGCCCAACCACCTGGCGGGCGGCCCGACCGACGAGCGCATCCCCGCCGAGGTCGTCGGCCGCTCCATGGTGGTGCGCCGGCTGCCGATGGTGCAGGTCGAGTGCGTCGCCCGCGGCTACCTGACCGGCTCCGGCCTCGCCGACTACCAGGCCACCGGTTCGGTGTGCGGGGTGGCGCTGCCGCCGGGGCTCACCGAGGCGTCCAAGCTGCCCGAGCCGATCTTCACCCCGGCCACCAAGGCGGCGCAGGGCGACCACGACGAGAACATCAGCTTCGAGCGCGTCGTCGAGCAGGAGGGTGCCGAGCGGGCCGAGGCCCTGCGCGCCGCGACCCTCGACATCTACAGCCGCGGTGCGGCGCTGGCCGCCGAGCGCGGGATCATCCTCGCCGACACCAAGTTCGAGTTCGGACTCGGCGACAACGGGGAACTCGTGCTCGCCGACGAGGTGCTGACGCCGGACTCGTCGCGCTACTGGGAGGCCGCCACCTACGAGCCGGGCAAGGTGCAGCCGAGCTTCGACAAGCAGATCGTGCGGAATTGGCTCACCGGTCCCGAATCCGGGTGGGACAAGGCCTCCGACACCCCGCCGCCGCCTCTGCCCGACGACGTCGTCGAGCGCACCCGGGCGCGCTACATCGAGGCCTACGAATGGATCACGCAGAAGTCCTTCGACGAGTGGCCGGATGCGGAGGTGGGCGCGTGACCTCCGAGCGTCAGGACATGAAGCCGCCGGTCGCCAAGAAGGTCCCCACCGAACGCACCCACCACGGTGACACCTTCGTCGACGACTACGAATGGTTGCGCGACAAGGACGATCCGGAGGTGCGCGCCTGGCTCGAGGCGCAGAACGCCTACACCGAGGCGCACACGGCGCACCTGGCCGACCTGCGCAAGCAGATCTTCGACGAGATCAAGAGCCGCACCAAGGAAACCGACATGTCGGTGCCCATCCGGCGCGGCCGGTTCTGGTATTTCGCCCGGACCCAGGAGGGCAAGCAGTACTCGATCTCGTGCCGCTGCCCGATCCGCTCGGAGGACGACTGGACCCCGCCGAAGGTCGACGACGGCGTCGAGCTCCCGGGCGAGGAGATCCTGCTCGACAGCAATGCCGAGGCGGAGGGCCATGACTTCTTCAGCCTCGGGGCGCTGACGGTGAGCGACGACGGCAACTGGCTCGCCTACAGCACCGACGTCGTCGGCGACGAGCGATACACGTTGCGCATCAAGGATCTTCGCACCGGCGAGCTCCTCGACGACGTGGTCACCGACACCTCCGGCGGGGCGGTGTGGTCGGCCGATGCCAAGCACATCTTCTACACGACCGTCGACGCCGCGTGGCGGCCGGACACGGTGTGGCGTCACGACGTGGGTGCCGGGACCGAGGACGTGAAGGTCTTCCACGAGCCCGACGAGCGCTTCTGGGTCGGGATGGGGACCACCCGCAGCGACAAGTACCTCGTCATCGGCGTCGGTTCCAAGATCACTTCGGAGAGCTACGTCCTGGAGGCCGACAACCCGACCGGCGAGTTCCGCAGTGTCGCGCCGCGCGTGGACGGCGTCGAGTACAGCCTCGAGCACGCCGTCATCGGCGGCGAGGACTACTTCGTCATCGTGCACAACGGGGTCGTCGACGGGCAGAAGGCGGAGAACTTCGCCGTCGACATCGCCCCGGTCGGTGATCCGTCGGACCGTCGCCCGCTGATCGCGCACGATCCGGCCCGTCGCATCGAGGACCTCGACGCCTTCGCCGACTACCTGGTGCTGTCGTACCGGCGGGATGCCCTGCCGCGCCTGGCCATCGCCGATCTCCGGCAGATCGACGGCATCCCCGCCGAATCGGATTTCCGCGAGGTGGAGTTCACCCAGGAACTCGTCTCCGCCGGTCTCGGGGCCAACCCGGAGTGGAACGCGCCCAACCTGCGGATCGGCTACGGCAGCTTCATCGAACCGGCCGAGCTGTTCGAACTCGACGTCGCGACCGGCGAACGCACGCTGCTCAAGCGGCAGCCGGTGCTCGGCGGGTACGACCCGGCCGATTACGTCCAGTCCCGCGAGTGGGCGACCGCCGAGGACGGCACCCGGATCCCGCTGTCCATCGTGCGGCGCAAGGAGACCGACGCGAACCGGCCGGCGCCGTTGCTGCTATACGGCTACGGCTCCTACGAGGCGAGCACGGACCCGTACTTCTCGGTGGCCCGCCTGTCCATGCTCGACCGCGGCATGGTGTTCGTCCTCGCCCACGTCCGGGGCGGCGGCGAGATGGGGCGGTACTGGTACGAGGACGGCAAGGAACTCAACAAGAAGAACACCTTCACCGACTTCGTCGCGGCCGGACGGTATCTCGTGGAGACCGGCTGGACCACCCCGCGGCAGATGGTCGCCGAGGGCGGTTCGGCGGGCGGCTTGCTCATGGGTGCGGTCGCCAACCTCGCGCCGGAGCTGTTCAACGGCATCCTGGCCGCGGTGCCCTTCGTGGACGCGCTGAACTCGATCCTCGACCCGTCGCTGCCGCTGACGGTCATCGAGTGGGACGAGTGGGGCGACCCCCTACACGATCCGAAGGTCTACGAGTACATGAAGACCTACACGCCGTACGAGAACGTGGAGGCGAAGCCGTACCCGCCGATCCTGGCGCTCACCTCGCTCAACGACACCCGCGTGCTCTACGTCGAGGCGGCGAAATGGGTTGCCCGGCTTCAGGAGAAGTCGACCTCGGGCAATCCGATCCTGCTGAAGACGGAGATGTCGGCCGGTCACGGCGGCGTCAGCGGCCGCTACAAGCAGTGGGAAGAGGTCGCCTTCGAGATCGCCTGGATCCTGCAGCAGTCCGGCGCGCTCGAGAACTGATCCGCACAGCGAAGAGCCCCACCGACCCGAAGGTCGGTGGGGCTCTTCTCGTATCGACGGACTCCGCCGGACCGGATCAGTGCATCACGATCGGGCCGCGCTCGAGGTCCTCCTCGACCAGCGGCGAGGCGATCTTCTTGCGCGGCAGGAAGAACGCCGGGATCAGGGTGCAGGCGATCAGCACGACCGAGATCAGGAAGGTGTTGGAGAACACGTCGGCGGCGGTGTCGAAGAACGACTCCGGCAGCGGGTCCGGGACGCCCGGGGGCAGCGGCTTGTCGGAGGTGTTGGCGAAGATCGCCAGGCCCGCCTCCGGCTTCGCGGCCAGGCTGCTGGCCAGGACCACCGAGATCACCGCGGTGCCGACCGAGGTCGCCGACTGCTGGATGACGTTCATCAGCGTCGAGCCGTCGGGCACCTGGGTGTTGGACAGGGTGGCCAGCGCCGCCGACATGATCGGCATCATCGTCATGCCCATGCCCAGACCCTGGACGAACAGCGAACCGCAGATCAGCCAGTACGAGGTGTTCGCGCCCAGCATGGTGAAGGTGGACATGCCGATGAGGATCAGCACGATGCCGCCCAGCACGAACTTGCCCGGGCCCATCTTGTCGGTGAGGCGGCCGGCGATCGGCATCGTCAGCATGGCGCCGAGGCCCTGCGGGGCGAGCAGCAGGCCGGCGGTCAGGGTCGACTCGCCGCGCACGCCGATGAAGTACTGCGGGAACAGCAGGGCCGCGCCGAAGAAGGCGACCATGAACAACACCATCGTGGTGACCGCGATCGACAGCGTCTTGTTCTTGAACAGGCGCAGGTCGAGAAGCGGCTTCTTGGCGCGCAGCGCGTGGGCGACGAACCCGATGATCAGCAGCAGGCCGATGATCGCGGGGATCAGCACGCCCTTCGCCATGAAGGTGCGGTGCTCGGCGCTGGTGGAGATGCCGTACAGGAACAGCGCGAGACCCGGGGACAGCAGCAGCAGGCCGATCCAGTCGATCGACGCCGGCGAGGGCTCGGCGTCGTCGCGCAGGACGATGGCGGCGTAGACGAACGCGACCACGCCGACCGGCACGTTGATCAGGAAGATCCAGTGCCAGCTCAGGTTCTCGATGAGCACGCCGCCCAGGATCGGGCCGGAGATGGGGCCGAGCAGCATGGGGATACCGAGGACGGCCATGACCGAGCCCACGCGCTCGGGGCCGGCCGCCTTGGTCAGCATCATCATGCCGATGGGCATGAGCAGGCCGCCGCCGAGACCCTGGATCACGCGGAACGCCACGAGCATCCCGATGTTGGTGGCGAGCGCGCACAGCGCTGAACCGAGGGTGAACAGCACCAGCGAGAACAGGTAGACCTTCTTGGTGCCGAAGCGCGAGGCGGCCCAGCTCGCGAGCGGGATGACCGCGGCGAGGGCCAGGGTGTAGCCGGTCGCGGTCCAGGCGGCGCCCGCGGCGTCGGTGCTGAACTCCTGCTGGAAGGTGTTCTGCGCGACGCCGACGACGGTGACGTCGAGGATCGACATGATCGCGCCGAGCACGACCACACCGGCGACCAGCAGGACGTTCTTGTCCAGCTTGGTGTCTGGCGGACCTTCGTGGAGGTGGCCTCCGGTGGAGGATGTCATGCGGTGTTCTTCCTATCGGTCTCTCGAGATCGCAGAGGTGGCGCGGTCCCGATCTACTTCATGCGGATGGACGTCGGTGTCCGAAGGTGTTCGTGGGCACCGGCCGCGGAGATTGGCCGTCGGCGCCCGATGCGGCCACGACACCTTGCGCCCGGGTTCGGGCTCGAGGAGGAAGTGATCGACGGAGTCGTAGACGATGGGCTGCAGGGCTGCGCAGAGGTTGTCGCGCATCTCCGCGGGCAGTCCGGCTACGAACCGTCGGACGGTGTCGTGTTGCAGTGCCAGGTGTGTCTCCAGGTAGCGAGTGCCGTCGTCGGTCAGCGAGACCCGTTTGATGCGACGGTCGTCCGGGTCCTCGCGCCGGTCGACGAATCCGGCGCACACCAGCTTGTCGACCGTGCGGCCGACGGCGGCGAGCGACAGTTGCACCTGCTCGGCGATGGCGTTCACCGGCATCGGGCCCCCGTGGCTGCCGAGCGTGCAGAGCACCCGCAGCTGGGAGAAGGTGATGTCGGTGGCGGCAAGGTTCTCCATGGTCTCGCGACGGCCGAGGTCGAGGAGTCGGTCGAGGAACGCGACGAGTGCCGCGGATGCGGACTCGATCGACTGGTCGGCGCCGCTCGGGCGCTGGTTTTCCTCGGACACGACGAAAATACTAAGGCCGATGCAACTATTGCGAGAACGCAATATCCGGTGAGATCGCGCATACCCCGTGCGCCCGTGTGACGACGGTCTCAGGTCGCGTGTCCTGTTCGGGCGACTTGGCGTCTAGTGTCGTGACATGGGCAACATCAAGGACATCCCGGTCAAGGCTCTCGACGGTTCCGAGCTCTCGCTGAAGGACTTCTCCGGTCCGCTGCTGGTGGTCAATGTCGCCAGCAAGTGCGGCCTCACCCCGCAGTACGAGGGTCTCGAACAACTCGCGAAGACCTACGGGGAGAAGGGCCTGACCGTCGTCGGCGTGCCGTGCAACCAGTTCATGGGGCAGGAGCCCGGCACCCCGGAGGAGATCGCGACCTTCTGCTCGACCACCTACGGCGTGACCTTCCCCCTCCTGGAGAAGACCGACGTCAACGGCGACGCGCGGCATCCGCTGTACGCCGAGCTGACGCAGCATCCCGACGCCGACGGCGAGGCCGGCGACATCCAGTGGAACTTCGAGAAGTTCCTCGTCGACGCCGACGGCCGCGTCGTCAACCGGTTCCGCCCGCGCACCGAGCCCACCGACCCTGCGGTCGTCTCCGCGATCGAATCCCTGCTCTGACGCCGGATTTCGACCGCTGTGCGCCCGGTTCGGGGTACGCGGTGACGATTTGGGGCACCCGGTAAGCTGACCAGGCGAGAACTGATCATCCGATACTGAGGAGCGGTGCCATGGCGCGAGTGGTGGTCGACGTGATGCCCAAGGCCGAGATTCTCGATCCGCAGGGGCAGGCCATCGTCGGCGCGCTCGGCCGTCTCGGGTTCACCGGGATCGTCGACGTCCGTCAGGGCAAGCGCTTCGAGCTCGAGGTCGACGACTCGGTCGATGACGCAACCCTGGAGCGGATCGCCGAGGAGTTGCTGACCAACACCGTGATCGAGAACTACAACGTCTCCCGGGTCGCGGAGTAATCGGGCATGACCGCACGAATCGGTGTCATCACCTTCCCCGGAACCCTCGACGACGTCGACGCCGCGCGCGCGGTGCGCCTGGCCGGCGCCGAGCCCGTGTCCCTGTGGCACGGCGACGCGGACCTGAAGGGCGTCGACGCGGTCATCGTCCCGGGCGGCTTCTCCTACGGTGACTACCTCCGCGCAGGCGCCATCGCGCGCTTTGCGTCGGTCATGGGCTCGGTCGTCGACGCCGCGTTCAAGGGCATGCCGGTCCTGGGCATCTGCAACGGTTTCCAGGTGCTGTGCGAGGCCGGGCTGTTGCCGGGCGCGCTGACGCGCAACGAGGGCCTGCACTTCATCTGCCGCGACGAGTGGCTGCGCGTGGAGAACAACACCACGGCGTGGACGACCCGCTTCGAGCGCGGCGCCGAGATCCTCATCCCGCTGAAGTCGGGCGAGGGACGCTACGTGGCGTCGCAGGAGGTGCTCGAGGTCCTCGAGGGCGAGGGACGCATCGTCTTCACCTACCCGGAGCGCAACCCCAACGGCTCGGCCCTCGACATCGCCGGCATCTGCAGCGAGAACGGCAGGGTCGTCGGCCTGATGCCGCATCCCGAGCACGCCACGGAGGCCCTCACCGGTCCCAGCGACGACGGGCTCGGCCTCTTCTACTCGGTGATCGACTCGGTCCTCGCCTCGGTGTGACCCTCCGATGACCGGTCCGAAGATCCCGACCAGCGCCACCGCGTCCGGGCTCGGCGCCTTCGTCGACGCGTCGCCGTCGCCGTTCCACGTGTGCGCGACGGTCGCCCGCGAGCTCGAGAGCGCCGGGTACACGAGACTGTTCGAGGACGAGGCGTGGCCGGCCGCGGTGAGCACGCCGTCGTCGAAGTTCTACGTCATCCGCGGCGGATCGATCATCGCCTGGGAGTCGGGTGACGGACCGGCCTTCCGCATCGTCGGCGGACACACCGACAGCCCGAATCTCCGCGTGAAGCAGCACCCCGACCGGATCTCGGCAGGGGTGGCGATGGTGGCGCTCGAACCGTATGGCGGCGCGTGGCTGAACTCCTGGCTCGACCGCGACCTGGGGCTGTCCGGGCGCCTGGCCTACCGGTCGGGGGACGGCGTGGCGCGCACGCTCGTCCACGTCACCGAGCCGGTTCTGCGGGTGCCGCAGCTGGCGATCCACCTGTCCGAGGACCGCAAGGGCGTCTCGCCCGATCCGCAACGGCACGTCAACGGGATATGGGGGCTCAACGACTCCGCGCCCGGAGTCCTCGCCTGGGTCGCCGAATATGCCGGCATCGATCCCGATTCGCTCCTCGGCTGGGAGCTGATGACCCACGACGTCGCGCCGTCCGCGGTGATCGGCGCCGACGAGAACCTGCTGTCGGCACCGCGCCTGGACAATCAGGGCACCTGCTACGCCGGGTTGCGGGCGCTTCTCGACGGGGCGTCGTCGGCGCACACCCGCGTTCTCGCGCTCTTCGACCACGAAGAGGTCGGCAGCGGCTCCGAGCGCGGCGCCGCATCGGACTTCCTGGCGTCGGTCTGCGAACGGATCGTGTTGACGCGCGGCGGTTCTCGCGCCGACTACCTCCAGGCGATGGCGGCGAGCGTGTGCCTGTCCGGCGACATGGCGCACGCGACGCACCCGAACCACCCCGAGCGGCACGAGCCCGGCCACCACATCTCGATCGGCGGCGGGCCGGTGCTCAAGGTGAACCAGAACCTGCGGTATGCGTCAGATGCCGTGGGGGAGGCCATCTTCGCGCTCGCATGTGACACCGCGGGGGTTCCGATGCAGCGCTACGTCCATCGCGCGGATCTGCCCTGCGGATCGACGATCGGTCCGATCACCGCCACCCGCACCGGGCTCACGACCATCGACGTCGGTGCTCCGCAGCTCGCGATGCATTCCGCACGCGAACTCATGGGCGCTGCCGATGTGCCGATGTATTCCGCTGCGCTGCAGGCGTTCCTGTCGCAGGAGTAGTCGCGGACCCGACGCCGGATCGGTGTCCGCTCAGTAGCTGCGGGCGAACCCGAGGACGTTGTTCACGTACTCCATCGAGTTGTACCGCAGGATCGCGGTGACCAGCGACGAGGGATCGCGCAGGTCCAGGTCTTCGTCGCACAGGTAGTTCGCGGTGGTCAGCGCGGCGTCGAAGATGTTCTGCGGGTCGGACTTGCCGTCGCCGTTGCCGTCCTTGGCGTATGCCTTCCACGTCGACGGCAGGAACTGCATCGGACCGACCGCGCGGTCGTAGGTCGCGTCGCCGTCGAGCTCGCCGCCGTCGGTGTCGCCGATGACCTCGTTGCCGCCGAGCGATCCGTCGA
>k87-1071987_pt1 | contig 11330 bp, 11 predicted proteins | sample MGYA00084031_6733416 | MGnify analysis MGYA00084031
CGGGCGAGGAAGTTGTCCCAGCTGATCTCGGTGGCGGCCTCACCCGCGCTGATCGCCGGGTTGGGGGCGAGCTGCTCGGCCCGCTGGGCGCTCAGCAGGGCGTTCGCGTCGCGCAGCTTCTGGGTCTGGTTCCACCAGGTGCGCAGGTCGTCCTTGGTGAAGTTGAGCTTGCCGTCCTCGGTGTAGAAGGACTTGCCCTGCTGGCGCAGCCACAGCTCCATGAAGTGGTACTGCGAGGTGTAGTCGGTGCCGCCGGTCATCTTGTCGTCGACCTTGGCGTCGGTGACCTGCTGGATGAGCTGGTGGTAGTCGTCCCAGCTCCACCCCGCCTCCGGCTCCTCCACGCCGGCCTTCTCCAGCGCGTCGGCGCGGTAGAACATGGCCAGGGTGTTGCCGGCCATCGGCACGGCCACCTGCTTACCGTCGATCACTCCGGTCTCGGCGAGGCCAGGGCGGAAGTCGCCGAGCTTGAGGACGCCCGAGTCGGCCTGCGGCTTCAGGTCCAGCAGCAGGTTACGACTCGCGTACTGCTTGAGATAGGAGTAGTCCATCTGCAGCACGTCGGGGCCACCGCCACCGGAGACCTCGGTGGCCATCTTCTGCCAGTACGCCTCGAACTCCGCGAAGCTCGGCTGGACCTCGATGTTAGGGTTCTTCTGCTCGAACAGATCGATCGCCTTCTGGGTGAGCTCCGCTCGTTCGGGATTGCCCCACCAGGAGAACCTGAGGGTGATCTTCCCGTCCTCGGCGCCGCCACCGCCGCAGGCGGTCAGCGCGGCGAGCACGCCCGCGCACAGCGCACCGGCGACGAGTCGGCGCGCCGCGCTCCTGCGTGTGCTCATATGCCTCAACTCCTCTACGGAAAGCCACTATGGAAAGCGCTTTCCCGATCGACGTGGGGTATCGCGCCATCTGGACCAGGCCCGGCGTCGCGCCAGAGCGCTTCAGCCGCGCGCTCATATGGACCGTGCGTTACGGCTGCTTTACGGGGGATTAAAACGTTTCCCTTGTCGTGGGCGCAAGCCCCTGGAGCGGAACGCTGTCGAAACGCGACCGTACCGCGACGCGGCCGCGGCACGCGGGTAAAACGTTCCGCCTCGGTGACGGCGAGGCTTGCGCCGCCGGCGGGCGGGTAAGTGGCGCGGTGGCGCTTGGTACGTTTTAATCAGACCATGAGCTCGGTGAGCATCAAAGACGTGGCCGCGGCGGCCGGCGTCTCTCCCGGCACCGTGTCCAACGTGCTCAACCGGCCGGAGAAGGTCGCCGCCTCCACCCGCAGCCGGGTGGAGCGCGCCATCCGCGAACTCGGTTTCGTACGGCACGGCTCCGCCTCCAGCCTGCGGGCCGGGCACAGCCGTACCATCGGGCTGTCCGTCATCGACATCGGCAACCCCTTCTTCACCGATGTCGCCGCGGGCGTGGAGGACGTGGCGAGCGAGCGCGGTTACGCGGTGATCCTCGGCAACTCCGGCGGCGACCGCACCAAGGAGCAGCGCAACCTCCTCGTCTTCGCCGAACAGCGGGTGCGCGGCGTGCTCATCACGCCGACCGACGAGGACCTCGCACGCCTGGACCGCATCAAGGAACGCGGCATCAGCGTGGTCTTCGTCGACCATCCCGCCACCCGCCCCGACCAGTGCTCGGTCGCGGTCAACGACGTCAGTGGCGGCGCGCTCGCCGTGACCCACCTGTTGGACGGCGGGGCCGAGCGCATCGCGTACGTCACCGGGCCCACCACGATCCGGCAGTGCCAGGACCGCCGCACCGGCGCCGATCAGGCGCTGATCGCCGCCGGGCGCGACCCCGAGTCGCTGCAGGAGATCGTGATGCCGACGATGACCGCGCGCTCCGGGCAGCTGGCCGCCGAGAAGCTCATCGACCAGGGGGCCCTGCCGGATGCGATCTTCTGCGCCAACGACCTGCTCGCCCTCGGCGTGCTGCGCGTGCTGATGCACGCGGGCATCCGGGTGCCCGCCGACGTGGCGCTGATCGGGTACGACGACATCGACTTCGCCTCGGCCTCCGCCGTCACCCTCACCTCGATCCGTCAGCCCACGCACCGGCTCGGCCAGGTCGCCACCGAACTCCTGCTGGACGAGTGCGACAACCCCGACACGCACGCCCACCAGCAGATCATGTTCCAGCCGGAGCTGATCATCCGCGAGTCCACCCGCCCCGCGCCGACCCCGTCCCCCCTCGGCTGAGGGCCGGTTCCTTCCGGCGCGGGCCGACGCCCGCCGGAGGGCGGGACGTCGGCGGACTACTCGGCCGATCCGGACTTCTCCGCGTCAGCGGCGACCGCGGCGGTCTTCTTGGCCTCCTTGGCCTCCTTCGCGGCACGGGCCATCTCGGCCTTGGCGCTCTGGGCGTACTTGTCGACGTACTCCTGCCCCGACAGCTCCATCAACGCGTACATGATCTCGTCGGTGACGGCCCGGAGCACCAGGCGGTCGTCCTCCATGCCGTAGTACCGCGAGAAGTCCAGCGGCTTGCCGAACCGGACGCCCGGCCGGATGCCGAGCTTGGGGATGAGCCGCCCGGTGGGCATCATCTCGAAGGTGTTCACCATGGCCCACGGGATCACCGGCGCCCGCGACTCCAGGGCGAGCCGGGCGACGCCCGTCTTGCCCTTGTAGAGCCTGCCGTCGGGTGAGCGCGTGCCCTCGGGGTAGATGCCGAGGATCTTCCCTGAGGCGAGGATGCGCAGGCCGGTGCGGAGCGCGGCCTCGCTCGCCTTGCCCCCCGACCGGTCGATCGGCACCGTGCCGACGCCGGTGAAGAAGAGCCTGCTGATCAACCCTTTGATGCCGGTGCCCGTGAAGTACTCGGCCTTGCCGAGCGAGATCACTTTGCGCGGGAGGAACAGCGGACCGAAGAAGTGGTCGGCGAAGGAGAGATGGTTGCCGGCCAGGATGACCGGCCCTTCCCGCGGCACGTTCTCCACTCCCTCGGCCCAGGGGCGGAATACCAGGTGAAGGATGGGCCCCAAGATGGCCTTGACCACCCAGTACAGCACTCGGGCACCTCTTCTCGGCGTCGCGCGTCGGTCGGCCTGGATCGGCCGTCGACGGCCGGTACGTATAGACCTGCGTTATCTTCCCATTCTCCGCCTGATCCTTCACCCGACAAACCGTTCATGTCGCCTGGCGTCCCGGACGATCGCGGCCCGGCGGGTTAGGCTCGTCGGTACGCACGGTTGGCCGATGTTCGAGGAGGTTCGAGGCCTCTGTCCCCTCGTCAAACGCCGTCCGCCCGTGCGACGATGACCAAAGCCCACGGAGGAGGTCTGATGTCCGCGCCGTCCAGCATCGCGCAGACCGCCGGTCTCCGCGCCGTGCCCTCGGGCGATGACCTCCACCGGGTCTCCACAGCGATCCTTGAGCCCGTCAGAACACGCATCTCGGTACCCTTATAGGGGGACTGATCGCCATAGGGGGTAATTGCGAGGTCCCGGAAGGAAGGCACGGCCGATGACTGACAGGCCCAGGCTAACGTGACACCCCAGCGCGACGAGGACGAGGTCTGGCGGCAGATCATCGCCTCGTATCACCAGCCGACCGAGACCACCTCGGACAACCAGCCCTGGCCAGACAGCGAGAACCTGCCGCCCGAACCCGCCCGGCGGGTGGTCAAACGGCCGGACGTCGAGACGCCTCCGGGCGAGATGCCCGTACAGTACCCCGGCGACTTCCACGAACCCGACTTCGACGACGACAGGAACGACGACGAGGGGCACTACGAGCCTCCGCCGCCCCCGCCGCTGCCCAAGACCGACACCTCCACCAAGATCGCCTGGGCTGCGCTCTTCGGCGGTCCCGCCTACCTCCTCCTGGCCGCCCTGTTCGACTGGTACCTGCAGGGGTGGGTCCTGTTCGCCGCCGTGGCCTGCTTCATCGGCGGCTTCGTCGCCCTCGTCGTCCGCATGGGCGACGGTCCTCCGAACGACTCCGGCTGGGACGACGGCGCGGTCGTCTGACCCGCCCGCGTACGGCCGGACGGTGCGGAGCCCAAGACGCCCGCCCGGGCTCGCGGCCCGCCTCAGCGGGTCGCGGGAGCGGCCTTCTTGATTTCGGAGCCGTTCTTCTCGGCGCGCGACCTGGACTTGGGGACGAAGGCGGTTATCACGTCGCTGTAGCGGTCGGAGGCGTCGACGACGTGGCCGACGGCCCAGACGGCGGAGCTTCCCGGCAGGGTGGTGACCGCCTGGAGGCGGATGGTGCGGTGCGCCCCGGCCCTCCCCCCGCGGATGATCTCGGTGGAGCGGCCGTCGTGGCGCAGGAGGAACGTCTCCTCCGGCCGTTTGGCGTCGAACCCGGAGACGTAGAAGCGCCCCTTGCCGTCGCCGGTCACGCCGTAGAGTTTCGCGCTGCGGACGGGGACCTTGAGCTTCGACCAGCGCTTGCCGTTCCAGGCGAGCATGAGCGCGGTCGATCTGCCCTGACCGTGGTAGATCCCGCCGATCGCCAGGGCCCGCTTGGGGCCGTCGAGGTGGACGTCACGAAGGTAGCCGCCGGGAAGGCGGGGCAGCGGGACGCGCTTCCACGAACCGCCGGACAACCGCATGATCAACGGCTGGCCGCCGGCGTCGCCGACCGCCCAGCCCTCGCCCTTACCGGAGATCGCCACGCTGTACAGCGTGCCCTCCCCCTTGGCGACGTCGACCTTCCAGGTGGTGCCGGAGCGGGTGAGGATGAGCGGCGCGCGGTCGCGGCGGCCCACGGCCACGACCTTGCCGGGGACCGCGTCGACCCCGCCCAGCCAGTCGCCGGCTCCGATCTGGTCGACGCTGACGCGGTCGAAGGCGGTGCCGTCGCCGTGGGCGACGTAGGGCAGCCGGTCGTGGGCGGTGCCCACGACCCACAGGTCGGTGGGGGAGGCGGCGGCGATGGAGCGCAGGTGTTCCGCTCCGGCGCCGTCGTTGCGGATGCCGACCTGGGTCCACGTCCGGCCGTCCCAGTGGACGATGGCGGAGCGGTGCTCCCAGGCGTCCCAGATGTCCTGCTGGCCGACGGCCCATACGTCGGTCGGGGACAGACCGACGATGTCGGACAGCGAACCGTCACCTTGCAGCCTGGCGCTGGTGAACCGCTGCCACGTGTCGGCCACGAAGGGTGAACGCGTCGGGTCGGCGTGCGCGTGGGCGGCGGGCGTGCCCGGAAGGGTTTGTCCGAAGAGGAGCGCGACAGCGACCCCCGCGCACATCACAGGCGCACGCCGCACTAGGCGGCGGGTCATGACCAAAATGGTAAGGGGCCTCTTCCCGGCGCGAGGGCACAACCGCCCGGTTTTCAGCTCTCCTCTACCTCACCTAGTACCGCAGACTACCCAAAATCACGACGAACGCTTCTCAGGGGCGGAAAGCTCCGCGACCACCGGCAGGTGATCGGTCGCCGCCGCCAGATCCGCGGGATCGGCGTCCGCGACCCCGCAGGACAGCACGGTGAGCTCCGGCGCGGCGAAGATCGCATCGATGCGCGTGCGCGGCCGGGCGGCGGGGAACGTCAGACCGTCCCCTTTCGGCGCGCACGGATAGCAGTCGGTCAGGTCGGCGGTCAGGACGTCGAAGGCGGGACGGCCGGGGGGCTCGTTGACGTCGCCGGCCACGACGACCGCCGCGCCGTGCCGGCCGGCGGCGTCCCGCACCAGCGCGACGACCTCACGCGCGTGCCGGAGCCTGGCGTGCTCCTCCAGGTCCAGGTGCATCGAGCAGACGGCCAACCGCAGGCCGCCGGCCTCGACGACGGCGATCGCCGCCGCGCGCCGCTCCAGCCACAGGTGAGGGCGGAGCAGACGGGTCTCGGCGTGCAGCACCCGCACGCCGGGACCGGTCAGCACCGCCATGCCGCCGCGCCGCCGTCCCGCGGCGACGGTCATCCCGGTACGGCGGGCCAGCATCTCGCGCCTGCGCCGCCAGCCCAGCCGGCTGGGCGCCTCCTGCAGGCACAGGACGTCGGGCCGGATCGCCCTGATCACCCGGATCAGGGCGGGGACGCTGTCGCGCATCGAACGCACGTTGTACGTCGCCACCCTGATCCCCACGGCCTCAGCGTAATCCGCGGGCCCGGCGGTGACGCCCCGGGTCAGCGCAGACGGGCCAGGTCGGCGGCGCCGACGACGCCCGCGGTGGCGCCCAGCTCGGCGAGCCGCACCTCGGCCACCGGGCGGTGGCCCCGGCCGGTCAGCACCCGGGCGAACTCCTCACGGGCGCGGTCCAGGAACAGGTCGGCGGCCCTGGAGACGCCGCCGCCGATGATGAAGCAGCCGGGGTCGAGCACCGCCGCGAGGTCGGCCATGCCCTGGGCCAGCCAGCGGGCGATGTTGCCGAACGCCTCCCGCGCCGCCGGATCACCGGCCCGCGCCGCCTCGGTGACCTCCTCCCCCTCGATGGACTCGGGTGTGCCCCCGGCGAGGTCCAGCAGCACCTTGGCCCGCTCCGGCTCGGCCGCCGCGATCTCCCTGGCGTCCAGGACCAGAGCGTTGCCGCTGGCGTAACGCTCCCAGCAGCCGCGGTTGCCGCACCCGCAGGGCCGGCCGTCCGGCACGACCTGCATGTGCCCCAGCTCCGCGCCCATCCCCCACCGGCCACGGTAGAGGTCGCCGCCGAGCACGATGCCACCGCCGATGCCCGTGCCCAGCGTCAGGCACACCACGTGGCTGCGCCCACGGCCCGCGCCGAACCTCGCCTCGGCCCACGCCATGGCGTTGGCGTCGTTCTCGACCACGACCGGCAGGCCGACCAGGTCGGCGACCTTCTTGCGCAGCGGCTCCTCGCGCCATGCCAGGTTGGGAGAGAAACGCACCACAGAGCGCGTCTCGTCCACGAAGCCGGCGGCACCCAGGCCGACGGCCTCGATGTCACGCCCGCGCGACAGCTCGGCGACCACCTCCGCGACGGTCTCGGCGACCGCGTCGGAGTCGTGCGCGGGTGTGGGGCGCAGTGTGTGCTCGACGATCTCACCGTCGTCGTTCACCACGCCGGCGGCCATTTTGGTCCCGCCGATGTCGACACCGATGGTCAGCGCCATCTCCCAACCTTTCCACCGGGCGGTATCAGCCCGGATCAACGTGCCTGACGTCCGGGTCGTCCTCCCGGGGTCTGCGCGGGGCGGACGGCCGCGTAAGTGTATCCACGGCCTGCCGGATGGCGGTGAGCAGCTCCCCCCCGGCCGCCGCCAGATGGTCGGCGACGCTCGCGCCGGACTCGCGCTGGGCGGCGATCACCCGGCAGACGGGACAGGCACGGCACACGTACTCGTCGTCCTCGGGCGCGGCGACCGCCTCCTCCCACACGTCGCGCCGCCGTCCGCCCCCGCCCAGTACCTGGCCGATCCCGCCGGCCGTGTTCTTGATCACGACCTTGCCGACCTCGCGGGCGGCGCGTTCCTGCAGCGCGTCGAAGAGCTTCATCGCCTCCTCGGCGAGCGACCCCAGCATGTCGCCGCCGCCCGTCTCCCGGCCCCCGCCTCGGGCCCGGTCCCCGGGCCGGTCGTCTTCGCCGACCCGGTCGGTGACCGCCGCCCACGGATCGTCGCCGTCGCCGTGCACGGTGGGCTCGTCGCGCTCGTCACGCACATCGCCCCAGCTGGAATGTCCGGATTTCTCACTCATCATCTGGCCCTCCCGCTTCGCACCGTACCCGGCTACGGCCGCGGCGGGGCGCCACGGGTCACGCGTCCCGTCCTGCGGGCGCACAGCAGCGGACGAGGACGCGAACGGCGCGTCCCCGCCGGTTCACGAGCCCTCGACGCGCCTCTTGAGCCCTTTCAGGGCCGTGTCCACGATGACCTTCTCGGCCTTGCGCTTGATCATACCGATCATGGGGACCTTGAGATCGACGGTGAGCTCATAGGTCACCTCGACCCCCCTGCCCGTTTCGGCCAGCCGGTAACGGCCGGACAGCTCGGAGATCATCTTTCCGCTCTCGACGACGCGCCAGCTGACCTCGTCGTCGCTCCAGTCGTAGCCGAGGACGTACTCGTCGCCGATGACGCCGGCGTCCAGGACGAACCTCACCGTGGCGGGACGCCCGTCGTCACCGGTGGACAGCACGCGCGCGGACTTCACCTGGCCCGCCCACTCGGGATAGGACTCGAAGTCGGCGATCACCGCCATGATCGCGGATGGAGCGGCATCGATGATGATGCTGGAGGTGGTGCGGTCAGCCATGCGCCAACCGTACTCGTAACCGATCAGTGCGCGCACGACCCCGCCGTGGCGCGGCGGCCGCGGCGGTCACCATTCCAGCACGAACGGCTTTCCGCTGCGGCGGAAGTGGCCGACGTTGATGCACTCGGTACGGCCGATGCGCCGCCGCGCGGCCAGCGGCTGGTGGACGTGGCCGAACAGGGCGTATCTGGGCTGGGTACGCTCGATCGCCTCCAGGAGGGCCTCGCTGCCCCGTTCGAAGCGCCGGGCCACCACGTCGTAGAGCAGCTCGGGCACCGCGGGCGGGATGTGGCTGCACAGCACGTCCACCTCGCCGAGCGCCTCGACCTTCGCGGCGTAGTCCTCGTCGCTGATCTCATACGGCGTGCGATAACGGGACCGCAGTCCGCCGCCCACGAAGCCCACGGTCAGCCCGCCGATCTCCGCCGTCTGCCCGTCGAGCACGTGGTGCCCCTCCCGGACGTGGCCGGCCCACAGCGCGGGGACGTCCACGTTGCCGTAGGTCAGGTAAGCGGGGGTCGGCATGGCCGCGAACAGCTCGGCGTACTGCTTGTCGGCCATGCGCTCGATGTGCTCGCGCGGATCGCCGCCGAGGGCGGCCCACAGCTCCGCGGACAGGGCCCTGGCCTCGTCGAACCGGCCCGCGGTGCGCAGTGCGATGAAACGGGACGCCTGCTCCGCGCCGAACAGCTCCGGGAAGATCCCCTGGGAGTGGTCGTCGTAGTCGACGAACAGTATGAGATCGCCGAGACAGATGAGGACGTCGGCGCCGTCCGCGGCATGGGCGAGAGCATCGGCTCTGCCGTGCACATCGCTGACGACATGAACCCGCATCCGGCCATCCTAACCGCGCCGGGCCGAGCGGACGCCCGCCCCTGATCCGGCCCCGGGTTGGTACCTTGACGGCACCCTGCACAACACCTGAACGCGGTGGTCTACCAACGCGTAACTTATCGCGATACCGTCCAGAGTTACGGTAACCGTCTGCGGCCGGTCCGCGCGCCATTGAGGAGAAGTACGTGCGCGAATACAGCGTTCCTCTGCTGGTCGATATTCCGGAGTCCGCCAACTGCACCGACACGGTGTTCGAACGCGGCGAGAAGGACCCCGCGGCCGTGGTGATCAGGCGCAAGTCAGGTGATGACTGGCTTCCGGTCACCGCGCGCGAGTTCCGGGACCAGGTAGCCGCGGTCGCCAAGGGACTGATCGCCAAAGGCGTCGAACCCGGTGACCGCGTGGGCCTGATGGCGCGCACCTGCTACGAGTGGACGGTCTTCGACTACGCGATCTGGTCCGCCGGCGGGGTCAGCGTGCCCATCTACGAGACCTCCTCCGCCGACCAGGTCAAGTGGATCATGTCCGACAGCGGCGCGCGGGCGATCGTGGTGGAGCGTCCTTCGCACGAGGAGACCGTGCGCGAGGCGCTGGCCGGGCTGTCCGGCGTGAAAGACGTGTGGTGCATGGAGACCGGGGCGATCGATGAGCTGACCGCCGAAGGGGCCGACGTCTCCGACGAGGTGCTCACCGAGCGGCGCACCGGCCGCCGCGCGGCCGACCTGGCCACCATCATCTACACCTCGGGCACCACCGGTATGCCCAAAGGCTGCATGCTTACCCACGACAACCTGCTGTTCACCGCGCGGAACGTGGTGGCGGGCCCGCTCCCCCAGCTTTTCGAGACGCGCGATCGGGCGGCTCTGCTGTTCCTGCCGCTGGCGCACAGCTTCGCCCGGCTCATTCAGGTCGTTCTGATGGAGACCGGCACGGTCATCGGGCACACCCCGAACATGAAGAACGTCGCCCCCGACCTGCAGTCGTTCAAGCCGACGTTCCTGCTCGCGGTGCCCCGGGTCTTCGAGAAGGTCTACAACTCCGCCGAGCAGAAGGCCGTCGCCGAGGGCAAGGGGAAGATCTTCCACATGGCCGTGGAGACCGCCATCGCGTGGTCCCGCGCCGAGAGCGCGGGCGGGGCCGGGCTCGGCCTGCGGCTCAAGCACGCCCTGTTCGACAAGCTCGTGTACGGCAAGCTGCGCGCGGCCACCGGCGGCGCGCTGACCGCCGCGATCTCCGGCGGCTCGGCCCTGGGCGAGCGGCTCGGCCACTTCTTCCGCGGAATCGGCATCGAGGTGTTCGAGGGGTGGGGGCTGACCGAGACCTCCGCGCCCTCGTCGGTCAACATGCCCGGCGCCAACAAGATCGGCACGGTCGGCAAGCCGTTCCCCGGCGTGAGCGTGGCCATCGCCGACGACGGCGAGATCCTGGTCAAGGGACGCCACGTCTTCGCCGGTTACTGGAACAACGAGAAGGCCACCGCCGAGGCCATCGACGCCGACGGCTGGTTCCACACCGGTGACGTGGGCGAACTGGACTCCGACGGCTATCTGCGCATCACCGGCAGGAAGAAGGAGATCATCGTGACGGCGGGCGGCAAGAACGTCGCGCCCGCCCCGATGGAGGACCGCATCCGCGCCCACCCGCTGGTCAGCCAGGCCATCGTGGTCGGCGACAACCGGCCGTACATCGCCGCGCTGGTCACCCTCGATCCCGAGGCCGTCGACCAGTGGAAGAAGGCCAACGGCCGCGAGGGGGCCACCCTGGCCGAGCTGAGCACCGATCCGGCGATCCTCGCCGAGGTGCAGAAGGCCGTCGACAGCGCCAACCGCACCGTCTCCCAGGCCGAGCAGATCAAGAAGTTCGCCGTCCTCGACGTGGAGCTGTCGGAGGAGACCGGTCACGTCACCCCCAAGCAGTCCATCAAGCGCAACGTGGTGCTGGCCGATTTCGCCAAGCAGATCGACGCCCTCTACGACTGACCGGCACCGGCCGACCGGCGGGCGGCCGTGACGCCGCCCGCTACGGACGGGAGGACAGCAGGGCGGCGAAGCGGTCGGCCACGGCGGGCCAGGCCCACCGTTCGGTGACCCAGGCGCGGCCCTGGACGCCCATCTCGCGGGCGCGGGCCGGTCGGGTCAGCAGGGTGATCAGCGCTTCGGCGACGTCGTCCGGCGAGGTGCCGTCCACCACCAGGCCGGTCTCGCCCGGCAGTACGGCGTCGGGGGCGCCGCCCGAGGAGCCGGCCACGACGGGCAACCCGGTCGCCGACGCCTCCAGGTAGACGATGCCCAGGCCCTCCACGTCGATGCCGCCGAGACGGGTGCGGCACG
>k87-410502_pt1 | contig 11327 bp, 14 predicted proteins | sample MGYA00084031_6733416 | MGnify analysis MGYA00084031
CGACTCGACCGCGGCTTGAGTGGGGTTATCTGGCTTAGCTCCAGCTTGGGAATCTCCAATCGGCTCCGCTCCAGCTTGGGCAGGTTCGGCTCCAGCTTGCCCGGCTGCCTGCTGTTCTTCTTTTGCTTTCCGCAAAGCTTCCGCCTTGGCTCTGGCTTCTGCTGCAGCCTTTGCTTTTTCTTCCGGCGTCGGTTTGCGTTTTTCTTCTGTCATTGATTCGTCACCTGCTTTCCAGTCTTAGCTTCGTAACGAATTTTTTCTTGAAGTTTGTTTATTCCGTAAATAAGAGCGGCGGGATTAGGTGGGCATCCAGGGATGTAGACATCTACGGGAACGATCTGATCAACACCTTTTACTACACTGTACGACTTGACGTAAGGTCCGCCGGCTGTAGCACAAGAACCCATCGCGATTACCCACTTCGGTTCTGGCATTTGATCGTAAAGTCTGCGGAGTAGGGGGGCCATTTTTTTCGTGACTGTTCCGGCAACGATCATGACATCGGATTGCCTGGGAGAGGCACGGAAAATGACGCCAAAACGGTCGAGGTCATAACGTGCGCCGCCTGTACCCATCATTTCAATGGCGCAACAGGCAAGACCAAACGTAAGCGGCCAAAGCGAATTGCTTCGTACCCACCCCTTTATCGTTTCCAGCGTCGTAAACATGACGTTGCGATTCAACTCTTCTTGCAATTCAGGCGCAATGCTCGTCAGATCTAGTTCCATTCCAGCACCTTCTTTCTCCATGCGTAAATCAGTCCAACCACCAGCAAGCAGATAAAGATCACCATCTCTACCAGGGCAAACAGTCCCAATTCCTTGTAGGCTACAGCCCATGGATAGAGAAAGAGTGTTTCCACATCAAAAATGACGAAGAGCAAGGCAAAGATATAATACTTGACGTTAAACCGTACCCAGCTGTCTCCGACTGGAATGTTACCGCTTTCATAGGTTGTCTGTTTTTCCGCTGTCGGCTTTTTCGGGCGCAGCATGGGTCCGATGATGCTGACTGTCGCCACAGGCAGCAACACCCCGAGGAACAAGAAAATCGCCACAATGACATAATTGTTGGTATAGATTTCACCCACTGACGTTCCCTCCGCTCTGTGAACATTAGAAAAAAATACCTTTATCATTATAGCAAATCGCCTACATGGTGTCTAACGAACTCATTCCATATGTACCAATAAAAGGAAAAACTTAGAGAATTTCTCCCTAAGTTTTCCATTCTGTGCATATTTTATTTTATTGAACGTTCGGAGAAAACTGCTGGCCGAGGAAGTCTTCATAGACGCGCTCCCAGACGATTGAGAACGTCATCGGCTCATCTTCCGGGATTTCCAGCATGTTCTCGATCGCCTCTTCCATGTAAGGAGTCAGCTTGATCAATACTTCTGCCAGCATCGAATCGTTGGTATTCAGCATTTCTTTCAGTTCCGCCTTGGTAAAGGTAAAGGACTCATCGTCACGCTCATGGAGCGTCATCACCAGACGGGCAAAGAACGGATGCACCAATGCTTCAAATCTTACATATCTCAATGCATACTGTTCTGCTTCAGTCAATTCGAATGTGTCCAGAGCGTCCGGGAATGGGTTGATCGGAATATCCCACACATCTCCTTTATCGATGAGCAGTCCCCATCTTTCAAAGAGAGCAATCGCTTCCTCGCGAGATTTCGGATACTCGTAGCCGGAGCGGACGATTACTTTTTTATGTCTTTCCAGCAGGCTCTTGTAGTTTTCAAAATCCTCTTTGGAGTTGAACATGTCTTCGGTCGGTTCGGCAAACAAGCCTTCCAAACCTTCAAAGCCATCTACGATCTCACGCATCTCTGCTTTGCTTTCTCCTTTGGTGACTGCATAGCACAGCGCTTGGAACAGCACATTCATTTCATGCGGAAGCACGTTGCTCCAGCCATGGCCCGCATACGCGCCAGGAATAGCAACGCCTTCGCTGCTGCTATCACGAACGTCTCTAACTGTTTGCATATGTTACACTCTCCTTTATCCCGATAGCCAATTCGCAATCCCAGTACCTAGTATCCCGCCGTCTTTGCTGCCGAGGCCGGGCATTAGGTTTATTATACACGGAATCAATAGGCGATTACCAACTCGAAAAAAAAATTGGGGGAAACTACCCCTGTTCCCTGAAAATGCTGGGGCCGCTCACTGTCCGTTCGATATACAACAAAGCCCCCGTCGCCAGAAGCGCGGGGACTTTTGTCATCTACTTATTTGTAACCTGAAGACGAGTGATTGCGCGTTGCAGTGCACGCTCAGCCCGACGCAAATCCAGGTCCGGATGTTTTTCGTTCAAACGCTGCTCGGCACGCTCTTTTGCTGCCTTGGCGCGGCTTGGATCGATATCCTCCGGTCTTTCTGCTGTCTCGGCCAAAATCGTCACCTTGTCGCCGCGTACTTCCATGAAGCCGCCGCTGACAGCCATTACGAGCTCCTTGTCGCCTTCGGTCTTGATCCGAACAGGTGCGATTTTCAGTGGAGTCACCATGGGCATGTGATTCGGCAAAATACCGAGATCCCCTTGTACGCCACGGGCAATGACCATGCTGGCTTCACCGCTGAACAAAACCCGTTCAGGAGTTACGACTTCTACTGTCATCTTACTCACTTACTGGTCTCCCCTTTCCAGGGTGTTACGCCATGGTCTTTGCACGTTCTACAACGTCTTCGATCGTACCAGCGTACAGGAATGCACCCTCAGGCAGGTGGTCGTGCTTGCCTTCGAGGATTTCCTTGAAGCTGCGAACGGTTTCCTTCAGCGGCACGTATTGGCCCGGGTTACCGGTAAACTGTTCGGCAACGTGGAACGATTGAGACAGGAAACGTTGGATGCGGCGAGCGCGTGCTACGATTTGCTTGTCTTCATCGCTCAGCTCGTCCATACCCAGGATCGCGATAATGTCTTGCAGTTCTTTGTAGCGTTGCAGGATTTTTTGAACGCCACGAGCCACATCGTAGTGCTCTTGACCAACGATGTCAGGAGACAGAGCGCGGGATGTGGAAGCGAGCGGGTCAACCGCAGGGAAGATACCCAGCTCGGCGATGGAACGCTCCAGGTTCGTCGTAGCGTCCAAGTGAGCAAACGTCGTAGCCGGTGCCGGGTCAGTGTAGTCGTCCGCCGGTACGTAGATCGCTTGAATGGATGTAACGGAACCTTTTTTCGTAGAGGTAATGCGCTCTTGCAGCTGACCCATCTCGGTAGCCAGGGTCGGCTGGTAACCTACCGCAGACGGCATACGTCCGAGCAAAGCGGATACCTCGGAACCTGCTTGGGTAAAGCGGAAGATGTTGTCGATGAACAGAAGCACGTCGCGGCCTTCTTCATCACGGAAGTATTCCGCCATGGTCAGACCTGTCAACGCTACGCGCAGACGCGCGCCAGGCGGTTCGTTCATTTGTCCGAATACCATCGCGGTTTTCGGCAGAACGCCAGCGTCTTTCATCTCATGGTACAAGTCGTTACCTTCACGGGTACGCTCGCCAACGCCGGCGAATACGGAGATACCGCCGTGCTCTTGCGCGATGTTGTTGATCAGCTCTTGGATCGTAACGGTTTTACCTACACCGGCACCACCGAAGAGACCGATCTTACCACCCTTGATGTAAGGAGCGAGAAGGTCAATAACCTTGATACCTGTTTCCAGAATTTCAACTTCAGTCGCTTGCTCCACGAACTCGGGAGCTTTGCGGTGAATCGGGTCGCGGCGCTCTACTTGACCCAGTTCTTTCAAGTCGATCGGCTCGCCGAGTACGTTAAATACGCGGCCCAGAGTAACCTCACCGACCGGAACGGAGATAGGCGCTCCTGTGTCTACAGCTTCCATGCCGCGCACCAGACCATCTGTAGTGGACATCGCAACGGCACGAACCAGGTTGTCACCCAGGTGTGTAGCAACCTCGACAGTCAAATCGATGTCGCGCTCACCGGCGCTTTGTGCTTTATGTTGAATTTTGATCGCATTGTAAATGGCAGGCAAATGTCCGCGGTCGAACTCGATGTCAACGACCGGACCCATTACCTGAACCACGCGTCCTTTCGCCATCTTACTTCTTCCCTCCTGTGAAACTGAATTGGGAGTCAACTTTCGTCTTTACGCCTGTGCGTTGGCACCGGAGACGATCTCGGAGATCTCCTGCGTAATCGCTGCCTGACGGGCACGGTTGTAGATCAACGTGTAACGTCCAATCATGTCCGTCGCGTTATCTGTCGCATTGCCCATCGCTGTCATGCGGGAGCCTTCTTCGGAAGCCTTCGCCTCGAGCATGGCGCTGTAAACAAGCGTTTCAGCATATTTCGGTAACAGATCAGCCAGGACTTCTTCTGCATTCGGTTCGTACTCGTAATTCGTCGTACGCCCGTTGCTGCTCTCGGGAGCCTCAAGCGGCAAAACACGCTTGATCGTAGGCACCTGAGAGATCGCGCTCTGGAACTTGTTGTAGCACAAGTAGAGCTCGTCGATCTGCTCGTCCGCGAACAGCTGCACGGCTGCACTGGCGATCTTCTTGATATCAGCAAAGGCAGGGTTTTCTATGCCGGTTGCCTCGTCAATGACGGGGTAATTGCGCTTCGTGAAAAAATCACGGCCTTTACGTCCGATTACGAAAATGCCGTATTCGTCCTTGGACTTGTGCTTCTCGTTAATGGTCTGGATCACGGTACGGATCATGTTACCATTGTAACCGCCTGCGAGACCGCGGTCAGAGGTGATGACAATATAGCCGGTCTTTTTCACAGGGCGGGATTGCAGCATCGGATGCTTGGAACCGGTGGTGCCACCTGCGATGCTCGCAATCACTTCCTGAATCTTGTCGGCGTACGGACGGGCCGCTTCCGCCTTCTCCTGGTTGCGGCGAAGCTTTGCAGCCGCCACCATCTTCATCGCCTTTGTGATCTGACGGGTATTTTTCACGCTTTTAATACGGCGTCGAATCTCACGTATTCCTTTAGCCAATCGTTTTCACCACCTTGGGGACACATGCCGAACTTTTCGGCCCGGCATGCATCAGTTGTCTATTGGATTAACGTTTAGCGAGTTACCGAAAAGCCTTTTTTGAACTCTTCGATCGCTGCGTTGAATTCTTTTTCATCCGGAAGCTCTTTCGTCGTGCGGATGTGCTCCAACAGCTCAGGCTTGTTGGACTCAAGATACGACATCAGTTCCTTCTCGAAGCGGCCTACAGCCTCTACCGGAATATCATCGAGGTAGCCTTTGGTTGCGGTGTAGATGATCGCAACCTGCTTCTCAACCGGAATCGGCTCGAATTGGCCTTGCTTCATTACTTCCATCAAACGCTCACCGCGAATCAGACGGGCTTGCGTCGCTTTGTCAAGGTCGGAACCGAACTGGGCAAACGCAGCCAGCTCGCGGTATTGAGCCAGCTCAAGCTTGAGCGGACCGGCAACCTTTTTCATCGCCTTGATTTGCGCCGAACCACCTACGCGGGATACGGACAGACCGGTGTTTACCGCTGGGCGTTGGCCGGCGTTGAACAAGTCTGTTTCAAGGAAGATCTGACCGTCAGTGATGGAAATCACGTTGGTCGGAATATATGCGGAAATGTCGCCCGCTTGGGTTTCGATAAACGGCAGGGCAGTCAGTGAACCTGCGCCCAGTTCATCGGACAATTTCGCTGCGCGCTCCAGCAGACGGGAGTGCAGGTAGAATACGTCACCAGGATACGCTTCGCGGCCTGGAGGACGACGGAGCAGGAGGGACATTTCGCGGTATGCGGCAGCCTGTTTGGACAGGTCATCGTATACGCACAGAACGTGTCCGCCTTTGTACATGAAGTACTCACCCAGCGTAACCCCAGCATAAGGAGCCAGGAACAGCATCGGAGCCGGATCGGACGCAGTCGCGGAAACAACGATTGTGTAGTCCAGAGCGCCGTGCTTGCGCAGGGTTTCTACGATGTTTGCAACGGTCGATTGCTTCTGACCGATCGCCACGTAGATACAAATCATGCCATTGCCTTTTTGGTTGATGATCGTGTCGAGCGCCACAGATGTTTTACCTGTTTGGCGGTCACCGATGATCAGCTCGCGCTGTCCGCGGCCGATTGGAATCATCGCGTCAATCGCTTTGATACCGGTTTGCAGCGGTTCATGAACAGATTTACGCGCCATAACGCCCGGAGCCGGACTTTCGATCGGGCGGAATTCGGTCGTATGGATTGGGCCGAGGCCGTCAATCGGCTGACCGAGCGGGTTCACTACGCGGCCCACCATTGCTTCACCTACAGGCACCTCCATGATGCGGCCTGTACGTTTTACTGTATCGCCTTCTTTAATGTCACGGAACGGACCAAGAATAACGACACCCACGTTATCTTCTTCCAAGTTGAGTACCATACCCATTACGCCGTTTTGGAACTCGAGGAGCTCCCCGGCCATTGCTTTTTCCAAACCGTGAACGCGTGCGATACCGTCACCAACCTGGATGACCGTTCCTACGTCCACAACTTCAATTTCAGATGTAAAATTAGCGATCCGCTCTTTAATGAGGGAGCTAATCTCTTCTGGTCTGATTGCACTCACTTAACATTCACCCCATTCGTCCAACATCTTAATAGAGGGTGTTTAAAGCTCATATGAATGCCTGGCCTTTCGGAAGTTGACCAGGATTCCCGCTTTAAACGGCATTTATGCTTGATGCGCGAAAAGTTCCAACTTCGTCTTAATGCTTCCGTCATACAAACGGTCGCCGATCTTGATCACAATTCCACCGAGGATGGACGGATCCACAACGGTTTGCACGCGCAGCTTCTTGTTCAGTCTTTGACCGAACTTCTCGGCCAGCTCCGCTTGCTCTTCGGCGCTCAATGGCTTGGCGCTGGTGACGATGGCGTCGGCAATGCCGCGCGCTTCGTTTGCCAGCTTCACGAAAGCCTGCTGGATCTGTGCCAGCTGCGCTTCCCGTCCGCTTTCAATCAGGACGGTCAGGAAATTGTGAGTCTCTTCGCTGATGTGACTTTTGAACAGGTCATCCACCAGCGTTTTCTTCGCTCCCGCCGCGATATGCGGGTGTAGCAGGATTTTGCTCAAATCGGCGTTTTGCTCAACCGCTTGCACGACTGCGCCAAGGTCAGCTTCCACCTGATCGATTTTCCCACGCTCGCTGGCCACTTCAAAAAGGGCGCGGGCGTAGCGCTTTCCTACTGCGCTGCTCATAGGCGATCTCCCACTTGAGCGAGGAATTTGTCAACGGTTGCTTTTTGCGCTGCTTCGTCCAGTTCTTTTTCAATGATCTTGGAAGCCAAGAGAACGGACAGACCTGTCATTTGATCGCGCAGCTCCGCTTTCGCTTTTTCTACTTCGCGAGCCAGTTCCTTGCTGGCATCAGCCTTCATGCGCTCAGTTGCAGCTTGCGCATCGGCAACCAGCTTCGCGCTTTCGTCCGCAGCTTGTTTCGTAGCGCGGTCGATAATTGCTTTTGCTTCTACACGAGCCTCGTCGAGGACGCGGCGTTGTTCGGCGAGAAGAGCTTCCGCTTCTTGGCGGCTCTTTTCAGCCGAGGAAATTTGGGATTCGATATGCTGACGGCGCTTTTCCATGATTCCTACGATAGGGCCCATGGCCAGTTTTCGAACAACCAGCAGCAACACCAAGAATACGATTACTTGGGTAAGCAAGTCTCCAAGGTTAAGGGAGACGGCACCAAAGTCGAGCATTTGTTTCACTCCTTCCTTACAAACAGGAGAATGTATATCTACGGATTAAAGCCGCTTCTTTCCTAGATAACCCGGCTGCGCCAGCTAAAAAGGCGGACGGAGCCACAAGCCACCAGGGCAAAAATAAGTTCTGATGACTAAAATAGAGGCGAAGGTCAAGCCCCCGCCCATCAAACCTATGCTTTTTACAGACGACCGAAGAGGATGAAACCGATCGCAACTGCGATAATCGGAACCGCCTCGACGAGACCGAGACCCAGGAACATGAGACCCATCAGGTTGCCGCGCGCTTCAGGCTGGCGAGCTACGCCGTCAATTGTACGGGAAATAACGAGAGAGTTACCAATTGCTGCACCAAGAGCAGCCAGACCAAATATGATACCGATTGCAAGAGCCAAACCTTCCATTGTAAAAAAACCTCCTTAGTGTGTGTAAAAGATAGAAATCTACAGTGAATTAATGTTGGTCATTCACTTGTTGTGAAATGTATACCATCGCCAACGTGGTGAAGATAAAGGCTTGGACAGAGCCGACAAAGACGGAGTAGCCCAGCCACAGGAACAACGGAATGCTTCCGAAGATTCCTACGCTCAACAGGAAGGCGATCAAAACCTCACCGGCAAAGATGTTACCGAATAGACGCAGAGGAAGCGTCAACGGCTTAATAATGAACTCTTCCAGAATGTGAATCGGGTTCAGGAATGTATGCTTGAGCCATCCGCCGAAACTCTTCTTCATCCCCAGGTAGTGCGCGTAGAGCAGCACCACAAACGCCAGCGCAAAGGTTACGCTCGGGGTAGCAGTCGGCGATTTCCACCAACCGATGACTACGCCGTGGCTGTGAGGATCGGTAGCGTTCAACTCTTCATTCAGCTTTTCCAGCTTCTGCTTCTTGGCTTCATCGTCGCTCGCCAGCGTCAGCGCATCGACTACCGTCTGGCTCATTTGTTGACCCGTATTCGGATCGTTGTGATGAGACGTATTCACGTTAAACACAAGGCCCAGCTGGTTGCTGATAAAGATGTAGAGGAACAGGGTCAAGGCTAGCGTAACAAAATGCGCTGCCTTTTTCGGCTCGATATAGCTTTTGGTGATGCCTGTGACGAAATCGACAATCCACTCCATCACGTTTTGCCCGCCTCTTGGAGCAGCGGTGGTCAGGTTGCGGGTCAGACCCACACACAGAAGCAGAACCACCAGGGAGCTTACCAAAATCGCAATGATGGTCGAGACATCAAAAACCATGCCCAACCACTCAAATCGCAGAGAATAATGCATGTATTTCACCCCTTTCTTCCGCGCGAGTCTATTACCAAGTCATGTACAGAGTAAAAAAATGCTGCAAAATCTATTTTAAGGAGCGGTAAACGAAAAAGAAGCCTAACACTTGAAAGAGGAAAAGGCCGATCAGCACGCCCGACAAAACAAACAGATGGGGGAAGCGGATCGTCAGAAATACGGCGAATCCAGCCAAGAGGAGGCGTTGCAGCATGCCTGTTCCTTTTGGACGGACGCTCGGGTCGACAGCCATCTGGCCGATGCGCCAAGTCTTGCTTACGAGCACGGTGCCGCCCAGTAGGCTGCACCCCATTCCAAGCAGGAGGCTCTGCAAAAACAGCCGATATGGAGGCAAAACGGCCCAGAGTATAGCAACCAGGGCCACACAGAAAAAAGCATAGCGAAAGGTTGCTCGCATAGCCGAAGTAAACGTTTGCATGTTCTATCTCCCTACAAATACCCGCGAACTATGCGGTAGACGCTATACACGCCAATTCCCAATCCGAGAAGGAGCCCAACCATCAAGAACCAAGGTTTGGTAGACAGAAGACTGTCAACGTATCTGCCCAGATAGACGCCGCCAATGACACAAACGGCCATGTCCGCACCTATCAGGCTCACTAGCGTGACGGCTCGCCACGGATTATCGATTTTCGGCACATAACCGTCCCCTTTCATACACAAGGAGAGGGCAGGTTGTCAAGTGCCCCTATGCCCTCATTCATATTAACGAAGATTTATTCCATTTGTCAACGTGCGATAGGTTCTGTACACAAAGCGTTCACATTTGAAAATGACGCGGTTTTTTTGCAAAAACAGCCCTTTCTCTCCGGCCGTCAAAACTGGAAAAACTATCTCTTCTACTGATTGATTTTTTCAACAACCGTGGCTACTCCTTGGCCGCCGCCGATGCACAGAGTCGCTAACCCATATTTTGCCCCTGAACGCTTGTTCAATTCATGTACAAGCGTCACCAGTATTCGGGCTCCGCTCGCGCCGATTGGATGGCCGAGAGCGATCGCTCCGCCGTTCACATTCAGCTTCTCACGCGGAATCCCGAGTTCTTTTCCGACTGCCAGCGATTGCACGGCAAACGCCTCATTGGCTTCGATCAAGTCCATTTGCGCAAGCGTCAGACCCGCTTTTTCCAGTACGCGGCGCGTCGCCGGAACCGGTCCGATGCCCATGATGCTCGGGTCGACACCTGCACTAGCATTGGCGACAATCCTGGCCAGCGGTATTACACCGAGCTCGCGTGCCTTTTCTCCCGACATGATCAAGAGAGCAGCCGCTCCGTCGTTGATGCCGGAAGCATTCCCTGCTGTAACCGTACCGTCCTTTTTAAACGCGGGGCGGAGCTTTCCGAGTGCTTCCGCTGTTACACCAGCCCGCGGGAATTCGTCGACGCTGAACATGATCGGTTCGCCTTTTTTCTGCGGAATCGGCACGGGAACAATTTCATCTTGAAAACGTCCTTCGCTTAGCGCACGCTGCGCTTTTTCCTGGCTCCAGGCGGCAAACTCGTCCTGTTCTTCTCTCGTCAGCCCATACTGCGTGCACAGATTTTCCGCTGTAATCCCCATGTGATAGTCATTGAACGCACACCAGAGACCGTCGCGGATCATGCTGTCGACCACCTTTTGATCGCCCATCCGGTAGCCGCCCCGCGCCCCTTCCAGCAGATATGGCGCCTGACTCATATTTTCCATGCCCCCGGCAAGCACGACCTCGGCATCCCCGGAGAGAATCGATTGCACCGCCAAGTGGACCGCTTTCAGCCCGGATCCGCACACCTTGTTGATTGTCATGGAAGGTACCTGCTGAGGCAGCCCAGCCCGGATCGCCGCCTGTCGGGCAGGATTTTGCCCAAGACCGGCCTGAAGCACATTGCCAAGTATCACTTCATCGACAGCTTCTTTGGCGACGCCAGCGCGTTCGAGTGCCGCTTCCAGCACAACGGCTCCCAACTGTGTAGCGCTTACCCCTGCCAGCGCTCCCTGAAAATTGCCGATAGCCGTCCGAACGGCGCTTGCAATTACGATTTCTCTTTGACTCACGAAAAATCACTCCTCGCAAAACTGGATGAAAGCATCTTCATACCATTCCATTTCTGATCGAAATATTCCTGCATTTTTGAACAATCTGCCTGGAAAGCTGTCCCCGCTCAAACTCCGAAGCTGCAAGAACCCGACAAGAATCTCTTGCTTGTGCTAGAGGTCTTAATGGTTTTGAGAGACAACGGTCCATATTTTCAGTTTACAAATAAATTAGCTCTTCACCGTAAAACGTGCTTGATCTCCCTCTATCGCAGTTTTTCGTAGTTATGTAGCCGGTTTACACTCCAGTCTAATGCGA
>k87-1133037_pt1 | contig 11320 bp, 10 predicted proteins | sample MGYA00084031_6733416 | MGnify analysis MGYA00084031
GCCGTCGGCGGCGGAGATGGTGGTCACGGCGCAGGAGCTGGCCGGGTATTTGAAGAAGGCGCCTTTGGGAGTCAAGCAGGTGCGCAGGCTCCTCAAAGGAAAGGAGATCGACGGCGGGCGGACCCATCGGTATCTGCTTGGGGAGGCGGCGGCATGGATTCTGACGCGTCATGTTCGGCAGGCGAGGCGGCGTGGGCGGCGGGGGAAGAGACGGGAAGGGCCGGCCGGGGCGGCCTGACCGGGCGCCTGCCGGGTCTTCCGGGATCTGGAGCATGACACCGGGCGGCGGCCGAGGGGAGGCACGCGAGTTTTCAGACGCGGCCCAAGGCACACACGGGGTGGTGTGCGAGCTGACCGTATGACGCCGCTCGGCGTGGGAGAGCATCGCCTGCTCGTTACCGGCTGAGCCACGCTCGGCGGAGTCGGACGGATCGAGCACGGTGCTTGCCGTCTCCACGCCGCCGCTTCCCGGGAGCGAGCACAACCTGCTCATGATCGGTCCGGGTATGGATCGGGGCCAGGGCACGCGTCGCGCCGCCTCGTGACCGTCAGCCCGGTCCTTCATATCCCTATCCACCGAGCACCTCTATCGTGAGCTTTTTTCATCCAAACCTCCAGAAGTGCTTCACGGGTTCGGCTCCATAGGGGCGCATGATCGTAATCACGGTTTCGTTTCCGGCTTCGGCGCGCACGGACTCCATGACAGGGCTGATGAGCTGTTGGAACGTGGGATGAACGGGCTCTGTGAGGCGGCCGGCCCTGTCGAAACAGGATCAGCGACCCATCTGGTAAGGCGATTAATCCTCTTCTCTGCTACCGGTAGCAAATGAACCGGCATACTATGACTTACTCCGTTTCCGGGGCCGGGCATTGATTCTGGAGGAACGTTGGGTAACGGACGCTACCGAACCGTCTTTCACACCGCCCTTACGCCGGCCGATGCCTTCGACACTGCTAGGAGGGAGCTCCGATCCTGGTTGGTCGTCAAGAGCAGACACAAGAGCATCGACATCGCCGCCTATGATGCAGGAGAGACCCGGTTAGGGGACGGAATCGTACTGTTGCATAATGCTCAGGCTGAGGAGGGGGGCGCGCAGACACGGCAATGGCAGCTCCGGGAGAACCGAGGCGGCGGATATTGGTTGAGCTCGCTGGTCGTTCACGCGCCTGCAAAGGCTAAGGATCCGCAGCAGCGCACCTGGTTCTGGATCGATGTGGAGTATGTGCGCACCGCCGACGGGGATGCGGAGGATCGGTCGGCTCCGAAGGCCGCCATTCCGAGAATAGCCCGTCAGCTTCTAGGCGTCGTCGATGCTCGTGATCATTGGGCCGAGCTCGCCGCGAAACCCATCCTCATCAGGCCGGATCGGATCGATGACCTCCTAGAGGTTCTCACCGATGACGAACGCCGGCTTCCGACCGTGGTCGCATCCCCCCATAATCGGGTCCCCTTTGACGATTGGCGCAAGACGATCGAAGGCGTGACGAGGTTCCTCCCCGGACTCGCGAGTCTCTACATCCTCGATCCGCCCGCCGCGCATGAGTTCAACAGAGAGGTCGGCGCTGCCTTCGGAGTCTGGGGTGGCGCGGTCCGTACATACCTGCCCGGCCTGGATCTGGCGTTAGACGAGGATGCCGCCCGGCATCGGGTGTTATCCAGTACCCGCATCGAGGCTGATGTAGATCGTTCCGCCCGGCTTCTCGCCGGCCTTCCGCGGCGGCTGGCCTCCGGCGGTCGTCTCCCCAAGCCGCTCAGCCGGTTGTCGCGAGCCGCCGTCGCATCCGCTGTCAGCAGGTCCGAGTCGTCGGATGGAACGGCTAGTCCTGACCTCGATCTCCTTCTCGAAGAGAGGACGAAGATTCTCCAGGAGAACAACGAATTACGCGAGCTTCTCGAGCTTGCCGACCACGAGGAGCGCAGGCTCCGGGCTGAGATCGACGATCTCCAGAACGGTTTGCTGGAAACAGCAGCAGAGCTTGAAGTGGAAAATCAGAAGAACGTCGATCTCTTCAACTTGGTCCGTACCCTTAGAAAGCGTCTTGAGGATGCCGGGCGAGCCGAAGAAGCATATCTTCCCGCGGAAGAGACGACTCGGCTTCCTACCCAGCTTCCCGAGGTTCTCGAACGGCTCGAGGAACTGGACCGTGTCGAATTCACCGGTGATGTCGACCTCGTATGGAAACTCGAAGAGAAGGCGCAGTCGTCGACATGGGCTCAGACTACGTGGCGGGTTGTCGTCGCATTACAGGAATACGCGGATTCGGTCGCTCGCGGCAAGTTCCATGGTGATTTTCGGCGCTGGTGCTTAGAACCCCCTTCCGGGGCTTCGGCGATTCCCGTTGGCAAGGTGAAACCCGACGAGTCGGACACGGTCCGGAAGAATGCCAAGATGCGCCGGAAGCGAGAGCTTCCGGTGCCTCGGGATGTGGATAATTCCGGCCGCGTTTACATGGGGGCGCATATCCGCATCGGGGGAGGAGCGGGGATGAGCGCGCCTCGCCTCCACTATTACGATGACGTTCGGGGGACAGGTAAGATCTATATCGGATATTTAGGTCCCCACCTTGAGGTCAAGTCGACCAACTGATCTTATTCAACAGTTCTGAGTCCAATGGCTGGACCGTTCTCCAGGTTCCCTGCGCGGGCGACTCCGCGCCGCCCGGGTGGAGCCGGCCGGGACGGCGGTCAGATCGTTCGAGGGACAGGCGGTCAGCACGCGCGCCCCGTGGCGGGCGCAGTGGGTAGCTGAAGATCCTCGCGCCGGAGATCGGCTCGTGCGGGCGCGGTGCCGGATGGTCGGCGTGTCCGCACGTCGAACCGGCCGCGTTGCGCCCGCAATCCTGGATACGTAATATCCAGGATCGTGAGGATGAGCGAGGGCGTGGAGTGGGCGCTGCACACGTGCCTGAACCTGACCTGGATCGATGACGGCGCGCCCGTGCCGGCCGCGGCTCTGGCCGCCTACTTCAAGCTGCCTCCCGCCTACCTCAACAAGCAGTTGCAGGCGCTGGTGCGGGCCGGGATCGTCTCGTCGGTGCCCGGTCCACGCGGCGGGTTCCAGCTCGCTCGCGCGCCCCGCGACATCTCCGTGCTGGATGTGGTGGTGGCGATCGAGGGCGCCGAGGAGGCGTTCCGGTGCACCGAGATCCTGCGGGATGCCCCGGACGGCGAGCCGGAGGCCGACTATCGCGCGACCTGTGTGATCTCGCAGGTCATGCGGAAGGCGGAGCTGGCCTGGCGGCGTGAGCTGGCCGGGCGGAGCCTGGCCGAGGTCAAGGCCACGGTCGAGGCCCAGGTCCCAGGGGTGGCGGAGCGGACCCGTCGCGGGTTGCGGAACCGGCGCGTCTGAAGCGTTCCCCTCGTGAGAGGGGCTTTCTTGGAGGGTTATTCTGGATGTTTCCTATCCAGGTTGAGGAAAAACGGGGCGGGTGGTCCGGCGTCCTGGCGGTGACGTTGGGGATCTTCTCGCTGATGACGTCGGAGCTGCTGCCCGTGGGCCTGCTCACGCCGGTCGCTGAGGCGATGGACGTCTCCGCGGGCATGGCCGGAGCGATGGTCACCGTGCCGGGGATCATCGCCGGCCTGGCCGCGCCCATGCTCACCGTGTGGGCGGGGACGGTCGATCGCAGGCTCATGCTGGCCGGGCTGGTCGGATTGATGGCGGTGGCGAACCTGGCCTGCGCGCTCGCCCCGCACTTCGCCGTCATCCTGGCGGCCCGGCTCGCCGTCGGGATCAGCGTGGGCGGCTTCTGGGCCATCGCGGGCGGGCTGGCCTCCCGTCTGGTGCCGCCCCAGCAGATCGGCAGAGCCACCACCGTCATCTTCGGCGGCGTCTCCACCGCCTCCGTGCTGGGCGTTCCGGCCGGGACGCTGATCGGGGAGGTCGCCGGATGGCGGGCCGCGTTCGCCGCCGTCGGCGTCCTGGGCCTGACCGCGCTGGCCGCCCTGCTCCTGCTGGTGCCGTCCCTGCCCGCGCAACGCACGATCGCCTTCGCCCATCTGCCCAGGCTGCTGCGGACGCACGGGAGCGTGCGCATCGGCCTGATCGCCACCGCATTGCTGGTCACCGGGCACTTCGCCGCCTACACCTTCCTCCGCCCGCTCCTGCGCGACCTCGCCGGGATCGACGACGAGCTGGTCGGCGCGCTGCTGATGGGGTACGGAGTGGCGGGCGTGGCGGGCAACTTCGTCGCCGGACACCGGGCCTCCCGGCAGCTGCGGGGGACGCTCGCGCTGATCGCCGCCGCCCTGGCCGCCGCCACGGCGCTGTTCGCCCTGGCCGTCACCGGACCGGTCACCGCCACCGTCCTGGTGCTCGTGTGGGGCCTGGCCTACGGCGGGGTCTCGGTGACCCTGCAGACCTGGATGCTCCGCGCCGCGCCCGACCAGACCGAGTCCGCCTCGTCGCTGTTCGTCGCGGTCTTCAACCTGTCCATCGCCCTCGGCGCGCTGCTCGGCGGGCTCACCGCCGACACCCTCGCCACCACGGGTGTCCTCTGGCTGGCCTGCGGGCTGACCCTGGCCACCGCCTTCACCGCCCTCGGCACCCGCGATCAGCGGATGCTCTGATCAAGAAGAGAGAGAACAAGTGACGCACACCATCATCAACCCCGAGTCCCTGCACAACCCGGTCGCCTTCGGCTACAGCCACCTGGCGCGCGCCACCGGCGAGATCGTCTTCATCGCGGGCCAGTACGCATCCGACGGCGACGGCCAGGTCACCTCCGAGGACTTCGCCGACCAGGTCAGGCAGTCGTTCGCGAACCTCGGCAAGGCCCTGGCCGCCGCCGGTCTGGACTACAGCAACGTCGTGCAGATCCGCACCCACATCGTCGACCACGACCTGGCCAAGCTGGAGATCCTCGCCAAGGCCGTCCGTGAGATCTGGGGCGACCAGCCGCCCACGCAGACGCTCACCGGCGTGGCCGCGCTCGCCCTGCCGGGCATGCTGTTCGAAGTGGACGCCATCGCGGTCACCGGCTGAACGACGACCGGTGAACGCCGGGCCGCCGTCACCCGGCGGCGGCCCGGCGTCGCGGCCGCGGAGGCGATGGCGCCGCCGGCGGGCGCGCGCCGGCCACCCTCCTCGCGGAGGTCGCGCCGGATGACACGTATGCCGTGCCGGTGCGGCACGGTCAGCCGGAGTAGTACTCGGCGAGGGCGGCGAAGGCGGCTTTGGGCTCCCAGGGCATGTCGGGGTAGGTGTCTCCGCGGCGGCCTTCGAGGACCTTGACGATGCCGGGGCTGGCCATGTCCAGGTCGTCGCGGGGATCGCCGCCGGGGCGGTGCGGCAGGTTGTGGAGGGCGAAGAGGTACACGAAGGCGCCGTCGACGCCCTCGTCGTCGAGGATCTCCAGCACCTCGCGCAGGTAGGTGGCCTGGACGGCCTCGTCGCGGATGTAGTCTCCGTCCAGCCGGACCGGGACGCCGGTGTCCCGGTCGTATTCGACGATCTCCATGCTGCGCGGGGCGACGTCGGCCGCACCGCGGTAGGTGGCCGTGCCGAAGCCGGTGATCGCGACCGGCCGTCCCGCCGCGACGAGGGCGCGTACGCCTTCCCGGTACCGGTCGGCGATCTCGGCGGAGCGGATGAGCTCCACGGACACGATGTCGAAGAGCGTCCAGTCGACCCGCTCGAACGGGATGGCGGCGTAGGTGACCCTGCCGCCGAAACGCTTGCGGACCTCCGCCACGGCGTCGCGGAGGAAGTCGTTGAACCGGAGGCTCACCTCGGCGAGCCGCTCGTGCCGCCCCTCGGGCCGGCTCAGCAGCAGATCGAGCCGCTCCTGGAGCGTGTCACCGGGCAGGAATCCCCGGTTCATGATGGTCAGCTCCACGCCGGTGACGAACACGACCTCGGCTCCTTCCTTCCGGAGCCGTTCCGCCCGCTGGGCGCAGTCGGCGAACAGCGACAGGATCTCGTCGGCGGTCAGTTCCAGCGGGTAGGGCGAGAACCAGACCTCCAGGCCGAGCTCGGCGGCGTAACCGGCGGCCAGCTCCAGCCGCTCCGGATCACCGCCGACGATCTGTACGGCGTTGCAGTGCAGGTCGTCCCGGATGATGGCCAGCTCGCGCCTGACCACTTCGGGATCGAACCGGGCGCGGGAGGTCGTCCCGCGGACGATGAAGCCGGTGTCGTAGGCGATGCCCTTGGCTCGCATGTGCCTGGTCCTTCCTGCTGAGCGGGAACGACCCGAGGCTAACCCTAAAAGTTGCGTGTACGCAATTTTTCGTGCACGCAACCAAGTGTGGGATGATGGCGCCGTGACCACACCACGACCCGGACTGCGTGAGAGGAAGAAGCAGGCCACCCGTAAGGCGTTGCGGGAAGCGGCGCTTCGGCTGGCCCTGGAGCACGGGCCGGACAACGTGCGCGTCGACGACATCGCCGAGGCCGCCGGCGTCTCGCCGCGGACCTACAACAACTACTTCTCCAGCCGTGAACAGGCGATCGTCGCCGCGGTCACCGCGGAACGGGAAGCCCGGGTCGCGGCGGCGGTGGCCGCCCGGCCCGCCGACGTCCCCCTCGCCGACGCCGTGATCGAGGCGATCGTGGAGCAGTACACCGATCCGGGCGGCCACGACCGCGACGCGCTGCTGCTCATCACCACCCGGCCGGCGCTCCGCGACGCGTTCCTCGACGCCACCGCGGAGATCGAAGATCCCCTCACCGGCGCGATCGCCGCACGCCTCGGCGACACCGATCAGCACACCGCCCGGGTGCTCGCGGCGAGCGCGGCCGCCGCGGTCCGGGTCGCGCTCCGACGGTGGCTCACGCCCGCCGGCGTGCCTCCCACGACGAGCGGACTCGTCGTACCGTCGGGCTCCCTGCCCGAACTGCTCCGGGCGACGCTCGCCCCCCTCGTGCCGGCGTTCGAAGCAGCCGAAAGACGACCATGAGACGCGGCAGAAGGACGCCGCCCCGTTCCGCCGCCACACCGAGATCGTGGACGCGGCCGGGCCGAGGGACGCCGTCCGACCTCCCTCGGCCCGGCCGCTCACCACGCCCACCGCATGGGCGCAGCGCTTCAGGAGACCACGGATACGCCGTCGACGACGGAGGGTGAGGACGCCCGCGAGCAGCGTTCAGACGGCGGCGCGGTGGTGCCGATCCCCCCGCGGCACCGCGGAGGCGGGAGCCCGGGTGAGCCTCGCCTCGACGGTGAGCAGCAGCAACGCGAGGACGGCGAGGCACGCACCGATCCACGCCACCGCCGGGTAGCCGAGCCCGGCGGTGAGCGCGATCCCGCCGAGCCACGGGCCGACGCTGATGCCGACGTTGAACGCCGAGGTGTTCCCCGCGACCGCCAGGGTCGGCGCCGACGGGGCGATCCCGAAGACCCGGGAGTTGAGCGCGGGATTGGTGCCGAACCCGGCCAGCCCGAGCAGGAACACCGCGATCACGACGGGGATCGGATGCGCCGCCGTGAGCGCGAGCGCCACCGAAGTGATCAGCAGCCCGGTGAAGCCGACGGCGAGGACGCCGAGGGGCCGCCGGTCGGCGGTGCGGCCACCGACCGCGATGCCGAGCAGGGCGCCGATGCCGTAGGTGAGCAGGACCGCGGGCACCCAGGCGGCGTCGAGACCGGTGGTGTCGACCAGCATGGCCCCCAGGTACGAGAAGACGCCGAGCAGTGCGGCGGTCGAGACCGCCGTCATGGCGTAGGACAACCACAGCCTCGGTGCGGCGAGGCCGCGCACCTCGTCGCGGACCCGCGGCGTGATCGCGTGGCGGAGGTCGGGCACCTTGGCGAGCACGGCGAGCATGGCCGCGGTGGTGAGCCCGGCGACGCCCCAGAACGCTCCTCGCCAGCCGAGGTGCTGTCCGACCCAGGTCCCGGCGGGCAGACCGATCACGGTGGCGACGGTGAGACCGCCGGCGACCATGCTCATCGCACGCCCGCGCCGGTCGGGCGGGACGAGTGCCATGGCGGTGCTGCCGCCGACGGCCCAGAACCCGGCGTACACGAAGGCGCCGGCGAACCGGGCGGCGAACAGCACCGCGTAGCTCGACGTCAGCGCGCTGACGACGTGGGTGAGCGCGAAGATCGACAGGAAAGCGATCATGGCGCGTTTGCGTGACCAGCGCAGGGTGAGGATCGCCGAGGCCGGAGCGCCGACGAGCATGCCGAGCGCGAAGCCGGAGATCAGCAGTCCCGCCTGCGGGATCGTGACTCCGAGATCGGTGGCGAGCTCCGGCAGCAGGCCGGCGAGCATCAGCTCGCTGGTGCCCTGAGCGAAGATCGCGAATCCGATGATCAGGACCGAGATCGGCATCAGAGCATCGACCCGCCGCTCGCGTCGATCCAGTGCCCCGTCACCCATCGTGCGTCGTCGGAGGCGAGGAAGGCGACGATGTCCGCGATGTCCTGGGGTTGTGCGACCCGGTTCAGCGGGGACAGGGCGGCGATCGCGGCACGCCCCTCCTCCGTCGCGAGTCGCGAAGCGTTCATGTCGGTGTTGGTCGCGCCGGGCCCGACGGCATTGACCGTGATCCCGCGCGGGCCGAGTTCCTTGGCCAGGGTGGCCGTCATCGAGTCGAGCGCCGCCTTCGACATCGCGTACGCCATCAGCTCGGGGACGCGGGAACCGTGAGTGAACCGGGTGGAGATGTTGATGATCCGGCCGCCGTCGCGGAGTCGCGACAGGCCGTGCTGGACGAGGAAGAACGGCGCCTTGGTGTTGATGGCGAAGACCTCGTCGTAGGTCGCCTCGGTGACCTCGGCGAAGGGGATCCGGCCGCCCAGTACGCCGGCGTTGTTGACCAGGATGTCCAGACCGTCGGCGTGCTCGTCGAACGCCGTCCACACCGCCTCGGCATCACCCGGGACTCCGAGCCGAGCCCGGATGGCGAAGGCCTGCCCGCCGCCGTCGGTGATCGCCTTGACGGTCTGTGCGGCGGCCTCGGCGCTGCTGCCGTAGTGCACACCGACCCGGGCGCCGTCACGCGCCAGCCGAAGCGCGATCGCGCGGCCGATTCCCCGCCCCGCACCGGTCACCAGCGCCGTCTTGCCTGCCAGTGGGCTCATCGTGGACACATCCATTCTATAGCGATCGTTACAAAAAGCGAAGACAGTATATATCTAACGACCGCTATAGAATGTTTTCGTGGCCTCGACGACGCGCGGACGCCCCCGCTCCTTCGACCGGGACGCAGTCCTGGACAAGGCGATCCGGCTGTTCTGGCGCCGCGGCTACGAGGCCACCTCGGTACGGGACCTCACCGAAGAGCTCGGCATCGGCGCTCCGAGCCTCTACAACGCCTTCGGCGACAAGCGGCGGCTCTTCGCCGAAGCCCTCCGCGTGTACGACCAGGAGTACGGCGGATTCATCCAGGCCGCCCTCACCGAGGAACCCACCGCCAAGCAGGCCGCCGCGCGCGTGTTCGCCGAAGCCCCGGCCCGCTACACCCGCCGCGGGCTACCCGCCGGATGCCTCATCGTCACCGGCGACGTCGGCACCGCCGACGAGGAGGTCACGGCGTCACTGCGGCGCATCCGCGAGGCCAAGGTCGCCGCGTTCGCCGACAAGATCCGAGCCGACATCGCCTCCGGCGAGCTTCCCGCCGACACCGATGCGCACGCGTTGGCCCGTTACACGATGTCGATGCTGAGCGGGATCGCTCAGGCCGCCCGTGACGGAGTGCCCAGGACCGAACTCGAGCGCGTCGCACGGATCGCTCTGAACGCATGGCCCTGAGCGTCGAGCCCCTTGTGGGCTCGACCCCGCACAGACGCCGGCCCTCGCACCGGCCTACGACCGCGACACCCGGCACCCGGTCCCGCAGACCGAGCAGCGCCGCGAAAGCGTCACCGGCCTCGCCGCCGCTCTCAACGGTTGCCGGGACGGCCGCTGCGCCTACCGCAACCGGCTCATGACACAGGGGAGTACGGACTTCGGACCGATCGTGTCGAACACGTCCTGCCCCGGAGCCGCTCACCCGCAGCCAGGACGGTCCCGACGGCGACGCCGTCCGGAACCCGGTGCTGCCGGGCAAGCCTGCAACGACGCCGCAAAGGACCGGACCCAGCCCAGGTGTCCCCTTTGCCGGGGGCGCCTGCCCGGCGCAGCCCGGGCCGTCGGGATCGAACGCCGCCGCACCGGCCGAAGAACCGGCGATACCGGCCGTCGTCACCGCCTACGCCGGTATCGGCCCGCGGCGTGCCGGGCCACCCGCGTCCGCTCGGCGACAGGACCCGCCCGCCGCGCCAGGGCGAGGCCGGACCGCCTGGCCCGCGTGCCGTGCCGTCGACATCACCGGCCCCGAACACGAACGATCAAGGGTTGGAACCCGGGGCGCCCGCCTCCTACGCCATCCCATCACCGCCGCCCGTGTGTCGCGGATCGTCCGCTGACCGGTCCGGGAAAGCCTGGAAGCTACGCCGTCCGCATGCGGTGGCGGCTTCGTCAGCCGGCGGAGTGCTGAAAACCGCGCAGTATCGCGGTGAGCCCCATCTCGAAGTGGTCGTCGAGGGCGGTGGCGTCGGCGGCTTCGGCGAGCAGGTTGTAGTCAGGACTGCCGGGCTGTGGTTTGCGGCTACGCCGCTCCGCGCCGAGCTTGGTCACGGCGATGGCCAGGGCGTGGCCGACGGTGAATTCGCGCAGGCAGCGGATCATGCGCAGGGCGTGCGCCGGAGGGATGCCCTCGGCCTGGAGCTTGCCGAGCATCTTGACGCCGGTGTCGATGGAGGCGGGCGAGCGTACCGGCCGGGTCGCGAACACCTGCACGGCGTGGGGGTGGCGCAGGAGCGTGTCGCGCAACCGCAGGCAGTATTCCCGGGCCAGCTCCTGCCAAGGGCCGTCCCAGGGCAGGGTGTCGACGTCGATCTCGTCGAACAGCGCCTCGGCGACGCCGTCGAAGAGCGCCTCCTGATCGTCGTAGTAGCGGTAGATGGCCATCGGGTCGAAACCGACCGCGGTGCCGAGCTTGCGCATGGAGAACTTGCGCAACCCGTGCGCGTCGATGAGGGCGAGCGCGGCGGCGGCGAGGTATTCACGGGTGAGCCTGGGACGGGTGGGCGGCTCGGGCACCTCGCCCGGCGGTGTGGAATCGGTCGTCATGCTGCGAAACCCTCCAGGACGGCGGTGAGTGTCGCGGTGGATTCCTCCGGATGCTGCATGTACGGGACGTGGCCGCCGGGGAACTCCAGGCAGGGTACGCCAAGGCGCTCCGACAGCAGACGGACGGCGGTGTGGTAAGGCTTTCCGGCGCTGTCGCGCCCGGTGGCGAGACACCACGGCGCCGTGGTGGCGGCCAGGGCGGTCAGATCGGGCTGGTAGTCGAAGCAGAAGGCGGGCAGTTCGCGGCGCAGCAGAAGC
>k87-3101_pt1 | contig 11314 bp, 8 predicted proteins | sample MGYA00084031_6733416 | MGnify analysis MGYA00084031
CAGTTTAGAGGAAGAGGAAAAAATGAGTTCTCCTGAAGAAGGCGATCAATCATGGAAATTATTATTAGTAAATCAAACTCATCAGATTCCTGAAGATTATCAAATCCAATTAAAAAAATTACCTAACAAACAGGCAGTGGATAAACGAATTTATCCAGCTTTGAACAGGATGTTTAAAGATGCCAAAAGACAAGGCTTCTATCTTGAAGTCACTTCTAGTTATCGAACAAATGAAGAGCAAAAAGAAATTATGGCAGAAAAAGTACAGGCTTTTCAAGATCAAGGATTCAGCGAACAAGAAGCGATTGAAACAGCTGAAAGTTGGGTAGCAGTGCCGAGAACTAGTGAACATGAAGTAGGTTTAGCAGTGGATATAAATGCGCAAAGTAAGCGATCTACTGACGAAGAAGTCTACGCTTGGTTGGCAAAGAACGCCTATAAATATGGATTTATTCTTCGTTATCCTTCAGACAAAGTGGAAATTACGGGTGTTAGTTATGAACCTTGGCATTATCGATATGTGGGTAAAAAAGCAGCACTAGAGATTCAAAAAGCGAGTCTAACGTTAGAAGAATACTTAGCAGAAAATAATAATTAATTGTTTATCAATAAAGCTATCTTAGCTTTTACTGAACATAGGCTATTTTTTATTGACAAGCGTCATAACCCGCTCTATGATACAAACAGAACAAGCAATTTAAATTGGGGGAACGAAGATGCCATTTGTACATGTAGAATTAATTGAAGGCCGCACAGAAGAACAGTTAACTAATATGGTCAAAGATATTACAGAAGCTGTGTCAAAAAACGCTGGTGCACCAAAAGAGAATATCCATGTGATTGTCAATGAATTGAAAAAAGACCGCTATGCACAAGGCGGCGAATGGAAAAAATAAGTTTTCAGAGAATTTCTGTTGAATCACTTGCTTTTTCTGAAAATAAGTGGTTAAATAAGTGCATAAATGATTGATGAGAAAGACAACTGAACTTGCCCGCGATCTATTAGAGAGGAAAATCTTGGCTGAAAATTTTCCAGATTGGCACAAGGGATGACCACTTTCGAAACCTTTGTTGAAACAAAGGCGGTCGCACCGTTAACACGCTAGAGGAACACAGATTATTTGTGTTCAAAATTAGGTGGAACCACGATATTTTCGTCCTAGTATTCGTTAGAATACTAGGACTTTTTGTTTTTTAACAAGGGGAACAGGTGGCTGTTTCGTTTCATTGTGAAAAACAGGAACACAATGAAACGCTTCAAATCAAAAAAATTAAAAGGAGAGAATTTTATTATGTCTATTCACATTACTTTTCCAGATGGCGCTGTCAAACCGTTTGATTCTGGGGTTACAACATTTGATGTTGCTAAAAGTATTAGCAACAGTTTAGCCAAAAAAGCTTTAGCTGGTAAATTCAATGGTGTTTTAATCGATTTAGATCGTCCTATCGTAGAAGATGGTTCGCTTGAAATCGTGACGCCTGATCATGAAGATGCTTTAGGAATTTTACGTCATTCGTCAGCTCATTTAATGGCTAATGCCTTACGTCGTCTTTTCCCTAACATTAAATTTGGCGTAGGTCCTGCGATTGATTCTGGGTTCTACTATGATACAGATAATGGGGAATCCCCTGTGACAGCGGAAGATTTACCTGCAATTGAAGCCGAAATGATGAAAATTGTGAAGGAAAATAACCCAATCGTTCGTAAAGAAATCTCACGTGCAGAAGCGTTAGAATTATTTGCTGATGATCCTTACAAAGTTGAATTAATTACAGATTTACCAGAAGATGAAATCATCACTGTCTATGATCAAGGCGATTTTGTTGATTTATGTCGTGGTGTTCACGTCCCTTCAACAGGACGGATTCAAGTCTTTAAATTACTTTCAGTAGCTGGTGCTTATTGGCGCGGAAACTCTGACAATCATATGATGCAACGGATTTATGGCACTGCCTTTTTCGATAAAAAAGATTTAAAAGAATTTATCAAAATGCGCGAGGAAGCCAAAGAACGTGACCACCGTAAATTAGGAAAAGAATTAGATTTATTTATGGTTTCACAAGAAGTTGGTTCAGGGTTACCTTTCTGGTTACCAAAAGGCGCAACCATTCGTCGTACAATTGAACGTTATATTGTGGACAAAGAAATTAGCTTAGGTTACCAACATGTGTATACACCAATTATGGCAGATGTGGAATTATACAAAACATCTGGTCACTGGGATCATTACCATGAAGATATGTTCCCACCAATGGATATGGGCGATGGCGAAATGCTGGTATTACGTCCAATGAACTGTCCACACCATATGATGGTTTATAAAAATGACATTCATAGTTACCGCGAATTACCAATTCGAATCGCTGAATTAGGGATGATGCACCGCTATGAAAAATCTGGCGCATTATCAGGGTTACAACGTGTTCGTGAAATGACTTTAAACGATGGCCATACTTTTGTTCGTCCTGACCAAATTAAAGACGAATTTAAACGTACTTTGGAGTTAATGGTGGCAGTCTATGCTGACTTTAACATTACGGATTATCGTTTCCGCTTAAGCTATCGTGATCCAAATAATACAGACAAATATTTTGATGATGATGCGATGTGGGAAAAAGCGCAAGCGATGTTAAAAGCTGCCATGGATGAATTAGAATTAGATTACTTTGAAGCAGAAGGCGAAGCTGCCTTTTACGGTCCGAAGTTAGATGTTCAAGTAAAAACAGCTTTAGGAATGGAAGAAACATTATCAACCATCCAATTAGACTTCTTATTACCAGAACGTTTTGACTTAACTTATGTTGGCGAAGATGGTGAAAATACACATCGCCCAGTTGTTATCCACCGTGGTATTGTCTCAACAATGGAACGATTTGTGGCTTACTTAACAGAAGTTTACAAAGGCGCTTTCCCTACTTGGTTAGCACCAATTCAAGCAACTATTATCCCAGTTTCTGTAGAAGCGCATTCTGAGTATGCTTATGAAATCAAAGAACGTTTACAAGCACAAGGCTTACGTGTTGAAGTCGATGATCGTAACGAAAAAATGGGCTACAAAATTCGGGCCTCTCAAACACAAAAAGTACCTTATCAATTAGTGGTCGGGGACAAAGAAATGGAAGACGCAACGGTGAACGTCCGTCGTTATGGAAGCAAAGAAACGTCTGTCGAAGATTTATCAATTTTCATTGACAGCATGGCTGCTGAAGTTCACAATTACAGCCGTTAAAAAAAGAGAAAAAGTCAAAAGGACTTCTGAATTCAGAAGTCCTTTTGACTTTTTTCAACAACAAAATAATTAAATATTTCCTTAGAGCTAGGAATAATCCTGATTTTTTGACTAATTTTTGTTACAATGAGAATGCGAAACTTTTTAGTGAAGGGACTAGAGGTATGAAGAAAAACTCATTTATAGATAAAATAAAAAAAACAGATGCCGCAGCAAAGAGTCAACGAGGTAGAAAGCCACATATTCCTTTTCGATTGAACTTATTATTTTTTGTGATATTCACTTTATTTGTTTCATTAATTGTTCGTTTAGGGTATTTACAGATTGTAGAAGGAGAAGAGTTTAACAAAAAAATTACTGCCAATTCTTCACTACAAATCACGACACCATCCCCTCGAGGACAAATTTATGATTCACAAGGAAAAGTCTTGGTTTCTAACAAAGCCAATTTAGCAATCACTTACACACGAGGAAAAAATATTGAAGGAAAAGATATTTTACCGATTGCGAATAAAGTCAACGAACTTATTAACGTTCCAGTTGATCCAAACTTAACGGATCGTGACAAAAAAGATTATTGGTTAGCGAATCCTGAAAATTTAAAAGCAGCCCAATCCCGTTTAACCGATCAAGATAAAGAAGATGAAAAAGGCAACAAAATTACGGACGAAGGCACATTATATGCCAAAGCAGTTGAAAAAGTCACCCCTGAAGAAATTGCGTTTGATGACCGAACCTTACAAGCAGTGACGATTTTTAAACGAATGAATGCAGCGTCACAAATGAACACGGTCTTCATCAAGAATGAAGGGGTAACAGAAGGTGAAATTGCGACAATTGGTGAACACACAGCGGAAATATCTGGTGTTTCAACAGGGACTGATTGGACGCGTGATTATTCTCAAAGTGGCGCATTACGTAGCCTGTTGGGCACCGTTTCAACTGAAAAACAAGGATTGCCAGCCGAAGAAGTCGATGAATATTTGAAAAAAGGCTATGCACGAAATGACCGTGTTGGAACTAGCTATTTAGAAAAACAATATGAAGACGTTCTACAAGGTAAAAAAGCAAAATCAGAAGTCGTTTTAGACAATAACGGAAAGATTGTTTCACAAACCCCAATTTCCAAAGGGGAAAAAGGCTCCAACTTAAAATTAACGATTGATTCAAATTTCCAAAACAAAGTTGATGAAATTTTACAACGAAACTATTCACAAATAGTCAAAACCATTGGACCATACTCAGAAAATGCATATGTCGTTGCTATGAACCCTCAAACAGGTGCTATTTTAGCGATGTCCGGATTTCATCATGATTTAGCAACTGGAGAAGTCACACCTAATCCTTTAGCACCTATTTTGAATTCTGAAGTTCCTGGATCAGTTGTGAAAGCAGGTACTTTAACAGCTGGTTATGAAACAGGCGTCATTAAAGGCAATGACGTTTTAACAGATGAAGCTATTTTACTAGCAGGTAGTAATCCAAAAGCTTCTTGGTGGAATGCTTCTGGCGGAACAACCATGCAATTAACTGCGGAGCAAGCGTTAGAATATTCTTCGAATGCCTATATGATGAAATTAGTCTTTAAAATGATGGGTGTGAATTATTATCCCAATATGATTTTCCCTTATGAAGTAGGAGATGACACTGTCTTTAAAGAATTAAGAAAAGCTTTTGCAGAATATGGTATGGGAACGAAAACTGGAATTGATATACCAGGAGAAACAACAGGAATTCAAAACAAGGACTTTAAGGATTCGTCATCTGCGCCACAAGGCGGTAATCTTCTTGACCTATCTTTTGGACAATATGATACCTATAGCGCGTTACAATTAGCACAGTACGTTTCCACTGTCGCAAATAATGGTATCCGCGTGCAACCCCATGTGGTAGAAGGAATCTATGGCAATGATGAAAATGGAGCTTTAGGAAAAATTTTAAAAGAAATTGAACCAAAAGTTTTGAATAAGGTGAATATTTCTGAAGACCAGATAGGAATTCTTCAACAAGGTTTCTATAATGTAGTAAATGGAACTAGTCCTTTTACAACTGCACGTGGTTTAAAATCAGACAAGTTTTCGATTGCTGCTAAAACAGGGACCGCCGAAACGCAAGCAACAGATGCTAATGGAGTAAACCATACAACGGTTAATAGTAACTTGGTGGCTTATGCGCCGTACGAAAATCCTGAAATTGCAATTAGCGTTGTTTTACCACACTTAAATGATGAATCTTCCAAACCAAATCAAACGATTGCCAAAGAAGTTTTAGAAGCGTATATGGAAATGTACAAAAAATAAAATTTGTAAAGTAGAACTACTTTACAAATTTGCCCAAAAGGGTAGTCAAATGACAAAAAAAATGGTATGATATTCAAGTCTAAGAAATCTCTTGGAAAGATCAATTATTAGTAGGAGGGGAAAACATGCGCGTAAACATCACTTTAGAGTGTACTTCTTGTAAAGAACGTAACTACTTAACAAATAAAAATAAACGTAATAATCCTGATCGTTTAGAAAAACAAAAATATTGCCCACGTGAAAGAAAAGTTACTTTACACCGTGAAACTAAATAATTTAGTTAGATAGAGCCTAGAATCCTTGTTGTGTAAGGGTCTAGGCTTTTTATCTATTGATTCATTACATGTTCATTTGTAGATGGAATGTAGAGGGAGGATTACCCAAGTTTGGCTGAAGGGGACGGTCTCGAAAACCGTTAGGCGAGTAACATCGTGCAAGGGTTCGAATCCCTTATCCTCCGTACCGAGAAGCAGTTGAGTTATTAGTTGCAAATAAAACGACAGAGACGTACACTTAAAGTAGAAAAATACTTAAGAAGAGGTGTCTATTATGTCAAACTATGAAGAAAAAGAAGCGCAAGCATTAGCAAAAATTGCAGACATTTTGAATAAATTGGATGCAAGTTTAGAAGAGTTGGACTCGCTAGATGAGGATACAAAAAAACATAGTATGAAGAAATGGATTGTTGAAAAAAAAGCCATTCATGAGATTAAAAAAATTGCACACGAAGCTGGTAAGTATGACAAGTATGATGAAAAAGAATTAGAAAAAGAAATGGATCTGTTGGAAAAGTTTATGTAAAAAAGCGCTAGCTTTTGTTCAACAGTTATTTAATTTTGAGTCTAGAATTAATCGTTTTGATTTTTTCTAGGCTTATTTTTTATGAAGTAAGCAAATCGTATCGGGAGAGGTATTGGAATAAGAAATAAAGCATGTATTGATTCAGAAAAAAAGTTGTAGTAAAATGTTCGTCACAACTACTTTTCTTATGATTTCATAGAAGGAAAAGTTGGAATAATGAATTGAGAAGAGTCGATTTTTAGGAGATGATTTTAGGTGACTTTTTATCAATTATTGCAGTTAGATCCATTTATTTTAAAACAAAAAATTCATCAAGCGGACACTAAAAAACAGCGGAGATATTTTTGGCGCGCCTTGTTAATAAGGGATATCTTATTAGTTTCGTTTGCGATTTTGTGGGTGTCGACGATTACTTTTTTCTTTGGAAAAGCTGTAGCGCCTTTTTCAATTGTATTATTTTGTTTGCTGTTGAGTATCCGTTTCGTCTCATATGGCTACAGGGAAAAACAGGCCTTGCTTAGTTTAGGAATCGTGTTAACAATTCTAGGTGTTAGTCCACTAATTTCACTGATTTCTGTATCATTTTTACAATGGGGTCTTCATTTTATCTGCTTGCTGGCATTGTTTTTCTTAACTGGTAAAAACCCTAAAATGGGTAATCCTGGCTTGTATACGTTCTCCTACTTATATTTAGTTGGCACGGTTCACTATCAATCGTTTCAGCAATTAGAACAAACTTTCTTTGTATTAGTGTTTGCTTATCTACTTTTAGCTTTTGTTTATCATGTGAAACATAAAAAATTGGATCAAGAGATTACTTTTATACAGATGGTTACAGAAAATGGTTTTTTTAATCAAAGAAATATTTGGTTTGGTTATTACGCTTTAGGCATTAGCTTATTACTTTTTATAGGAACGCACCTTCAGATTGACCGCTTTATGTGGGCAACATTTGCTAGTTCGTCATTATTTTCTGGGTATGATACGTTTAAATTGTCTGAACGAGCCAAAGAACGAATAATAGGGGTCGTTATTGGTTCTCTAGTATCGGCTATCTTGTTATTTTATATACCAACGAACCTACTTGGTATTTTAGGAGGACTTTGTTTAGGCTTATGCACATCTTATAAAAGTAAAACGATTTTTAATTGTGTTGGTGCTATCATGGCAGCTTCTATGATATTTGGGCTAGAAACAAGTCTTTACTTAAGAATTTTGTTAAATATGTTGGGGCTAGCTTACGGTTTGCTTTATCATTTTGTCTTTGTAAAAACTATGTCCTATTGCAATCGCAAAGAGTGGCTGAAATTGTCTGAATAAAAGGAGCCTAACATTCTTTCTTGAAAGAATGTTAGGCTCCTTAGACATTTTTGTGTATATTCCATATATGCTATTAATCAATGACCAACTGCTATATCCAATGTCGCAATTTTTGCTGAGTCAGTCGGTACAAGGTCTAGTTCCACTTCGTCAAACTGATTGCCATCAACTGGTATCCCAAAGTAAATGGTAGATGGTCCAGTTCTACTTTTATAGACTATTATCTATTAGTATACCTAAATTTCTATTTAATTCGTAATGACTGACCAGGATAAAAAACAGAAGTTTCAATGCCTGGATTTAATGCTAATAATTCTTCTAAGGTTAAACCATTTCTTTCGGCTAACTGTCGCCCACCTTCACCACTTCGTACCGTATCGTATATAGGTTGGTCTGATTTAGAATTTTGTATTTGTTCACGAGAATCAGAGTTTTGTGGTGGTTGCTGTTCAGATTGTTCAAAAACTTGTTGAGTTTGATTATTTCTTTCAATTAATTGTTCCAACGTAATATTACCTAGATAAGTGTATATTTGTCCATTAACAGTTAAAGTACCATCATTATTTTTCGTTACTGTTCGGGGCGTATTATTCAAAAGAAACATCATTATTTGATTACCATTCTCATCCACAGAAAAACTTACATTTTGAAGAGGAACATTCGATTGAGTTATGCTAGTGAGTGTTCCGTCAGCATTTATAAAAAATAAGTTATCACTTTGAGGAATACCCCAACCGCCTATAAAATCAGCTAAGCTAACTTGTGGTAGCGGTTCTTTAGTAGTAGATGAAGAGGTAGATTGGTTTGTTTCAGATGAGACGTTTTGATAATTAGAGTTGGTTTCTTCCGTTTTATCTTTTTGAGTGGAAGAATCAATACTTTTCTTTGTGTAAGGTTTCAAAACTAGTTTTGTTTGGTTATCAGAATTGTTTGTCTTAGTAGGAGTGAAAAGTAGATTTTGCTTTTCTTTTTTTATCTTGTAAGCTACTTCTTTTCCTTCGTTTTCCCAACGAATTTGATTGTTTTTTAGATGGTATTTGACTTTGTATTCTATTTTATTTGCAATTTGTTTACCTAATTCTTCGCCTGCTTTTTCCAAATCATTTTTTGCAGTTGATGTGTGTTCATCTGTATTGATTTTGAAAGTAGCGGTATCTTCGCTGAATGATACAATCATTACTACTTCATCAACGTTGGAGTTTACGGCCCACTCGTTTGCCATTAGCTCTTTTGTGGTCACTTTATTTCTGCAAGAAGTAAGGGTCAGTAAGGATAAAAAAACAATCAACCCCAGTAAACTTTTTTTCATTTTTAACTCAATCCTCTTTTCTATTTTACTGTTTTTTTGTATCTTCGAATCTCTCTCAACCCCAGCCAACCACTCGCTGATAACAAGTACCAAAACGGCATAAACTGGATTAGATAGCGAGAGCGGCCGCCTTCAAAGAGCAATAAATACAGAATAGCTCCAATGAAAGCTAATTTTAAAATCGCGTAGTTATTTTTTGAATCTTTTAGAGGGATACTGAACAATAGACCTAGTAATGTGAGTAAATAGAAAAAATGCATATAAATTCGTAGATAGTTACTTTTGGGATTTTGCGGATAATACAGTGACCGCAAGTGTTCTTGCCAACGATTTTTAGAAGGTGTTTCTGGGATTAAATCACCGCCATCCCAACCCCAGTCAAAATCACCATTGGCAGTATTATGACGATTTTTTTGAGCCAGAAAACGGAGATAACCGAAGAATCCTTTATTTTTTAAACGGTCTTGAATCATTTTTATGGTATAAGCTTTTTTGGCTTCTTGTGTAGGCAACTGATTTACTGCTTGTGTATCTGCATCATTGTAACCGCCAGTTCCAGTCAAACCCATCATTACAAAAAGTGTCCAAGGTTTGGCTTGTTCTTTATCGATTTCCGTAATCGTTTGTTTTTCCACAAAAAATTGAAAACTATAATATGCGCTGGCGAAACCAGTCAGTAAAAAGAGAGCAACCACGGTTAATTTTACGATAGACTGTTTGTTCCGATTTACTAAAAGAAGTTGCAGCACTTTGATACAACTAAATGCAATAAAAAAGATAATAGACGAAGGTTTCATTAAAAAACACCAAGCTAGGCCAATTCCAATAAACAGTAATAAACAATATTTTACGAAGGGAGGGGAAACTTGGTCAAAAAGGCTATATGCAAAAAAAACTAGGTTGATGAACAATAAGACGGCCGTATCTGTATAAGGCGTTAGTAACCATGGAGACAATCCGAAAGAAAGAAAAAATAAACTATAAGCAACGAAGGCCGTTAATGGATTAAAGACACGTTTAGAGGCATGATAAAAGAGAAATAAACTGCTATTAACAAACAAGCAATTAACCACTTGCCAACTAAACCAAGTATTGCTCCAGCTCTCTGTTACATCAATGAAACGCAAAAATTTATTCAGGTAATACATCATGAAAAAGAAAAATTCGTTATTGGGATTTAAAGAAAGTACGATTTTTGAATAATCCTTATTTTCAGTGGTAATACTATGAAAGTTGTCAAAAACATCCCAACCAATCGGCACAGTAATCTGCCTCAGGAGTAAAAGTTGCAGTAAAAATAAACTGATCAAACTACCAATAATAACCACACGATCATGGGTTTTTATTAAGTGCCAGAGCGCTTGAATCTTAGTGTAAAGAAATTTTTTGTTTTTATAAATAATCAACAATAGAATAATTAATAGAGGAAGTAAAACAAGCAAGTGCTTAGGCTTTTCCCAAAGAATTTTTACCAGCGAATAGGGAGAGTTAATTGCACCGTAAAAGACAAATAAAATAAAAAAAGTAAAAATATAATTTTCTAGATTCAGAATCCGTTTAAAAGTAGCCATATTTTCTCCTTCCATTTTTTTAGCTAGACTAGTTCTTATTTTATCATAAAGATTTTAAAATAAGAAAAAAGCCCTTCTTTTAAAAGAAAGGCTTAAAACTTTTCCTTACTTCACTTCTTTGTAACGGAAGAAGAAGCGTAAGACGCTATTTTGGCTAGTTGTTGTTAGTTTATCTGTCGGTAAGACTGTTAGTAAGAAGAAAAACAGACTAATCACAAGAGTGAAAAATAAGAAGACGGGACTGCCACCTGTTATCACAGTATCTGTTTGAACGTCATATTTAAAAGTTGACATAACAGAGAAAACTTGTGTATAGCTACAGGCAATAGAAAGTAGATATAAAACAAGCACGCCCCAACCTGTCATCCCAGCATCACGATACCGACGTACACACATTGCCCACGTTGGTAATAATAAAGCTAACCATAAAACAAGTGCAAAAAGCATCAACGGTAATAAGTTCCCAAAATCATAGGTTTCAAAATATTCAGCTGCTAAAATTGCTGACACAGCTTTGCCGACAATGGCAATATAAAAAATAAGTGCTAAAATGCTTAATACCAATGTCATCCACCAATAACCAGCACGTGTGGTCCGACCTTTAAAATCAACATATCCACGAAAATAATCTTTAAAAGCTTGTCCAAATGTTACTTTGCCTTTTTCCTCAATTTTAACCATAAAAACACCCCTTTGTATTTAATAAAATGATTATAACGGAAAGTAATAAAATAGGAAAATGCGAATTCGCATATTTTGTGATTTTTTTGATAAATCATATAA
>k87-225997_pt1 | contig 11307 bp, 8 predicted proteins | sample MGYA00084031_6733416 | MGnify analysis MGYA00084031
GACGAGGCGCTCGAGCGCCTCGTCGCCGCTCACCGGTTGCAAGGCGTCGGTCCGGTGCACGGTGACGGCGTGGCTGCCCAACGCGTGGACGGCGCTCATGGGCAGCAGGCGGCGTCCCCCCAGCGCGGCCGTGGCGACGACGAATGCGACGACGCTCCTGTTTTTGGGATCCACCACCGGGCGACGGACGCGGCCCAATTGATTCCCTTCGGTAATCGACAGGACCGGCAGTCCGGGCAGACGTCGCGAGCGCATCGAGCGCCACTCCCTTCGGCAAAAGTCTCGATCTCTTCTCTCATCCTATGTACCCGTCGGCCGACGTAAGCGCCGCAGCGCCTTTGCGAGGAGCTTTTTTGACAGGCAGGTTGCCGTAGGTTACCATGGCGGCGGGGATTAGGAAGCCGTTCGGTTGGGAATCTTTGCCCACAGGCACAAGTGTGGTAAACTCTAGAGGGGTTTAGGACGGGAAAGCAGTCTTCAGGTAAAGTGAGGGAACCTACCATGTCCGAGGTGTATCTGAAGATCGAGGACCTCCATGTGGAGGTTGAAGGGAAAGAGATTCTAAAAGGGGTCTCCCTTGAAGTGAAGGGAGGCGAGGTGCACGCCCTGATGGGGCCGAACGGCTCCGGCAAGAGCACCCTCTCCTTGGCGCTGGCCGGTCATCCCCGCTACGAAGTGACCTCCGGACGGGCGATCTTGAATGGCCAGGACCTCCTGGAGATGGATGTGGACGAGCGGGCCCGCGCCGGACTCTTTTTGGCCTTCCAGTATCCCAGCGAAATCTCGGGGGTGAGCTTGGCCAACTTCTTGCGGACGGCCATCAACGCCCGGCGGGGGAAAGGGAACGAGATCTCGCTCGTGGAGTTCGGCAAGCGGCTGCGGGAAGAGATGCAAAGGCTGGGCATGTCTGAGGACTTCGCCGGCCGCTACTTGAACGAGGGCTTCTCAGGGGGAGAGAAGAAGCGCTGCGAGATCTTGCAGATGGCGATGTTAGAGCCCAGCATCGCAATTTTGGACGAAACCGACTCGGGGCTCGACATCGACGCCTTGCGCATTGTCGCCGACGGTGTGAACCGCTTGCGCGGCCCGAACCTGGGCGTTTTGTGCATCACCCACTATCAACGCATCCTGCGCTACTTGCAGCCGGACGTGGTCCACATCTTGCTCGACGGACGGATCGTTCAGTCCGGCGGCAAAGAGCTGGCCGAGATGCTGGAGCAGAAGGGGTACGAATGGCTGCGCGAGCAGGTGGGCAGCGCATGATGCCGGCCGCGTGGGACGGCGCTAATGACGGCAACGAGACGGAGGCGGGTTCATGAGTGTAACAACAGGGATCACGCTCAGCGAAAAGGGCGTTGCGGAGCTTTCGCGGCTCCTTGGCGAACCCGATTGGCTGCGCGAAAAGCGGATGGCGGCTTGGCGGGCCTACAGCGAGCTGCCTGTTCCCCGGTGGGACCGGACAGACCTGGCCGCGCTCAGGCTGGACGGCCTGACCGTTCACTTAGGAGAGCAGAAGGTTCTGAGCCAGGAGCAGCTGACGGAGCCGATGCGGGCCGTCGTCGCGTCGCGCCCTGCCGATAGCGCTCTTTTTATCCAGGTGGACGGAGCCGGCTCTTTTGCCCGGATTCCTGAAAGCCTGACCAGCCAGGGCGTGATCGTTTGCGACTTTCAGACGGCTTTGAGGGATCACGCGGACCTGCTGCAAAAGTATTACATGAGCGTGGTTCCCTTCGATGAGGACAAGCTGGTCGCTCTCCACTACGCGTGCGCGTCCAGCGGGTACTTGATTTACGTTCCCAAGGACGTGGCGGTCGAGCTGCCCCTTGAGCTGCGCATCGACGCCGAGAGGCCGGGCCTCGGCCTGTTCCCGCACATTTTGGTCGTCGCTGAGACGGGCGCGCAGGTGACGGTGATCGAAAGCGTCACCTCGCGGGACGGCGGCGAGCAGCGCGTCGTCAGCCAGGTCGTCGAGCTGTGCCCGCAAGACGGCGCCCAAATCCGTTACGGAGCGCTGCAAAACTGGGGCGACCGGACGTTTAACTTCACCACGCGGCGGGCGAGCCTCAACCGGGATGCGCGCGTCGAGTGGATGGGCGGCGATTTTGGCAGCCGGCTCTCGCGCTCCCATGCTCTGAGCATTCTGGTGGGTCCGGGTTCTGAGTCGACCAATCTGTCGGTCTTCTTCGGCAGCGGCGCGCAGCACCTGGATCTGGGCATGACGATGCGGCACGTCGGCGACCACACCTCGAGCGACATGGTGACCAAGGGCGTCTTGGCCGACCGCGGCCGGGTGGTGTATCGCGGCCTGACAGACATCGAGAACGGAGCTCGGTACACCTCGGCCTTCCAGCGGGAGAACACGATGCTGCTCAGCGAAGAGGCGCGTTCGGACGCGATCCCGGGATTGGAGATCGACGAGACGGAAGTGCAAGCCGGTCACGCAGCGACCGTCGGCCAGATCGACAAGGTGCACCTTTTCTACCTGATGTCCCGCGGCTTGCCGGAAAAGGAAGCGGTGCGCCTCATCGTCGAAGGCTTCTTCGATCCGGTGCTGCAGCGGATCCCGGTGCAGGGGGTGCGGACGGAGCTGCAGGCGTTGATCGAGGGGAAGATGGCTGGATGAACGTCTCCGAGGTGCGCAAGGACTTTCCAATCTTGCACCGGGAGGTTAATGGGAAGCGCCTTGTCTACCTCGACAACGCTGCGACATCCCAAAAACCTGTTCACGTGATCCGGGCTCTCCAGTCGTATTACGAAACGTACAACGCGAACGTGCACCGGGCGATCCACGCCCTGGGCGAGGAGGCGACGCGCCGGTACGAACAGGCGCGCGAGAAAGTGGCTCGCTTCATCAATGCGCCCAGTGAGCGCTCGATCGTGTGGGTGAAGAACGCCAGCGAGGCGATCAACCTGGTGGCCTACGCGTGGGGGCGGCGCAACGTGGGGCCGGGCGACGAGGTGCTGGTCAGCCCCATGGAGCATCACAGCAACCTGGTCCCCTGGCAGCAGCTGGCGCGCGCGCAAGGCGCCCGCTTGCGTTTTTTTGACCTGACGCCCGACGGCCGGATCGACTTGTCAACCCTCGACCAGGTGCTGACGGAGCGGACCCGGATCGTCGCGATCACCCACGCCTCCAACGTGCTCGGCACCATCAATCCCGTGCGGCAGATCACCGAAGCCGCCCATCGCAAGGGGAGCCTCGTCTTGGTGGACGGCGCGCAAAGCGCGCCGCACATGCCGGTGGACGTACAGGAGATCGGCTGCGACTTTTTCGTGTTCTCCGCGCACAAGATGTGCGGCCCTACGGGAGTCGGCGTCCTCTACGGCAAGCTGGATGTCTTGGAAGAGATGGACCCCTTCCTCTACGGGGGTGAAATGATCAGCAACGTCACGCTGGAGGAGTCCGACTGGAACGCAGTTCCCTGGAAGTTCGAAGCCGGAACGCCGAACATCGCAGGGGCCATCGGCATGGGCGCGGCCATTGATTACCTGGAAAGCATCGGGATGGAGGCGATTCGTGACTACGAACAGGAGCTGGTCACGTACGCTCTCGACGTTCTCGGCGCGCTGGACGGGATGACGATCTACGGGCCCCGGGGCGAGCGGGCAGGCCTGGTCGCCTTCAACTATGCCGGGATTCACCCCCACGATCTGTCCACCTTCCTGGACCAGGAAGGGATTGCGATCCGGGCGGGACACCACTGCGCGCAGCCATTGATGAAGTGGTTGGACGTGCCCGCCACGGCGCGCGCGAGCTTCTACTTCTACAACACGCGCGAGGAGATCGATCTGTTGGCCCAGGCTTTGCTCAAGTCAAAGGAGTTCTTTGCGCATGTCCCTTGACGATCTTTACCGTGAAGTGATCCTCGATCATTACCGTGCGCCTCGCAACCGCGGCTCGTTGGACGACGCGACCGTCGTGGTAGAGCTGAACAACCCGCTGTGCGGCGACGAGATCACCCTTTACCTGCGCATCGATGACGAGCGAGTGACACAGGTGCGCTTCGACGGAAGGGGCTGCTCGATCAGCCAGGCGTCGGCTTCGATGATGACGGAAGCAGTGAAAGGTAAGTCCGTGGGCGAGGCGCTCGACCTCATCCGCCGTTTCAAAGGGATGCTGCGCAGCGAGCTCCCGGCCTCCGAAGCGGACCTGGGCGAGCTGGAGGCGCTGCAGGGGGTCGCCAAATTCCCGGTGCGCATCAAGTGCGCCGTCCTCTCCTGGGAGGCTCTCCGGCAGGGTCTCGAAGGCAAAAGGGGACGCATATCAAGCGTGGTGGAGTAAGCGACGGCGTGAGGCAGGGCGCGGGCCGAGCCAATCCCGGCCGCTTCACGCCATGACATGGAAAGATGAGAGGAGAGCAGGGAAATGGCACACCGAATCACACTCATTCCCGGCGACGGAGTGGGGCCGGAGATCGCGGAAGCGACGCGCCGCGTCATCGATGCGACGGGCGTCGAGATTGAGTGGGAGGTTCAAGAGGCCGGCTCCGAGCAGATCGAAAAGTACGGAACCCCGCTGCCTGACCAGGTGCTCGAGTCGATTCGGCGCAACAAGGTGGCGCTGAAAGGCCCCATCACGACGCCGATCGGGAGCGGGTTCCGCAGCGTCAACGTTGCGTTGCGGCAGGAACTCAACCTTTACGCTTGCGTGCGTCCCTGCAAGTATTACGAAGGGGTCAAATCCCGCTACCCCGAGTTGGACGTGGTCATCGTGCGGGAGAACACCGAAGACCTCTACGCGGGCGTCGAGTTTGAGGCGGGATCCGCGCAGGCCCAGCAGATTCGCTCGTGGGCGCCGAATAAGATTCGTGAAGATGCAGCCATCTCGATCAAGCCCATCTCCCGGGAAGGGACTCGCCGCATCGTCACCTTCGCGTTCGAGTACGCCAAGGCGAACGGGCGGCGCAAAGTGACCGCCGTGAGCAAGGCCAACATCATGAAGTACACCGACGGCCTCTTTTATGAAGTGGCGCGGGAAGTGGCGGAAAAGTATAAGGGCGAGATCGAGTACGACGAGGTACTCGTCGACGCGATGTGCATGCAGCTGTTGCAAAAGCCCGATCAGTACGACGTCCTGGTGATGCCCAACCTGTACGGCGACATCATCTCTGACCTGTGCGCCGGCATGGTGGGCGGGCTGGGCGTCGCCCCGGGCGCGAACATCGGCGACGACGTCGCGCTCTTTGAAGCCACCCACGGGTCGGCGCCGAAATACAAAGGCCAGAACAAGGTGAACCCGACCGCGCTCATCCTCTCCGGGATGTTAATGCTGCGCCACATCGGGGAGATCGATGCGGCCAACCGCCTGGAGCAAGCGGTGGCGGCCGTATTGAAAGAAGGGAAGAAGGTCACCTACGACCTGAAGCCCGATCGCAACGACCCGACGGCGGTGGGAACACAGGAGATGGCGGACGCCATCATCGAAAAGCTGAAGGCTTGACACGAGCGCGATTTTGAATCGGAGCCGGCGGACGGAGAGAGCAGGATGCGGGCCCGAAGCGAGCAGCGCGCCATACTTGCCTTGACCCTGGTACTCTTTTGGCTGGCGGCCGCGGCCGGCGCCGGTGCTCAAGGAGGAGCGGGGGACCTCAAGGTGGTCGTCGGCGCCGACCTCATCTCGCCCGATCCGGCAAGGGTCGGCAAGGACGCAATCTCCGAGGCGGTTCATCACTTGCTCTACTCCACCTTGATTGCCTACGACGCGGCCCGCGGGGAGTATGTGCCGCGGCTGGCTGCCTCGTTCCGGGCTCGGGATGCCCTCACGTGGGAGTTCGAGCTGGCCGGGGGCAGGTTCGACGACCCGGTGGCGGCGGCCGCCGACGTGGCCCGCCACTTTCGCCGGATCGTCACCCCGGCCGGCCTCGGCGGCTTCCCCTCGCCGGCTCGGGAGCGCCTTCCCTACGTCGTCGACGTGCGGGCCGACGGGAGCCGGCTCACCTTTCACCTGAGCCAGCCCTGGCCCGGGCTTGTGGCGGCCCTGGCGCGCGAGCCGGTGGCCCGCTACCGCCCCGACGGAACCCTGGTGGGAACGGGGCGTTTTCGTTTGGAGCGGTGGGATCGGGGCAACCGGTTCATCCTACGGCGCGTGGGGCCGGTTCAGCCGGGCGAGTTCGAGCGCGTCTGGTTCGAAGTGATTCCTGCGGCGGAGGAGCGCTGGCGGCTGCTGGCGGCGGGAAACGCCCACGTGGCCTTTGAGCTGCCTCAAGACGCTTACGCCCGCATCTTGCGCAGCCCGGCGGTCCAGGCCGTCTTGGTGCCCCAGACGCGGGTGCACTTTGTCGAACTGAATGTGGCCCGCCCGCCCTTCAACGATGTCCGGGTGCGGCGCGCTCTCAATTTGGCAGTCGATACGAACGCGCTCATTGCGGCGCTTTTGCCGGGGCGAGCCGTTGAGGCGGCGACGCTCTTCTCGCCGGCGACGGTGGGGTATGAGCCCAGCGTTGTTCCCTTCGGATACGATCCGGTGCGCGCCCGCGATCTGTTGGCGCAGGCGGGCTACCGCGACGGATTCGAATTCGAGCTGGATGTGCCTCGCACACAGCGGCGACTGGGCGAATTACTAAGGGACCTTTTGGCCCAGGTGGGCGTCGACGTCGTCGTCCGGGTGTGGAACGACTGGGCCGAGCAGCAGCGCGAGGTGGAGATGGGGCGCCGTTACGCCTGGGTGGCCGATTGGAGTCCGGCCGGTCCCGATCCTGGCCTGGCTCTTTGGACGAAGTTGCACAGCCAGGGGACGGAGAACGCGGGAGGGTACCGCAACGACACCTTAGACAGTTTGCTGGCCCAGGCCGAAGGGACGCTCGATCCCGGCGAGCGATTGGAACAGTACCGGGCGCTGCAGCGGCTCTTGCGGCAAGATGCGCCGTATCTGATGGGGTACGTTGCCTACGACGTGTACGGCCTTGCCGCCGGCTTGCACTGGGCGCCGCAGCCGGGCGCCCCTCTCGATTTGGGCGAAGTGCGGCGGCGCTGAGGGGCGGGCAAGCCCGAAACGTATACCTTGCGAGCAAGAAGCGCACCTCTAAGGCGAAACGGGATCCCAGGGAGGTGCGCTGTTTGGAGTTCTACTATTCACACGGCGGCCGGCGTGACCGGTCAGAAGCGATCGATCGGATCTTGACGTTCGTCAGGGACCACCCCCACTCCTACGCGAGCCTGGCCATATGCCGGCGGGCGTTGGACAGCGGCATCGAAGAGGTGGACGAGCGGGTGGTCGCGGCTTTGCAGTCGCACCTGGCGGGCGCTCCGGAGAGCGAGATCGAGGCGTACTATTCGATCGTGATGTAGACGCATCTGCCGGGTTGTGTTCGCCCGCCGTGCCTTGGGAGAGTGCAGCCAGACCATGGATGCCAATCGCGTGCGCGTGCGCTTTGCGCCCAGTCCTACGGGAGCCCTGCACGTGGGCTCCGCCCGCACCGCGCTCTTTAACTGGCTCTTCGCCCGCCATCACGGCGGCGCCTTCATCCTGCGGATCGAGGACACGGATGCGACGCGCTCGACGGAGGAGTCGACGCGGACCATTTTAGAGGGACTGCGCTGGCTCGGAATCGACTGGGACGAAGGGCCGGAGGTGGGCGGTCCATACGGCCCGTACTTTCAGTCGGAGCGGCTCGAGCATTACCAGCGCTTCGCTGACGAGCTGGTAAAGCGGGGCTACGCGTATCCGTGTTATTGCACGCCCGAAGAGGTGAACCAGCGGCGGCAGGCGATGCGGGAGGCGGGCCTCGACCCCAAGTACGACCGGCGTTGCCGCGGTCTGAGCGCCGAGGAGCGGCGCCGGCTGGAGGCGGAGGGGCGACGGCCCGTACTCCGCTTCTTCTCGTCGGACGAGGGGGAGACCGTGGTGTGCGACATCGTCCGCGGAGAGATGCGCTTTGCGAACGAAGTCCTCGACGACTTTGTGATCATGCGTTCCGACGGACTGCCAACCTACAACTTCGCGGTCGTCGTCGACGACCACCTCATGGGGATCACCCACGTGATCCGCGGCGACGATCACATCTCCAACACGCCGCGGCAAGTGCAGGTGTACGAGGCTTTGGGACTTCCCGTGCCCCGCTTCGCTCATCTGCCCATGATCTTGGGACCCGATCGGACGAAGCTGAGCAAGCGCCACGGCGCCCAGTCGGTGGTGGAGTTCGCCGAGGCGGGGTATTTGCCCGAAGCGGTCGTCAACTACCTGGCACTGCTAGGCTGGGCGTACGACGATTCCCAAGAGATCTTCTCGATCCCCGACGAGCTCATCGAGAAGTTCACCTTGGAGAAAGTGTCGAAGCACGCGGCGATCTTCGATCACCAGAAATTCGAATGGATGAACGGGGTCTACATCCGCAGCCTGACGCCCGCAGAGCTGGCCCGCCGGGCGCTGCCGCGGCTGCAGGAGGCAGGTTTCGTCAGCCCTTCGCCTTCGGCCGCGGAGCTGGCGCGGGTGGAGGGCATCATGGCCGCGGTGCAGCCTCGGGTGAAGACCTTAAACGAGATTGTCCCCGCGACGCGCTACTTTTTCACCGACGACTTCGCCTACGACGAGGCGGCGGTCTCCAAATGGCTGCGGCGGGATTACGTGCCCGAGCTGTTCCGCCGTCTGAGCGAGGAATTGGCGGCGCTCGAGCCTTTCGATGAAAAGGGCATTGAGGAGGTCTTGAATCGCCTCGCCGGTGCGCTTGGAATCAGCCGCGGCAATCTGATGCAGCCGATTCGGGTCGCGGTGACCGGGGGGACGGTGAGCCCCGGGATGTACGAGACCCTGGCGCTTCTGGGGAAACAGACCACCCGGGCGCGCCTTGAGCGGGCCCTGGCGCAGCTTTCGGCCTCCACTTAAGACCGGTATGGGAGCGGGTCGGCCGCCTCGGAAAAGATTCCCGCCTCCATGGGACGGCACCCGCTTGTAACGGCGCGTCTCGTGTGGTATAATACAAGACGCGTCGCATCAGTGGGGAATGGGGTAACGGTAGCCCGACTGGCTCTGGACCAGTTAGTGAAGGTTCGAATCCTTCTTCCCCAGCCAGCCGATGTGACGAGGGAAGGCCCCTCGCCCTAAGGGGCGGGGGGCCTTCACCCCGTCGAGCGGCGCAGGCTCGCGATCGTTGTCGCGAGCGCAAGGACGATACGCCGAAAACCCTACAGTTGGGGCTTGAAATGTGTTTTAACGCATGTTATAATTAAACCTGGTGCTCCAATTCCAGGCCCCCATCGTCTAGCGGCCTAGGATACATGGTTCTCAGCCATGGGACCGGGGTTCGAATCCCCGTGGGGGTACCAACACAAAAGCCCAGCTAAAGCTGGGCTTTTCTCATTTCTGTCGAGAACTCAGCGTACAACAACAGCCCGTTTGACAACAACAAACCTGGCGACGGTGAGTTCAGGAAGCATTTGCTTGACCTACGACGAGGATACAGCGTCAGAAAGATGAAACGCTAAATAATAGAAGCATCGAGGAGAAACAATGGGGATCTTCCAAGAGGTGACGTCATTGAAGCGGCGGTCCGCTTGGTTGGCGAGCGTCGTGTTGTTCCTACTTAGCTTCCCTCTTTCAGCCATGGCGCAGACAGGTGCACAGGCGGAGCGCCGATCGGACGACACAGGCACGGTGGTCGCAGATGCGACTGGCGACAGCGTGATCCCGATTGATCCCGACTACGAATGGATACAGTCCGAGGGATTTAAGGGCGCCTATTTCTATGACCATCTCGCTTTTTCGCATTTGGACCAGTTGCGGGATGCGGGATTCAACGCAGCGCTCGTCAAGTTCAAACGTTTCAACGTAGAGCACGTACGCCTCTGGGCCGAACGTGCGGCCGAGGCGAAGATCCGTTTCTTCCCCGTGATCGACTTCGCGGCTGCTGCGGAATTGGATGAATTTAAAGATATAGCCATTCCGACTGTCTTAAGGGATGGAACCGTCGTCCCGGGAGCGCCGAGCCCGATCCATGAGGAGTACTGGCGGCGCGCAGTGATGGACCGTGTCGTGGCGCTGGCACATCTCGCTAATGATGTGCCGATCGAGGGCGTGTTAGTCGATTTTGAGCTCTATGTTGCCGAATCTCAGGGCGTATTCACATACACCGATGATGCGGATTACAGCGATTTTGCGGTTGCCGATTTTCTGAAGGCGCGAAATACGCCAGATCTCAACATCGGCCAGCAGGAGACCGCAAGTTGGCTTGGAGAGCACGATTTGCTCGAGGAGTACCGACTTTACCTGAGAGAACGCGTTCAGCAAATCGCGACTGAAATCAAAGAGGCGGCGGCAGACATCAATCCGGAGATGAAATTCGGCCTGTTGCCGTACATCATTACCGATCAGGGTGGCGAACTTCGCGCAACTTGGTTCTTGGAAGCGGTGGCAAGTGGATGGGGTACGCCTTCCCGGCCGGTTATGGTGCTGAGCGAGCACTTCTATCGCCGCGGTTATACGGCCGATGTTCCCCGCCACTTGGCGTACTTGGAGCAAAGTGGTGTGGACGCCTTGTTCATCCCCGGCATCGTGCTTAGTGCATTTCATCCCTCTGCTCTTGCTTCGAACAGTTACCGCTTGGCTGCCGCTTCCGATGGTTACTGGATTTTTACGACTTACAGCCTGGCTGCTCCCAGGGAGTCACTCACTGGCGCCTATCGCATCTCATATCCTGCCGAAGACTACTGGCAAGTCTTAAGCCACCTGAACGCGGAGATTACTCGTCGTTTTGAGATTGGCCCATCTTATGTTACCGACCTGGATTTGACCGAGCACGCTCCGCCCATTCAAATCCCGCCGGATTACCGGCCGCCGTCCCTGGCAGCGTTGCCTGATGATATGGTGCAAGGTTCAGCTCCGCCAACGGGGCAGGTGACCCGGCTCAGGGGATCATCCAAACTGTACATTCTGGTCAGACCTGGGGAAGCGTTGCAGCTCCACCTGCAACAAATCGCGGTCGGCAAGAGCGACGATCCTGCGGGGTATGCGATCCTGGGGCCGGACGGAGAGCTTGTGCTGTCCGGTGAGTTGGGACCCGGGGAAGCCAAGCAAATCGTACAGCCGACGCCCCCCGGGATCTATACACTCTGGATCGAGGCGGGCCGCACAGCTGTCGCCCCTGAGATCCTCAACGAACATTTCGTCATGGAAGCGAGTCAGCATCAGCCGCTTCACATTATCAGCCGTGTGCGGCCCCTGTGGTTCTACGTGCCGGAAGGGACCGGGACTTTCGCCTTGCACCTGAAGGCGTCGTCACGGGAGACGGCGCGACTTGTCGTTGTTGATCCCAATAATGCTACGGTCGTGGATAGGGTGATCACTGACGATCAATTCATTGCCCTTGACGGAAC
>k87-1006447_pt1 | contig 11304 bp, 9 predicted proteins | sample MGYA00084031_6733416 | MGnify analysis MGYA00084031
CTCCAATATCATTCAATCATTAACTCCAAAATAGTATACCACATATTTAAGCGTTTATTTGCGCATTAAGCGCTTCCTTACCGGCTTGTAATTCTTCTGTATGTGTATCAATATAATTTTGAATATCACTGACCAAATGCTGATCAATCATTGTCTTAATTTGTCCCATTGTATTCGCAACTGCTGTTGCTTTAGCCGAACCATGCGTCTTAACCACTGGCGCCTTAACGCCTAATATAACAGCGCCGCCAGCCTCATTATAGTCTAATTTCTTTTGAATCGATTTGAAAGCTGGCTTTAGCAACGCACCGCCCATTTTACCGCGCGTACCTGAATCCATAATTGCTGCTTTGATTTGCTTAAGCATCATCAAAGCAGTGCCTTCGGTTGCCTTCAAAGCAGCATTACCAGAAAAACCATCAGCCACAACAACGTCAGCAGTGCCTTCCAATAATTCACGTGCTTCAATATTGCCTAAAAAGTTAAACGATGGCGCATTTTTCATTAATTGATGCGCTACTTTATGCACTTCATCGCCTTTATCTTCTTCTGCACCATTATTAAGCAACCGAACTGTGGGTGATTGGATGCCTAACACATGAGAAGCGTAAAAACTACCCAAAATACCATATTGATATAAGTGTGCTGGTTTACTATCTGCGTTAGCACCCAAATCCATGAAGACGAACTGATCGTGTTCACCTTCAAAGCTAGGTAGCGCCGTTGCCAATGCAGGTCGATCTACACCTTTAATACGTCCTACTAAAAAGATGGCACTTGATAGTAACGCACCTGTATTACCTGCACTAAATAATGCATCAGCGTGCCCTTCTTTAACAGCAAGCGCAGCGCGTACCATCGAAGAATCTTTTTTACGGCGCATAGCCTTAACTGGTTCGTCACCCATTTCGATCACTTCAGTGGTGGGTATGAGTTCAATACGTTCCCAATTAGTCACGAGTGGTTTCACTTCAGAGGCGGTCCCATAGAGTTGAAAATCAATATCATCGTAACGATCACGTGCTATTTCAATCCCTTTAACGATTTCAAGTGGTGCAAAATCACCACCCATCGCATCTACTGCTATTTTCATGTATTTAAAATCTACTAGCTACTATTACTCGAGCTAGAGATATCCTCCAAATTATTAATCTGTTCTCTATTCTATCATTTATTCCGTTATAACGTCGACTATTCACACTATTTCGCTTGATGATGCTTACGTGTTAAGAAAAATACAATCGACATAATAATCAAGAAGCCCAAGCCTATAAACAAAGGTATCCTTGTTGCAGGATTGACAACCATATAAGCCAAAGTCACCAGTAACATGATTATCGCAAAATAATTTGTAAATGGTGCTAGTGGCATCTTAAACGGATGATCAGCCATATGATGTTTATTATCATGTCTGAATTTAATTTGACACCATAAAATGACAAACCACGGAATCATACCAGGCAATGTACTAGCAGAATAGACTAATACGAAAATACTTGAACTGCCATGCCAAAATAACGGCAATAAAGCATTAAGTATAATACCAATTAGAATTCCACCCGACATGGCCAAAACCGGTAAAGTCGGCACACGATGCTTTGATAATTTCAAAAATTTTGGTGACAACTCTTTATTCAGAGCTAATGTGTATAACATACGGCTAGAACTAAAGATCCCCGAATTTAGAGCTGACATAGCGGCCGTCAACATGACGAAATTAATAATACCAGCTGCTGCTGTAATCCCTACGCGTGAGAACGTTTCTACAAAGGGTGAACCAAGCTGATCCAACTTATTCCATGGATAAATCGTCACAATAACAAAAATTGCACCAATATAAAATATCAAAATACGAGCAACAATTGATCGAATTGCTGCAACAATCGCATGTTTAGGATTTTCAGTTTCTCCGGCGGTAATACCAATAATTTCAATACCTTGATAGGACGTCATCACAATCGATAAAGCGAACATGAAGCCATTAAAACCACCAGCAAAGAATGATCCATGTGACCATAAGTTTGAAAAGCCAATGGGATGCCAACCATTACCAAAGCCAAGTAGAATAACCATTAAGCCCAAAATGATCATTAAGATAATTGTGACCACCTTAATCATTGAGAACCATGACTCCATGTTACCGTAAGCTTTAACCGTTGTCATATTAGCTAATGTCAAGGTCCCCAAAACAACAATCCCAGTAACCCAATTAGGCACACCTGGGAACCAATAATTGAGATATAGACCAACCGCAATTGTTTCTGACACACCAACGGTCAACCACTGGAAGACATTTGACCACACAGTCAAGTATCCGGCTAATGGATGAATGTATTTTGTAGCATAATTGGCAAAAGAACCAACCGTTGGATCAACGTATAACATTTCTCCCAATGCACGCATGACGAGATAAAGCACAACGCCAGCTAAAGCATAGGCTAAAACAACAGAAACCCCTGTCCACTTAATTGTTGAGGAAGATCCCATAAATAAACCAACACCAATCGTTCCGCCTAAGGCGATCATCTGCATTTGATTGGATGACAAATCTCTATTTAAGCCACCATTATTTTTTCCTGCCATACGTACTCCCTTGCCATATTCATTCAAATAAAAACCAATGTGTTAAATGCCAGCGTCAAAAAAAAAGCGCCCCTAGAACATATTATGATGTTCTAGGGGCGCTTTTGCGCGGTACCAACCCAATTTTGGACATTCTGGAACGCCCATCTTACGATAATTAGGTTAACGACCAATTACACCGACATTGCTTTCAGTACATAACCTAATCACAATATGCTTCAACGGTAGTTTTTCGTCAGCTACTTTCACCACTTTCAGCAACCGTGGTGTCTCTTTAAAAGTAAACATAACTAATCGTCCGTCTCAACGCTTGTAACAATAATACTATGGTTTTTGTATTTTTGCAAATACTTTTTTAATTACAATAAAAAAGCAAGTAACTTTGAAGTTACTTGCTTTTTATGGAATATCCCAAAGGTCTCCTGATAGTTATATCAGTGCTCCCTCTCGGACTCGAACCGAGGACCTTGGGATTAAAAATCCCCTACTCTAACCAACTGAGTTAAAGGAGCAAACATGCCTTAGCACATTTATATATATTACAGAGTTTCATGAAAAAAAGCAACCCTTTTTCAAAACTTTTTTAATTATCTTTTTAATAGTTCCTCAAAGTGCTGATACAGCAACTATTACAGCAAATAAAAAACACCACTTTCATGGTGTTTTTTATGGTTTACTTTTCAATGTCGCCATCACTTAAATCATCTAAATCATTGGTTCCAGTTAATTCTGTTAGATTATCGTCGATTGTTTCGTCGTCACCAACAGCAATTTCTTCTTCTTCGTCGTCTTCAACCTCGACTTCAGAATCATCAACATCAACATCTGTTTCTTCTTCGGTAACTTCACCGAAATCTTCATCTTCAGGATCATCATCGTTATAGTCAATAACGTCATCGTCAGCCGCTGAGTCTGCAAACACATTAACTTTTTTAGCGGCCTTTTTACGCTTTGGTGCGTCGTCATCATCATCGATTTCATGAATAGATTCATCAATTGCATCAACAGGATACCAAGCACGCAAGCCCCATTCATTATTACCTAATGAGATAAATGAACCATCTGTATTTAAATCCGTATAAAATTGCGAGAGGCGTGACTGGAACGTCTCTGCATCAACTGCCAAAAAGTCTTGAATTTCTTCAACTAATGAGCTAAATGGCATAACCGTCTTATGTTCTGATAAAATTGCAGTTGCAATTTCAACCAATGCTAATTCTTCTTTTGGGTGATTGCCTAATTGTGTGAGTGCCATAGTGCACGTCCTTTCGAGTTTCTAACTAATTAAGTTTACTAGATTTATCAGCAAATTGCAACTGAATATCATACTCACCAACAATTGTATCATGTGCATACAACTGATAGCTCAATGCGAGAGTCCCTTGTGTTTGCGTCAAGTCAACATCTACAGTCATCATTTTGGTGTCAGTCATTAATTGCATCTGGCCGGCTGGTGTCTGATAATAAGCTGGTAACCGTTGTGCCAATGCAAATGTTAATTTGGTGGTACTGTCACCAACACGATGCAACCTTACAGCATCTTTTTCAAATTTAAATAAGACTTGCGTAGGTGACTGATCGGCTATGATCTCCGTATAGCGCAAAAAAATAGCGTGTTGCTTAATTAGTAACTCGCCACCGACATTAAATTCAAACGTTTCTGTGTCATCATTTTGCTTTACGGTTGTTTTCAAGCGAATCATGACAATTTTTTTTTCAGTATCTGGCATTCTGTCCTCAATATTAGTAAATCAATTATTTTTTCGTACTATAACCATATGTTATTTTATTATTTCTTTGTAAAAATTAGCACGAATACAACTTTTATTATTATTTTGTTTAACAATCTATTATAATATAATAAAGACTAAAAGGGCAGCTTATGTTATCAGAAAAATTATTAAATGAAAAAGTGCTTCGTGATCCTATTCACAACTTTGTTCATATCCAAGACCGCGTCATATTAGATCTCATTAATACCACAGAATTTCAGCGCTTACGACGTGTGCAACAACTTGGCATTACCGGTAGTGTTTTTCATGGCGCTGAACATTCACGGTTTGGTCATTCGGTTGGTGCTTATGAAATTGCAAGACGTATCACAGAACATTTTGAGCAATACTACGCTTCAAAAGAAGCTAGTGACGGTCTTTGGCAAGCAGATGAACGATTACTAACGTTATCTGCCGCTTTATTACATGACATTGGTCACGGTGCTTTTTCTCATACATTTGAACATTTATTTAACACTGATCACGAAGCTATGACACGCGCCATTATTACCGGCGACACAGAAATCAATCAAATACTATCAAAAGTCTCACCTGATTTTCCAAATAAAGTGGCTAGTGTCATCGCCAAAACCTACCCCAATCCGCAAGTTGTCCAACTGATTTCTAGTCAATTAGACGTTGATCGCATGGATTACCTATTGCGCGATGCTTACTTCACTGGCACAAAATATGGCGAATTCGATATTGACCGCATATTGCGTACAATGAAGCCAACAGTAACTGGCATAGCGTTTGATATTGCTGGTATGCACGCGGTTGAAGATTACGTTGTCAGTCGTTACCAAATGTATTTACAAGTTTATTTCCATCCAGTTTCTCGCGGTATGGAAGTACTGTTAGAGCATTTATTGCACCGTGCGCGAGAACTCTACCTAAATGCGCATGACAGCGAACGTGATTTTGTTGGGCCACTACTACAGCCACTATTTAGTGGAGAATCTTTATCAGTAGCAGATTATCTGAAATTAGACGATCATGTCTTTATGACTTACATTAATATGTGGCGAAACCATCCAGATGCTATTTTGTCTGATCTTTCTCGTCGTTTCTTAGATCGTAAACCACTAAAATCAATCGTTATTGACGACAACACAGCCCCATTATTAGAGGACCTAGAAAAACTTGTTGCCTACGCTGGTTATAATCCTGCTTATTACACTGCCCGCAATGATGCGTATGATTTACCATATGATGACTATAAGCCCAATGTGGCAAAACCTCGTACCCAAATTGACTTTCTTCTTGGTGATGGGACGCATCGTGAACTATCTGAATTATCACCTCTAGTTGCCGCAATTAAAGGTCAAGTCTCTTTTGATAAGCGTTTCTTTTTTCCAAAAGATATGCTCAATATTGAACCTGATGAGCTATTCGCTGATACATTCAAAACTTTTAGGAGTTATATTCATAACAATGCCTTGACAACACCTAATCCGGAAAGTTAATCATCAATATCATTATAAAAACACATGAAATCATTCATGTGTTTTTATTTTGTGAGTGAGAGAAATACCTCAACCTTGCCATGATCTTCAACTTTTACAAAGCCTAAACTTGGGGCATTAACATTAAAATCTTTAAAAGTCACAGGTATGCTACTAGCCAATTGTACGCGTTGGTTGTGATAGCCTGTTTTAATCGGTATTGTCAGCATTTTTTTCACGCCATGTATCATCATCGTGCCAGTCACATTATAAGTGGCAGCCCCTTTATCCAATTTCACTGGCTGACTTAATACGAAAGTCGCATCCGGATATTTTGACGTTTCTAATGCTTTAGTTCGAAAATAGTCATCACGTTTTGAAGCATCAGTCTTAATATCAGCTACTTTTAAGTTAATTGTGGCAGATTCCAGTGTCTTATTCTTAACGACAATATTTCCCGATACTTTTTTCGTTCTACCAGTCACTGTGACATCTGTGCCATTTAATACTTCATTGACACGATAACCCGCATAGCTACCATCCCCAACATGCCATTCGCCAGCTAGATCAGCGACTTTTACTGTATCCTGATTATCAGAAATTTTACTTTCAGGTGATTTATCTGCCTTTTTAACAAAATAATCACGATAAATTTTTGGTCCAATAACTGCCCCAATACCGCCTATCACAACGACAAGGATTATAACCACTAAAAGTTTATTTTTCATAGGCCACTCCTATTCATTTTTAGACCTGTTCTTCTCTTAATCATACTATATTATGACCAGACTGGCAGTTTTTTTGCTTACAAATAATCAGTGTTGTAGATAAAAAAGACGATTACTTTGCTTGTCAACAAAGTAATCGCCTTTCCTAAGGTTAAATATGTTATTTGTGTAGTGTTCCTAATTTTTTAAAGTCGGGAATAGTCAGCATAAATACTAAACTAATGACATACATTGCAGCTAAACTCATTAATACTGCAGATACGCTATAATGATCCATAATCCAACCAATGACAACAGATGAGAAAGCGCCAATAGCACGGCCTGATCCCATTAGAGTATTAGCAGCGGTCGCTCTAATTTCAGAGGGATAAAGCCGACTGATAACTGCCCCAAAACCACCATACATACCATTAGAGAAGAACCCAACAACTGCTCCCAAAATGGTTAATGTCCACATATTATAAGCAAATGTAAACGCGTAGATCATGAGTGCTGAAGCAATCAAAAAGATGGTAAACGCAATTCGAGGACCGATCTTATCTAAAATAGTCCCAAATGTTAGCATGCCAATAGCCATACCAATAATAATCGGAATCATGCCTAGGTTAACATAGCCTGCCGTCACGGTAGCTGTAATTCCCAGTTGCTTACGCATAATTGTTGGTAACCAATTCATCAAGCCATAGTAACCTGCTGTTTGAATGGTTAGCATGATAATAAGTACAAATGATGTGTAAGCACGTTTTGGTGTGTTAGCAATATAAGCAAAACTGAATTTCTTTTTTCCTGACTGATAATCAGATTTTAATTGCTCAAATTCTGGTGTTTCCTTCATATGCCGACGTACAATATAAACAACAATTAAAGGCAAGAAACCTATCATGAATAAGCCTCGCCATCCAAATGCTGGCATAATCATTGTCGCCAATATGGCGGCCAATATAGCTCCAACCTGACCACCTATGGCAGTAATAGAACTAATACGTCCGACTTTATTGGCTTTAAAACTTTCGGCAATTAATGCCATACTCACACCGTACTCACCGCCTGTTCCCATACCAAGTAGGAAACGTGAGGCATAGATTGTATGCGCATTATCTAAGAAAGCAAGTATGACAGTTGCAAATGTCACTAATATAATAGTATAAGATAGCACACGGACACGACCAATGCGATCAGCCAATATACCAAATAAAACACTACCAATAAGTGCGCCCCAGTTTGACATGGCAGCAATAATACCACCCTGTGCACCACTAATATGTAATTCAGCAATCATGGGTGCCAACGCAAATGATAAGAATGTTGCATCCATATGGTCGAGTGTAAATCCAAGCGTTGTTGATCCAAGCACTACTTTTTGATCTGGCGTCATTTTATTAGAGACTGCCTCATCGGCATTACTACTGAACTGACTGATAGACATTTAATTTTTCCTCCAAAATGGTTGTTCACTGGCAACCGTTATTTTGTCTGATAATCATTAAACCATAAAATCAAACGTTAAGCAATCAAACGTTTAACATAAATAATAACCAAAACCTAAAGACCAATCATCTGTAAAAGTATATTAATTCTCCATTAAAAAACAGACCGCTAGCAGTCTGTTTTTTAATTAAATATTGTCGCGAATAGCATCTATAACTTGTTTTTTCTCATTTTCAACTAACGTCACACGCGTTTCAATCACACGTCTATCCATTGTAATTTCACGTGTTAATGCTGGTTGCGATAACTTTGGTGTAAAGAAATTATTAAACTCATCAAGTCTTTCAGGTGTTTTCAATATATTAGCAATGACAGTAATAAACGAAGTAAACTCCATGTCACCACCAACCGTTGCCTCCAACCAAGACCATTCTTTTCTTATCCAGTCCCAAGCCAACTGTTCACCACGGGAATTATTTAATAGACCAGCAAACCAACCACGCAAATCTTGCGGCTTGATCACATCGGCATTTTTAAACTCCTTTATTATTTTTCTAATCATGTCGTGATCCTGTGTACTTGTCAGCGCTAAACGTAAATCTTGCTTATAACTGGCATCAGTTGCAGCCACATAATGAGACAAAAGTTGGTCAATCAACTGCGTCTTACCGTAGTTTGTTACTTCATTTAACAAAACAAAAGCCCTTGTGTCAGCCGTTAAAGCCATTAAATCTTCCTGATTAGCTATAAAAATTTCATGTGCTTGTGCAATGGCTACTTTATTATCTGCATACAATGCTGCTGACAATATATATGGTCGCGTTAACTGGTCAGCCACTGGTTCATTAGGTATAGTGGGTGCCCAGCCTAATCGTTCAAACTGGTCCTGACTTAGTTGATGATAAAGCTGCTTTAAATTTTTCTCCGCATCACTATCCGGTGCCACAAACTGCTTTAAACCACTAGCTAAACGATACAAAGCATTATTGACGATATCTGAATGACTATCGCCAAACTGCTTTAATAATGGCACAACTTTCGCATAAGACATTTGGTTTGCTTCCGATAACAATCGCCAATCCTGCAATAACTGTAACTGACTAATCGCGTCGAGCTGATTATCATACGCTAAAATGTCTTTTAATAATGTCTCATCGTAAGAAACAACAACGTGCGCGTTATTGCCAATATTTAAGCGGAAAGGCACACCTGCTGCTTGTCGTAATGACTGGTAGTCACCAACATTAATAGATGGTTCCGATAATAATGTTGGTATATCAGCATAATTGCTAGTTAAAGGGACTTGCCATAAGCGCGATTCCGATTGTCCATCCCCAATAAAGAACTGTTTTTGTGATAACTTTAGTTGTCCATCAATGACTTCAGCAGTGATGACAGGATAACCTGGTTGCTCCAGCCAAGAGCCCATAATGGCTGAAACATCTTGTCCCGAAGCCTCTCCTAAGGCTCGCCAAAGGTCTGCCCCCGTTGCATTACCATACTGATGTGCAGCAAAGTATGCCTTCAATCCCTGCCGTAATGCTTCATCGCCAATTAACGCACGTACCATGACCAACATACGCGCGCCTTTAGCATAAACTATGGCCGGATCAAATAACGCATCAATTTCATCTGGATGATTAACCTGAACATGAACAGGTTGTACTCCGTCTGTCGCATCACGCCTTAAAGCCGCTGGCACGTCAGATGATTGGAAAGTTTCCCAAATATGCCAGTCAGGCGCCAGAGCATCAATCGCAACATATTCCATCATATTAGCAAAACTTTCATTTAGCCATAAATCGTCCCACCATTTCATGGTTACCAGATCACCAAACCACTGGTGTGCCAATTCATGCGCTATAACAGTTGCTACGACTTGTTTCGTAGGTAAAGCTGTATTATCAGGATCAAGTAACAAATAGGCCTCACGATAGGTGACTAAACCCCAGTTTTCCATGGCGCCTGCAGAAAAATCAGGCAAAGCTAATTGATTCGACTGAGGCAATGGATATGGCGTATGATAAAACGTCTCAAAAAACTCAATTGATTGTTTCGCAATATCAAGCGCAAAATTGAGATTTTTAACCGGATGCGCTTTTGTAGCATACACACCTACTTTAACGCCACTTGCTGTTGTTGTTTCTAAATGCTGTAATTCACCAAATGCAAAAGCGACAAGATAAGTTGACATGCGAACGGTTGTATCAAAATAATGAACCCCGTTATCAACCCGTTTCTCCGGCATGTTAGCCAAAACTGTTTCACCAGGCTGCTCATCAAATTTTAGTGCTAAGTCGAATGTGGCTTTTGCCTCGGGTTCATCAATACTTGGAAACGCCTGACGAGCAAAATTGGTCTCAAATTGCGTCCCAATAATCTGCTGTTTACGCCCATTGATGTCATAATATGATGGATAAATACCCATCATAGTATCTGTTAGTGTCGCATGATAAATAATATCAATCTTTACGGTCCCTGTTTTTGGTAAAACAAGATGTAGGGCGTCCTGCGCAGAGTCAATTTTATAGGTGATTGTTTGACCATCTACCTTCACTGCTGTAATGACTAAATTCTTTTGATGAAGTGCTATTTCCGGCACTGTGGCATTGCCCAAGATGGTTGTTTGCCCATTAAACTGTTTATTCTGTCGATCAATGTCTAGATAAATATCATAATGTTGCGGTTGGAAATTATTGTAAAATCGTGTGAATTCTGCCATGTTTTCTCCTAGTTTTTGTTAGAATAATTTTATTATACACTTTTCCCCATTGACAAACGAGTAAGCAAATCTTCGAAATAATTTTCGAAATTACTAGGATATCATCAATTTACTATCGTTTTTTTGTTATAATACGTCATAGTTATTATTAATATTATTGTCACAGAGAAGGACCCCATGAGCGCACTTTATACGTTATCATTACTGGTTATTGGTGTAATCGGTACAAATATTATTAAACAATTCATACCTAAAATACCAGAAGCTTTTATTTTGATTGTTGTCGGCGTGCTACTATCTTTTACGCGTATATTTAATCACTTCGAACTCGAACCAGAGTTTTTCATGCTTGCTGTCATCGCCCCACTAATGTTTTTAGATGGTCAACAACAATCTTTCAAAAAAATCAGACAGCGCTTCAGTATTATTCTGTTGTTATCTGTTGTGTTGGCCGTCGCTTCAGCTGCAGCAGTCGGTGTATTAGCGAATTGGCTTGAATCGAGCTGGTCATTGCCATTAGCTATTGCTTTAGCTGCCATTGTGGTGCCTACTGATGCAGTAGCTGTCAAATCACTTACTTCTGACACCCAAATGCCTGAGGGCGTGAATGAGGCATTGGAACTTGA
>k87-11126_pt1 | contig 11294 bp, 7 predicted proteins | sample MGYA00084031_6733416 | MGnify analysis MGYA00084031
GACGGTCACCAGCAGGGCAAAGGTGAAGCAGAGCAGGGAGAAGCCGAAGTGGAGGGCCATCACCAGGTCGGGCTGGGGCCGGAGCACCGCGGCCGCGCCGAGCGCCCCCTGCAGCACGACGAAAAAGCAAGTTCCGAGGGCGAGCCGCTTCAAGCGGGTTTCGGCGGGCAGGGCCCGCACGACCCAGACCAGCACCACGACCGAGAGCAGCCCGGCCAGGGCGGAGACGACCCGGTGGCCGAATTCGATGATGGCGGCGTAGTCCCACTCGGGCATGAAGGTGCCCTTGCAGAGGGGCCACGACGCCCCGCAGCCGTCCCCGGAGTCGCTGGACGTCACCCACGCGCCCCAGAGCACAGCCAGGAGCATCACCACCGTGTTGGCCAGCGACACCGCTCGCAGCGCCTTCATCGCGCGACTCCTCCGTAAAACAGTATTCATCCAAATACTTCGACGTCAGGTTGACGTCCTCCCTTCCGGCCCGGTAAACTGGCGCTTGGCCCGAGAGGAGGAGGTAGACTGTGCAGCAGGAGATCCGCTTCCGCCGCCTGACGGCGGACGACCTGGACCTGATGCATCGCTGGCTCAACACGCCCCACGTGATGCGCTGGTACAGCCCCGGCGGGCGCACGCGGGAGCAGGTGGAGGAAGAGTACCTTCCGTACATCCGCGGGGAGAAGCCCACGCAGGTCTACGTGATCCTGTACAGGGAGACCCCCATCGGGTACATCCAGACCTACCGCGTGAACGACTGGCCGGATTACGCGCGCCACATCGGCGTGGACGACGACACGGCCGGGGTCGACCTGTTCATCGGCGAACCGGAGCTGACCGGCCGCGGGCTGGGGCCGGCCGTCATCCGCGCGTTCATGCGGCAGGTGGTCTTCGGTTCGTTCGGGGCCCGGTCGTGCGTGATCGGCCCGGAGGAGGGCAACCGGGCGGCCATCCGGGCTTACGAAAAGGCCGGGTTCCGGTTCTGGAAGCGCGCCGAGATCCCGGGGGAGCCGGCGCCGGAGTACCTGATGCGCATGACGCCGGCCGACCTGTCGGAAACTGACGCCGAGGCCGGGTAGTTGCATTTGAGCCCTTGACGCGGCGGCCCCTTCCGCACTACGATAGAACCACAAACCCATACCCCGTAGGGGTACTCAGTACGAGCGCTCCGGCGGGATCCGATACTGCTGACTCGTCTGGAGGGCACGATCATGAGCGATGCAATCCACCTCGTCGGGGGTGCGGAGGCCCGCACTGGCGTCAAGCTGGAGTTCCGCGTGACGGGCATGACCTGCGCCGCCTGCTCCGCGCGCATCCAGCGGCGGCTGGCCAAGGCGGAGGGCGTGATGGACGCCACCGTCAACCTGACCACGGAAAGGGCCACGGTCTATTACGACCCGGCCGTCGTCTCCCCGCAGAAGCTGCTGGACCTGGTGACCGACCTGGGCTACGGGGTCGTGAAGGACAAGTTCACCTTCGCCATCTCGGGCATGACCTGCGCGGCGTGCGCCAGCAAGATCGAGCGGAAGCTCTCCCGGGTCCCCGGCGTGCTCAGCGCCAGCGTGAACCTGAGCACCGAGAAGGCGACCGTGGAGGCGGTCGGCGTCCGGGCCGAGGACCTGATCCGCGTGATCACGGACCTGGGCTACGGCGCCAAGCTCGCTGCGGACGCCGCGGACGCCGACCGGGAGCGGCGGCAGAAGGAGATGCGGCGGCAGATCGCCCTGCTGGCCTTCTCCGCGGCGCTGACGCTGCCGCTCTTCGTCGCCAACATGATCCTGATGCCGATGCGGATCCACCATCCGGTGCTCATGAACCGGTGGTTCCAGTTCGCCCTTGCGACGATCATCCAGGTGGTGGTCGGCTGGCGGTTCTATCGCGGCGCCTGGCTGAACCTGCGCCACGGCTCGGCCAACATGGACGTGCTGGTGGCCATGGGCACCACCGCGGCCTACCTCTACTCCGTCGCCCTCTCCTTCTTCCTGGGCGGCGAGAACTACTACGAGGCCAGCGCAACCATCCTGACCCTGATCCTGCTGGGCAAGACCTTCGAGGCCATCGCCAAGGGCCGGACCTCGGAGGCGATCCGGAAGCTCCTCTCGCTTCAGGCCAGGACCGCCCGGGTGGTGCGGGACGGCGTGGAGCGGGACGTGCCGGTCGAGGACGTGGTGGTGGGCGACGTCATCATCGTCCGGCCGGGCGAGAAGATCCCGGTGGACGGCGTGGTCCTCTCCGGCGAATCGGCCGTGGACGAGTCGATGCTGACCGGCGAGCCGATCCCGGTGGACAAGAAGCCGGGCGACACCGTCACCGGCGCGACGATCAACAAGAACGGCGCCATTACGATGCGGGCGACCCGGGTGGGCAAGGACACCGCCCTGGCCCAGATCGTGCGGATGGTGGAGGAGGCCCAGGGCTCCAAGGCGCCGATCCAGAAGCTGGCCGACCAGATCTCGGGCATCTTCGTGCCCGTGGTGGTGGGCATCGCCGCCGTCACCCTGCTGGCGTGGGGGCTCCTTGCCCGCGACTGGAACGCCGGCCTGCACGCCGCGATCTCGGTGCTGGTCATCGCCTGCCCCTGCGCGCTCGGCCTGGCGACCCCGACGGCGGTGATGGTGGGCACCGGCAAGGGGGCGGAGGTCGGCATCCTCTTCAAGGGCGGCGAGCACCTGGAGCGGGCCCACAAGGTGGACGTGGTGGTCCTGGACAAGACGGGCACCATCACCTGGGGCCGGCCCGAGCTCACCGACGTCGTCCCGCTGGGGCCGATGGCTGAGGACGAGCTGCTCGCCCTGGTGGCCGCTGCGGAGTCCCGGTCCGAGCATCCGCTGGGCCAGGCCATCGTGTCGGGCGCGAAGGAGCGGGACATCGCCCTGCCGGAGGTGGAGTCGTTCCGCGCCATCCCCGGCGCCGGTTTGGAGGCCCGGGTGGCCGGGCGGGAGGTGCTCGTCGGCACCCGGCTCCTGATGGCCGGGCGCGGGATCGACACCGCCCCGGCGGAGGAGCGGATGGCCGCGCTGGAGGCGGCGGGCAAGACCGCCATGCTCGCGGCGGTGGACGGGGCGCTGGCCGGGATCATCGCCGTGGCCGACACGGTGAAGCCCACGTCGCAGGAGGCCATCGCGGACCTGCACGCGCTGGGGCTGGAGGTCGTGATGATCACCGGCGACAACCGGCGCACGGCCGAGGCCATCGCCCGGCAGGTCGGCGTGGACCGGGTGCTGGCCGAGGTGCTGCCGGGTGACAAGGCGCAGGCCGTGGAGCAGCTGAAGGAGGGCGGCCGGAAGGTCGTCGCGATGGTGGGCGACGGCATCAATGACGCGCCGGCGCTGGCCACCGCCGACCTGGGCATCGCCATCGGCACCGGGACCGACGTCGCCATCGAGACGGGCTCCGTCACGCTGATGAACGGCGACCTGCGGGGCATCGCCCAGGCGCTGCGGCTCAGCCGGCAGACGATGCGGACCATCAAGGAGAACCTGTTCTGGGCGTTCATCTACAACGTGATCGGCATCCCGATGGCGGCCTTCGGGCTCCTGAACCCGATGATCGCCGGCGGGGCGATGGCCTTCTCGTCGGTCTCGGTGGTCTCCAACTCGCTCCTGCTGAAGCGCTACGACCCCCGCAGAAAGGGCGGCATCCGGGGCGACGCGCTGGTCAAGGCCGCCGCGGCGGTGGTGCTGGGCTTCGCCATCTGGCTCGCCTTCTTCTACACGCAGCCCTTCAACACCGTGCGCTACGACCTGACCATCCGCGGGCTGGAGCTGCCGGTGGAGCTCACGGTGAAGGCGGGGCAGCAGGTGCGGGTCTCGCTCACCAACGAGAACCCGGACGTCATCCACAACTTCATCATCCACGACGTGCCGCACCGGTTCCTGAAGATGGTGCGCTACGACCCGGCGCTGCACATGCACCGCGGGCACGCGGCTGTGGAGATCTACGTCGCGCCGGGCCGAACGGCGGTCGTGGAGTTCACGCCGACGGTGCCGGGGCGGTACGCGATCGGCGATCCCGGCAAGTACGGGGTGAAGGGTTGGCTCATCGTGGAGTGATGTGAGCTGTGGGCTGTGAGCGGTGAGAAGCGGGCCCTGCCCGAAACGGGGTAGGGCCCGCCGTCGTTGTCGCAGCCATGGCTGACCGGCGATAACCCCGGGCCCTGCGCGGGCCCGGGGTCGAGAACGACTACTTCTGCCAGCGGGCGAAGATCGCCTTCACCGGCTCCATCGCCACCGTCGGGATCAGCGACAGGAGCAGGACGGTGACCCAGCCTCCCAGGCCGATCGGCACGACCTTGAACAGTGGCTGCAGGAAGGGGATGGTCATGACGCTGACCATCAGCAGGAGCCCGACGCCGGTGGCGACCCAGGCGACCCGGTTGCGGAAGAGGCCGACGCGCCACGGGGGCGCGGCGAGGTTGCGGCAACTGTGGGCCCACCAGAGCTCGCCGATGGCCAGGGTGGCGAAGGCGTAGGTGGACCCCGCCGCCGCCGGGTCGGCCGATCCGGCCCGCATGCCCAGCCAGAGCGCGGCCAGCACGGCGAAGGTGCGGAAGACGCCCTGGATGCCCATGAGCGCGATCAGCCGGGACGGCAGCACCGGCTCCCGGGGGTCGCGGGGCTTGCGGCGCATGATGCCGGGTTCGGCCGGCTCCACGCCCAGGGCAATCGCCGGCAGCGAGTCGGTGACCAGGTTGATCCAGAGCAGGTGGATCGGCTGGAGGGGCACCGGCCAGCCGACCAGCATCGCGATGGTCATGATCAGGAGCTCGCCCAGGTTGGCCGAGAGCAGGAAGAAGGTCGCCTTCTGGATGTTGGCGTAGATGGTGCGCCCCTCTTCGATGGCCGCGACGATGGTGGCGAAGTTGTCGTCCATGAGCACCATGTCGGCCGCGCCCCGGGCCACGCCGGTGCCCACCTGGCCCATCGCGATGCCGATGTCCGCCCGCTTCAGGGCCGGAGCGTCATTGACGCCGTCGCCGGTCATCGCCACCACGTGGCCCTGCCGCCGGAGGGCCTCGACGATGCGCAGCTTGTGCTCGGGGGAGACCCGGGCGTAGACCGGCACGGTGCGCACGGCCTCCTCCAGGGCGGCGTCGTCCATCTCCTCCAGCTCGGGGCCGGTCAGGACCCGGCTGTGCGCGTCGGCGATACCCACCTGCCGGGCGATCGCCAGGGCCGTGGTGGCGTGGTCGCCCGTGATCATCATCGTCCGGATGCCCGCCTCGTGCGCCTTGCGCACCGCCGGGGCGCTCTCGGGCCGGGGCGGGTCGGTCATGCCGATCAGGCCGATCAGCTCCAGGTCCTGCTCCAGGGCGGCCAGGTCCTCCGGGAGCTGGGCCTGGGGGGCCGTGAACGCCACCGCCAGCACCCGGATGCCCTGCTCGGCCATCTCCCGGTTGGCCTCCTCCACCGCCCGCCGGAGTTCAGGCGTCAGGGGCACCGTGCCCTGCGCCGTGCGGATGCGGGTGCAGCGGGCGAGCACCACGTCCGGCCCGCCCTTGACGATGCCCGTGTAGCCCTCGGCGGGCTCTCCCAGCGGGTGGAAGGTGGTCATCCGCTTGCGGGCCGAGGAGAAGGGGACCTCCGCGACCCGCGGGTGGCGGGCCTCCAGCGCCCGCTTGTCGAGCCCGGCCCGGGCGGCGCCCAGCACCAGGGCGGTCTCGGTGGGGTCGCCGACGGACCGGAACTCGCCATCCTCCTCGGAGAGGCTCGCGTCGCTGCAGAGGGCGCCGGCGGCCAGGAGCAGGCCGGCGCGGGTCTCCAGGGGATGGGGCCCGTCCGGATCCACCCACTCGTCCGGGAGCCAGAGCCGGGTGATGGTCATCTTGTTCTGGGTCAGGGTGCCGGTCTTGTCGGAGCAGATGAAGGTGGCGGAGCCCAGGGTCTCCACGGCCGAGAGCCGGCGGACGACGGCGTTCCGCCGGGCCATGCGCTGCATGCCCAGCGCGAGCACGATGGTGGTCACGGCGGGCAGCCCCTCGGGGATCGTGGCCACCGCCAGCGAGACGGCGAACATCAGCACCTCGAGCCAGGGCATCCCGCGCCACAGCCCCAGGAGGCCCAGCAGCACGGTGATCACGAGCATCCCCGCGCCCAGCACCCGGGCAAACTGGGAGAGCCGCTTCTGCAGCGGCGTCGCCTGCTCCGTCTCCTCCTGCAGCTTGCCGGCGATGCGGCCGACCTCCGTCTCCATGCCGGTGGCGACGACCACGCCCTCGCCGTGGCCGTAGGTCACCGCCGTGGACATGAACGCCATGTTCGCCCGGTCGGCGAGCGGGGTGCTCGCCTCCAGGGTCCGGGCGGCGTCCTTCTCCACGGGCACCGACTCGCCGGTGAGCAGCGACTCGTCGATCTGCAGCATCACGGAGCGGAGCAGCCGCAGGTCGGCGGGGACCGGGTCGCCCGCCTCCAGCACCACGATGTCCCCGGGCACGAGCTCACGGGCGTCGATCTCCGCGACCCGTCCGTCCCGGCGCACCTTGCACCGGGGCGCGCTCAGCTCCTTCAGCGCCTCCAGGGCCTGGTCGGCCTTGTGCTCCTGCACCAGGCCGAGCACGGCGTTCAGGATGACGATGGCGAGGATCGCGCCGCCGTCCAGGTACTCGCCCAGGCCGAGCGAGAGCAGCGCAGCCACGAGGAGGACAAGGACCAGGGGATCCCGGAACTGGTCGATGAAGACCTTCAGCAGGCTGCGCCGCTGCTCTTGGGCGATCTGGTTCGGGCCGTGCCGGGCCAGCCGCTCAGCGGCCTCTGCCGCCGTGAGCCCCCGTGCGGGGTCCACGTCCAGCCGCGCGGTCACTTCAGTGTGGGGAAGCGTGTGCCAGTTGACGCGTTCCATGGGATTGCCTCCTCAGGTGCCGTACTACGTCGTACAGCGAGCGGGCGCCGGGGCCGCGGGATGCGGCCCCTCTTTCCTAAACGGAGAGAGTCGTTTCCCGGGGCGGAAGGTTCGCCAGGTGGGCAAGACAGACGAAAAGGGGGCGCCATCTGCGCCCCCTTAGTCTCTCCTAGTCCGTGGATAGGTTTGAGAGCACCTGTGGGACGCGGGACCGCCCCCAGTTCCAGGACCGCCAGTCGCCGCCCGGCAGGGCTTCGTAGCGGGACCGCAGCCGGTCGGAAAGGGCCTGCCGGTCAGCAGCCGGCAGCTGCTCCAGGCCCGCGGCCAGGACCGGCAGGGCATCGGCCCCGAGCGAGGCGGCGTAGTCCACGTCGAACCGGCCGCTTTCCCGGGCCCGGGCGAGGTTGGTGCGGGCGATGAGCGCGTCGGGGTTCACCGCATGCAGGACCAGCAGCACGGCGAGTCCCCCGGCCAGGGCGCCTGCGGCGAAGCGGTCGCGCGCCCCCCGCACCACCGTGGCCAGGAACCAGACGAACAGGAAGGCGAGCCAGAGCATGAACGCCGCGCTGTAGAGCCGGAGTTCGGTCAGGCCGTACTCCTGGACGTAGAGGGACAGCCGCTGCAGGGCGGAGGCCATGACGACGAAGAGCAGGCCGACCAGCGGAACGCCCAGCCCGCGGTAGAGCCGGTGCGCGGCGCCGTCGTCCTCCGGCAGGGCCCAGTGCAGGGCCAGCAGGACCGGCAGGACCAGGGCCGTCGCCTGCAGGAGTTCGAAGAAGCCGCTGCGGGCGTACTCGGCGTAGGTGAGGCCGGCCGTGGCCATGACCAGGTCCGCACCGCCGAACAGGTACCGCACCTGCACCAGGACGAAGGCGAGGAAGAGCAGGTTGAGCAGGCCGAGGACGACGCCGGCCTCGATCGCCCCGAGGGCGAAGCCGCCTCCCGCCGGGCGGGAGAACGCCGGCAGCCCGTCGGGCGGGCGGATGAGCGCGGTGCGCAGGAACCCGGCGGCGAGGAACCCGAAGAAGAGCGTGCCCAGCACGTGGCTGAGCCAGTCCTCAACGTTCCACACCAACGTCCGCTGCAGGAGGTCGGCGAACACGGCGTCCGCCGCCGCCAGCAGGCTGCCGAAGACGAGCAGCAGGGGAACGGCGAGGATGAGCCCGCGCAGGAAGGCAGCGGCGTACCGGGGCCCGCGACCCCGGGAAAGCGCCTTCCACTCCACGTCCGTAAACAGCAGGCAGAACGGGCCGAGCGCGTGGTGGACGGCGGAGAGGGCCAGGCCGAGGGGGTAGGTGAGCACGCCGGCGCGGCGGACCTGTCCTTCACGCAGCGTGAGCGCGGCCAGCCCCAGGCAGAGGCCGATGGCGATGAGGTCGAGGAACTGCAGGATCGGCGAGGCCCGCCAGGCCAGGCAGGCGGCGAAGACCACGGCCGCGGCCAGCAGCCAGCGACCCTCGCCCCGGAGCGCCCCGCCCCGCACCGGCATGCCTGGCATCGTCCCGTCTGGCAGGGTCCCGTCCGGCACCGTCCCGTCCCGCGGCAGCCCGCGGGCGAGGGCGACCACGGCCAGGGCCAGGGCCGCAACCCAGAGGAAGGCGCCGAGGCCGAGGCCGTATGTGTGCACGATCAGCCAATCGCCCAGGATCCCGATGACCAGGGCCATCCCGAGCGACGCCAGGGCCAGGCGGGATGTCGCACCCATCGGCAACACCTCCCTCTCACGGCGCGGCGCAGCGCCCGCGCAGGTGCGGACGGCGGGGCTCGTCCGGCAGGTCGGCGAGGCCGGGCGCCTCCCGGGCCACGGCGACCAGGGCCATGCCGGCCAGGTGCTCCGCCTCCACCAGGCGCACGGCGCGCGCCGCTTCCGCGGGGCTCATGTAGTAGAAGGGCTCCTCCCAGAGCAGCAGCCGGGGCTCCTGCAGCAGGACCACCGCCAGGTCCGCCAGGGCCCGAGTCCCGTGGGTGAGGGACGAGACCTCCCGCTGCAGCAGCCCTTCGAGCCCCAGGGCGCGGGTCAGCCGGTGGAGCCGGCGGCGGTAGACGTGCGCGGGCAGCCGGCAGAGGTGGGCCTGCCACCGGAAAGAGGCCTCCAGCGTGAACTCCCACCACAGGTCGTGCCGCTCGCCGTGGACGTAGGCGGTGCCGTCCCGGGCGGCGCTGCCGCCGGCCGGCCCTGCCCACGCCTCCAGGGCGGCGCGTCCCCCGAGCGCACGGGTGAGGGCGGCCAGATCGCGGAGGCTGCCCTCCTGCATCCAGGGTTCAGCGGCGGCCTTCGAAGGCCAGATCACCGTCCATGTGGTCATCGGAATCCCTCCCGAGGTAGGCCTTGGCCTGTGCGGCCAGCTGGTCGATGCGCTCCAGGTTCAGCTCGTACAGGATGAACTTGCCCTCCTGGCCGGCCCGCCCCACCAGCCCGGCCTCGATGAGCAGCCGCAGGTGCCGGGAGACGGTGGACTCGTTCAGCCCCAGCCGCCGGGCCATCTCCTGGGCGGGGAGCCGTTCCCGGGCGATGAGGCGGAGCAGCTTGAAGCGGGTGGCGTCCGCCAGCGCGGAGAAGCCGAGCAGCAGGCTCTCCGGGGCCTCCTCCGGCTGGCTGGCCGCGGTGTGCTCCGGGTTGTAGAAGAAGATCTGCGTGCGATCCAGCCGGTAGAACATCAGCCGGCGGGGGCTGAAGGCCGAGGGGACGAACAGGATGCGGCTGAGGTCGCCCAGCGGGACCCGCATCCCCTTGCCCCAGTGGAGGATCAGGGCCTCGCCGTCGCCCGCCACCCCGACCCGGTCGGAGAAGCGGGAAATGAAGGAGACCGGATCGATCTGCTGGAGCAGGGCCGCCTCCCGCTGGATCGAGTCGGTGAGCAGCCCCACGCGGGCGCCGATCTCCGGCGAGATGGCCTCCCAGTAGGCCAGCAGGTCGGCGGCCAGCTCCGGCTGCCGCTCGGCCAGGCGCCGCAGGGCGTCGGGGGTGGGCAGCGGCGCCGACTCCTCCAGCTCCAGGGCCAGGGCGAAGAGGTCGGTCTCCTGGGCGTGGGCGCGCAGCCGCTCCAGCAGGCCCGGAGGGAGCCGGTCCAGGACCCGCTGCTCCCAGGGCTGGGCGGTGCCGAACCGCTCCCGGTTCTGGATCACCAGCAGGGAGAGCGCGAGGTCCAGGAGCGGCGAGTAGCGGAACTGGATCAACTGCCTCAGCCGGTCGTGGTCGGTCAAGCGCAGCTCACCCCTTTGAATTGCATCGCCGTGCAACTCAAATCTAGCATTGATTGCATGAAAGGTCAAGTGTAAGGGCGCGCTGCCAGCGCCAGGAGCGGCAGCGGGGGCTGTGGACGCGGATGGGGATGTTCGGCAAAGCGGCGCCCGACCGGCTTACCCGGGCCCGTGGCGCGATACATTGGTGGCGACCGCGCACACGGGAAGGGGAGGGGGACGATGGGTGCCTTTGCGGGTTACCCCGCGGGTTTCTCCGGGGCGCCAGGGGCTCCGGAACCGCCGACGCTCCAGGTGACGGGGGTCGGCGAGGCGGAGGCGACGCCGGACACGGCCCGGATCACGCTGGGCTTCACGGCCCGGGCGCCGCAGGCCGCCGCGGCCTACGAGCAGAAGGCGGCCGCGCTGAACCGCGTGGTCCAGGCGCTGATGCAGGCGGGCCTCACGGCCGCACAGCTGCAGACCCGGGAGATCGCGCTGAACCCGGTCTACGAGCCGTCTGGGGAGGAGGGGGAAAGCCGGCTCCTTGGCTACGAAGCGTCGGCGACTTTGGCCGTCACCCTGCGGGATCTTGCCCGGGTGGGGGCGGTGATCGACCTGGCGGTTGCGTCCGGAGCCAACCGGGTGGACGGGGTGCAGTTTACGGTGAGGGAGGCGGAGCGGGCGGAGGCGGCGGCGCTGGCGCAGGCGGTGCACGACGCCCGGCGGCAGGCCGCGGTGCTGGCCCAGTCCCTGGGGGTGGTGCTCGGGCCGGTGCGGGAGGTGGTGGCCGAAGCGAGCCCGGTCCCCTTCGTCGCCCGCGCGGCTGAGGGGATGCCGGTGCTGCCGGGCACGCTCACCCTCACGCGCAGCGTGCGGGTGGTTTACGCCCTCCTGGCTCCCGGACGCGCCTGAAGCCACGGCCGGGGAGGCGCGAAAGGAGGACGGCCGGGGCTGCCGCCCCGGCCGTGTGCGCGGTGCGCCCCCCGCCGCCGCTCAGGCTGCGGGGGGCTGGAGGTTCAGTGTCTGGCCATGCTTTCGAGCATCTGCATCTTCAGTCTCCACAGCGGTTCGGAGAGGTCCACCTTGTAGCTGGCCGGATTGGTGAGCCGCTGGATCTCCTCGTAGAACCGCTTGCGCTGGACGGCGACCCACTCCCGGGCCGCCGCGGTCACCCTGTCCGGCGGCTGGTCGGGCAGGAGCAGCTTGCCGTCCTCGATATAGGTCAGCAGCAGGTCCTCCACGGTGAAGTTGCGCAGGACGGTCTTCTTCCATGTGTGGAC
>k87-1365178_pt1 | contig 11291 bp, 8 predicted proteins | sample MGYA00084031_6733416 | MGnify analysis MGYA00084031
AGCTTGTACGTCCCGTCCGGGTTCTTGATGATGTTCCATTTCTGGGCGGGGTGCCCTGTGTCCGTCGCCACCTGCACGTTCGTGCCGTCTGCTGTTCCGGCTACGGCGACGTCGAGCGCCTTGCCGCTCATCGGATTGATCAGCTTGTAGGTGCCGCCGGATACGATGTCGTCCGCGGGATTCGGGCCGCCGACATCCTGATAGACGCGCACATAATCGACGTACATTTTCGCCGGGAACGGCGTCGACCCGTCGGGCGAGCCCGGCCAGTTGCCGCCCACCGCCAGATTCAGCAGAATAAAGTGCGGCTTGTGGAACTCCTCCGTCGAGTTGATGTTGTTCTGGATGTTCGCTTCCCAGAACTGGACGCCGTCCACAAACCATTTGATGTAGCTCGGCGTCCACTCGATCGAATAGACGTGGTAATCCGTCACATCGAACGGGAAGCTGGGACCGCCGTACGAGGCGTGTCCGCCGGCATCCCAATGGATGTAACCGTACGTCACGTTCTCGTTGTTGATGTGCTCCATGATGTCAATCTCGCCGCAGTACGGCCAGCCGACGCTCGTGATGTCCTCCCCCAGCGTCCAGAACGCCGGCCACAGGCCCTGCCCCTTCGGCAGCTTGATCCGCGCCTCGATCCGGCCGTACTTGAAATTGATCTTGCCCTGCGTCTTGAGCCGCGCCGAGGTGTAGTTCATGCCGCCGTACAATTCCCTGCGGGCTTCGATGACCAGATTGCCGTTCTCGATCCGCGCGTTCTCCGGACGGCTCGTGTAATATTGCAGCTCGTTGTTGCCCCAGCCGTTGGAGCCCGTGCCGATATCGAACGTCCAATAATTGGTGTTGATCGACGGGCCGTTGAACACGTCGCTCCAGACCCAGACCAGCTGATACGCCGCTTTCGCCTTCGGGGCGGGGAGCAGCATCGCGACAAGCGCCGCCATGACGAGCAGCGCGAGCCATTTTTCCCGCTGCCGCGCCAAAATCATCGTCAATTCCCTCCTTTGAAATTTCATATGGAGCCGTGACGTTTCGACTTCGCCTGCCTCCCTTCAAACCCGTTGTCGAGCCGGAAGCAGCCCGACACGACCGCTTTGTTCCCTGACCGGAACGTTCATCACCTCCGCGCGAGAACCTGAAGACAGCATCCTCCGCCGCACGCTACGGATGGAGAAATGCGGTACAAACGGAATATTCTGTCTTCTTCTATTGTGAGCGCTTCCATCCACGAAATAAAGGTTCAAAAGTATGGATCGATGGACAAAAATATAGATCCGGCTTTGGCGTCTGCAGCCGGGGATGTTTCAACCGTGCGGCACGACCTGTTCACGATATGTTGCAGAACCGGGCGAGGCATGAATATCTTTCCGGCGGTCCGGCGACAATGGAACAAAGAGGAAGCGGAGGGAGGTGGCGGCTGGAGGCGCCATGCGGAAATGGGAGGCCGATCCAGAAAACATGTCAATTTTGTTACAAGAGCTCTCCCGATTTGACACTCTTTTTGAGTTAGTTTAAATAAATAAATAGAATAATTTAATTCCATGGAATCAGGAGGAGAGAGACCATGCCGCTCGTTGGAAGCAAAGTGCTGCCGTTCAAGGCGCAGGCGTATCAGAATGGCAAGTTCCTCGAAGTGACGGACGCGGATTTTCAAGGCAAATGGAGCGTCGTCTGCTTCTATCCGGCGGACTTCACGTTCGTCTGCCCGACGGAACTGGAGGACCTGCAGAACCATTACGCCGAGCTGAAGAAGCTGGGCGTGGAAGTCTACTCGGTCTCCACGGATACGCACTACGTGCACAAGGCATGGCATGACACGTCGCCGGCCATCGGCAAGGTCGAGTACATCATGATCGGCGACCCGTCGCACGAGATTTCCCGCAACTTCCAGGTGCTGGACGAAACGACGGGCCTGGCGCAGCGCGCCACGTTCATCATCGACCCGGACGGCGTCATTCAGGCGGTCGAAATCAACGCCGACGGCATCGGCCGCGACGCGAGCACGCTGATCCGCAAGATCAAGGCGGCCCAATACGTGCGCAACCATCCGGGCGAAGTCTGCCCGGCGAAGTGGGAAGAAGGAGCAGACACGCTGAAACCGAGCCTCGATCTCGTCGGCAAAATCTGAGGAGACATGGCCATGAAACTGGACGCGGACATTCGGGCACAACTGCAGCAGTATATGCAGCTTCTGGAAGGCGACGTTGTGTTCAAGGTCAGCGCCGGTTCGGACAACGTATCGAGGGACATGCTGGACCTGCTGGAGGAGCTGGCCGGCATGTCCCCTCGTATTACGGTCGAACGGGCGGAACTGCCGCGCACGCCGAGCTTCAGCGTCAACCGTCCGGGCGAGGACACCGGCATCGTGTTCGCCGGCGTGCCGCTCGGGCATGAATTCACCTCCCTCGTCCTGGCGATCCTGCAGGTGAGCGGCCGGCCGCCGAAGGTCGAGGCGCCGGTGATCGAGCGGATCAAGTCGATCCAGGGCGAGCACCGCTTCGAGACGTACGTGAGCCTGTCCTGCCACAACTGTCCGGAAGTCGTGCAGGCGCTCAACATCATGAGCGTGCTGAACCCGAACATCTCGCACACGATGATTGACGGCGCCGCCTACAAGGAAGAGGTCGAGCGCAAGGAGATCATGGCCGTGCCGTCGGTCTTCCTGAACGGCGAGTTCTTCGCGAGCGGCCGGATGACGCTCGAGGACATCCTGAACAAATTGGGCGTCAACGCCGGCGCGGCGGAATTCGCGGACAAGGAGCCGTTCGACGTCCTCGTCATCGGGGGCGGACCGGCGGGCGCGAGCGCCGCGATCTACGCCGCGCGCAAAGGAGTCCGCACCGGCATCGTCGCCGAGCGCTTCGGCGGGCTGGTGAACGAGACGCTCGGCATCGAGAACCTGATCAGCGTGAAGTACACGGAAGGTCCGAAGCTCGCCGCCGCGCTGGAAGAGCACGTGCGGGAATACCCGGTCGACATCATGAAATCGGTGCGGGCGGAGAAGCTCGAGAAGAACGGCGACTTCGTCGAGGTCACGCTGAACAACGGCGCCGTGCTGAAAAGCCGGACGGTCGTGATCGCGACGGGAGCGCGATGGCGCAACCTGAACGTGCCGGGCGAAGCGGAGTTCCGCAACAAGGGCGTGGCTTATTGCCCGCACTGCGACGGGCCGCTGTTCGCCGGCAAGCGGGTGGCGGTCGTCGGCGGCGGCAACTCCGGCATCGAGGCGGCCATCGACCTGGCGGGGATCGCGGCACATGTGACGGTGTTCGAATTCCTGCCGGAACTGAAGGCGGACCAGGTGCTGCAGGACCGGCTGTACAGCCTTCCGAACGTGACGGTCTACACGAACGTGCAGGTCAAGGAAATCACCGGCGGCACGAAGATGGAAGGCATCACGTATATCGACCGCGCCACCGGCGAGGAACATCACCTGCCGATGGACGGGGTGTTCATCCAGATCGGCCTCGTGCCGAACACCGAATGGCTGGAGGGCGTGCTCGAGCGCACGCGCATGGGCGAGATCGTCGTCGACGGCCGCGGCGCGACGTCCATCCCCGGCGTGTTCGCCGCGGGCGATTGCACGAACAGCGCCTACAAGCAGATCATCATCTCCATGGGTTCGGGCGCGACGGCCGCGCTCAGCGCGTTCGACTATTTGATCCGGAACTGAATCTTTCGCATCATGCCGGGGTCCGGCGGATCATCCGCCGGGCCTTTTCGCGTTTCTTCGCGATTCGGGCTGTTGCCGAATCCCCGGGATTTTGTATGATCAAAGCAAGAGGTGTCAAATTCGGTCAACAAGGGGAGAGACGATGAAATTCCGGCTGCCGCTCCGCCTGGACAACATCCGGCTGCGCAACAAGATGCTGATCGTATATTTCTTCTGCGTGCTGTTTCCGATCGTGCTGACAAACGTCGTCTTCTATCAGGCCACCACCAACAATGTAAGGGAACAGCGCATACAGGACATTTCGCGCGCCCTCGAGCAGGTGCGGAACGAGTTCCGCGCGGAGGTCGACGCCGCGATCCGGGTGTCCGATGTGTTCGTCTCGGACTACATCCTGAATGACATTCTGGAGAAGGAATATGAAGGTCCGGTCGAATATGTCGAGGCATACGATTCCTATTTCCGCAAAGTGCTCAACAGCTACACGCCGATGTACACGTCCATGCAGAACATCAAGATTTACCTCGACAATCCGACGATGATGCATTCCGGCGCGATCGGACGCCTTACATCGGAAGTGCGCGAATCCGATTGGTATCGGGAGCTGGAGGAGGTGGTCGGTTCGACTCCCGTGTTGCTCCGCACGGTCCGCGAGCACGTGATCCAGCCTTCGGAACGGATCCGCGACACCTTCGTCATCGTGCGCCGGATGAACCAATTCCGCTTTCTCGGACAGAACAAATGGGAGAAGATCATCAAGATCGAGATCAGGCCCCAGGCGATCGAGCAGGTGTTCTCCAATCTCAATCTGCCCGGGTACCTCTATCTGCTCGACGAATCGGGGCAGGTGCAGTATACGACGAACCCGGAAATCGATTGGAAGAGAAAGACGGTGTACTATCATGAGCTTGCAAAGCCGGTAGACGTCATCGAGTTTGAAACCGATTACAGAAACGCCGTGTATCTGAACGGCTGGAAGCTGATCGGCGTCATCCCGGAGGAAGAGGTGCTTCGCGAAGTGCGTGAATCGCGGGACTTCATCCTCTGGCTCGCCCTGATCAACCTGATCTTTTCGACGACCATCATTTACTGGGTCACGCGTTCGATGAACGTCCGGCTTGTCAACATCCTGCGCCACATGAAGAAGGTGAAGAACCAGCAGTTCGTGCCGATCGAGACCCCGGAGACGCTGGACGAGATCGGGCAATTGCAGAACGAGTTCAACCGGATGACGATGCAGATCAAGCGGCTCATCCACGACGTGTACATCGCCGACATCCGGCAGAAGAGCCTGGAGATCGAGCGAAGGAAGGCCCAGTTCAACGCGCTGCAGAGCCAGATCAACCCGCATTTCCTGTTCAACTCGCTGGAAGCGATCCGGATGCGCAGCCTGATCAAAAACGAGACCGAGACGGCCCAGATCATCCACAAGATGGCGAAGCTGCTGCGTTCGTCCCTGACGTGGACCCGGGACATGATCCGGGTGGAGGAGGAGCTCGAGTTCATCGATTGCTTCCTTGAAATCCAGAAATACCGGTTCGGCGAACGGCTCACCTACCGGATCGAAGTCGATCCGGAGGCGCGGGATCAGCTCATTCCGAAAATGGTGTTTCTGCCATTTGTCGAAAACGCCAGCATTCACGGCATCGAACCGATGAAAGGCGGCGGCGAGATCGACATTGCGATCCGGTGCCTCGAGGCCGATCTCGAATTTTCGATCCGTGACAACGGCGTCGGCATGCGGCCCGAACAGGTGCAGCGCATTTACGGTTATCTCGAGAATGAGACGGAGGAGCTGGGCGAGCGGATCGGCGTGCAGAACGTGCTTTACCGGCTGCGGATGCTGTACGGCGACAGAATCCGGCTGTTCATCGACAGCGCTCCGGGCCGGGGGACGCACATCCGGATCACGCTGCCGATGCGGCGGGAGACGGCCGGGACCGAAGAAGTATAGCCGCGGACATGGACATTAAATTTTCTTAGCATCTCCTTTAGTTTGATGGGTAAACAAAGATCGGGAAGGAACGCTATACTGAAAGTGCTTACAATATGATATATGAAGGAAAGGGGTACTGAAGAGAGTGACGAGAAGAAGATGGCTTACTGCCGCACTGTCCCTCGTCATGGTGCTGGCCCTCGTCCTGACGGCCTGCTCGGGCAAGAAGTCGAACAACTCGGGCGGCTCGGATTCGGGTTCCGCCAACCAGGGACAGCAAAACTCGTCGAACACGAATGACAGCGGATCGGCACCGCAGGACACGGTGACCTTCTCCATGTTCGTCGCGGTGCAAGGCGAGAAAGACTTCACGCTGAGCGAATCGAAAATCGGCAAAATGATCGTCGACGCGACGGGTGTCGACTGGAAAGTCGAGTATCTGGTCGGCGACATGCAGACGAAGATCGGCACGATGATCATCTCCGGCGATTATCCGGACGCGCTCGTACCGGACGACGGGATCGAGCAGGTCGTCGAAGCCGGCGGGTTCATCGACCTGACGAAGTATATCGAAAGCGACGAATATCCGAACGTCAAGAAAGTGTACGGGCCGTACAAGGAGAAGATGAAATGGTCCGACGGCAAGATCTACATCCTGCCGCTCGGCGTGGTCGTGAATGAATTCGTCCCCGACCCGAACATCGGTCAGGGCGCTTTCTGGATGCAACGCCGCGTGCTGGAGTGGGCCGGTTTCCCGAAGATCAAGACGGTGGACCAGTTCTTCCAGGTCATCGAGGATTTCATGAAGGCCCATCCGGACGAAGATCTGATCGGTTTCATCTCCCTCACGGACGGTTGGCGGTTCTTCGCCACGACGAACGTGCCGAACCATCTCGCCGGCTATCCGAACGACGGCGAAGTCATGGTCGACATGAACACGTATGAGGCGAAGATCTACGCCGGCACCGAGTGGGAGTACCGGTGGTTCAAGAAGCTGAACGAGATCAACGCGAAGGGCATGTTCGACAAGGCGTCCTTCACGGACAACTACGACCAGTACATCGCAAAGCTGACGTCGCACAAGGTGCTCGGCTTCTTCGATTACGGCTGGCAGTTCATGAACGCGCAGGAAGTGCTCCTCGACGCCGCAAGGGTGAATCCGGAGGAGGATCAATATCGCTACTTCCCGCTGCCCGTCGTATTCGATGAAAACATCAAGGACCAGTATCTCGATCCGCCGGGCTTCGTCGCGAACCGCGGCTGGGCATCACGGTCAACGCGAAGGATCCGGACCGGATCATGAAGTTCATCGATTACCTGCTCGAGGAAGATGTCCAGAAGCTCGTCAAATGGGGCATCGAAGGCGAGACGTACCTGGTGGACGAGAACGGCCGCATGTACCGGACGCAGGAAATGGTCGACATGATGACGCAGCAATTCCGCGAAGAATACGGGTTCACCGCCTTCGACTGGGATTGGCCGCACTATGGCAATGATTCGTCGTTCTCCGACGGCAATGCCGTGGACGCGAATCGTCAGCCGGAAGTGTTCCAGCTGTCCCTGTCCGAAGCGGACAAGAAGTTCCTGGACGCTTACGGAGTCAAGACGTACTCGGAGCTGTTCTCGAAACCGGATGATCGTCCGTGGTACCCGGCATGGGGGATCCCGCGGGACGAAGAACGGACGCTCTTCGAGACGCAGAAGGCCGAACTGCAACGGGAATACCTGCCGAAGCTCGTCTTCGCGAAGGCCGAAGAGTACGACGCGATCTGGGAAGAGTATGTCCAGAAGCTGAACAAACTTGACGTCAAGGGCTACGAACAATGGTATACCGAAAAGATTAGAGAAGCGGTCGCCAACTCGCAATAAGTCCCATAAGCGCACAACGCTTGCCTGACCGCCGTAAAGGCCGGATGAATCGCTTCACGCCGACCAATCCGGCCTTTCTTTCGTCCTTTAACAGGTGCGTGATCCAAGGCTGGTGGTTCGCCTTGCAAGGAGAGAAGCCGATATGGATAGCAAACTCATGCATGTGGACACGTCTACTCCCTTGTCGCTCCAACCGAGGGGTGTGAAGAGATTTTTCAGGCTGCTCTGGAAACAACGGGCGCTCGTCCTGATGTCCGTACCGTTCGTCATCTGGCTGTTCGTGTTCCGGTACGTGCCGATCTGGGGATGGGTGATCGCGTTCCAGAATTTCAAGCCAGGCAAGCCGTTCACCGAGCAGCAATGGGCCGGCCTCAAGCATTTCGCATACATGTTCAATGACGAACGCTTCTGGCTTACGCTGCGCAACACGTTCGTCATGAGCGGGATCAACCTGGTGCTCGGATTTCTGACGGCGATCACGCTCGCTTTGATGCTCAACGAAGTGCGCCACATCGTTTTCAAGCGCGTCGTGCAGACCGTCAGTTACCTGCCCCACTTCCTCTCCTGGGTGGTGGCGGCGGGCATCGTCCGGGCGATCCTGGACCCGGACGGCATCATCAACGAGATTTTGCTGCGCCTGGGGCTGATCGACGAGAAGCTGCTCTTCCTCGGGGTCGGCGAATGGTTCTGGCCCATCTACGGCGCTGTCATCGTCTGGAAAGAGGTCGGCTGGAACACGATCATCTATCTGGCTGCCATGACGATGATCGATCCCTCGCTGTACGAAGCGGCCGAGATGGACGGCGCGGGCCGGTTCCGGAAAATGTGGCACATCACGCTGCCCGGCATCCGTCCGGTCATCACGGTGCTGCTCATCATGAACATCGGGTACCTGCTCGAATCCGGCTTCGAACCGCAATACCTGCTCGGCAACGGCCTGAACATGAGGTACTCGGAAAACCTGGACATCTACGTGCTGCGATACGGGATCGAGCAGTTCAACTATCCGTTGTCCGTGGCGGCCAGCGTATTCAAGACCGTGGTCAGCTTCGTCCTGCTGTTCACCGCCAACAACATCGCAAAACGTCTCGGCGAGACCAGGTTGTACTGAGGGGGTGGGCGTCAAAATGGCCGAAATGACAATCAAGGAGACGAATCACAGACGGACCGGGCATCGCCAGTCGCTCGGCGATCGCATTTTCGATGTGGTCAACTACACGCTGCTCGTGCTGCTCATGATCGTGACGCTCTACCCGTACCTGAACACGCTCGCCGTGTCGTTCAACGACGCGAAGGACTCCATCCGCGGGGGGATTTACCTCTGGCCGCGCATATGGACGCTGGAGAACTACAAGTTCGTCTTCGAGAACGCGTCCATCGTCCAGGCCACGTGGATCTCCGTGCTGCGCACCGTGATCGGCACCGTGCTGACCGTGTTCTGCTCCGCGATGGTCGCCTACACGATCAGCCGGCCGGAATACGTGCTGCGCAAGTTCGTCACCATCGCATTCATCCTGACGATGTACATCAACGGCGGCTTGATCCCGAACTATCTGCTGATCCGCGAACTCGGGCTGATCGGCAGCTTCTGGGTCTACATCTGGCCCGGCCTGATCGGCGTATTCAACCTGATCGTCATCCGCTCGTTCATCGAGAACCTGCCGGACAACATCCTGGAATCGGCGAAGATCGACGGCGCCGGCGATTTCCGCACGTTCTTCAGCATCTGCCTGCCGCTCAGCACGCCGGTGCTGGCGACGGTCGCGCTGTTCACGGGCGTCTGGCAATGGAACTCGTGGTTCGACGTGTTCCTGTACAACTCGAGCTACGAGCATCTGAGCACGCTGCAGTATGAGCTGCAGAAGACGCTCCAGTTCTCGAACGCCACCACCAAGGCCGTGGACTTCTCGGCCATGCAGGCGCGAAGCTCCAGTCAGGTGACGCCGGTCGCGATCCGCGCGACGATGACGATTGTCGCGTCCGTGCCGATCATCATGGTGTATCCGTTCCTGCAGAAGTATTTCGTCAAAGGCATGATGGTGGGCGGCGTAAAGGAATGACCGCTTTCGGCAAATCCATGCTTCCATTCGGGAGCAAATCCATGCTTCCATTCGGGAGCATTGTATTGTATAATTTTAACAATGCTGCAGCCGGCCTGTTGCGGAGCCATCCGGGGCCGGCTTTTCATGCTTGCGAAAGTGCCGGATGAAGCGGTTCGTCCTTGTCGGCGTGCAGCTGCCGATCGCGGGCGCGTTGCTGACTTGACACGACACCGGAGGAAAACCGACATGGAACTGCCGTTGCAACTGAGATTGACCGTCGAGCGACATGTTCAGGGCATGGACCAGGCGAAGCTGAAGCGGGATTTCAGGGCGCTGAGTGAGCGCTACCGGACCGGCGGCGGCCGGGGGCGGAAGCTCCTCACGGAGGACGCCGAAGCGGCATCGTACGCGATCGCGCGCATGCCCGCGACGTACGGTGCCGTCGTGACCGCGCTGAAGCACGCGCTGGAGCGGACGCCGGTCAGGCCGGCGACGCTGCTCGACTGCGGCGCGGGGACGGGCGCCGCCTCCTGGGCGGCCTGCACGCTGCTCGATCTTGGCGCCGTCACCTGCCTGGAGCGGGAGCCGGCAATGATCCGGCTCGGGCGCAGCCTGGCGGCGGAGGCGCCTCCGCCGCTGCGGGATGCCGTGTGGCTTCGGCGCGACCTTGCAAAGGACGAGATTCCGGAGCGGGCCGATCTTGTCATCGCCTCCTACGTGCTGAACGAGATGAGCGAACCGGAACGGGACAGGGCGGTCGTGAAATTGTGGAACGCGGCGGAGCGGATGCTGCTTATCGTCGAGCCGGGAACGCCGGCCGCCTGGCGCGATCTGATGGCGCTGCGCGACCGGCTGCTCGCGCTCGGCGCCCGTATCGCCGCGCCGTGCCCGCACGAATCGGCGTGCCCGATGGGCGAGGGCGACTGGTGCCATTTCCGCTGCCGCATTCCGCGCAGCCGTCTGCACAAGCGGCTGAAGGACGGGGACGCGCCCTACGAGGACGAGAAATTCTCCTATCTCGCCGTGACGCGCGAACCCGCCGTTCGGGCGGAGGCGCGGATCATCCGCCATCCGCGGACCGACAAGGGACGGATCTCCCTGGAGCTGTGCGCGCGGGACGGCCTGCGCCGCCTCGAGGCGCACAAGAAGGACGGCGAACGCTACAAGCGGGCGCGCAAGGCTGACTGGGGAGACGCGTTCGCCTTGCCGGAAGTCGTCACCGGGGAGGACGGCCCGTGAAGCGGATCGGCCGCCGCGCATCCGATGCGTCTCTACCCGAACGGCGACGAAGTGTACAACGCCAGCGCGGTATTCGAAGCCGTCGGCGTCGCCGGCGAAGTCCGTGAACGACGGCGAGGGGCTCGAGCTCGGCCGGTTCCGCCCGGATCGCCCGATGCCGAACCTCAACCCGACGGCCCGGGAGATGTTGCGCAAGGCCGGTTATGTAACAGAACGTTCATGAATTCGCGATCCGGATGTGATTTTTGTCACACTTGCGCCTCCCTTCCGAATCTACAATGGGATCAGTTTCGGGAAACAACAACATGGCAGGGGAGTGCGGAGAGATGAAAAAATGGATGCTGACGTTGTGCCTCGCGGTCTGCGTGTCCATGATCCTGACGGCCTGCGGCGGCGGCAACGATTCGAAAGGCGGCGGAAATGCGTCCGGATCCGACGCGTCCGCTTCGACGGGCGAGAAGAAGACGTTCACGATCAAGGCGACGAACTGGAATTTCGAACCGGCGGAGATCCGCGTGAACCAGGGGGATAC
>k87-1894697_pt1 | contig 11279 bp, 9 predicted proteins | sample MGYA00084031_6733416 | MGnify analysis MGYA00084031
CAAGCTGACGCCTGTAGAATACAGGCGTCAGCACGCCGCATAAGCCGGGTGTTTTTACGTGTCTACATTTTTGGGGCTTGACCAGATTCCGGGGGGTTTTATTCTGCTTTCCTACGGCAAGCTATCGCAAGCGATCCCATCTCCATCTCAATCCAGATCGTGTGGATCCCCAGGACCCGCTGCCTCGAAGAATGCTTGAGCTTTTGGGTTCGGAAGTCTGAGCAATCCCGGTCGGGGCCGTAAGGATCGTATCTAAGGTTTGATGCAGATGAGGTGGATTGTGATGGTGGCTTTGAAGTTGTTTTTTAAGGTTCCTTCTTCGGAGGATAAAACCCATCTTCCCGGACGTAATTCTCAATGGACCAGATGCCGATCTCTTTTTTCTGTGCTTCTTCCTGGATCTTGCGATACCTTTTGACGTATTTCACGTCAGGGGGGAAGACCGCAACCCGGGCCAAGCCCCGCTTCAGCAACTCCTTGACGTACAAATACCTCTTCAGATTGTGTGTACATCACCTCAAACCGGCTTGGTGATTTTCACAGAAAAAAATCTCCGTGAAGGAGACAGAGGGAATGCGCGTTATTTTTCTATTCGAAAGATGCGGCGATTTTGTGTCCTACACCCAGACTTTGTCCATCCGGTTAATAACCGGGAATCGATGATACATTTCTTCCCTCAGTTTGTCCCAAGCCAGTTCCAGGATGGGTTTGTACAAAGAAGGAACTTTCAGGACGAGAATGCGGTCTTCCTCTTGCCAGTTCACCTCTTGGATGTGTCCATACATTATTTCTCCCAAACGTTCCTTCAGCACCGTATGGACGGCATCGAGATCAAGAGGGTCACGTTGGATCCCGAAGGCTTTGAGGTCGAATTGGCTCAGAATCCGTTGATCCTCGTCATTGTCGCTGTGCATCAGTTGAGACAGCAGTTCTTTGGTGACTTGCTTGACCTCTTCTTTCAGCCGGGCCTCATCCATGTTTCGGTTGAATCGCAGACGAACCAGCGGGAGTCCAGCTACCTCGAAGATGAGATTTTTCTTTTTGGTGTTCACCAACAGCCTTCCTTCATCGTGGTACTCGCTGTCCTTTTCAAACAGGATCAGCGGCATGTACATGGTCGTGTCGATCACCGCAAAGTCCACATGGGCTTTAAGGTAATACACGAACACTGGTTCCAAATGATCTTTCAGTTTGTCGTAGTCAGGGATGCTATGCAAGGCTATGTTCGGGAAAATGAGGTGCTGCGGCAACAGTTCCACGAGAATCCGGTAGAGTCGGTACTCCGATTCGTGAAAGAAAATGGACTTGTACAGCTTGTTCCTGCTGTGCCTGATGATCTGGGCTTGCAGTTGGGGATCGGGCAAAGTGTCATGAGCGCATCGCTCTCATGGCGAAACGGTCGTCTGAGTGGCATCGGTGACCCTAAGGAACTCTTCACGTTCCAGGGTTCGCTGCGCATGCTCCGTTTTTCGCCGGACGGCAAGCGCATTGCCTATCAGCGTGCCTCGGGCATCGAACTGTACGATTTTGCCTCGGGAAGCATATCCCGGATCGCACTTCCAAATGCCAGCCTCTCTGATCCATCGTGGTTCCCTGACGGCAGCCGCATCGCCTTTAGGCGATCGGTTACGGGTCAACCGTGGGGAATCGGATTGGTCGACGTATCCACCCTGGAAGTGCGCGAGGTGTGGCAGGCCGACCCGGGGATCGGTTCGTCCTTTTTCGGACTCGACCATGAAGATCAGCTCTTGTGGTCGAAAGATGACCGTATCGCGTTCGTCTGGGAGCGCGACGGGTGGCGCCACCTGTACTCGGTCCCGGCCTCGGGTGGTTCCGCGACGCTGCTAACGCCGGGCAACGGCGAGGTTGAGACCGCGACGATACGAGGGACCATACACGCTTGATCTACGCGACCAACATCGGTGACCTTGGAAGGCGTCACCTCTGGGAGGTTGACTTTAACGGTACAGCTCCAACACCTGTCACGAGCGGCACCGCGAGCCAATGGTCTCCCACTCCGCTTGCTGAGGACAAGCTCGCCTACATCCATGCGAGTTGGTCCGATCCGATCGCAGTCATGGTCCGTGACGCGAATGGCGTGACAACCCCGGCTGAATTCCCCCGGGTTCCCGCCTCTTTCCCGGCGGATAAGATGGTGAAGCCCCAACTGGTTAAGTTCCCCGCAAGCGATGGTCAGACAGCTTATGGGCAGCTCTTCGTACCGTCCCCTGAAGACGCGAAAGGTTGCGGGATTATCTTCGCTCATGGCGGTCCCAGACGGCAGATGCTACCCGGGTTTCACTACATCGACATCTACACGCATCTCTACGAACTTAACCAATACCTTACGAATCGGGGATACGTCGTACTCTCAGTCGAGTATCGCAGCGGCATTATGTACGGCCACGCTTTCCGCACCGCCGAAGGTCAGGGTAGGCAGGGAGCCAGCGAATACCGAGATATTCTCGGCGCGGAGGCGTATCTCCAGAACCATCCATATGTTGATCCTGATCGTTTGGGGATCTACGGCCTCTCGTGGGGTGGGTACATCACTGCGCTCGGGCTCGCGCGTAACTCCGACATTTTCAAGGCCGGATTCGATATGGCGGGTGTGCACGTATTCTTCGGTGAGCAGTTTCCCTACTCACCTATGGCCGACATCGACAGGTGGACCTCACCCATCTACCTGGCTCAAGGCGATGACGATCGTAACGTCGCTTTCAGCCAGGGGGTCTTTCTCGCTCGGGCCCTGCAGTCAAAGCGCCCTAACGTGGAACTCGTTCAGCACGTCTTTCCCAACGAGACCCATGATATGTACCTGACCTTCGAAAACCTGGTCAACCTGTACGAGGGAGGGAGTGAGTTCCTTCTCGACCATCTCAGGGCATCGCACTGACGCCCTATAAAGTAAAGCGGTGGGTCCTTGCGGACACATGTGGTATGCCGATCGGTAAGAGTACCTCTTTTTGGGTTATTAACGGAGCCGATTACACGGCTCTGCTTTTTATGCTTCGCCACCATTATAATGGTCGAGGAGGTGCGGGACGTCGCCAAGGTGACAGTAACGAAAGAAAGGTCGCAAAGGGACCCTATTTGATTTTTTGAAGTTCTTTTTTATCTCCGCAAAGTTGGAGGGAAAGCCGCCTCGTCCCCGCCATCATTGAAGAATATAGAAAGGTTGTACGAATTAAGAATCCTCATTTTTAAGACGTTAAAGCGTCTTTTTTTCTGTGAAAATCCACCGTGCCAACCTGAAGAAACCTGTGGACGAGGGAAACCATTTTCATCCCGGGGGTTGTGGCTGAAAGGCCATGAATGTTTTCTTGCTTTGAAGAGAATACCCTTGAAAAGGTGTAGTCATTACCACAAAATCTTACCATCGCTTAACGGCAAGTTCGCGGAGTTACTGTCGAATCTGTTGGGTAGAGGTCTAGCGCAAACTATGCGCAACCGCGACAAAGATCGGACGGATTACACGATTCGGAGAACCATATCATCGTTGGTCAAGGTGTCTGGTCCTGAGGATGATTTGACAAAATGACAGATGGCATACTTACAATCTCTTGACACATACCGTGTAGAAAAGAGATTGACTAGTTTCAAAGGACATGTTATCTTAAAAAGAAAACAAAACAAAACGAATGTAAACAAAACTATTCAATACAAATAATATTTTCTTTGACAAAAACTAATGCTGGCATCTGTGTATACATGTTATTTTGTCCCTGTTATTATTGGTGGTTTTGTTTTTTCGTAGGATGGTTTCGTTTTATTTCGTTTATGTGATTTTGAAATCAAAAGGAAAATTGGTTTTGAAATATAAAGTCAAAAGGTGTGTCTATCCATGTCTGATCAAAATAATCCTGTACCTTCGCCTCCGTTACGTAAACTTCTCGGTTTGGAGAGACAGCAAATGATTATGGAAATCCTTAGGGAAAACAAGAGTGTAGAAGTATCTTATTTGAGCAATGTCTTTAATGTTTCCGAGGTTACAATCCGAAAAGACCTGGAAAAGTTAGAGAGAGACGGGTTGTTGATACGAACCCACGGAGGAGCTGTTATTAATGAAAATCTTCTATTCGAACCTTCATTTCAGGAGAAAGAAGATCAGTTTATTGAAGAGAAGATGGCCATTGCTTCTGAAGCAGCCAAATTGATCCGGGATGGAATGACCATTTCACTAACTGCAGGAACGACGACCAGTCATATAGCTAAGAAAATAAAACAAATGAAGCAAATTACAGTTGTTACCAATGCTATCAACATTGCCACCGAGTTAATGGCGGTTTCCGGAATCAAGGTTTTTCTTACCGGAGGAACAATCCGGCCAAATTCCTACGCTTTGGTCGGTTCCTTGGCGGAGAAATCCTTGAGTGGTATTTTTGTTGATCTTGCTTTTGTCGGAGTCAACGGATTCAGTATCAACCATGGTTTGACCACTCCAAATATTGAGGAAGCCCGGGTGAATCGCCTGTTAATGAAAGCGGCCAATCAAGTAGCTGTTGTCGCTGATCATAGCAAGTTTAATAAAGTGACGTTTTCGCAGATTGCCACGGTTTCTGAAATCAGTATTGTCATAACTGATCAGAAAGCCCCCCTCGATCAAATCAACCAAATAAAAAAAATGGGCAAGAAGGTCATTATCGCTCAATAAAGGGAGGTTACATATCGTAAAGGGGGTTACATATGCTGCATATTCTGAACGATCCGTTGCAGATGGCTAAGTTGGACAGCCGAAATGCGCTGGAAACAACAAAACGTTATCCTACCCAATTTCGTGAAGGTATGGAACTGGGATTTAGGCAATTTACACCGCCCTGGAACCCCTTATTCGATAAAATTGTAATTTTGGGTACCGGTGGTGGCGCTGCGGCTAGCGCCTATTTACTCAAGGATTATTTGTTTGATAAATGCAAAATTCCTATATTTGTAAATCATGGATATAAAGTTCCCGGGTATTTGGATGATAAGACATTAGTTATAGTTGTAAGTTATTCTGGGAAAACGGAAGAGATTATAAGCGCATATCTGAGCGCGATTCCCCGCGGATGTTTTTTTGTCGTGATCACGACAGGTGGGAAGATAGAACAATTGGCTCGTTGCCACGATCATCCCATTGTTCGTATTCCATGTGGTATGGCACCTAGATCGGCTTTGGGTTATTTGTTTGTACCGATGCTTATCGTTGTTCAACGGTTAGGGCTGGTGTGTTCCGACCACGTAGCGGAAGAAGTGGAGGAAACCATTGGGGTGCTTGAACAGCTTTCACAAAAGTATGCTGTTGAGATACCGGTGGAACAAAATTTGGCTAAGCAAATTGCGTTAAAATTTGTAAATACAATTCCACTGTTTTACGGAACCGAAACGACGGAAGCGGTTGCTTGGAGATGGAAGAGGCAATTCAACGAAAATGCAAAAACCTTGGCCTTTTTCAATAGTATTCCTTCCTTGCATCACGACGAAATCACGGGGTGGGACGTTTCCAATCCCTTTGTCAAGTGGTTTTCTGTAGTGTTCTTCCACGACCGGGACGACAGTGAGGAAATTAAGAAAAGGATCTGTATTACCAAGGAACTGTTGCAAGGTCGGGTAGGTGAAATCGTAGAGGTGGAATCGGAAGGAGTCGGCAAGTTGTCCCGGATGTTTTCCTTGGTTTATTTGGGGGATTTCGTCTCACTATACTTTTCCATGTTAAAAAACGTTGATCCTTCACCGGTGAATATGATCGATCTTTTAAAACAAAAAATGAACGAAATGAGGCAGGAATTATGATTACAACAGTTACATTGAATCCGGCAGTCGACAAAGTGTATTATATCGATCATTTTACCGTCAACAAAATAAACAGGGTTTCCGAGGTTTTGGCTGTTCCGGGAGGAAAAGGTATCAATGTGGCGAAAGTCGCCCGAATCCTGGGTGCGGAAGTGACCGCGTCGGGTTTTCTGGGGGGAACCAATGGATGGTTTATTGAGAAGATGCTAGAAGTAGAAGGGATTCGTAACGATTTCGTATGGGTGACGGGGGATACAAGAGAAACTATCGCTGTAATTGACCGCATGGAACAAACGCAGACGGAAATGCTCGAACCAGGCCCCATAATAACCGAGCGAGAACTCAACGTTTTCATCGAAAAATTGACGGCTTTGTCGCAACGAAGCAAAGTGGTCAGTTTTTCGGGGAGCTTGCCCCGGGGATTGCCGGTGGACATGTACGTCCAATTAGTGCAGATTGCGCAACAGTCGGGGGCGTTGACAATTCTGGACAGCAGCGGGGAATCTTTGTCCAAGGGGGTAAAAGGCCGACCTTTTCTGTGCAAACCTAATATAGATGAATTGGAACAGTTATTGGGTTCCCGACTTAACGGTGAACATGAAATTGTCTTGGCGGCCCAAAACCTTGTTGGGGAAGGGGTTCAAGTCGTTGTTGTTTCGATGGGTAAAAAGGGAGCCATTGCCGTTACGGAGCACAGAGCATGGAAAATTGAAGCGCCCTCTGTTCAATGGGTCAACACGGTCGGATGTGGAGATGCCATGGTGGGCGGGATAGCCAGCTACTTGGACCGGTTGGATTCAGCTCCTTCCGAAGATGATTTGATCCAAGCATTTATTTTGGGGACTGCTGCCGGAGCTTCCAACGCGATCAATGTAACGGCGGGACAGGTCAAACAGGAAGAAGTCGATCGCTTAAAATCGATCGTAAAAATAGAAAGACTGAATGTTTCTCGGTTTATTTGAAGGCAACTTTTAAATAGACCTGAAAAAGTTAGGGGGGTGATAAAATGTGAATGTTTGGATGTACATTTCGTATTTATCATCAGAAATATGTTATTAATCTACTGGTATGGGGGATAAAAATATATGAAAAATCTTTGTAAACAAAGCTTCACTTTGTTGATTACGATGATCTTCGTGATCGTTACGGTTGTTACGGGTTGTTCCGGTACAAATTCAGGCTCTTCCTCCGAAGAAAAAGGAACCCTCAATGTGGCTGTGCAGAAACACACAGCGGTAGACGCTCTTCAGCAGATGCTTCCCGAATTTGAGAAAAAGACGGGCATCAAAGTTAAGTTTGATGTTTTGCCTCAGGAAGAACTCCACAGCAAAACAGAACTTGCGTTGGCATCGAATAGCGATCAGTATGATGTGATAATGATGGACATGATGTTTACGTCGCAATATGCCAAAGCCGATTGGATTGAACCACTGAATCCATACATTGAGAAATCAAAAGAGGAAGTGCAGATCGATGATTTTATGGATGGTTTTTTGGGTGCTTTGACCGTTGACAACAAAATATACGGACTGCCCTTTTACGGGGAAAGCACCATGTTAATGTACAATAAAGAAATGTTTAAAAAGGCCGGTATCACGAAACCCCCGGCGACCATGGAAGAATTGGAAGAAGCAGCGAAAAAATTGACCAGAGATGGGAAATATGGTATTGCGCTTCGCGGAATGCGCGGAGAAGGGATGAATATCTATGTCTGGGCAGGATTTTTCAACGCGTTTGGTGGAAAATGGTTGGAAGGCGGAAAACCGAACATCAACAGCCCGGAAGCAGTGAAAGCCACCCAATTTTATGCAAATCTCATCAGAAAGTATGGGCCTCCGGGAGGTGCCAACTTCAGTTGGGATCAAGTCCAATTGGCTTTGCAGCAAGGGACTGTTGCCATGGCGATCGATGCGACCAACTTTGCACCCCGACTCGAAGATCCTAAAAACTCCAAAATTGCCGGGAAAGTTGGATATGCCCCTGTTCCGAAAGGTCCGGCCGGATACTCACCTAGTGTGTTTACTGTAGGTTTGGTTATTCCGAAGGCATCCAAGCATAAGGATGAAGCTTTTGAGTTTATCAAGTGGGCTACTAGCCGAGATGTTCAGCTGAAAACAGCATTGAACGGCCTGCGCGGAGATGTAACCAGGAAATCTGTCTGGGAGGATCCGAAATTCAAAGAAAAATATAATTACCCAGGTTGGGTAGAAGTGGTTGCTGACGGAATGGAAAATGCGAAGCCGGATTATCGTCCCCGGATTCCTGAATGGCGCAAAATGGGTGATCGGTTGGGAATCGCAGTCAGTGAAGTCATAGCTGGAAAACACGCAAAACAGGCATTGGATAATGCTCAAAAAGAAATCGAAACATATTTCAACAAATAACCTGCAAAGTTCGATTGGGCGGTTCCTCAGGAACCGCCCAATCGTGGAGGGATAAGGATGAACGAATTCAAAAACCGATTGATCCATATATTTTCACTAGAGACGAAGGCCGCTCCAAAGCTTCTTCTTCTACCGATCGTTATCTTTCTCCTGTCGTTGACCGTTTTTCCGCTGATATATGCGATTCTGACCAGTCTCCAGTACTATGTTTTGTCCGATCCGTTAGCGAAACGTTTCGTTTGGTTGCAAAACTATACCAATATGTTATATGACGAGAGGTTTTGGAATTCCCTCGTCAATACTTTTCACTTTATCGCGGTATCATTGACCTTAGAAATGGTATTGGGCATAATTATGGCTTTGCTTCTTGCACGTAAATTTTTGGGCAGTGGGCTTGCCAAGACACTTCTTTTGTTACCAACCATCACAACTCCCGTAGTGGTGGGTTTGATCTGGATCATGCTTTATGATCCGCAGTTTGGCTTGATCAATTATTTATTAGTTGAATTGGGCTTTCATCCCCAAGCATGGTTGGATAGTGAAAAATCTGCTATGTGGGCTTTGATTATAGTTGACGTCTGGGAATGGACTCCTTTTGTCGCTTTGGTTCTCTTGGCCGGACTGCAGTCACTCCCCGTTGAGCCCTATGAAGCGGCTATGGTAGATGGCGCTAGTCCGTTCCAACGATTCATTCATCTGACCTTGCCGTTATTGAAGCCTTATCTAATTATTGCCTTCTTGATCCGTTTTATGGATGCTTTTCGTTGGTTCGACACCATCTATATCATGACAAAAGGCGGACCAGGAACGGCAACAGAAACTGTAAATATGTACGGGTATTTAACTGGATTTAATTTCCTGAACATGGGTTATGCAGCGACACTTGGAATCACAATGTTGGTGTTGATAACCTTTATTTCCACATTAGTGGTAAAGACGGCGCAAAAGGAGGATTCGCCATGAACAAACGACTTACAAACGTTTTGTTGAATGGTTTGTTGTGGATGCTGATTGCCTTTTTTGTGTTTCCGCTGTTATGGCTCTTCCTTACTTCATTGAAAACAAGGGTAGATGCGTTCAGTTTTCCGCCCAAATTTTTGTTTACCCCTACTTTTGAAAACTATATCAATGTGTTTCGAGACGGCACTTTTCTTCATTATTATTTCAACAGTGTCAAGATCGGTTTCTTAAGCACTTTTTTCAGTTTGCTCGTCGGTATTCCGGCGGCATTTGCTCTAGCCCGTTTCAAAATGAGAAAAAAAGAGAATATCGCATTTTGGATTCTGTCGACGCGCATGGCTCCACCGATTATGGTAATATTACCTTTTTACTTGGCGTTCCGGCATTTTGACCTTCTCGACACCACTTTGGGGATCGTTATGATTTACATGACATTTAACCTTGCGTTTGTAGTATGGATGATGAGAGGGTATTTCGAAAGTATCCCAGTCGAATTGGAAGAAGCGGGGAGAATCGACGGATTAACCCGTTTACAGGCATTTTTACGGATTACTTTGCCTCTTTCTACGCCAGGTATTGTAGCTTCAAGTATATTTTGCTTCATCATGTCCTGGAATGAGTTTCTCTATGCGTTAATTTTAACAGGGGATAATACAAAAACGGCGACGGTTGCCATTACCAGTTTTATTACATTTGAAGGCATCCGATGGGGAGAGGTATCCGCAGCCGGCGTTCTCATTGTGCTACCCGTTGTGGTGTTCGGAATATCGATTCAAAAATATTTGATTCAAGGGATGACTATGGGAGGAGTGAAATAAATGGAGAAGGTTTCATTAAAAGCCCTTCGTGTGTTGGGAAAACATCGTATGGAAATCCAAACATTTTCCGTTCCGGAAATTGGAAGCTCGGACGTCTTGGTTCAAGTGACGGCGTGCGGGATCTGTGGAACTGATCGTCATATTTTGCATGGGGAGTACCCAGCGAAATATCCCGTTGTTATCGGACATGAATTTTGTGGGAAGGTTGTTGCAGTAGGAGAAAAGGTAGAGAATGTGAAAATAGGAGATTCTGTTTCCATCAATCCCAACATTGTTTGCGGGACTTGCGCAAATTGCCGTGAGGGAACTCCTCACTTGTGCGAGCGGATGGTTGCGTTGGGGGTGGATCTCGATGGAGGACTTGCACCTTATTGCCGGGTGCCTGCATCGCAAATTTATAAGTTGGATCCGGATAACGATTTAATTGAGTCCTGTCTTGCGGAGCCGCTGTCCTGCATTTTGCATGGCATCGACCGACTTGGTGTTCTGGCGGGGACCAACGCCGTTGTCTTCGGTGGAGGGTTTATCGGTCAGTTAATGTCCCAAACGTTAAAGCTGCAGGGAGCCGTTCGCGTGGTCATAGTGGAACCTCAAGAACATAAACGACAAGCTGCAAAAAAATTGGGCTTTGAAACGATCGATCCGACGAGCAAACAAGGCCGTCGCGAATTGGATTCTCTACGCGGGTGGGATGTCACCGTCGATTGTGCGGGGGCTGGTCAAGTGTTAGAGGAGTGCATTCGAATCACGAGGCCCGGTGGGCGGATATTATTGTTTGCCGCTTATCCTCAAGGAAAAGCGGTTTCCATCGTTCCCCATGAAATATTCCGGAAAGAATTGAAAATCATAGGAAGCTTCACCTACCCTGACACTCAAATTCGTGCTCTCCGTCTGCTATCCTCGAATAAATTGGATCTAGAACCCATTATTAGTAAAATCCCTTTAAACTATGCACCCAAGCTTTTGAATGGGGAATTGGATCATACCGTGATTAAAGGTGTTGTCACTTTCGAATGAACATTCATGGGAGGCATTCGTCGTGAAACTGATATGCACTGTAGGTGAGATATTGGTGGAAATTATGAGAAAGGAAAAAAATGCATCCCTGTCAAAACCAGGGTTGTTTTTAGGACCTTATCCCAGCGGAGCACCGGCGATATTTGCCGACGCTTTGGCCAAACTGGGAATCCCTTGTGCATTGATCGGAAGTGTAGGTAACGATGCGTTTGGTCGATGCATTATCGATCGACTACAAAGTGACGGGGTTGATACCAGCCAAATTCAAACGGTTGAAGATCGGACGACTGGAATGGCTTTTGTAACATATAATGACGACGGAAACCGG
>k87-937446_pt1 | contig 11277 bp, 10 predicted proteins | sample MGYA00084031_6733416 | MGnify analysis MGYA00084031
GCACCGCAGGAGCGCGAGGTGGAGGAGCGGTCATGACCCTCGTCAGAGGCCGGCCGAACCGGGCCGCCGTACGCCTGTTCCGGCCGGGCCGGGGAGTCCCGGCGACGATCGCGGCATTCGCGCTCCTGGCGGTCGGGCTGCTCGCCGCGCTGGAGATCGTCTCCGCCCTCCTCGGCGCCCCGGCCGGGATCATCCCCTACCGCCGCGTGACGGACTGGGCCATGACGACCTCCTGGAACGACACCTCCGCGCTCGTCGTCTCCGCCCTCGTCGCCGCACTCGGGCTGCTGCTCCTGCTGATCGCGCTGATCCCCGGCAGATCGGCGTATGTCCCGCTGCGCACCGACGATCCGGAAACGATCATCGGCATGCGGCGGCGGAGTTTCGCCGACGCCGTGGAGCACGCCGCGCAAAGCGCCTGGGGGGTCCGGGACGCCCGTGCCCGCATGCGCGGCGACCACGTGCGAGTCAGAGTGACCACGGCGGCGACCGACATCCACGCGGTCCACGACGCCGTGCTTCAGGCGGTGTCCCACAAGATCGACGAGATCGACCCGGTGCACCGGCCCCGGGTCGAGCTGAACGTGCGGAGGGGATGACGCATGGAACGCAGGACGGCCCGGGGGAACCGGCTGGGGCTGGCGCTCCTCGGCGTCCCGCTCCTGGCCGTCGGCGGGTACGCGCTCGCGCGCGGCCTGGGGGGCTTCGGTGCGGCACGTGCCGAGGACAGGATCCTGCTCCCCGGCCACGTCGCCTACTTCGCCGCCAACCGCTGGCTGTGGTGGGTGATCGCCGCATCGGCGCTGGTGCTGGCGCTGCTCGGCCTGCGCTGGCTGCTCGCCCAGAGCCGCAGGGAGACGCTCGGCGGCCTGCGCCTGGAGCAGGGCCGGGACGGCACGACCGAGGTCGAGGCCGCCGGTGTGGTCGACGCGCTCGAAACCGACCTCACCCGGCATCCCGCCGTCCAGCGCGCGCACGCCGACCTCACCGGCACCGGCGCCGCTCCGGGCGTACGGCTGCGCCTGGTCGTGGACGAGGACGCGCCGCTCGACGTCGTGCGCGACCACCTCGATCGGCGGGCGATCCCGCGCATGCGCCAAGCCCTGGAGGTGGAGCACCTGCCCGCCGTGGTACGGCTCGGCACGGGCAAGCCCACGCCGCGCGGCCGGTCGCTGACCTGATCCACCCGCCCCATACGCTCGGGTGAGGACGAGATCCCACGGCTGATCGGAGGAGCGCGGATGAGCGTGGTCAAGATCAACGTGCTGACGGTTCCGCCGGAGATGCGCGAGGCGCTGGAGCGACGGTTCTCCGGGCGCGCGGGCATGGTCGAGGCGGCCGACGGTTTCGAGTGGTTCGAACTGCTGCGCCCGGTGGACGGCACCGACCGCTACCTCGTCTACACGCGGTGGCGCAGCGAGGAGGACTTCCAGCGCTGGCAGAGCAGCGAGGCGTTCCAGGCCGGGCACGCGCAGGCGGCCGGGGAGCGCACGGCGGCGCAGGGTCACGGCCATGAGCAGGGTCACGGACACGGGCAGGGCCCGGCCGCGAGCGCCTCGGAGCTGTGGACCTTCGAGGTCGTGCAGAACACCGGACCGAAGAAGGATTGATCTACCCCGGAGAAGCTGACCGCAAACTGGGAGACGGATAACGATGCTGCCGCGGTGACTGTTGTGACTTGACCCTACCTGTGGGACTCAGAGAGCATGATCCAGCTCCTTGTACGTCTTGGAAGGATCTGGCGTGCGTTCCCGCACACGTGCTCTCGGTCTCGCCCTCGTCATGCTCGCGGCCTGTGCCGGGGTGGCGAGCCCGGCGTCCGCCGCGGCGGAGCCGAAGGTCAAGCGCACCGCCGAGTGCCAGGGCGACTGGCTGCCCGCCACCCCCACCGGCGAAGAGGTCATGCGGGGAGAGCTGTCATTCCTCGGACTGCCCAAGGTCAAGATCGGCAAAGACATCAACTGGCGCTACAGCCCCTATAAGAACCGGTCCTGGGACATGGTCTTCCACTCCCTGCGCTGGATGGGCCGGCTGGTCGCCGATTACGAGAACAACGGCGACGAGCGCTACCTGGAACGCGCCATCGAGATCGCCCGCGACTGGGTGCGGGACAACCCGCGCGGCGGCCGGAACACCAGCCCGTACGCCTGGGACGAGCACCCGATCGCGCTGCGCGCCCCCGCCCTGGTGTGCCTGAGCAAGCACGCCAAGGGCAGCTGGATCAGCAAGACCCTCGCCGAGCACGCGCGCCTGCTGTCCGACCCCAAGCTGTACGAGAAGGGGCACAACCACGGCATCGACCAGGACATCGCCCTGCTCGGCATCGGCTGCCGCTACAACCGTTCCGAGTGGACGAATCTGGCGATCAAGCGGCTCACCGAGACCGTCGAGATCGACGTCGACTCCCAGGGCGCGCTGCGCGAACAGGCCCCGCGCTACGCCGACTACGTCCACAGACGGCTACGGGTCGCCATCACCGGCATCGAAGAGTGCGGCAAGAAGGTGCCCTCTCGGATCACCAAGCGGTTGAAGGCGCTGGAGACGTTCATCTCCCACTCCACCCAGCCCAACGGCTACATGGTGCCGATCGGCGACGGCGGCGCGGACGTGCGTCCGTCCCAGTTCGACCGCATCCCGGGCAAGACCGTGAAGGTTTACAACGCCGGTTACGTCTACGGCCGCACCGCCTGGAACGACCCCGAGTCGGCGTTCTACTCGATCCGCTTCGGCCCGGGGATGAAGTACCACGGGCACGAGGACCATCTCAGCGTCACCTACTACGCGCAGGGCCGCGACGTGCTCGTCGACGTGGGCTTCCACTCCTACGAGAACACCGCCTACCGGCGCTGGACGCTGTCGCCGCAGGCGCACAACGTGCCTGTCGTCGCCGGGGCGGCCTTCCGCCCGCGCACGTCGAGCAAGCTGGTCGGCAGATCCATCGGCGAGAAGCGGCAGACCTTCCGGCTCACCGACCGCGCCTACGGCACCCCCCGGACCCGCTCGGTGCTGGTCAACCACGAGAAAGACGTGATGGCCGTACTGGACTCCGCGGGCTCGGCGCGGATCAGCTCCCTGTGGCACTTCGCCGCCGATCTGTCCGCCAAGAACGCGGGGAAGGGCCGTGTCACCGTCAAGGACGGCTCCGGGTGGAAGGGCTCGCTCGTGCAGCTCGCCATGCCCTCCTGCAAGCCCGTGACCGGGATCAAGGTGGTCAAGGGGCAGACCAACCCCTACCAGGGCTGGGTCTCCACCGGATACCTGCGCAAGACCACCGCGCCCGCGGTGGTCTCCCCCGCCGTCGCCGGGCCGGTGCTCACCGTCGTCGTGCCGGGCGTGGCCGACCCGCGGATCAGCTGCTCCGGCGGCAAGGTGAAGGTGGAGACCGCCGAGGGCGAGGTCTCCTTCCGGGTGAAGGGCTCCGCGCTCGCCTGAGCCTCCGGGCGGAAGGCCTCCCGCGCTTCAGCGGTGCTCCCCCGCGCTCTTCTCGGGAGGCCTTCCGCCCTGAACACGCCGCTGCGCTACTCGGCCTCTCGTCCCGCGCGCAGCAGGGCGTAGGTGACCGCCTCCTCCAAGGCCTGCCAGGACGCCTCGATGATGTTCTCCGCGACGCCCACCGTGGCGAACTCGCCCGAGGCGTCGCTGGAGGTGATGAGCACCCGCGTGACCGCGTCGGTGCCGTGGGTGCCCTCCAGGATGCGCACCTTGAAGTCGACGAGCTCCAGACCCGCCAGCTCCGGGTAGAGCCGCTCCAGCGCCAGCCGTACGGCGCGGTCCAGCGCGTTCACCGGGCCGTTGCCCTCGCCGGTGGCGATGATCCGCTCGCCCTTGGCGTACAGCTTGACCGTGGCTTCGCTGACCACCTCGCCGGTGGGGCGGCGCTCGACGATGGTCCGCCAGGACTCGACCGTGAAGTACCGCCTGCGCTCACCGCCGATGGTGTCGCGCAGCAGCAGCTCGAAGGAGGCGTCGGCGGCCTCGAAGGTGTAGCCCTTCGCCTCCAGCTCCTTCACCCGCTCGACCAGCTCACGCGACTGGTCGGAGGTCAGCTCGTAGCCCATCTCGCGGCCCTTGAGCTCGACCGACGCCCGCCCGGCCATGTCCGACACCAGCATGCGCATGTCGTTGCCCACCTCGGCCGGATCGATGTGCTGGTACAGGCTCGGATCGATCTTGATCGCGCTGGCGTGCAACCCGGCCTTGTGGGTGAAGGCCGACAGTCCCACGTAGGGCTGGTGGGAGTTGGGGGTCACGTTGGTGATCTCGGTGATCGCGTGCGCGATGCGGGTCATGTCGGCCAGCGCCTCCCGCGGCACCAGGTCGAAGCCCCGCTTGAGCTGGAGGTTGGCGATCACCGTGAACAGGTTGGCGTTGCCCGAACGCTCGCCGTACCCGTTGGCGCAGCCCTGCACGTGCGTGGCGCCCGCCTGCACGGCCGCCAGGGTGTTGGCCACCGCGCACCCGGTGTCGTCGTGGCAGTGGATGCCGATCCTGGCCTCGGTCTCGGCGGCGACGGCGACGATCTCGGCCAGTTCATCGGGCAGCATGCCGCCGTTGGTGTCGCACAACGCGATCACATCGGCCCCGGCCTCGGCGGCGGTACGGACGACCTCCAGGGCGTAGGCCGGGTTGGACTTGTAGCCGTCGAAGAAATGCTCGGCGTCGAGGAAGACGCGCCGGCCCTCCGCACGCAGGTGGGAGACCGTGTCGCGGATCATCGCGAGGTTCTCCTCGAGGGTCGTGCGGAGGGCCAGCTCGACATGCCGGTCGTGGCTCTTGGCGACAAGGGTCACGACCGGCGCCTCGGAATCGCGCAGCGCGGCCACCAACGGGTCGTCGGCCGCCTTCATGCCCGCCCGGCGGGTCGCGCCGAACGCGGCGAGCTGCGCATGCTTCAGATCGAGCTCTGTCTTAGCCCGCCTGAAGAACTCGGTGTCCTTGGGGTTCGCCCCGGGCCAGCCTCCCTCGATGAAGCCGACGCCCAAGCCGTCCAGGTGACGCGCGACGGCGAGCTTGTCGGCCACGCTCAGATTGAGCCCTTCCTGCTGGGCACCATCGCGCAGCGTGGTGTCGTAGACATGGAATCGGTCGTCGGCCATGGGTGGTATCTCTCCTGGGAAACAAAAAAACCTCTCACGGACGTGAGAGGTCTGCGCGCCGGCGGGGTCCTGGATTACGTCGTGCCGGCGCGCCTGCCGATAATGAGCAGACCGCTGAACATGGTGTTCACAGTCTGCCATACCGCCTGGCCGTCGCGCACACCCATCCCCGGATGCGCCGCGAGGCGTCTTCCCCCGACGAGCAGAATGGGCGTCATGAAGGCGACCTATCTGGAACCCGCCGTCGGCCAGTACCTGCTCGCGCACGCCACCCAGCCCGACGCCCTGCTGGATGAGCTGGCCAGGGAGACCCGCGAGGTCACCCACCACCGGGCCACGATGCAGATCTCCCCTGACCAGGGGCCGTTCCTCACCATGATCGCCCAGCTCAGCCGGGCCGTGAACGCCGTCGAGGTGGGCACCTTCACCGGCTACTCGTCGATCTGCCTGGCCCGCGGCCTCGCCCCCGGCGGCAGGCTGACCTGCTTCGACGTCAGCGAGGAGTGGACGGCCATCGCCCGCCGCTACTGGGAGCGCGCCGGGCTCGCCGACCGCATCCGCCTGGTCATCGGCCCGGCCGCGGAGTCCCTGCGCGGCTTCCCCGCCACCCCACCGATCGACCTCGCCTTCATCGACGCGGACAAGGCCGCCTACCCCGTCTACTACGAGCTGATCATGGAGCGTCTGGCCCCCGGCGGGGTGATCCTCGTCGACAACACGCTCAGAGACGGCACCGTCGCCGACCCCACCGCCGACGACCCGGACACCCGCGCCATGCGCGCCTTCAACGACAAGGTCATGAACGATCCCCGCGTGACCAGCCTGATCCTGCCCATCGCCGACGGGCTCACGATGATCAGGAAGAACTAGCGCGCCATGCCGCGGCCGGGCCGCGCGGTACGCGCGTCCCGGCCGTACGCGGCTCAGCAGATCTTGTGGATCCAGCCGTGGGTGTCGGGGCGGGAGCCGTACTGGATGCCGATGAGCTCCTCGCGGAGCTTGAGGGTCAGCGGACCGGGAGTGCCGTCGCCGACGGTCCAGGAGCGGTCGGCGCCCTTGACCGATCCCACCGGGGTGACCACGGCCGCGGTGCCGCAGGCGAAGACCTCGGTCAGCTCGCCCGACTCGCAGCCGGCCTGCCACTCCTCGATCGAGATCCTGCCCTCCTCCGCCCGCAGGCCCATGTCCCGGGCGAGGGCGAGCAGCGAATCGCGGGTGATGCCGGGCAGGAGCGTGCCGGTGAGCGCGGGTGTGAGCAGGCGGTCGCCGTAGACGAAGAACAGGTTCATGCCGCCCATCTCCTCCACGTAGCGGTGCTCGTGGGCGTCGAGCCAGACCACCTGGTCACAGCCGTTCTCGACCGCCTGCCGCTGGGCGACGAACGCGGCGGCGTAGTTGCCGCCGCACTTGGCGAAGCCGGTGCCGCCCGGCGCGGCGCGGGTGTACTCGGTGGACAGCCACACCGAGACGGGCTTGACCCCGCCGGCGAAGTACGACGCCGCGGGCGAGGCGATCACCATGTACTTGTACGTCCGCGACGGGTAGTTCACACCCAGCCCGACCTGCGTTGCGATCATGAAGGGGCGCAGGTAGAGGCTGTGCCCCTCGGTGGTCGGCACCCACTCCCTGTCGGTCTGCACGAGGAGCTCCAGCGACTCCACGAACGTCTCCTCGGGCAGCTCGGGCATGGCCATCCGCCGTGCCGAGGTGTTGAAGCGCGCCGCGTTGGCGTACGGCCGGAAGCACACGATCGACCCGTTGACCTGCCGGTACGCCTTGAGCCCTTCGAACAGCTCCTGCGCGTAGTGCAGCACGGAGGTGGCCGGATCGAGGGTGAGCGGCCCGTACGGCATGAGCCGTGCGTCGTGCCAGCCGACCCCCTCCGTGTAGTCGATCGAGATCATGTGATCGGTGAAATGCTGCCCGAACCCGGGGTTCGCCAGTACCCGCTCGCGCTCGGCCGCGGTGCGAGCGTGGTCGGAAAGCTGCACATCGAAGCTGAGCTTGTGAGCGGTGGTCATGACGGGTTCCTTCTCTTACTCGTGGGTGTGCCTGTCTCCATTTTGCGATGGAGCGGGTAAGGGGAAATTACTGCATGAAACAGGGCATCTGACAGGTGCGCGGGCACGAAAAAGCGCATGGTGGCCCGGACGGGCCGCCATGCGCGTGAAGATACGGCGCGGCCCGCCCTAACCGGCTACTCGCGCCGCGATGTCGTCGCCGATCTGACGCGTGTTGCGCGCGGTCCAGCTGCCGCCGCGCTCCAGCAGGTCGTCGGCGACGGCCTGCTCGACCTTGGCCGCGGCCTCGGTGAGTCCGAGGTGGTCCAGCAGCATGGCGACGGACAGGATGGTGGCGGTCGGGTCGGCCTTGCCCTGGCCGGCGATGTCGGGCGCGCTGCCGTGCACCGGCTCGAACATGCTCGGCGCGGTGCGGTCGGGGTTGACGTTGCCGCTGGCGGCCAGCCCGATGCCGCCGGCGACGGCCGCGCCGATGTCGGTGAGGATGTCGCCGAACAGGTTGTCGGTGACGATGACGTCGAAGCGCTGCGGCTGGGTGACGAAGAACATGGACGCCGCGTCGACGTGGCAGTAGTCGGTGGTGACGTCGGGGTACTCCGCGGCGAGCCGCTCCACCGTGCGCGCCCACAGGTCGCCGGCGTAGGTCAGCACGTTGGTCTTGTGGACCAGGGTGAGCTTCTTACGGCTGCGCGCACGGGCCTTCTCGAAGGCGTAACGCACCACGCGCTCGACGCCGTAGGCGGTGTTGTAGGACTCCTGGGTGGCGATCTCGTGCGGTGTGCCGCGCCGCATCACGCCGCCCGCACCGGCGTACGGGCCCTCCGTCCCCTCGCGGACGACGATCATGTCGATGTCCTCGGGACGGACCCCGCCGAGGGGGGTGGACACGCCCGGGAAGAGCTTGACCGGGCGGAGGTTGACGTAGTGGTCCAGTTCGAAGCGGAGCTTGAGCAGCAGGTCGCGCTCCAGCACGCCGGGCGGGACGCTGGGATCGCCGACCGCGCCCAGCAGGATCGCGTCGTACCCGCGCAGCTCCGCGAGCACCGAGTCGGGCAGGGTCTCGCCGGTCGCGTGGTAGCGCTTGGCTCCCAGGTCGTAGGTGGTGGTCTCGACCTTCGGGCCGACCGCCTGGAGCACTTTGAGCCCTTCGGCGACGACCTCCTCACCGATCCCGTCACCGGGGATGACCGCCAACCTGATGGTGCGTGAGTCCATAGCGCGTAACCTTACCGCGAATCCGCCGGTCGTCTCATCTGCCGATCGACCGTCTCAACACCCGGACGACACCGGGCGCCGACGTCACCTGCTGGGAGCGCCGCCGTTGTCGCGACGGTCCAGGGCGAACTGGACGGCGTCGATCGCCTCGTCGTTGTCGTCCTCGGGACGGTTCCAGGGATACATGTCGTACATGTCGTAGATCCTTAGCTTGGCGGCGTATGGCGTTGCGATCACACGATCACGCCGAGGCGTGCGCGAGCGACGGTGACGGTGCGGTGGAGAGCGGGTCCAGATCACGGACCCGGAGCCGTCCCGCGCGCCCATGACATCCGGATCGCGGAATCGAACGCGGGGATCGCGGCCGGCGAGCGCGCACTCCGCGGCGGGCAGCCGGCCTGCCCTGATCAGGCCCCGCCGCGGCAGGTGATGATCACAAGTACCTGGCGCATTGTCACCAGAGTACCTCGCCCCCGCCGCGACGTCTTACCTGGCGTCCCGACATCTCACATGTCGAGACGGTCGCGGCCGGGGGCGGCGGTTCTGCGTTCTCGGGATCTACGCTCTCAGTCGGCGAGCGCGACGGTGCGGCCGTCGTCCGCGCCGATCTCCTCGACGATCTGGTCGACCACCTCGTCCGGGATGGCGGAGTCGACGGTGAGCGCGATCAGCGCCCGCCCGCCCTTCTCGTCCCGGGCCACCTGCATCGAGGCGATGTTGATCGAGTGCTCGCCGAGGAGGCGACCGACCACGCCGACGACGCCGGGACGGTCGGAGTAGGTGAAGAACGCCAGGTGATCGGTGGGCTCGATCTCCATGGCGTAACCGTTCACCTCGACGATCTTGGTGATCTGCCGGGGGCCGGACAGCGTGCCGGAGACCGAGACCGTACGGCCGTCGGCGAGCACGCCGCGCACGGTCACCACGTTGCGCCAGTCGGGGCTCTCCGCGCTGGTGACCAGGTCCACGGTCACGCCGCGCTCCTTGGCGAGCAGCGGAGCGTTCACATAGGTCACGGCGTCCTCCACGATGTCGGTGAAGACGCCCTTGAGCGCGGCCAGCTCCAGCACCCGCACGTCCTGCGAGGCGATCTCACCGCGCACCTCGATGTCGAGCCGGGTGGCGGTCTCGCGCGCGAGGGCGGTGAAGACCCTGCCGAGCTTCTCGGCCAGCGGCAGGCCCGGCTTGACGTCCTCGGCCACCGCGCCGCCCTGCACGTTGACCGCGTCGGGGACGAACTCGCCGGACAGGGCCAGCTTGACGCTGCGCGCGACCTGGGTGCCGGCCTTCTCCTGGGCCTCGTGGGTGGAGGCGCCCAGGTGCGGGGTCACCACGACGTTGTCCAGCTCGAACAGCGGGCTGTCGGTGCAGGGCTCGGTGGCGAACACGTCGAGCGCCGCGCCGGCCACCCGTCCCTCCTTGAGCGCCGCGTACAGAGCGCCCTCGTCCACGATGCCGCCGCGCGCGACGTTGATGATGCGGACGGAGGGCTTGACCTGGTGCAGCTCCCGCTCACCGATGAGACCGATGGTCTCCTTGGACTTGGGCAGGTGCACGGTGATGAAGTCGGACTCGCGCAGCACCTCGTCGAGGGAGACCAGGCGCACGCCGATCTGGGCGGCGCGGGCGGGCGGGAGGTAGGGGTCGTAGGCGATCAGCTGGACCCCGAACGGCTGCAGGCGCTGGGCGACGAGCTGACCGATCCGGCCGAGCCCGAGAATGCCGACGACCTTGCCGTCCAGCTCCACACCGGTGTACTTGGACCGCTTCCACTCACCGCCCTTGAGAGCGGCGTGACCCTGCGGGACGTTGCGGGCGACGGCCAGGATGAGCGCGATCGTGTGCTCGGCGGCGCTGGTGATGTTGGAGGTCGGCGCGTTGACGACCATGACGCCGGCCTTGGTGGCGGCCTCGACGTCCACGTTGTCCAGCCCGACGCCCGCTCGGGCCACCACGCGGAGCTTGGGCGCGCTCGCGATCGCCTCCGCGTCCACCCGGGTGGCGCTGCGCACGATCAGGGCGTCCACCTCTGCGAGGGCGGGCAGGAGCTGGGCGCGGTCGGCTCCGTCGGTGTGGCGGACCTCGAAATCCGCGCGGAGCATGGCCAGACCGGCTTCCGAAAGCTCCTCTGCGACGAGGACAACGGGCTTGTTCACAGGCTGATCCTTCTTGGGTACGGCGGGCAGTGAACCTCGCCCAGTCTATCGACGCTTGTGAATGCGTTCACGAGCGTCCACTATTCGAGACGGGGTCGCCTTCCTCGCAGGATACCGGTGGGATCGCCGGTCTTCGCCGGGCGGGATCGGGACCTCTCATGGTATTGGTGCAACAAATCTTGAGGATTACCCTGTTAAGCCGTGGTTATCTCCCTATCGTTCCTCATATGAGCATCGGGAACTCCGCTCTCGCCGAGGTGCTCGCGCAGCACGGCAGTCCGCACCGGCTTCTCGCGGCTCTCGCCGAAGGGGGAATCCTGGTGGCCGTGCGCCCCGATCGGTCCGTCGTGCTGGGCACCACACAGACCGGCGAACGGGTCCTGCTCGGGTACACCGGACCCGACACCTACGCCCGGCATCGAGGGGCCCACACGCTGTCGGAGTGCGATGCCGAGACGATCCTCGACATCCAGCGGGCGACCGGCGTGCGGGAGGTCGTGATCGATGCGGCCGGCCCCGCCGCGGCGGCCGTACCCATCGAGGACCTCCAGCGCTTCCTGCTCGCCACCCGCACCGGGCCGATGCCGGCGATGTCGGGAGCGGCCCCGAGGGCCTACGCCACCGGTGCGATGGCCACCGTCGACCGGGACGGCACCGGCCACTACGCCACCTCCTCGCTCACCCCCGCCGCCCGCCGACACCCTCCCGCGCCGCAGCCGATGCCCGCCCGTCCCGCGCCGCCGCAGGCGTGGATCCCCGCACCGCGTCCCCATCTGTCAGGACCGATGC
>k87-133421_pt1 | contig 11272 bp, 9 predicted proteins | sample MGYA00084031_6733416 | MGnify analysis MGYA00084031
GCGCCGAGACCGACCGGATCCTCGCCGAGATGGAGTCGGTTGCTCCCGGTTTCACCGCGAGCGTCCGGCACCGCTACGTCCAGACCCCGGCGAACATCGAGAGCGAACTCGGCCTGCTCGGCGGCAACGTCATGCACGTCGAGATGTCGCTCGACCAGATGTTCTTCTGGCGTCCGCTGCCCGAGCTGTCGGGCTACCGGGTTCCCGACGCCCCGGGCGTGTACCTCACGGGCGCGTCCACTCATCCGGGTGGCGGGGTGTCCGGGGCGAGCGGCCGCAACGCCGCGAACATCGCGCTGGCCGATGCCACCGGAGGGCTGGCCGGGCGGGTGCGCAGGTGGGTGTCGCGGTGACCACCCGCGCGCCGGCGCCACCCCGCTGGGCGACGTTCGTCCCGATCGTCCTGACCGGCGCCGCGATCCTGGCGCAGATCACCTATCCCCTCACCTCGGGCGGCACGCGGGACGCGGTGACGGTCGCCGTCGTCACCTTCCTCACCGCGGCCTGCCTCACCCACGCCGCGGTGCACCGCGGTCCCGGGTTCACGCTGGTGCTGTTCGCTGTCTCCGCCGGCGGCGGTTACCTGTCGGAGGTCGTCGGCACCACCACGGGTTTCCCCTACGGCTGCTACGTCTACGCGACGGACCGGCTCGGCCCGTCCGTCCTCGACGTGCCGCTGGTGGTGCCGCTGGCGTGGACGGCGGGACTGTATCCGGTCTGGTGCGTGGCCTCGCGCCTGTTCCGCAACGGGCCCGCCCGCATCGCGGCGGTCACCGTCGGGATGCTGGGCTGGGATCTCTACCTCGACCCGCAGATGGTCGCCGACGGCCAGTGGACCTGGTGCAACGCCGGGGGACTGCCGGGCATCGAGCACATCCCGCTGACCAACTACGCGGGCTGGCTGCTGGTCGCCGCGCTGATGGGCACGGTGCTGGTGCTCGTCGACGCCCGTTCCGGGCACGAGCGGCCGGTGCGCGACGCGGTGCCGGTGGCGTTGTTCCTGTGGACCTGGCTCGGCTCGGCCCTGGCCCACAGCGTCTTCCTCGACGCTCCCGAGCTGCGGTACTCGGCGGTCTACGGGTTCGTCGTCATGGGGGTGCTCGGGGTGCCGCTGCTGGTCTCGCTCGCCCGGTCGTGGCGCCGCAGCGGCCCGCGACTCGCCGCGCCCGGCACGGTGGACCGACGACCGTGAGCGCAACTGGCACCATGATGTCCGTGCACTCGCCCGTACTTTCCGTCCGTCGTATCGCCGCTCGCCGTATCGCCGCTCTCGCAGGACTCGTGCTGCTGGCCGTCCCCCTGCTCACCGGATGCCTGCGGGTGCAGGCCACGATGGGCATCTCGTCCGACGACCGGGTCTCCGGCCAGATCGTCGCCGCGACCATCCCCGCCGACGAGAACGATCCGGGCCCCGAGCTGCAGGCCCCCTCGGCGCTGGCCGGGAAGGTGCGGGTGCAGAAGTACGAGCAGGACGGCTACGTCGGCAGCCAGGTGTTCTTCAACGATCTGAGCTTCGGCGACGTGCAGCAGCTGGCGTCCATGTCGGACCAGAGCGCGGGCATGTTCCAGCTCAACCTGCAGCGCTCCGGCGACGTGGTGGCGCTCAACGGCCGCGTCGACCTCGAGTCCGCCCCGTCGCAGGGCACCGACGTGCAGTTCACCATCGCGTTCCCGGCGCGGGTCGCCACCACCAACGGCACCCGCGAGTCGGACTCGGTCGTCACCTGGAAGCTGCCGGCGGGCGAGGTGAGCACGCTGCGCGCCGAGGTGCGCTACGCCGATCCCAACACCCGCGGATTCACCGGCTGGGCGGGCATCATGGCCGGCGCCGCGCTCGGCGTCACCCTGATCATCGGCGGGTTGGCGTGGTTCAACCGCAATCCCGCCCCGCAGTGGCCTTCAGCAGGTGGGGGGCCTTCAGCAGGTGGGGGGCCGTCTGCGGGCGGGACGTCCTCGCAGCGCACCGGTTCCGGCGAGCGGGAGAGGTCCTGAACCTTCCCCGCCGGGCCGTCCGACGTCTCGTCGTCACCGGCGCCGGGATCGCCGGATACGGCGCAGCGGTCGCCGCGGCGAACCGGATCGCACTCCCCCGCCTGACTCCCGGGGCGGTGGTCGACGAGCCCGTGACGGTGGTCGTGCCGGCACGGGACGAGGCCGAACGCATCGGTGCGGTGGTCTCCGATCTCGCCGCGCAGCGCGGTCTGGCGCGGCTGCGGGTGCTCGTCCTCGACGACGACTCGTCCGACGGGACGGCGGAGGTCGCCCGCCGCGCCGCGGGGGCGGACGAGCGGATCACGGTGATCCGGCGCACCGATCCACCGCCACCCGGCTGGACCGGGAAGGCCGCGGCGTGCGCCGCCGCGATCGACCGGGCCGGGGCCGCGGCCGCCACCGGCACGGTGGTGTTCGTCGACGCCGACGTGCGCCTGGCCCCGGATGCCCTCGCCGCGGCGGTGACGCTGCTGCGCCGCGCGGACGCCGGACTGGTCTCGCCGTTCCCCTGCCAGGAGACCGGCTCCGTCCTGGAGCGGCTGGTGCAGCCGCTGCTGTTCTGGTCGTGGTTCGCGCTGCTGCCCGTCGCGGTGGCGCACCGTGCGCGCCGGCCGTCGATGGCGGTGGCGTGCGGGCAGTTCCTCGTCTTCGACGCCGCGGCCTACACGGCGATCGGCGGGCACGCGGCGGTGGCGGCGAGCCCGACGGAGGATCTCGATCTCGCCCGGGCACTGCGCCGCGCCGGTTTCCACACCCTGGCCGCGGCAGCAGGTCCGCTCGCGTCGTGCCGTATGTACGACGGGCCGAGGCCGCTGGTCGCCGGGTACACCCGGTGGTTGTGGTCGGCCTTCGGGTCCCCGGCGGGAGCGGCCGCGGTGGTCGCGCTGTACCTGCTGGCCTATCTGGTGCCGCCCTCGGCGGCGGTGCTCGCGCGCGGACCCGTGCGTCGCTGGGGGCTGGCCGGTACGGGAGCGGCGGTGGCGTCGCGGCTGCTCGCCCGCGCGACCGAACGGGGCCGCCCGGCCTGGTCCGATCTGCCCGCCGCGGGTACGCATCCGGCGTCGGTCCTGGCCTTCGCGTCGCTCACGGCGGAGTCCATCCGGGCCCGGCGTGCCGGTCGCACGGCGTGGAAGGACCGCCGCCTGCCCTGAGCGGACGAGCCTGTGAACGGGCGAGCGGGCCCGGTCAGGCCGGTTGCGGGGCTGCCGCCTCTACCTCGTAGCCGAGATTGGTGAGCACCTCGCTGGTCGCGCGCGCGAAGTTGAGGGTGATGAAGTGCAGGCAGGGAGCGCCCTCGGCGATCAGCCGTTCGCACATCTCCGTCGCGACCTCGATGCCCACCTCGCGCACCGCGGCCCGGTTCTCCTCGGGGCCGTCGCCCGCCGCGAGCCGCAACCGCTCCTCCAGGGCGGGCGGTAGCTGCGAGCCCGACAGTTCGAGGCTGCGCCGCGCCGAGCGCAGCGAGGTGATGGGCATGATCTCCGGGATGATCGGCTTCGCGCCCTGTTCGGCGTCGAAGGCGGCGACGCGGTCGCGCAGCCGCAGGTAGTGCTCGACGTCGAAGAACATCTGGGTGATCGAGTACTCGGCGCCGGCTCGCAGCTTCTGCACCAGATAGCGGGTGTCGTGCTCGAGATCCGGGGAGCGGTGATGGCCCTCCGGGAACGAGGCGACACCGACGTGGAAGTCGCCGAGCTCACGGACGAGCCGGACGAGTTCGTCGGCGTGTTCGAGGCCCTGCGGGTGCTTCTCCCACTCGCCGAGCGGGTTGCCGGGCGGGTCGCCGCGCAGGGCCAGGATGTTGGTGATGCCGCGGTCGGCGTAGGCGCCGACCATCGCGCGCAGCTCGTCGATGCTGTGTCCGACGGCCGTCAGGTGCGCGACCGGGAGCAGGGTGGTCTCCTCGGCGAGCTGCCCGGTGACGCGCACGGTGCGGTCGCGGGTGGATCCCCCGGCGCCGTAGGTCATGGACACGAACGCCGGGCGGAGACGTTCGAAGGTCCGCACGGCACGCCACAGGCGTCCCTCGGCCTCGGCGTCGCGAGGCGGGGAGAACTCGACGGAGAAGGGGGTGCGGCCCGAACGGGTGGAGCCGAGACGGTCCACGATCGACGGGGTCCGAGAGAGTCCCCCGTCCTCGGTTGCCCTGACGAAGTCGCTTGTCACCTGTTCAGCATAGGTGGCGGGCCCCGGAGGTCCACCACCGGCGACCTATGAGGTCCGCTACCCACGGGTCCGCGCGGCCAGCGGATAGGCTGGACGCCGTCCCCCTCGATCCCGCGTCGTGGGGAGGTCTCCACCCACCGATCAGGAGGTTCCGTCCTGTCCACCGGCGCCGATCCCCTTCGTACCGACCAGCTTCCCGACCGTGTGGAAGGCGCCCTCCGACAGTTCTTCGCCTCCCGCGCGGCCGTGATCGAGACGGTGGGCGGCGGGTACCGCGAGGCCGTCACCGCCCTGGAATCCTTCGTGCTGCGCGGCGGCAAGCGGGTGCGGCCGACCTTCGCGTGGACGGGCTGGCTCGGCGCCGGCGGCGATCCGGAGGGGCCCGACGCGGAAGCGGTGCTGCAGGCCTGTGCGTCGCTGGAGCTGGTGCAGGCCGGTGCGCTCGTGCACGACGACATCATCGACGCCTCCACCACCCGGCGCGGGTTCCCGACGATCCACGTCGAGTTCGGCGAGCTGCACCGGCGTTCCGGCTGGCGCGGCCGCCCCGAGCAGTTCGGGGAATCGGCGGCGATCCTGCTCGGTGATCTCGCACTGGTGTGGGCCGACGACATGCTGCACTCGGCGGGACTGGCCCCGGAGGTCGTCGCGCGGGTGACCCCGGTGTGGTCGGCGATGCGCACCGAGGTGCTCGGCGGGCAGTATCTCGACATCGCCGGGGAGGTCGCGGCCGACGAGTCGGTCGAGTCCGCGATGCGGGTGAACCGCTACAAGACGGCCGCCTACACCATCGAGCGGCCGCTGCACCTCGGTGCGGTGTTCGCCGGCGCCGACGACGACCTGATCGACGCCTACCGGCGGTTCGGCAGGGGGATCGGCCTGGCCTTCCAGCTGCGCGACGACCTGCTCGGGGTGTTCGGCGACCCCGAGGTCACCGGCAAGCCGTCGGGCGACGACCTGCGTGCCGGCAAGCGCACCGTGCTCTACGCCCTTGCGCTCGCCGCCGCCGACGCGAGCGATCCGGCCGCGGCGGAGCTGCTGCGCACCTCGATCGGCACCGACCTGTCCGACGCCGAGGTCGAACGGATCCGCGCGGTGCTCGTCGAGCTCGGGGCGGTCGCCCGGGTGGAGGACCGCATCGACGCTCTCACCGCCGATGCCTTCGAGGCCCTCGACTCGTCCGGGGCCACCGAGGCGGGCAAGGAACTGCTGCGGGCGTCGGCGCTGGCCGCGACCCGGCGGGTGGCGTGACGGCGGTGCGCACGGTCCCCGGCGCCGAGCGGGTCGTGGTGGTCGGGGCCGGGCTGGCGGGTCTGGCGGCGGCGCTGCATCTGCGCGGCGCCGGCAGGGACGTGACCGTGCTCGAACGCGCCGACACCGTCGGCGGCCGGGTCGGGGTGCATCGCGGTCCGGGCTACGAGATCGACAACGGCGCCACGGTGCTGACCATGCCCGAGCTGATCGACGACGCGCTCGGCGCCGTGGGCGCCGACCGCCGGTCGGTGCGGCCCGTCCTGCGCACGACGCTGCTCTCCCCCGCCTATCACGCGCGGTTCGCCGACGGCAGCACCCTCGACGTGCACTCGGATCCCGACCGGATGGCCGAGGAGATCACCCGGTTGTGCGGTCCCGACGAGGCGCGCCGCTACCGCCGGCTTCGGACCTGGCTCGCCGACGTCTTCGACGCCGAGTTCGACCGGTTCATGGACGCGAGCTTCGACTCCCCGCTGGACCTCGTGTCGTCGCCGGGAGCACTCCGCGATCTGGCCCGCCTGCTCCGGCTCGGCGGGTTCGGGCGGCTCGGGGCGCAGGTGGGCCGCCGGATCACCGATCCACGGCTGCGGCGCGTGTTCACCTTCCAGGCGCTCTACGCGGGGGTCGCGCCCTCCCGGGCGCTGGCGGTCTACGGCGCGATCGCCCACATGGACACCTCGCTGGGGGTGTACGCCGTCGAGGGCGGGATGCGGTCGATCGCGCGAGCCATGGCCGATGCCCTCGTCACCGCGGGCGGCCGGGTCGAGCTGGGCCGGGAGGTCTCCGGCCTGGACTTCGCGGGCTCGCGTGTCGAGGCGGTGCGCACCACGGACGGGGCTCGTCTGCCGTGCGACGCGGTGGTGCTGACCCCGGACACCCCCGTCGTCGACTCCTGGCTGCCGCGCCGGCCGCGACGCCCGGTGCGGGCCGCGCCGTCGGCGGTCGTGCTGCACGGTTCGATCCCGACCACGGTGTCGGACGCGTGGGCCGCCCGGCACCACCACGTCATCGACTTCGGGGCCGAGTGGGACCGCACCTTCACCGAGATCACCCGTACCCGCGGGCGCGGCCGGTTGATGTCCGATCCGTCGCTGCTGATCACCCGACCGGCACTGTCCGATCCGGGGCAGCGTTTCGCGCGTGACGGCGACGAGCACGAACCGCTGTCGGTGCTCGCGCCGTGCCCGAATCTCGACAGCGCGCCGCTGCCCTGGCCGACGCTGGCCGGGCCGTACCGGGACGAACTGCTCGGGGTGCTCGAGGACCGCGGGTACAAGGGCGTCGCCGAGGGCTTCCGGGTCGACCGCATCGACACCCCGCAGACCTGGCTGGATCTCGGGATGCAGGCGGGCAGTCCCTTCGCGGCCGCGCACGTCTTCCGGCAGACCGGGCCGTTCCGCCGGCGGAATCTCGACCCGCGGTACCCGAACGTGGTGCTCGCCGGGTCGGCGACGGTGCCGGGTGTCGGTGTGCCCACCGTGTTGTTGTCCGGCCGGCTGGCCGCCGAGCGGCTCGGTGTCCCACGGACGCGGCCCGGCCGGGCGCAGACGGTCGAGGGTCTCCACTAAACTGTCCTCGTTCGCGAGCACCTCGGCTCCGCGACCGTTGTCCGTTGCGCTCCGCGCAGCAAGTCCACTGCGCTGACGCGCACGATGTCGTACTGGGGGAGGAACCACACCGATGTCGTCCCCTGTCTCGTCCAACGCAGCCTCGTCCAACGCAGCCTCGTCCAGCGCTGCCTCGTCCGACGCAGCCTCGTCCAGCGCTGCCTCGTCCGACGCTGCCTCGTCCGACGCGGCTGGTTCGTCCGACGCCGGGTCCCGGAGCACGTCGGCGGCCGACGAGTCGGTTCCGCCGTCCGCAGCACGACCGGCGCAGGCCCGGTCGTGGCTCGCCTTCCTCCGCAGCCCCGCGGGCCACGCCGCCTTGCTCGGCGCGTGCGGCGCGGCGTTCATGACCTTCGGCAGCTTCGGCGCCGGCAGCGTCCGGCGGATCGATCCGCTGCTCGAGGACATCTACCTGTCGTGGCTGCGGTTCGGGCACGGCCAGCTGCTGTCGCGGATCATCCTCTGGGTGGGCGTGCTGCTGATGATCGGTGCGTGGGTGCGGCTCGGCCGCGCCACCTTGAACGGGCAGGTCACCGTGCGCGATCTGTGGACCGTGCTGCCGGCCTGGACGGCGCCGCTGCTGGTCGCGACGCCGATGTTCAGCCGCGACGCGTACTCCTACCTCGCGCAGGGCGCGCTGCTGCGCGACGGTTTCGACCCCTACGAGGTGGGTCCGGTCGTCAACCCCGGTGTGCTGCTCGACAACGTCAGCAACGTGTGGACGACGACCACCACCCCCTACGGCCCGGTGCACCTGCTGCTCGGCGCGGGGATCACCTCCCTCACCGACGACAACGTCGTGACCGGCACGTGGCTGTGGCGCCTGATGATGTTGCCGGGCCTGGTGCTCATGGCGTGGGCTGTTCCGAAGCTCGCCCGGCGCATGGGCGGCAATCCCGCCGTCGCGCTGTGGCTCGCGGTCCTCAACCCGCTCGTGCTGATCCACCTCGTCGGTGGGGTGCACAACGAACTGCTCATGGTCGGCCTGATGGTCGCCGGCATCGTGCTGGTCCTCGAGAGCCGGCATCTCGGTGGCATCGCCCTGGTGTCGCTGGGCGCGGCGATCAAGGCGACGGCCGGGCTGGCCCTGCCGTTCCTGGTGTGGGTGTGGATGGTCCACGAACGCGACCGGGCCCGCGCCGAGGGACGCGAACCGGCGGCCCCGGTGCGGTTGTTCCTCAAGGCCGCGGGGCTGGGTGTGCTGGTCTTCGCCGTGGTGTTCGGCGCGGCCTCGCTGATCGCCGGGGTCGGCATCGGCTGGCTGACGGCCCTGTCCGGCTCCTCGAAGATCATCAACTGGTTGTCGCTGCCGACGATGATGGCGCACGTCGTCACCTGGTTCACCCCCTGGCGCCTCGGCTCCGTGCTCGACGTGACGCGCATGCTGTGCGCGGCGGCGCTGCTGGTCATCCTCGTGTGGGCGTGGTGGCGGTACCGCCGCACCGAGCGCGACGCGATCTTCGGCATCGTCATCGCGCTGACCGCGGTGACCCTGCTCTCCCCCGCCGCGCTGCCCTGGTACTACTCGTGGCCGCTCGCCGTCGGGGCGGCGTTCGCGATGTCGCGCGGGACGCTGATGCTGCTGGCGGGGTTGTCCACCTGGCTGATGCTGATCTTCAACCCGGACGGGTCGATCGGCATGTACAACCTGGCCCACGTCGCCGTCGCGGTGTTCGTCTCGGTCGTGGCGGCCAAGTCGCTGACCACCGTCGATCCGCTGCGCCTGCGGTCGCGCCCCCGATCGGATGCGTCGTCCGGGCCCGCCCGAGCCGACGGTGCCTGACCTCCTCGACCCGGCGGGCGATCGGGGTCTCGACGAGGCCTACGCGTACTGCGCCGCCCTCACCGCCGAGCACGGCCGCACCTACGATCTGGCCGCCCGGCTGCTCCCCGCACCGCAACGACGCGCGGTGCAGGCCCTCTACGGGTTCGCGCGGCATGTGGACGACATCGTCGACGTGACCGCCGTGCACGACCCGCGGGCCGCGATCCGCGGCGTCGACGAGGCGCACACCCGGATGCACGCCGCGCTCGCGGGCGATCCCGGCCCGGCCGACGAGACGGGACTGGTGGTGCGGGCCCTCGCCGACACCGTCGCGCGGTACCGCATCCCCATCGACCATCTCGACGCCTTCGTCCACTCGATGCGCATGGACGTGCCGGGGACACCCGGTTTCCGGCCCGTCCACCGGGACATGGCGGAACTGCGCGAGTACATGTACGGCTCGGCCGCGGTCATCGGTCTCGAACTGCTGCCCGTCCTCGGGGTCGACGACCCGGACGCCCCACCGGCCGCGGTGGCGCTCGGGGAGGCGTTCCAGCTCACCAACTTCATCCGGGACGTCGGCGAGGATCTCGACCGCGGCCGGATCTACCTGCCGCTGGACCTGTGGGAGCCCTTCGGGGTCGACGTCGAGCTGCTGCACCGGTGCCGGCGCACCGGCGAAGTCGACGCGCGGGTGCGGCGGGCGCTGGCGCACGCGGTGGCGCTCACCCGCGCCGAGTACCGCACCGCCGAACCCGGCCTGGAGCTGCTGCCGGACCGGATCCGGCCCGCGATCCGCACCGCGTTCGTCCTGTACGGGCGGATCCTCGACGAGGTCGAGCGCAGCGGCTTCCGCGTGTTCGACCGGCGTGTGCGGGTGCCCCGCCGGACCCGGGTGGCCGTGATGCTCGGCCAGTACGCCGCCGGGACGCTGCGCGGCGGGTCCCGGCGCGGCGCATCCCGGCGCGACCGTCAGAAAGCGAGTGCCTGAGCCCGGCGCATCACCTCACGGGCCGAATGGGTCCGCATCGCTGCGATCGGGCAGCCGCCGGGCAGCGAGTCGTCCTCGCGGAACATCCACTCGAGGATCTCCTCGTCCTCGAAGCCACCGTCGTGCAGCACGGCGATGAGCCCCGGAACACCCTTGAGGATGTTGCCCTCGTCATCGAAGAACGCTTCGGGCACGACCGGGACCCGGTTGCGCTTCAGCGCGAGCAGTTGCCTCTCGCGCAGCATCTGCTGCACTCGGGTGATGGCGACGCCGAGGCGTTTGGCGACGTCGACGAGCTGCACCACCGGCACGGAGCTGTCGAGAACGTCGTCGCAATAAGGGATGGCACTCACCCCACCACGTTATCGCCGCCCGCGCCGCGGCAGCTACGCGGCTACCCCCGCCCGGTGCTGGCTACGATCGACGGGGACGGGATCGGTGTGCGTACGCGACGTCGAACCTTCGTCCGTCGATATCCCGGTGGTCCGGGTGACGACGTCCACGATCCGCACGAGACACGGGGGTACACCGGGTGACCGCTGCAGGCGACCGACTGGTCGGCGTCGTGCTCGACCGGCGCTATCGCATCGAATCGCCGATCGCACGGGGTGGCATGTCCACGGTCTACCGCGGGACCGACCTGCGTCTCGACCGTCCCGTCGCGGTGAAGGTCATGGACCCGCAGTTCGCGGCCGACCCCCAGTTCCTGGCGCGGTTCGAGTTCGAGGCCCGGGCCGTCGCCCGGCTCACCCATCCCGGCCTGGTCGCCGTGCACGACCAGGGTCAGGACGGCGAGCACGTCTTCCTGGTGATGGAACTCGTCGAGGGCGGCACCCTGCGCGAGCTGCTGCGGGAACGCGGCCCGATGCCGCCGCACGCCGCTGCGGCCGTCGCCGCCCCGGTCCTCGGCGCGCTGGCCGTCGCGCACCGGGCGGGTCTGGTGCACCGCGACATCAAACCCGAGAACGTGCTGATCTCCGGCAACGGCGAAGTGAAGATCGCCGACTTCGGTCTGGTGCGCGCGGTCGCCGCCGCGACCACCACCTCCCGCAGCGTCATCCTCGGCACCGCCGCCTATCTGTCGCCCGAGCAGGTCACCACGGGCACCGCGGACGCGCGCAGCGACGTGTACTCCGCGGGGATCCTCGTATTCGAGATGCTCACCGGCCGCACCCCCTTCACCGGCGACACCTCGCTGTCGGTCGCGTACCAGCGTGTCGAGAAGGACGTGCCGGACCCGAGTTCGGTGATCGAGGGGGTGCCGGAGGAGTTCGACCGGTTCGTGCGGCGCGCCACCGAACGCGAAGCCGACGAACGCTACGCCGACGCCCAGGTCATGGCCGACGCGCTCGGCGAACTCTGCGACACGCTCGACCTGCCGCGCTACCGGGTGCCGGCGCCGCGACGTTCCGCGGTCCGCAGCACTCCCGCGGTGCCCGCTCCGGCCGTCGTGTCGTCGCGGATCCCCGCGGAGTACACGTCGCTGCGCGCGTCCGC
>k87-1514201_pt1 | contig 11267 bp, 6 predicted proteins | sample MGYA00084031_6733416 | MGnify analysis MGYA00084031
CTTCTGGATGCCGCCCTCGTACATGAGGTCGACGATCAGCTTCATCTCGTGCAGGCACTCGAAGTAGGCCACCTCCGGCTGGTAGCCCGCCTCGATCAGGGTCTCGAACCCGGCCTTGATCAGCTCGGACACGCCGCCGCACAGCACGGCCTGCTCACCGAACAGGTCGGTCTCGGTCTCCTCGGCGAAGGTGGTCTTGATGCCGCCGGCGCGCAGCCCGCCGATCGCCTTGGCGTAGGAGAGGGTCAGCGGCCAGGCGTTCCCGGTGGCGTCCTTCTCCACCGCGACCAGCACCGGCACGCCCCGGCCCGCGGTGAACTGGCGACGCACCAGGTGGCCGGGGCCCTTGGGGGCGACCATGGCCACGTCCACGCCCTCGGGGGCCTCGATCAGGCCGAACCGGATGTTCAGGCCGTGCCCGAAGAACAGCGCATCACCCTCGACCAGGGCCGGCTTGATCTCGTTGTTGTACAGGTCGCGCTGGACGTGGTCGGGCGCCAGGATCATGATCAGGTCGGCCTCCTCGGCCGCCTCGGCCGGGGTGACCACCCGCAGTCCGTCCGCCTCGGCCTGCGCCCGGCTCTTGGAGCCCTCCTTGAGCCCGACCCGCACGTCGACCCCCGAATCGCGCAGCGACAGCGCGTGCGCGTGCCCCTGGCTGCCGTAGCCGATCACGGCCACGTGCCGGCCCTGGATGACGCTCAGGTCGGCGTCGTCGTCGTAGAACATCTCCGCCACTTGGAACTACCTCTCTATGGATGAAGGCGCGCTCAGGCGCTGCGGTCCAGGGCTCGCAGGGAGCGATCGGTGATGGAGCGGGCGCCGCGGCCGATGGCCACCATCCCCGACTGGACCAACTCCTTGATGCCGAACGGCTCCAGCACGCGGATGAGCGCTTCGAGCTTGTCACGGTTGCCGGTGGCCTCGATGGTGACCGCCTCCGGGGCCACGTCGACCACCTTGGCGCGGAACAGCTGGACGGTCTCCAGCACCTGCGACCGGGTCTCGGCGTCGGCCCGCACCTTAACCAGGATCAGTTCGCGCTGCACCGAGGAGGCCGGATCCAGCTCCACGATCTTCAGCACGTTGACCAGCTTGTTGAGCTGCTTGGTGACCTGTTCCAGCGGCAGGTCCTCGACGTTCACCACGATGGTCATCCGGGAGATCTCCGGATGCTCGGTGGTGCCCACCGCCAGCGAGTCGATGTTGAACCCGCGCCGGGAGAACAGCGCCGCGACCCGGGCCAGGATGCCCGGCTTGTTCTCCACCAGCACCGAGAGCGTGTGACGGCTCATGGGTCAGTCCCCGTTCTCCCAGTCGGGCGCCATGTCGCGCGCGATCTTGATGTCGTCGTTGCTGGTCCCGGCGGCGACCATGGGCCACACCATGGCGTCCTTGTGGACCACGAAGTCGATGACCACCGGGGTGTCGTTGATCTCCATCGCCTTGGCGATGGTGCCCTCGACGTCCTCGGGCCGCTCGCAGCGCAGCCCGACGCACCCGTAGGCCTCGGCCAGCTTGACGAAGTCCGGGATCCGCTTGGAGTGGAGGTCGGTGTTGGAATAGCGCTCGTTGTAGAAGAGCGTCTGCCACTGCCGGACCATGCCCAGGTTGCCGTTGTTGATCACGGCGACCTTGATCGGGATGCCCTCGACGACGCAGGTGGCCAGCTCCTGGTTGGTCATCTGGAAGCAGCCGTCGCCGTCGATCGCCCACACCTGGGCGTCGGGCTTGGCGACCTTGGCGCCCATCGCCGCCGGGATCGCATAGCCCATGGTCCCCGCGCCGCCGGAGTTGAGGAACGCCCCGGGCCGCTCGTACTTGATGAACTGGGCCGCCCACATCTGGTGCTGGCCCACGCCCGCCACGTAGTAGGCGTCCGGGCCGACCATCTTGCCGATCTGCTCGATCACGTACTGGGGGGCCAGCGAACCGTCCTCGGGGTGGTCGTACCCCAGGGGGTAGGTCTCCCGCCAGGCGTTCAGCTGCTTCCACCAGGCGCTGTAGTCGCCGCGGCGGCCGGCCTCGTGCTCGGCCTGCACCGCCACGATCAGGTCGGCGATGACCTCGCGGACGTCGCCGACGATCGGGACGTCGGCGTGCCGGTTCTTGGAGATCTCGGCCGGGTCGATGTCGGCGTGCACGACCTTGGCGTCGGGGGCGAAGCTGTCCAGCTTGCCGGTGACCCGGTCGTCGAAGCGGGCGCCGAGGGCCACCAACAGGTCCGAGCGCTGCAGGGCGCCGACCGCGCCGACGGTGCCGTGCATGCCGGGCATCCCCATGTGCAGGGGGTGGCTGTCGGGCAGCGCGCCCTTGGCCATCAGCGTGGTGACCACCGGCGCGCCGGTCAGCTCGGCCAGCACCTTCAGCTCGGCCGCCGCGCCCGCCTTGATCACGCCGCCGCCCACGTACAGCACCGGGCGCTCGGCCTCCACCAGCAGCCGGGCCGCCTCACGGATCTGCTTGGAGTGCGGGCGGGTCACCGGCCGGTAGCCGGGCAGCCGCAGCGACTCGGGCCAGGCGAACTCGACGGTGTCCTGCAGAGCGTCCTTGGAGATGTCGACCAGGACCGGACCGGGACGGCCGGTGGAGGCGATGTGGAACGCCTCGGCGATGGTGCGGGCGATGTCCCGGGCATCGGTGACCAGGAAGTTGTGCTTGGTGATCGGCATGGTGATGCCGACGATGTCGGCCTCCTGGAACGCGTCGGTCCCGATGGCCGAGCTGGAGACCTGGCCGGTGATGGCCACGATCGGCACCGAGTCCATGTAGGCGTCGGAGATCGGGGTGACGAGGTTGGTGGCCCCCGGGCCGCTGGTGGCCATGCAGACCCCGACCTTGCCGGTGACCATGGCGTATCCCTGAGCGGCGTGCCCGGCGCCCTGCTCGTGGCGGACCAGGATGTGCCGCACCTGCTTGGAGTCGAACAGGGGGTCGTAGGCCGGGAGGATCGCTCCCCCGGGGATGCCGAACACGGTGTCGACCCCGACGTTCTCCAGTGCGCGGACCAGCGCCTGAGCTCCCGTCATTCGTTCGGTGGTCATGCCTTTTCCTTGGATGGGAGAGTGATCCTGGCCAACAAAAAACCCCTCGCGCCGGATATGGCGAATCGAGGGGAGCGCGCAGGCGAAGCGACTTGGTCAGCCTGCGCGCCGACCAAGTACTACGAGGATCGAGAAGATGCTCTGCACGGGTACACAATCGCCGACTCCCCCGACCGGCGTCAAATCCGTGGATAAATCATCTCACCATCCGAGACGGACTCAGCCCGGCGACAGGGCCGGTCCGTGCAGCGGCAGACCGGGACCGCCGGGCCCCCGCTCGGCGTCGGCGGAACCGCCCCGGTCGGTGAGATTGGTGCGCAGCAGCGCCTCCGCCGGCCCCGCCGCCATCGGCCGGGCCACCAGGAACCCCTGCCCGCGCGGGCACTCCATCTCGCGCAGCAGCTCCAGCTGCTCGGGACGCTCGATGCCCTCGGCCACCACGGTGAGACCGAGATCACTGCCCAGCCGCACGATGGTCCGGGTGAGCAGGGTGAGCGTGTCGTCCCGGCCCAGCCCCGCCACGAACGACGGGTCGATCTTGATCACGTCCACCGGGAGCTGCCCCAGATAGGCCAGCGAGGCGTAGCCGGTGCCGAAGTCGTCGATGGCCAGCCGCACCCCCAGATCGCGCAGCGCGGTCAGCCGCCGCACGTTCTGCCCGGCGTCCTCGACCAGCACCTCCTCCCGGACCTCCAGGGTGAGCGCGCTGGGCGGCAGACCGGTCTCCTCCAGGGCCGCCGCCACCGACTCCACGAACCGCGGCGCGGCGATCTGCCGGGCGGTGAAGTTCACCGACAGCCCCACGTCCCAGGACTCGGCGCGCCACCGGGCCACCTGTCGGCAGGACTCCCGCAGCACCCACTCGCCCAGCTGGACCATCAGCCCGGACTCCTCGGCGGGCCGGATGAACTCCTGCGGCGGCACCGACTCGCTGCCGCGCCACCAGCGCACCAGCGCCTCCACCCCGGTCACCCGGGAGGTGGCCAGCTCCACCACCGGCTGGAACTCGACGGTGAACTGCTCCTCGCTGAGCGCCCGCTGCAGCTCGGCGCCCAGCTCCAGCCGCCGCACCACATCGGCGTGCATGTGCGCGGCGAACACCTCCACGCGTCCGCCGCCCAGCTCCTTGGCCCGCGCCATCGCCAGATCGCCGTTGCGGATCAGGTCGGACCAGCTCTGCCGATCGGCCGCCGGCGCCGCCCCCTCCTCCCGCCCGGCCTGATCGGCCCGATCGCTGTCGGCGAACGCCAGCCCCACGCTGGCGCTCAGCACCACCTCGCGGTGGCCCGCCCGGTACGGCTCGTCGGTCAGCACCCGCAGCAGCCGCTCGGCCAGCTCCACCGCCGCGCGGGCCTCGGCGGCGTCCTCCACCAGCACGGCGAACTCGTCGCCGCCCCATCGGGCCACCGTGTCGTCGGCCTGGACGGCGGCGCGCAGCCGGCGGGCGGCCTGGGCGAGGACCTGGTCCCCGGCGGCGTGCCCCGCCGAGTCGTTCACCGCGGTGAACCCGTCGAGGTCGGCGAACACCACCGCGACCCGGTCGGCGGCGGCCTCCCGGGAGAGCACCTCGCGGACGCGCTCTTCGAAGTAGGCCCGGTTGGGCAGCCCGGTCAGCCCGTCGTGGAAGGTCAGATGGGTGACCTGACGCCGCAGCGCCGCCTGCTCGGACAGGTCGCGGGTGGTCACCAGCACCCGCGAGCCGGTGTACCGGGAGACGGTCGACTCGGTGGGCAGCCAGGTGCCGTCGGCGGCGCGCACCCGGCAGGACACCCGCAGCGCCGCCTGGTCCGAGGCCAGGAACTCGCCGTAGACCTCCTCCAGGTGCGGCAGGTCCTCGGGATGGATCAGCTCGGCCAGCCCCCGGCCCACCAGATCGTCGGGGTCGTGGCCGTAGACCTGGCGGGCCCGGTCGGAGACGTACTGGATCCCGCCGGTCAGGTCGCAGATCACCACCACGTCGTTGATGCTGTCAGCCAGCGCCCGGAAGTGCTCCTCCCCCGCCTCGACCGCACGCCGCAGCCCGTCGTTCTCGCGGAGCAGCCCGGCCAGCCGCGCCAGCATCACCAGCACCGCGGACCCGGCGACGATCGTGACCACCGGCTCCGAGCCCTGGCTGCCGGTCAGCGAGTGCCCCGCGACGAACAGGGCGGACGCCGCCGCCACCGCCGCCGGGGTGAGCCCGGGGCCGATCATGCGGCCGCAGGGGGCGGCGGGCTCGGCGTCGTCGGCCTCCCCGGAGGGGACGCGCGGGCGCTCCACGGCGGGCATCGGGCGGATCCAGGGGGCCAGGCCGAGCAGCAGCAGGCCCGCCACCCGCGGGATGTCCCCCGGATCGACGGAGGAGGCGCCGCCGTGCAGCCGGTCGATCATGGAGGCGATGTCGGCCGCGACGAACGCCACCAACGCCAGATAGGCCATCCACACTCCGGCCCGGTAGGCGCGGGCGGCGCCCAGCACGAACGGCAGCGCCCCGCACACCAGCATCGTCCCGACCAGCGGATACAGCAGGTCCAGCACGAATTCGGCCGGCGTCTCCCCCGACAGGTGGTACAGCCGGTCGAACTCCGCCACCCAGCCGAACACGAACAACGCGGCCACGCACACATAGGTGTCGGCGAGGTAGCGGGTCCAGGTCCCCACGTCCCTGGGCAGTCGGATCGGGACCACGAACCCGGTGGTCAACGCGGCCATCGCGGCCAGGTAGAACAGGTCCGCCAGCGACAGCGCCCCGCTGCCGGTGCCCAGCAGGCCGGGTGAGAACAGGTCGGTCGCGGCGCCCGCCAGCCAGCAGGCGGCGGCCACCGCGAACCAGCTCCAGCAGTCGCGCCGGGGATCTCGACGCCGGGGACGCTCCTCGGCGGGCTCCCCGGCGGAGCCGCCGCGGCCGGGCCGCAGCGGCAGCGGGACCACCGCGGTCAGCAGCGACGCGCCCGCCGCGAGGGCGACGACGCTCTCCGCCCAGGCGGGCAGGACGACGCCGCCCCAGCCCACCAGGGAGCCGACGGCGAGCGCGATCACGGTGAGCGCGGCCACGCCGATCGGCACCACACGAGGCGGAAACCGCCTGGCGCTCTCGCCGCTCATCCGCCGCTCGCTCTCTGCTGTCCGGACCGTCGGCCCCCGGGGACCGCGGCGTCGACCGTCATCGACATCAACGCAACCGGTACGCAAGATCGTTTCCGGCGCCGTCGTCCGTCTCGGGGAAGGCCGATGCTCTCCTGCCGGGACGAGACCGCCCCTTCCCGGGGCGTCGTCGGTCACCGGCCGAGCCGGCGGCGTCGTCTGCACCGTGGTTCCGCTGCGGGGTCACTGTGATGCTCAATGTACGTTCCGTAGGTCACGGAGCGATTGAGTCTCAGCGTCCACCCGGCTTCAACGATCCCCGCCGGAGCTTCGTCTCCAATGGGCCGATCATCGCCCGTCGAGCGGTGATCCGGGCCGGTTTTTTACCTTCCGTGACCAATCCGTGGAGCCGGACGGGGCGATCCGGCGACCGTGTTGTGCAGCGGCTCCCCCGCCAGGTAACGAACGGCCTGGTCACGGACCAGTCGAGCGATGCGACGGACCGAGGCCGGCGTGGAGCCGGCGACGTGCGGGGTGATGAACACGCCGGGACACCGCCACAGTGGGTGATCGGGCGGCAGCGGCTCAGGGTCGGTGACGTCCAGCGCGGCGCGCAGCCGGCCGCGGGAGGTCTCGGCGACCAGCGCGTCGGTGTCCACCACGCTGCCGCGGGCGGCGTTGACCAGCAGCGCGCCGTCCTTCATCCGGGCCAGCATCGCGGCGTCGATCATGCCCTTCGTCCGCGGGGTCGCCGGAACCACCAGCACCACCACGTCGGCGCGGCCGATCAGCTCGGGCAGCTCCTCCACCCCGTGCACGCCCTCACGGGCCCGGCTCGCCACCCGGGTGATCTCCACCTCGAACGGCTTCAGGCGGCGTTCCACGGCCTGCCCGATCGAACCGTACCCGACCAGCAGCACCCGGGAGTCGGCGAGCGCCGCCGTCTGGCGGTAGGTCCACCGGCCCTCCCGTTGCGCGGCGGCGAACTCCGGGAATTCCCGCAGCCCGGCGATGATCGCGCCGACCGCCCATTCGGCGGTGCCCGCGTCGTGCGCGCCCCGGGCGTTGCACAGCGTGACGCCGTCGGGCAGGTGCGGCTCGATGTGCTCGAACCCGGCGGTCTGCAGCTGCACCACCCGCAGCCGCGGCATCCGCGCCATCAGCGCCAGCTGCTCCGGCGAGGGCTGCAACGCCGGGACATAGAACTCCACGTCCTCCACCGGGCCGGGCGGCGGTCCCTCGGCCCACACCTCGACGGTCACGCCGGCCACGTCCTCCACCGCCTCGGCGATCTCGGGGCGGGCCACCCACAATGTCGTCATAGTCCCGGATCGTACGACTCGGCGCCCACCGGGGCCGGCATCGGTGTGGCAGGGTGACGGGGAGGGGGTGCCCAGCCATGCTCATCGGCGCAGAGCTCATCGGCGCAGACGGTCTCGTCCGGAGCGCCGTCCGTGCCGTCGGCGCGCTCGGCGCGGCGGCCGTCGTGCTGGCCGGCTGCGCGTCCGACCCGGAGGGCGGCGCGCGGACCCCGCCTCCGCTGCCGGCCACCGCCACGGACGGATCCCCCGCCGCCGGGCCCACGGCCGCCGCTCCCGGCCGGCCGCGCACGCTGGCGACGGGGCTGCGGACACCGTGGGCGATCGCCTTCCTGCCCGACGGGGACGCGCTGGTCACCGAACGGGACACGGCCCGGCTGCTGCGGGTGACGCCGCAGGGGCGGGTGACCCCGATCGGCGAGGTCCCGGGAGTGCGGCCGGGCGGCGAGGGCGGCCTGCTGGGGGTCGCGGTGTCCCCCTCCTACGAGCGCGACCGGCGGGTGTACCTGTACTTCACGGCCGCCGACGACAACCGGGTGGTGCGCTTCCGGTTCGACGGGCGGTCGCTGAGCGAGCCGCGGCCGATCGTCACGGGCATTCCCAAGGGCGCCAACCACAACGGCGGGCGGATCGCGTTCGGGCCGGACGGGCTGCTGTACGTCGCGACCGGCGAGGTCTACCGGACCGAGCTGGCGCAGGACCGGGGCTCGCTGGGCGGCAAGATCCTGCGGGTCACCCCGGACGGCGGGCCCGCCCCGGGCAACCCGTTCGCCTCCCCCGTCTGGTCGTACGGGCACCGCAACGTGCAGGGCCTGGCGTGGGACGAGCGAGGCCGGCTGTACGCCACCGAGTTCGGGCAGAACCGCTTCGACGAGATCAACCTGATCGAGCGGGGCCGCAACTACGGCTGGCCGCACGTGGAGGGCGTGCAACGGGGCGACGACGAAGGCCGCTACACCGACCCGCTGCTGACCTGGACCACCGATGAGGCGTCGCCGTCCGGCCTGGCGTACGCCTCCGGCTCGCTGTGGGCGGCCGGGCTGCGGGGGCGGCGGCTGTGGCAGATCCCGCTCGCCCCGGACGGCCGGGTGGGCCGGCCGATCGCGCACTATGAGGGCGAGTACGGCCGGCTGCGCGCCGTCGTCCGCGCCCCCGACGGGTCGCTGTGGATCACCACCAGCAACCACGACGGCCGCGGCACGCCGTCCGCACAGGACGACCGCATCCTGCGCGTTCCCCTCTAGAGCCGCACGGAGAAGCGGACCCTGCGAGCTCCCCGGCCCACACCCCGACCGGCCCCATCTGCTCGCGCATGTCGAGCCGGTCCGCCCGCAGCGAAGCGAGGACGGACCGGCTCGACACACCAGGGGGGTCACAAAGGGGGTCGCCCCCTCCCCACGACCCGCGCCGGTCCGCCCGCAGCGAGCCCACGGACGGGCGAGGGCGGGCCGGCGGGAGGCGCGGGGTGCGGAGCGGGCGCCCCGCGGGTCCGCTCGTCAGCTCGCGCCGAGCTTCTCCAGGATGAGCTCGCGGGCGCGGGCGGCGTCGGCCTGTCCCCGAGTGGCCTTCATGACGGCGCCGACCAGGGCGCCGGCGGCGGCGACCTTGCCGGAGCGGACCTTCTCGGCGACCTCGGCGTTGTCGGCGATCACCTGGTCGACGATGGCGGACAGTTCGCCCTCGTCGCTGACGATCTTCAGCCCGCGGGCGGCCACCACCTGGTCGGGGTCGCCCTCGCCGGCGAGGACCCCCTCGAAGACCTGGCGGGCCAGCTTGTCGTTGAGGGAGCCCTCGTCGATCAGCGCCTGGATGCGGGCGACCTGCCGGGGGGTGATGGGCAGGTCCGACAGCTCCACGCCCTGCTCGGCGGCCCGGCGCGACAGCTCGTTCATCCACCACTTGCGGGCGGGGGCGGGGGCGCAGCCGGCCTTGACGGTGTCCTCGATGAGGTCCAGGGCCCCGGCGTTGACCACGTCCCGCAGCTCCAGGTCGGTCAGGCCCCATTCGGCCTGCACCCGGCGGCGGCGGGCGGCGGGCAGCTCCGGCAGGCTCGCGCGCAGCTCCTCCACCCATTCGCGGGACGGCGCTATCGGCACCAGGTCCGGCTCGGGGAAGTAGCGGTAGTCCTGCGCCTCCTCCTTGCTGCGCCCGCTGGTGGTGGTGCCGGTGTCCTCGTGGAAGTGGCGGGTCTCCTGCACCACCGTGCCGCCGGACTCCAGCACCGCGGCCTGCCGTTCGATCTCGTGGCGGACGGCCCGTTCCACCGAGCGCAGCGAGTTGACGTTCTTGGTCTCGGTGCGGGTGCCCCACTCGGCGGAGCCGCGCGGAGCCAGCGACACGTTGATGTCGCAGCGCATGGAGCCCTCCTCCATGCGCACGTCCGAGACGCCGAGGGCGCGCACCAGCTCGCGCAGCTCGGTGGCGTAGGCGCGGGCGACCAGCGGCGCCTTGTCCCCGGTGCCGGTGATCGGCTTGGTGACGATCTCCACCAGCGGGATCCCGGCCCGGTTGTAGTCCACCAGCGAGTAGTCGGCGCCGTGGATGCGTCCGGTGGCCCCGCCGACGTGCAGGGACTTGCCGGTGTCCTCCTCCATGTGGACGCGCTCGATGCCGATGCGGTAGGTCTCACCGTCGACCTCCACGTCCAGATGCCCGTCGACGCACAGGGGCTCGTCGTACTGGGAGATCTGGAAGTTCTTCGGCATGTCCGGATAGAAGTAGTTCTTCCGGGCGAACCGGCACCATTCCACGATGGTGCAGTTCAGCGCGAGGCCGATCTTGATGATCCCCTCGATCGCCGCCTTGTTGGCGACCGGCAGCGAGCCCGGCAGCCCCAGGCACACCGGGCAGACCTGGGTGTTGGGCGGCGCCCCGAACGTGGTCGGGCACCCGCAGAACATCTTGGAGGCCGTGCCCAGCTCGATGTGGGTCTCCACGCCCAGCACCGGCTCGTACTTGGCCAGCGCCTCCTCGTACGGCATCAGCGCGGCGCTCATCGGTCAACCTCCACGAGCTCGGGGGCCTTGGCCAGCAGCAGGCCGCCCCAGCGGTCCTGCAGCGCCTTCTCCACGGCGGCGGCGACGCGGTAGACCCGGTCGTCGGCCAGCGGAGGGGCCATCACCTGGAGGCCGACCGGCAGGCCGTCCTCGTCCGCCAGCCCGCACGGCACGGAGATGGCGGCGTTGCCGGCCAGGTTGGAGGGAATGGTGGCCAGGTCGGCCAGGTACATCGCCATCGGGTCGTCCACGCGGTCGCCGATGGGGAACGCGGTGGTCGGCGTGGTGGGCGACACCAGCACGTCCACCTGCTCGAACGCGGCCTCGAAGTCGCGGATGATCAGGGTGCGGACCTGCTGGGCCTTGCCGTAGTAGGCGTCGTAGTAGCCCGACGAGAGCGCGTACGTGCCGAGCATGATGCGCCGCTTGACCTCGGCGCCGAAGCCCTGGGCCCGGGTGAGGGCCATGACCTCCTCGGCGCTGCGGACGCCGTCGTCGCCGACCCGCAGGCCGTACCGCATCGCGTCGAAGCGGGCCAGGTTGGAGGAGCACTCCGACGGGGCGATGAGGTAGTAGGCCGGCAGCGCGTAGGTGAAGTGCGGGCAGGACACCTCGGCGACCTTGGCGCCCAGCGACTCCAGCAGCTCCACCGCCTCGTTGAAGCGGGCCTGCACGCCCGGCTGGTAGCCCTCGCCGCCCAGCTCCTTGACCACGCCGACGCGCAGCCCGGCCACGTCGGCGCGGCGGGCGGCCTCGACCACCGGCGGCACCGGGCGGTCGATGGAGGTGGAGTCCAGCGGGTCGTGGCCGGAGAACGCCTCGTGCAGCAGCGCCGCGTCCAGCAC
>k87-20770_pt1 | contig 11262 bp, 8 predicted proteins | sample MGYA00084031_6733416 | MGnify analysis MGYA00084031
CCGACGAGGAGCGCAGCCAAGTGCCGGAACGCCTCGGCCTGCACCCGGGAACGGGCCGCATCATCGCCATTGGGCTGTGGCGGCCCGAGGAGAACCGGGGCGGCGTCTTGATCGAAGGGCCGAGCGCCGGTTGGCGCTCCTTTGAGGAAGGCGCCATGATCTTCAGCGGCAGCGAGCGCGAGATCCTCCAGGAGTTTTGGCGCTTCGTCAGCAACGCGTCGACGCTCGTCACGTACAACGGCCGAAGCTTCGACGGGCCGTACATCCACATCCGCTCGGCGATCCTCGGAGTTGCGCCAAGCCGCAATCTCGTCCCGTACCGCTACAGTTTCAAAGAGCACTGCGACCTGGCCGAAGTGCTCACCTTTTACCGGGCGCGGCCGATGGATTCCCTCGCTTTTTGGTGCCACCAGTTCGGGATCGCGTCGCCTAAAGAGGAGATGGACGGAGGCGACGTCGCCGAAATGTACGCGCTGGGCGAGACCGAAGCCATCGCCCGCTACTGCCTGCGGGACGCCAAGGCCACTGCCGAGCTCTACATGCGGCTCAAGCCCCTCATCCACGCGCTCGATCCGGGTGCGGCAAAAGACAGCGATCCCGCGACAGGGGGCCCCGCCGTCGGCGCCGTGCCAGGCAGGTGAACCGGCTTTCTCCGGGAGCGCGCAGGAATCCGGCAGTGACCGGAATCACTTCCCGAGACTACTCCAGCGCTTCCGCACCGGCCACTGGACGGCCGCGCTCTTCGTCGCGTATCGAGAGAACTTGATCGGGCTCGAGCAATCCCTCAGTCGGCAAAGAAATCCCCGGGCAGCGCGAGCGACCACACCTCGCTGCTCAGCGGCCGGGCGTGCCCCCCGGCCACCCACAACTTGTCTTGAAAGACAAAGGCCGAGTGCTCATGGCGAGGAGACCAGATGCGCGGTGACCTCACCTCGACCCAGTTCTCGCCGTCGGCGGAACACCATACGTCGCCGAAGTTGTCCTGCGCCTGCGACCATCCCCCCAGCACCCAGAGGCGCTCCCGGTAGACCACCGCCGAAAACCACAGCCGAGGCGCCCACGGGGCGGCTGCGGTGACCAAAGTCCACTCGACGCCGTCTTCCGACACCCAGACGTCGTTCTTCGCCTGGTGGTTCGGCACGTAGTTGCCGCCGCCCAGCACCCAGATCTTGTCGGCAAAGACGACGGCCTGGTGGTACGCCCTCGGCGACCACGGCGCCCGCTCGGTCACCAGCTCCCAGGTGCGTCCGTCGGCCGAGCACCAGACGTCGCTTTTGAGGTGCGAGTCGTCGCCGAAGAAGTAGTTCTCGATGCCGCCCAGGATCCACATCTTCCCTTTGAAGACCACGGCGCCGGCCGCAAGGCGCGGGCTCCACCCCGCCTGCTCGGTCACCAGCTCCCACTGAACCCCGTCCACCGACGCCCAGACCTGATTCGACGCCGAATGGCCCGGCAGGCGGCCGTTGTACCAGCCCCCCATGAACCACATCTTCCCGGCGAAGGTAAGCGTCATCGGCAGGTCTCCGTGCGTCCAGGGGGCGGCCTCCGTCACGCACTCCCACGTCTTGCCGTCGGCGGAGCGCCACACGTCCCGCGGCGCCGGCTGGTACGAGTCGAACCACCCTCCCATGATCCACATGTGCCCGGCGTGGACCACCTCCCCTTGAGAGTCGCGCGGCCGCCACGGCGCCCGCGGCGTCACCAACTCCCAGCCGGGAGCATGCAGCGCTTCGTTTCCCGCTTCTGGGGCTTGCCGGTCCTGTGAAGTCAAAGCGCACTCACCTCAACTTTGGCATTCAACCCAACTTTTTGTTAAAGAGGAAGGAACCGCTCCGAACACGTACCTTATCACGCGCGCACTCATCGGTGCAGCAACCATCTCAGCATTGGAGGGGTTCACATGAGACGTCGCAGCCGTTTGCCAAGGCGCGGCATTGTCCACGGAGTGCTCGCGCTCCTGCTCGCCCTCGCGCTGGCTGCCATCGGCTCGGCTCAGGAGATCACCCACTACACCTACGCCGGGCACAGCGACAGCTGGTACCAGCACCTGAAAAATATGGCCGAGCGGTTCCAGGCGGAGACGGGCATCCAGGTCAATGTCATCCAGTCGACCGGCAACTACCAAGAGCAAGTGCTGACCATGATCGCCGGCGGCGCGCCTCCCGACGTGACGGACTTTCACCCGCAGCTGGGTCCGACGCTGATCGAGCAGGGACTCTTTACCGATCTGCGCCCCTACGTCGAACGCTCAGGGCTCGACCTGACGCAGATTCCGCCCATTGCGGTTGAAGGCGTCACCGCGCCCGACGGCACCCTGTGGAGCCTGCCGGTCAGCGTCTTCCCGGTGGTCACTTACTTCAACGCCGACATGTTCGCGGTGGCGGGCCTTCCCAACCCCATCGAGCTGGGCGAAGACTGGACGTGGGAAAGCTTCCGGGAGTCGGCCCGGCGGCTCACCGTCGACCGCAACGGCGACGGCCAGCCCGACCAGTACGGCATTGAGGGTCGCATTACAGCTCGCTGGGAGCAGCAGGTGCATCAAGCCGGCGGGCAGTGGTTCGACCGTCTCGTCTTCCCGACCCAAAGCCGCTTCAACACGCCTGAGGTGCTGGAGGCCGTCCGCTTCATCACCGGCCTGATGCACGAGGACGGCGTCGTCGCGCCCACCTCCGGCTTCTCCATCTGGCCGTCGGTCGGCAACGTGGCCATGACGGTCGTCGACGGTCCTGGCGTCATTGCTTCCTACTGGCAGGACGCGACCTTCGCTTGGGACATCACGGTGCAGCCCAAGGGTCCGGCAAGCCGCGCCGCCCGGGTCAACCCCGACGGCTTCCAGATCCTGCGGGACAGCCCCAACAAGGATGCCGCCTGGCGCTGGATCCACTACCTGGTCGGCAGCGTCGACAATCAGCTCGAGTTTGCGGCGACCACCGGGCGGCTGCCGTCGCTGCGGGACGCGATGCTCCGCTACGACGAGCAGCTCGACATCCAACTGCCGCCCAACTGGATGGCTTTCTTCGAGACGGCGTTCGACCCCAACGGGTACGCAGCGTATGTCATCCCGGCGAACGTTCAAAGCACTATTAACACAACCATCGCCCAGGTTTGGAACGGCACCCTCTCGCCCGAGGACGGACTGCAGCGAATTCACGACGTGACCACCGCCCTCTTGGCCGAACAGAACCGGTAGCGCCTCGCCGCAAACCAGAGTCTCCGCACACTGGGGAACCTCGTGGGCCGGGCCCGCTGCGCCCGGCCCATCTTATTGCCCGCGCCTTGCCTTGAGCTGTTCGACGGCACCCTCACGCAAACAAAGAATTCACTCGTCTCCATTGCCGCAGAAGGTATTTGAAAGATCGCTCTCGTAATTTCCATACTTAACGATCATTTTTCCAAAGGAGGAACGCGTGTGTCGCAGCCACTCCGCTCCGCGCTTGTCGGGGTCTTGTGCCTGACGCTGTCGCTCCTCGTCGCCGCGGCGGCCTCGGCCCAGGAGATCATCCACTACACCTATGCCAGCCACGGTGAAAGCTGGTACCAGCACCTAAAGACGATGGCCGAGCGGTTCAAAGCCGAAACAGGCATCGAAGTCAACGTCATCCAGTCGACCGGCAACTACCAAGAGCAAGTGCTGATCATGATCACGGCGGGTACGCCCCCCGATGTGACCGACTTCCACCCCCAGTTGGGTCCCACCTTGATTGGTGAGGGGCTCTTCACCGACCTGCGCCCCTACGTTGAACGCTCGGGCCTCGACCTGACGCAGTTCCCGCCGATCACGATTGAAGGATTGACGGCGCCCGACGGCACGCTGTGGGGAATCCCTGCGAACCTGTACCCGGTCGTCACCTTCTTCAACGCCGACATGTTCGCGGTAGCGGGCCTTCCCACCCCGATCGAGCTGGGCGAAGACTGGACGTGGGAGACATTCCGCGATAGCGCCCGCCGCCTCACGGTCGACCGCAACGGCGACGGCCAGCCCGACCAGTACGGCATCGAGGGTCGCATTACGAACCGCTGGGAGCAGCAGGTGCACCAGGCCGGCGGGCAGTGGTTCGATCGCCTCGTCTTCCCGACGGAAAGCCGCCTCAACACGCCGGAAGTGCTGGAGGCCGTCCGCTTCATCACCAGCCTGATGCACGAGGACGGCGTCGTCGCCCCGACCTCCGGGTTCTCGATCTGGCCGTCGGTCGGCAACGTGGCGATGACCGTCGTCGACGGCCCCGGCGCGATCGGAACCTACTGGCAGGGCGCGACCTTCGCCTGGGACGTCGCCGTGCAGCCTAAGGGTCCGGCAAGCCGCGCCGCCCGGGTGAACCCCGACGGCTTCCAGATCCTGCGGGACAGCCCCAACAAGGATGCCGCCTGGCGATGGATCCTTTACCTGATGGGCTCCGTCGAACACCAGCTGGAGTTTACGGCGGCCACCGGGCGCCTCCCGTCGATGCGGGATGCGATGCTCCGTTACGACGAGCGCCTTGCCATCGAGCTGCCGCCCAACTGGATGGCTTTCTTCGAGACGGCGTTCGACCCCAACGGGTACGCGGCTTACGTCGTTCCCGCCAACATCCTGAGCGCCATGAACTCGCAGATGAGCCAGGTGTGGAACCGCACCATCTCGCCCGAGGACGGGCTGCAGCGGGCGCACGAGGTGGTCAGTGCGCTGCTCGCCGAGTTCAACCAGTAAAAGGTGCTTGCGACGGGACCAGCAAGCGTCCCGTCGCAAGCCGATCCGGAGCCCGGGCGTATTGAGCGCCCGGGCTCCGAGCGTGAGACGGTGAGCGACGGTCGCTGCAGCGCAGAGCGCGGAGGAAGACGCCTCCGGCCAAGGAAATGATTCCGAGGAACCTCTCCGAGGAATTTCAAGGAAAGGCGTGGTTTTGTGCCGACTCCCGAAGCTCCGCAGCCAGCTGCGGCGGCCGGCGCTTCGGCCGCCGCGGGCCACGACCGCTTCGCGGGCGTCATGTCGCTTCTCCTGACCCCCTTCGACCACAATTTGGCGATCGACTGGACAAGCTACGACCGGTACGTCGACTGGCAGCTTGAGCAGCAGCCGCAAGGCCTCTTCGCCGTCTGCGGCACCAGCGAGATGAAGTGGCTCACCCGCGAGGAGCGGCTCGAACTGGCCCGCCGCGCCGTCCAGCGCGCCGGCGAGGTGCCGGTGCTCGCCACCGCCAACTTGGACCCCGACCGGTCCGCGCACCCGGCCGAGCTGCGAGCGCTGGAGGATGCGGGCGTCGCGGGCGTCGTCCTGGTCCCGCCGGACGGCCTCGGCGCCGATCCGCCCGCGTTGGAAGCCTACTTCGCGGCGCTCGCCGACGCTGCCGGCGTCCCTGTCTTTCTCTACGAATGGCCCCAAGTGCGGTCGTACTTCCTCAGCGCCGAGTCCTTCGGCCGCTTGGTGCGCGAGCACGGAGTGAAGGGCATTAAGGATACGACCTGCACGGCCGCGGGGATCACGGCCAAGATCGAAGCGGCCCCCCAGGCCATCGTCTACCAGGCCAACACGCCTTACCTTCCCGAAGCCCTCGCCGCCGGAGCCCGGGGGATTATGGCCATCACGTCGGCAGCGTGCGCCGATTTGGTGATCGCCTATTGGAACGCTGCGACCCGCGACGTGCGCGGCGAGGACGCCCGGTTCTACCACGCCCAGCTGGTCTTCCTCGACGCCGTTCTCCGGCAGGGCCACCCGCTGCTTAGCAAGAGGCTGCTGCAGCGGCGCGGAATCGACTTTCCCCTCGCCTGCCGCTGGCCCCAAGACGTGGCGCCCGAAGCCTGCCGCGCGCTCGAGGCTTGGCACGAGCAGGCCCGTCCCATTCTGGCGCGCCTGGGCGCAAAGGAGGAGAAGGCTTCGTGAGGTCCCCCGTGCGCAGGGTGCCCCTCCTGGCGGACGATTACATCACCGTCTTTCGCTCGCCCGATCCCCGGCGGGTGTACGCCTACACGCCAGGCCTGCTGCGGCTCCCCTCCGGGCGGCTCATCGCCACCTTGGACCTGGGCGGCCCCGGCGTCATCGAGCTTCCCGGCCCGAAGGCGCTGCGCGGCGAAGGCCCCCACGCCTGGCAGGGGCGCATCTTGATCTCCGACGACGACGGGCTGAGCTGGCGGGAGACCGCGAAGTTCCCGTTCTTTCACGCCCGGCCCTTCCTGGCCGGCAGCTCCGTCTACGTCCTTGGACACGCCGGCGATTTGACCATCATCCGGTCGGACGACGAAGGCGAAACCTGGTCGGCGCCGGTGCAGTTCACCCGGAACGAGTGGTGGCACCAGTCGGCGTGCAGCGTCGTCCACGCGCGCGGCCACGTCTACTTGGTGATGGAGAAGCTGATCGGCCCGCCCAACCGGACCAAGTGCGCCACCCTCTCCCCGGTCGTGATGGCGGGCCGTGAAGAGGCCGACCTCACCGATCGGGCCCAGTGGCGCTTCTCCGAAGAGAAGATGTACGTCGAACTCGCCGCCGGCGCGAGCCTGATCGGCGTTCCCTTCCGCTCCGGCAGCGGCTTCACCCCCGGCTGGCTCGAAGCGAACCTCGTCGCCGTCTACGACCCCGCCCATCCCTGGTACGATCCGGAGTTTCGCACCTTTTACCTTTTCATGCGGGCAGCCAACGCCCCACCCAACCTGGCCTGCATCGCCCGGGTGCAGGAACACCCCGACGGCACGATGCGCCTCACGCACGCGACCATGCCCACCGGCAGCCCGATCGCGTACATCCCCTGCCCCGGCGGGCACATGAAGTTTTACATCTTGTACGACCCTCTCAGCAGGCTTTACTGGCTCCTTTCCAGCCAGTCGACCGACTCCTTCTCCGGCCCCTTCGAACGGCACCGCCTGGCGCTGCACTACTCCAAGAACCTGGTCGACTGGCAAATGGCCGGCATGGTCGCGATGGGCCCGAGCCCAGGCCAGGCCCGCCACTACGCCTCCATGGTCGTGTCCGGGGACGACCTCCTCATTCTGAGCCGCTCGGGCACTGCGGCAGCCAAGTCGGCCCACGACGGCGACATCATCTCCCTGCACCGCGTGGAGCGCTTCCGCGAGCTGGTCTACTGAGCATCACTGCGAACACATCGGGAGGAGCGTTCGATGAGCACCCTACGCCCCGTGGCATCCGAGTTTGTCTTTGAAACGCCGGCCCCCTTCGCCCAGTGCCACGCCTCGACGCTGGAAGCCCTCGAAGACGGCCGGATCGTCTGCGCCTGGTTCGGCGGAACCGAGGAAGGAGCAGACGACGTCGCCATTTGGCTTTCTATCCGCGACGCTTCCGGGTGGAGCGCCCCCCGGATGGTGGCCTCCGACCCCCGCTTTCCGGCGTGGAACCCTGTCCTTTTCGCGCCCCGCTCGGCGGACCAACCCTCGGGACTCACCCGGGGCGAGCTTCTCCTCTTCTACCGCATCGGTCCGAACCCCCGGGAATGGTGGAGCTACGTCATGAAAAGCTCCGACGGCGGGGAGAGCTGGTCCGAGCCGGCGCCGCTTCCTGCGGGACTCCTCGGCCCGATCAAAAACAAACCGATTGCGCTGGCCGACGGCACGTGGCTGGCCCCCAGCTCCGTCGAGACCGGCACCGAGTGGTTCGCCGTCATCGAGCGCAGCGGCGACCAGGGCGCCACCTGGACTCCGTCGGAGCGGCTCATCGTGCCGGGCCACCCCCGGGGCATCATCCAGCCGACCCTGTGGGAGAGCGAGCCGGGCCACGTCCACGCCCTGATGCGCAGCCGAGGCATCGGCCGGATCGTCCGCAGCGACTCCTCAGACGGCGGCCGGACCTGGAGCGAGCCCCGGATCACGGATCATCCCAACAACAATTCAGGCATCGACGCCGTCAAAGTACACGCCCTCGCTCGCGACGGCCGCAAACCGCCCATCGCCATGGTCTGGAATCCGGTTACCCAGGGGCGCACGCCGCTCGTCCTTTCCCTTTCCTACGACAACGGCGAGAGCTGGGAGACCCTCGCCGTTTTGGAGGACGAGCCCGGCGAGTTCTCGTACCCGGCGGTCATTTCCCTTCCTGACGGCATCGCCCTCACCTACACCTGGAAGCGCGAGCGCATCCGCTTTCATCGCTTCGCCGTCGCGTCCTGAGCGCGCAGCACGGCGCCGCGAGTCGGTCGTTGGGGCTCCCGGCGGGGAGCCCCCATCGTGCAAGAAGCAAGGATTCTCCGCCGCACGGCCGCGAAAGCGGAAAAGCCCGATCACAAAAAAATCGGGCTCCCCACAGGGAGCCCAACCGATTACCCGGCGCAAGACCCCAAAGAAGTGCCCGGCCTGCGGTATCGTTACGCCGACTGCTTGCCCAGTGCCCGGGCGGCCAACGCGTCGAGCCGCTCAATGGTACGCTTCCACGTCTGTGCCGAGTAATTCGGCCCGGATCCCCACGGGGGCGTTTCCATGGTCATCGGCGCCGAAAAGCCGATGCGGGCAGCGAAGCGGAAGACGCCGTCCCAGTCGACTTCCCCGTTGCCCGGAGCCAGGTGTGAGTCGCGATCGCCCGCGTTGTCGGCCAGGTGCCAACCGACGACCCGGTCGCCCATCGCTTCCAGGATGTCGAGCGCTCGCTCGCCAAAGGCCTCGGAGAGCAGAGCGTGGCCCGTGTCGTAGATGAAACCGACGTTGGGATCGACGCACTCCTGGGCGAACCGGCGGAAGTGCTCCGCCTTGGAAAAAAAGCGCCCGCCGCCCTCCCCGGGCGTCATGTTCTCGAGGCCGATGATGACCCCCGCTGCCCGCGCCGCCGGCAGCAGCTCTTCAATGCTCTTGTGCAGTTGTTCAAAGTAGCGGTCCAGCCCGTTCTCTTCCGCGGGCCACCGGTTCGTCGTCGGGTGCTGGATCACCACCCGGGCGCCCAGGTGCCCCGCGACTTCGATCCAGCGAGCCATGCGCCGCACGGCTCCCCGGCGCTGGCTCTCGTAAAAGGAGGCGATGTCGTCGTCCCCGGCGAAGGGGAGGTGAAAGGAGTTGATCACGATGCCCGCCTCGGCGTACCGGTTGCGCAGCTCGACCAGCTCCTGCTCGCGCAGGCCGTCGGCCCCGCCGACTCCGTACTCGAGCGCGCGCACGCCCGAAGCGCGGCAGGCCTCGATAACTCGATCCACGTCAAACCTCGCCGCCGACGCCACGATCGCCCAAGACCACGTCTTCTCCACTCATGTGTCACTCCTTGGGAGCGGGTTGTTCTAAAGCGCGCCTTGCTGCAGGCCGCCACACCGCTCACGTTCGAGGTGGAGCGCCCGGCTCCTTTCTTCTCAGCGCTTGCCGGCCTTTCTCCGCTCCTTTTGCGCTCGCCGGACCCTCAGACGCCCTTGATCCTTGCGCGCCGCAGCGCCTTCAGAGCGTGCAGCCCGGCTCTGCCTTCGCCCCGGCCGAAGTGGGAAAAGAGCTCCCGGTACAAAGCGTACAGCCGGGCGTACTGCTGGTGCCGTCCGGGATCCGGCGCGATCACGGTGGACGGCGCGCCCGCCATCCGGGAGACGGCCTCCTCCGCCGCAGCGTACCCGCCCCGGGCAGGACCGGCGGCAACGGCGGCAAAGACGGCGGCGCCCAGCGCCGAGGCCTGATCCGAGGCGGCGATTTCAATCGCCCGTCCGGTGACGTCAGCGAGCAGCTGCAGCATCAGGGGACTGCGGGCCGCGACCCCGCCGCAGGCGCGCAGCCGCTCCACGGGGACGCCGCCGGACGTAAACGCGCGCACAATCTCGTACGTGCCGAAGACCGCGCTTTCCATGAGCGCCCGGTACACCGCCTCGGGGCGGCTCTCCAAAGTGAGACCCACAATCACGCCGGTCAGGTCCCCGTCCGCCAGGGGCGAGCGGTTCCCGTTCCACCAGTCGAGCGCGATCAGCCCCGTCTCGCCGGGACCGAACTGGTGAGCGAGGCGTTCAAGGTACCCTTGGACCGTCAGCCCCTGCCTTGCCGCCTCCCGCTCGTACGCGGCCGGCGTGAAGTGCTGCGCGAACCACGCCAGCGCGTCGCCCACCGCCGGCTGTCCCGCCTCGAAGCCGATATAACCGGCGAGGATCCCGTCCCGGACGGCCCCGACGATGCCGGGTACCGGCGCTCGCTCCTCGCCCAGGCACATGTGGCAGGCGGACGTGCCGAGGACGATCACCATCGTGCCCGGGGCGGCGACTCCCGCTCCGGGAACGGCGGCGTGCGCGTCGATGTTGGCGACGGCGACGGGGGTTCCCGGAAGAAGCCCCAGCTCCGCCGCGGCCGCCGCGGTGAGTCCCCCCGCCGGGGCTCCGGGCGGAAGGTAGCGCCCCAGCACCTTCTCCCGCACCAGCGTGGAAAGGCGCGGATCCAGCGACGCGAGGTACGCCTCGGGGAACGCCCCGTCCCAAAGCGCCTTGAAGGAGGCCGCCGAAACCCCGCCGACCGCCTCGCCCGTCAACTGCCAGACGATCCAGTCGCCCGCCTCGAGGAAGCAGGCCGCCGCACGGAAAAGCTCCGGCGCTGCCTTGATGATCCGCCACGCCTTGGGGAGGAAGCTCTCGGCCGGGATCTTGCCGCCGTACCAGGAAAGGAACGGTTCGCCCCGCTGGAGGGCGCGCTCGGTCATCGCCGTCGCCTCCGTCTGGGCCGTCTGATCCTTCCACAAGCAGGCCCAGGCGTCGGGGTGCGCGCGCCAGCGGGGATCCCAGCACAGTGGGCGCCCCTCTTCGTCCACCGGAAGGAGCGTGCACGACGTGAAATCGATCCCGATGCCGATCACATCCCTTGGCCTGACGCCGGCGGCCGCGCCCCCCTCCCGCAGTGCCTCCCGGACGCACGTCCTCAGCGCCACCAGGTAATCCTCAGGGTCCTGGCGCGCCGCTCCGGGCGGAAGAGGCGCGAGCCCTTCCGGCAGTGCGCCTTCGATCACCCCGTGGCGGTACGGCGCCTCGGCCGACGCAGCGACGGCGCCGGTGGCGACGTCCACCAGGACGGCTCGGGCCGACAGGGTCCCAAAGTCGATGCCCAGAGCGTACCTCTTTCCGGCGGCCTTGAACTCGCCTTCCACCACGCCTTCCTTCGCGCCTTGTGACACGCGTCACCCTCCCCGTCGTGTCCCGGCCCTCGCTCGGCGCGCCGCAGCCGGCTCATCCGTTGTGCACCCCAAACCGGGCCGTGCTGCCTTCAGCTTACCCGTGGGCAGCGACCAGATCGGCGACGATCCCGGGCAGAACTCCCAAGTCGGCGGCCAGGTCGAACAGCGTGTACCGTTCCCGCAAGAAACGGCACCAGCCGATCGCCAACCCGCGCGGGAGGCGATCGGCTGGTGCC
>k87-314128_pt1 | contig 11262 bp, 11 predicted proteins | sample MGYA00084031_6733416 | MGnify analysis MGYA00084031
TTGATAAAGAGGGACATTTTTTGTTCGGTGCTGTAATATTATTTATTATCGACTAATTGACGATGGAAATAAAATTTCATACAATGTAGGTAAGATTTGGTAAAAGGTCGGTGTGAGGATGCTACATGGAGGTCTTGTCAGTTTGCAGGCCATTTTGGAGGACTTGAAGCCATCCGAACGGAAAGTGGCGGATTTTATTCTCGCCCATCCGGAAGAGGTGGTCAAGCTTTCGGTACAAAAGCTTGCGGAGTTGAGCGGTGTTTCGGAGGCGACGATTATCCGGCTGGCACGTTCTCTGAACATGAAGGGCTACCAGGAGTTGAAGCTGCGCATCGCCGGTGATCTGAATAAACAGACGGCGACGGGCAGCTATAAGGAAATCATGATGGAAGGCTCGGTAGAGTCGATCATGCAGGCGGTCAGTTGGAACAATATCCAGTCGATTCAGGATACGCTTTCCGTTCTGTCGGGAGAAGAGGTTGCCAGGGCCGTCGATGCGCTGGCGAAAGCCCGCAAGATTGACGTGTACGGAGTCGGCGCATCTGCCGTCATCGCCGCTGATATTCGGCAAAAGTTTTCCCGCATCAATCTGTGGTGCGAAGCATACTCCGATTTTCACGCGCAGCTGACCTCGGCAGTCACACTGTCCGAGAGGGACGTGGCCTTCGGCATTTCCTATTCGGGACAAACAGAGGACATCATCCAATCGCTCACGGAGGCCAGGCAGCAGGGCGCGACGATTATTACGCTGACAAAATTCGGTCCCTCGCCGGTCGCGGAGCTGGCCGATATCCGGCTGTTCACCAGCTCCGTGGAGAAAAGCATCCGCAGCGGGGCCATGGCGTCCCGCATTGCGCAGCTGAATGTGATTGATATTTTGTTTATTACCCTCGTCAGCAGACAGCAGGAAGAAGTGATTCCACTACTGGAAAAGACCCGGTTGGCTGTCAGCCGTACCAAGCGGTCGTGAGAAAAGGGGAGCAGAGGATGGAAGCGGTTGGACAATTGCTGCGGACGTGGGTGGAGGAAGGACTAGTGCCGGGCGCTGCCTTGCGCATTATGCGAAAAGGACGAGTAATCTATGCCGCCGATGTCGGCAAAACAAGCTGTACCCCGCAGGGGCGGCCTGTTTCAGCGGATACCTTGTTCGATTTGGCGTCCCTTACCAAGGTGACGGCGACGCTACCTGCCGTACTGCTTTTGCTGCAGGAAGGATTGCTTCACGAAAACGATCCGCTTTCCCGATACTTCCCTGATTGCCCGGAAGAAAAGCGGGAAATTACGATCGCCCAGTTGTTGACGCATACGTCCGGATTGCCCGCAGACCTTGCGGAGCGCAGGCGTGACGGCTCTATCGCGTTGCCGGACTTGCTCTATGAAATTCCGTTGGCACACGCCCCGGGAGAGTGCGTCGTCTACAGCGACATTGGCATGATCTGGCTGGGGCTGTTGATCGAGAAGATCACCCATGAGCCTTTTAACCAGTTTCTCGAGAAAAGGGTATGGACGCCGCTCCAGATGAGACAGACTTGTTTCCGTCCGTATGCCAATTTTTTTCCGAATATTGCGTCTACGGAGTTTTGCCGTCTGACAAACCGGTACATTTCCGGTGAGGTTCATGACGAAAAAGCCTTTGTCATGGGCGGGGTAGCAGGCCACGCCGGCCTGTTCGCGACGGCGGATGACCTTTGCCGCTATGCACAGATGTGGATGACCGGCGCACCGCCGCTAATCTCCGGGGAAATCCGAAGCCAAGCGATCCGCAACCACACGGAAGGCAAGGGAGGAAACCGCGGGTACGGCTGGGAGATAAACGGTCATGAGGGCGGCAACAGTTGCGGCTCCGGCTTTTCTCCCTCCAGCTACGGGCATACGGGATTTACCGGAACGAGTCTCTGGATCGATCCGGAACAGGAGCTGGCAGTCGTCTTTTTGACCAATGCGGTTCATTTGGGACGGGACCACAGCCTGCGCAAGCTTCGTCCTGTTCTGCATGACGCAGTCACGGCTCAACTCAAAAAGAGCCTGACCTAATAAAGCCAAAGCAGTGGAAAAAAGGGGGATGAAAGAGGATGAGGAGGTACCGATCTCGCGCATTTGTTTCCGCTATGCTGACTGCTATGCTGGTGCTCGCCGGATGCAGCGGAGGGACGAATAGTTCGCCTGCCGGAGATGGACAGAGCGGGGGGCAGACCGGCAATCCAGGCAGCAGCGCTGGCGGCGGGGCTGAGCAAGTGACGTTATCCATGCACAGCTGGCGCGTGGAGGACGCTGAGGGCTACAAAAAAATCATTCAGGCTTTCGAAGCAGAGAATCCCGGCATCAAGATTGACTTCAAGCCGTTCAAGGCAACGGAGTACAACACCATACTCAACACTGCTCTGCAGAGCGACAGCGGCCCTGACATTTTGCAGCTTCGCCCGTACGCTCCCGGAATTTCTCTTGCCGAAGCAGGGCATCTGGAGCCGCTGGATCAACTGCCAGGCATCGAGAATTTCTCGAAGGACGTACTTGCAGCTTCTACCGGCAAAGATGGAAAAGTGTACGGCGTTCCCCTCTCACTCAACTCGACACAAATTTATTACAACAAGAAACTGTTTGAACAGAACGGTTTGAGTGAACCGAAGTCCTGGGACGAACTGATCAATACGGCCAAGACGCTGAAAGACAAAGGTGTGGTGCCATTTGCCTTCGGAGCCAAGGAAGGCTGGCTGCTCTCGCTCAGTCACGGCGTCATCGCTCCCGGAACGTACAATGGCAATGCTTTCGTAGGTAAAATCCTGAATGGAGAAGCTGACTTTACCAGCCCTGAATTCGTCAAATCCATTCAGCGCATGCAAGAGCTGGTTCCTTATTTCCCGGAAAATTTTGTTGGACTTGATTTGAATGACACCCGGACGATGTTCTTCACGGAGAAAGCCGCTATGTTCATTAACGGAAGCTTTGAGCTGGAAGGATTGCAGAAAATGAATCCCGATCTGCCGCTCGATTTCTTCCCGATGCCGACGGATGACGGAAAAACCGTTTTGACGACGTGGGTAGACGGTTCTTACGCGGTCAACGCAAAGTCCAAGCATAAAGCGGAAGCGCTCAAGTTTCTCGAGTTTATGGCCAGCAAGAAGTTCGGTGAGCTGTTTGCCAACGAATTCAAACGCATCAGTGCCATCCCCGGTGTAACGACAAGCGATCCGCTCGTCAACAAAATGGCGGAGCTGTCAGCCAGCAGCTCGACCCCTTACCTGATGGTGGTCCACTTTGCAGAAGGCAATCCGACGACCAAGCAAACGCTTGAAAACGCGCTGCAAGGCATGTACTTGAACAAATTGACACCGGAGCAGGTGAGCCAAGAGGTGCAGAAATCGGCGGCGAGCTGGTTCCCCGCATTCAAAAAATAACAAAGAAAATGGATTCGGCCGGTAGAGGGGCTGGTCACTCAGCCCTTTGCCGCCGACATACAAGGGGTGGTCGTCATGGGCGTACCCGAGCGGGAGCATGTACAGCCAAAAAGGAAATCGAAGGCGCGCTGGCTGCTGCATCTGTTCCCTCTCCCTGCTTTCATTTTGTATACACTGTTCGTTGTCTATCCGATCCTTTCTGCCTTTACCTACAGCATGTACGAGTGGAAAGGGATAGCCCGGGGAGCGTTTGTCGGCCTGCAAAATTTCCTGACGCTGTTTCAGGTGGAGCCGTTTAACAAACTGTTCTGGAATGCCTTTGGACACAACGTCATCTATTTTCTCGTCGAGATGGTCGTCCAGAACGGAATTGCGTTTATCCTCGCCTTTCTGATTTATCGCAAAATTCGCGGAGCGGGCTTTCTCAAGATTGCGTACTTCATGCCGCGGCTGCTTTCCGTCATTGTGGTTGGGTTTTTGTGGAAATTGATCCTGAATCCGAACTACGGGGCGCTCAATACGTTCCTGGCAAAGCTGGGGCTGGAGGAGTGGGCCAAGCCATGGCTGGGGGACCCGGATACAGCACTGCTTGCGATTATATTGGTCAATTGCTGGTTCGGGATCGGCTTTGCCGTTCTGATCTTCCTCGCGGGCCTGCAATCCATCCCGGAGGAGCTGATCGAGGCGGCGAGGCTGGATGGAGCCAAGGGGATCACTATGCTGGGACGCATCATTTTGCCGCTGATGATGCCGTCGATCACGATCATGACCATTTTCACGTTTATTCAGGCGTTTGAAGCTTTTGAGCTGGTATATGCGATGCAGGGCTCGATGGGAGAGCCGTTCCACTCTACCGATACGCTCGCGGTCTACTTTTATCGGCTCGCCTTCAGCGGTTCGGGAGGAGCAGGGGATGTTTCCATCGGACTCGGCTCTGCACTTGCCGTCGTGCTGTTTTTCATCGTAGCCTCCGTATCGGCTTTCTCGCTCAGGGTGATGCGTAAGCGTGAAATCCAGCACTGATCCAGACAACCAGGAAGCAGGCCTTCGACTACAAAAAAGCGGCGTGATTCAAAGCGGCATGTAGCAGATATGCCGCCCAAAAGGAGGAGAGCGGCATGAGAGCTGGCATCGGCAGACGTTCCCTGCAGTATCTTTTTGCCTACCTTTTCGTACTGGTAGCCCTCTATCCCATCGTGCTCATGGTCAGCTCGTCTGTTAAAACAAATGCGGAGATTTTCACAAGTCCGCTGGCATTGCCGAAGACGTTCAGTCTGGACACGTACCGGAAGCTGTGGGAGGTCGTGCCCTTTGCCGATTTTCTAATGAACAGCGTCGTGGTCAGTGTCACATCCGTGCTTCTGATCACGGTCACGTCCGCCATGGCAGCTTTTTATCTGGCGCGTTTTTCGTACAGATGGACGGGATTGCTCTACTTCTTCTTTCTGCTCGGGCTGATGATTCCGATCAAGCTCGGGATCGTCCCGCTCTTTTTGCTGATGAAAAAGCTGGGGCTGCTCAATTCGCTCTGGTCGCTGATTTTGATCTATACGGCCAGCGGCATCCCGATCTCCGTGTTTATCTTGACAGGCTTTTTTCGGACGCTGCCTGTGGAGCTGGAGGAAGCGGCGAGGATCGACGGCTGCAATCACTTTCAGGTATTTTGGCGAGTCCTGCTGCCGCTCATCCGCCCCGCTTTGGGGACGGTCGTAATCATTAACTTTATTCATGCCTGGAACGACTTCTTTTTTCCGCTGATCTTTATTCAGGATGAAGCGCTGAAAACGATTCCGGTGGGGATGATGGTGCTGTTCGGCGAGTACGAGACGGACTGGAGTCTGCTGTTCGCAGGCTTGACCCTCTCTGCCTTGCCGATGATCGCGGTATTTTTGATGGCATCCAGGCAATTTATGGAAGGGTTGACGGCTGGTGCAGTTAAATAAGGCGCGACGTTTATTTATCGGAATGGATGGAGGTGGCAGCAAAACCAAGGCTGCGATCTGTGATGAAACGGGAGAGATTGTCGGCTTTGCCGTCGGAGAAGGTGCGAACCCGCTTTCCCGGCCCTGGCCGCAGGTCGAAAACACCTTGCGTCAGCTCATAGACGAACTGATCGTACAGGCTGGCGGTACGGCGGATGACGTGGAGGGGATCTTCCTCGGCATAGCGGGTGCTGACCGGCCAGAGGTAAAAGGCTGGATTGAGAGCGCATTCGGACCGTCGTGGGGAGGACGTCTCCACATCGACAATGACGCTGCAGGTGCCCTCTATTCCGGTACGTGGGGCGGGCCGGGTATCGTGTTGATTGCCGGTACCGGTTCGATCGCCTACGCGCTGACATCTGCGGGAGAGCGCCATCGGGTCGGCGGTTGGGGGTATCTTTTGGGGGATGAAGGCAGCGGCTATGATCTGGGCAGACAGGCGGTCATTGCTGTTTTGCGGGCACTCGACGGCCGCGGGGCTCCGACGCTTTTGAGCGAGCTTTTGAATCGCCACTTTGGAATCGACCGGCCCGATCAATTGATCGCCCGCTTGTACGGCTCGCCAAACCCCCGCAAGGACCTGGCTGAAGCGAGCGTCCTGGCTGAGAAGGCGGCTGCATGCGGCGACGAAGCAGCGATTCGTTGCATCAACCAGGCTGCCCGCTCGCTTTTGGAGCTGGTCGAGACATGCCGGACGCGGACTTCCAGCAGCATGCCTGTCGTTCTGGCAGGCGGGCTGCTGGAGTCAGATACGATGCTGAGAAGACGACTTTTGGAAATGGCCCGCTTTGATGTAATCATTCCGCAGGCAACTCCCGTATCGGGATGCCTGGCTGCAGCTTTGCTGCGGGCCGGGCTGCCAATCGATGAGCAGATGAAAAAAAGACTTGCAGGGAAGCAAACAGAAGGAGCAGAGGAGGACGCCCATGGGTGAAAACTTGCATGAATTGACTACGGAAATGCGAAATGCAGCTAGTGAAGCGTTGGACCAGATGACCAGCCTGGAGATTGTGACACTGATGAACGAAGAGGACAAAAAAGTAGCGCATGCCGTCGAGCAGGTTTTGCCCCAGGTGGCCAGGGCAGTCGATTTGATTTCGCGTGCGCTGGAGGACGGAGGGCGACTCTTCTATTTTGGCGCCGGTACGAGCGGACGGTTGGGAGTCCTCGATGCTTCCGAATGCCCGCCGACGTTCGGCACAGATCCGCAGCTTGTCCGGGGCGTGATCGCCGGAGGGGTTGATGCGCTGGTGGAGGCGATCGAGGGAGCGGAGGATTCGGCAGAACTCGGAAAAGAAGACGTGATGCGCAGCGGTGTCCGCGCGGGTGATGTAGTGGTGGGCATAGCCGCCAGCGGAAGGACACCTTATGTCATCGGAGCACTGGAGGCAGCCAAAGCGAGACAGGCTGTGACGATCTCGCTGTCCTGCAATCCTACCCCCGACATCAGCCAGGGAGTCGACGTCTCGATCAACATCGTGGTCGGACCCGAGGTGGTGACCGGCTCAACGCGGTTAAAGGCAGGCACGGCCACAAAAATGGTGCTGAATATGCTGACGACAGCCAGCATGGTTCACCTCGGCAAGGTTTACGGCAATCTGATGGTAAATGTCCAGGCGACCAACCAGAAGCTCAGGGAGCGGGCCAAGCACATCGTCATGGAGGTGACGGGGGCCAGCTACGAGGAGGCGGAGCGGCATATCACGCTCGCAGGCGGAGACGCCCGGGTAGCGATCGTGATGAAGCAGACCGGACTTTCGGCAGAAGAAGCACGGGAGCGATTGAACCAGGCTGGCGGAAAGCTGCGGTTGGCCATGGAAAAAAGGTAGAGAGATAGTTATGAGTGAAATACAGGCTATGCGTTTGAGGCATCGATATCGGTGCCTCTTTTTTTCGTTCACTGTAAACGAAGCTGAACTGCCAGCGCATGTGCAAGTTGCGACTTGGGAGAAGATTTCGCAACGCAAACTGCATTAGGGATGGTAAGAACAGAGGGAATAGGGTAATATTGGTTGTACTTAGTAGAAGAAAAGGCGATAGGCTATTTCCAACAACCGGGGTAGCCGTTTTCTCGTCCCACGGGGGAAGGAACACGACAAATAGATGCATCGAACAGGCGGGAACACTCCTGGACACGGAAGTAAAAGGGAGGCAGAGGCAGATGACCGACTGGTCTCAAGCAAAAACTGTACTTACGGCTGGGTTTGCTCAAATTCCAAAAGGAACGACTCTGTATGAAGTATCTTCAGTAGTTGGCTGCGTGCTCATCATCGATGTAGAGAAGGAAGTCATTTGTGACGCCAGCTTTACCTTTGTGATGGATAAGACCAGCGATTTTTTAGCCGGCCTGCTTCGCGGCAGGTCGGTTGCAGGCGGGATGACGGAGATCACCCAGGTCGTTCAGGAGCGTTTTCTGGCGCCGGGACAAGGGGCTGTATTGCAGGCGATAAGGGCTGCGGTCGAACGCTTTCTGGAGACAAAAAGGCAGTCCTGATTCCGAATTCCTAGATTGCAATGAAAATTGATTGGATTGCCCGAGTGTACGAGGGGGTAGTGCATGGTAGAGAATACGTGGTCAAGGGAAGAGTCCGTAAAGCGATTGCTCGATCGGTACAACCAATGGCTAAACCATATCGAGTCTGTTGACCGGGAAGAAATATTCGCAATCTCTCGGGAACTGGGAGGGATATTGGGTGTTTCCGAACTGGAGCAGCACGAGCAGATTCTGGACAAAATAGTCAAACTAAATGAAAAAGTGGCACATTTGTCCTGGCTATCCGAGCATTTGAAAATACTGCATGACCTCAGCCACACGTTTTCCAGAACCTACGATGAGGAAGAGATACTCACGAAGGCCTTTGAGCTGGTTTCCCGTGTAATGAGGACGGATGCCTTTTTTATCGCGCTTTACGAAGAAGGCGACAGTGAAATTCAAATCCCGATCAGTATCGATTCAGGAGTCAATTACGGTCCGATCACGCTTCCTTACGGGGAAGGGATTATTTCCAAAGTGATTGCGACTCGTGAAACCGTACATCTCCGAACCTCCCGGGATGAAACAGTGGGCGCCTCTGCCGTTCGTTGGGGCAATCCCGAAAGCGACACAAATACGTGCATTTTTGTCCCCTTGATGCTGGGGAATTAGATGAAAGGCGTCATTTCCGCGCAATCGTATCGGGAGTTTGCCTACAAAAAAGAGCACGAGGAACTGCTGAAAATCATCGGCTCTCAAGTAGCCAGCGCGGTCGAGACAGCGAGGCTGTACGATCGGATGTACCAGATGTCCTTTCGGGATGATTTGACCGGAATCCTGAATTATCGGGCTTTTCACCGCGATCTGGAGAAGCTTCTGGAAGAGGGGCAGTCATCCGTAGCACTGATCATGCTGGATTCGGACCATTTGAAAGCAGTGAACGACCAATACGGTCATCACGTAGGAGACGAGTTGATCCGCTGTATCGCCGAGGCGCTGAAAGTGAACGCGGGAGCAGGGGAGAGCGTCTACCGATACGCCGGCGACGAATTCATGCTTCTCTCTCCCGATGCAACCCTGCGCGAAATGATGGACAAGGTGCTCGCCATCCGCGAATACCTGTACAAACACCCGCTGGTTTATCAAGGGCGGCTCATCCCGGCAACAGTGAGTGCCGGGATCGCGCTTTATCCCGATCATGCCGACAGCGCGGACGGATTGAAACGGGCCGCGGATGAGGCGCTGTACCGCTCCAAGAAAAGAGGGAAAAACTGTGCGACCGTTTACGGAGCGGGATAACTTATCTCCTGATCCAGGCAAACAAAAAGGTAAAGAGCGGCGACAGCCAGAGGAACAGGGCGTACGGCAAATAATCCAGTGTTGCCACATGCAGGGTGGAAGTGAAAAATGCACCGCTTACGCCCCACGGGATCAGGGGATTGATCAGCGTACCGCAATCCTCCAGCGTGCGGGAGAGCCTTACGCGAGAAATGCCTCTGGATTCGAAGGAATCACGAAACATCTGCCCCGGCAGCAGGATGGAAAGGTATTGCTCGCCAGTCAACCCGTTCACGAGTATGGAGGACGAGCCTGCCATGGTAATGATGCCGCCCTCGTGCCTGATTCGCTTGAGCAAGGAACCAAAGAGGGCATGAAAGACTCCGCTTCGCTGCAACAGACCGCCTAGCGAAAGGGCGATCAGAATCAACGACAGCGACCACGTCATCGACATCAGCCCGCCGCGGTTCACGATCGAGCCGACGATTTCATTTGAAAACTCGCCGTGGAATCCGTTCTGCATCACGGAAAGCCACGCAAGCGGCGAGTGTTCTCCCTGGAATATGGCTGCGGTAACAATTCCGCTGGCGATACCCGCGATCAGCGTGGGCAGGATCGGTTTGCGCCAGAGGGAGCACCCGATCACGACCACAGCGGGCAGCAGTGTAAAGACCGACAGCGAGAAGTGCTTCTCCAGCTCCGCCTGGATAAGCGCGATGTTGGACAGATTGACGGCGTCAGGCTGGCCCTGAAAGGCAAAAAAGACAGCCGTCAAGACAATCGCAGGTACCGTCGTTCGGGTCATGAAACGGACGTGCGACATCAGGGGAACACCGGCTACAGCCGCAGAAAAATTCGTCGTGTCGGACAACGGAGACATTTTGTCCCCGAAACAGGCCCCTGAAATGACGGCACCAGCCGTAACAAGCGGGTCCATCCCCAGTGCAGTGGCTACCCCCATCAACGCTACCCCGACCGTACTGACAGTCGTAAAGGAGCTTCCTGTGGCTGTTGAGACGAGAATGGTCAAAAACAGAGCGCTGATCGTAAAATACTCCGGCGAAATCAAAGAAATCCCGTAATACAAAATGGTCGGCACCGTCCCGCTCATCATCCAAACACCGATCAGGATGCCGATGAGAGACAGGATGAGCAGGGGGGCGACAGCTGACTGAACGCCTTTGATAATGCCCTCCTCCATCTCCTCCCACGTCACTCCGAAAAGGCGGATAAAAACCGCGGATGCTACGAGTGCGGTCAATAATGGCATATGAGGCTCTGCTTTTCCGAAAAACAGGGCGGGAAACAATATGGCAAAGACAACAAGCAAAACAGAGAGGCTCTGCCCAAAGGTGATCGATTTGTTCATGGCAATAACGACTCCTACTCGTCTGCACCGCCGCTTTTGTGCGGCTATGCTTTTGTGCTTTTTCGCTTTTTCGCGTTCAAGCGATAGGGGTACTTTAGCTTGAATGGTTGAATACGTCAATGCGTTCGGCAGTTTTCGCAATCGCAAAATAATTATGTAAACAGTATATTCGTCTAATTGGCAGAAAGTCTCGAATAAAGGAAACGAATTTATCTGCAGATTGCAAACATAGCAATTCATAAGAAATGAAGCCAAAAGGCACATGCTAGAATAGGCCTATCTTGCCAAACCAACCGCAAAAAATAACGTAGAGGTGATTGATCGTGGGACTTCAAGCGAAAATGACGTTTGTGAATCTTCCAGTAAAGGATCTGAACAAATCCATCGACTTTTTTTCGAAAATCGGATTCGAATTCAATCCCCAGTACACAGATGAGAATGCTACCTGCATGATTATCAATGACAACACCTTTGTCATGCTGCTGGTCGAGAGCTTCTTCCAGACATTTACCAAAAAAGAGCTGTCCGATGCAACAAAAACGACGGAAGTGATTATGGCGTTATCGGCCCAGAGCAGGGAGCAGGTCGATGAGATTGTGAACAAAGCGCTGGAAGCAGGCGGAAAAGCTTCAAATGACCGCTTTGACCACGGCTTTATGTACGGCTGGAGCTTTCAGGATATGGACGGCCATCTGTGGGAAGTCATGTATATGGATCAAAGCGGCGGCGAAGCCGTTTAAGAAGCGAATAAGCTAAAAAAGCAAA
>k87-67178_pt1 | contig 11260 bp, 9 predicted proteins | sample MGYA00084031_6733416 | MGnify analysis MGYA00084031
CGCCGCCCCCTTCCCGACATCTCCGCCGCACCGACACTTTATGACGACCGGCCTTCGGTTATGCCCTTCCCCGGCGGCCCAGCGGCAAGGGCCCCGCATCGCACCGATGCGGGGCCCGATGAGTATGCCGCCTACCGGAGCAGCTTCTCCAGCTCCACGCACTCCAGCCCGTGCGCCTCGGCCACGGCCGGGTAGGTGATGTGGCCGTCCACGACGTTCGCGCCCTTGGCCAGGGCCGGATCCCGCCGCAGCGCCTCCTTCCACCCCAGGTTGGCGATCTTCAGGGCGTAGGGCAGGGTGACGTTGGTCAAGGCCCAGGTGGACGTCCGCGGCACCGCGCCCGGGATGTTGGCCACGGCGTAGTGCACCACGCCGTACTTCTCGTACACCGGATCCTGGTGCGTCGTCACCCGGTCGATGGTCTCCACCGAGCCACCCTGGTCGACCGCCACGTCCACGATGACCGAACCCGGGGCCATCTTCTGCACCATCTCGGCCGTGACCAGCTTTGGCGCCCGGGCACCGGGGATGAGCACGGCGCCGATGACCAGGTCGGCCTGGGCCACGGCGTTGGCGATCTCGAACTCGTTGGACATCCGGGTCTCCACCCGGGAGCCGAAGATGTCGTCCAGGTAGCGGAGCCGGTCGGCGTTGATGTCCAGGATCGTCACGTGCGCACCCATGCCGACGGCGATTTTCGCCGCGTTGGTGCCGACCGTGCCGCCGCCGATGATCGCCACCCGGGCCGGGGCAACGCCGGGCACGCCGCCCAGCAGGACGCCGCGCCCGCCGTGGGCCTTCTCCAGGAAGTGGGCGCCGATCTGCACGGCCATCCGCCCGGCCACCTCGGACATGGGCGTCAGCAGCGGCAGGGACCCGTCGGCCAGCTGCACCGTCTCGTAAGCGATGGCGATGGTCTTCCGCTCCATTAGCTTCCGGGTGAGCTCGGGTTCGGCAGCCAGGTGCAGGTAGGTGAAGATGATCTGCCCCTCGCGCATGAGGTCATACTCGGGCGGTAGCGGCTCCTTGACCTTCACGATCATGTCGGCGATGGCCCAGACCTCTTCGTTGGTCGGGAGGATCTTGGCGCCCGCCGCGACGTACTCCGCGTCGTCAAAGCCGGAGCCCCTGCCGGCGTCGTGTTCCACGTATACCTCGTGGCCGGCCTTGACCATGGCCATCACGCCGGCGGGGGTCATGGCCACCCGGTTCTCGTACGCCTTCAGCTCGCGCACAACGCCAACCTTCACTGCTCTCCCTCCTTCCACGTTCGGCGCGCCGCGCCTGTCCCTGAATGTTGACCGCGTTTGTGAAACCAGCCAGCTCAATTCTCTACGAAATTATCCCACGTGTGCGTCACCAGGACAAGACCGCCGCGTCACGGGCCGCTGGCGACTATCCGCACCAGGTGGGGCGTCATGTACCCTTCCACCAGCGCCGCTGCGGCCAGCAGCACCGCCGCCGAGAGGAGCGTGCGGGTATACCGGGCCAGCGCGGCGTAGTATCCCGACAGCCGCCGCCGCCCCCGCCAGGAGGCGAGCACCTCCGCCGCAAACCCCATCGACGCCGAGGCGGCGAGGACGACCCCGGGCACCTCCAGCACCGTCTGGGGCAGGTGGCCGGCGGCCGCGAGCAGCACGCCCCGGGCCCCCATCTCCGCCGTCAGGTAGGCGACGGCGAAGCCGGAGGTGAACCCCCGGACCAGGGGCAGGGCCATCACCGCGACGCTGCCCACCAGGGAGACCGCCAGCACCCACATCAGGGCGACCGTGCGGACCTGCCGGAACAGCGCTTCCGACACCAGGGTTCCGGCCGCCGGATCTCGCCCCGCGCGCACGGCCTCCAGGGCGCCGGAAAGCTGCCGGGACAGCTCCAGCTGGGTCTCCACCTCCAGGCTGCGCAGCGCCAGGGCTCCGAACAGCAGCCCGACGACGAACAGCGCCGCGTGCCAGACCACCAGGCCTCCCCGCTCCAGCACCAGCTCCTCCAGGTTGTCCCGCCACGCCGCATACGCCTGCACCCGGCTCCACCCCCGCCCATGGACTCACCGGGAGTCTATGGGACAGGCCGGGCGATTATGTCGCCGGGTTGCCGCGGCGCCGGCGCGGGCGCAGGGCCCTTCCCCGGCCGTCAGTCGGCCGCGGCCACCCGCCCGTAGATGCCCCCGGCGCCGGATTCGATGCGCAGCCGGCCCTGCCGGGCCAGCACCACGAGCCGGGCAACCCGCTCGCCCACCACCGCCGCCAGGTCGGCCTCGGACGCGGCGTGGAGCACCGCCATCTCGGTGCCGAAGGCGGCCAGCAGCCGCTCCAGCCCCCGCCGGCCGAGGCCGGGCACGAAGCTGAGCGGCACCTGGTGCACATAAGGGGGGCGCACCCGCTCCGTCCGGGTAAACCGCCCCTCCTGCCAGGCGGCGTAGTGCCGGATGCGGTCCAGCACTCCCACCACGACCCGGTGGGCGGGGTCCGCCGGGCAGCGCAGCACCGGCGGTTCGCCCTCCACCTTGCAGCCGCAGTCCTGGCAGAAGGTGCGGTGGTACTTGCCGAGGCGGGGGTCCAGGCCGAAGTTGGCCACGATCCGCCGCCCGCCCTCCTCCCGGAGGGCCATCAGCCACTCGTCGAAGGAGGGCTCCGCCACCAGGAGCTGGGTGTACTCCCGGCCGATCCGGCCGAGGGAGTGGGCGTCGGAGCTGGTGACGAAGGGGAACCGACTGAGCTCCGGCAGCTCGTCCGCCAGGGATGTGTCGGCGGAAAGGCCCAGCTCCACCGCGGGCACGGCGCCCCACAGATCGGGCGGGATCACCTCCGCCACCGCCGGCCCAGCCCCGAGCAGGGACTTGTGGGGCGTGAAGATGTGGGCGGGGATGACCACGCCGCCCCGCTCCGCGGCGGCCTCCACCACCTGCGCGGCGGAGGTCCCCTGGTGCCGCTGCGTGGACAGGTGCGTGTTCTTCACCCGCGCGGCCTGCCACTCGGCAAAGGCGCGGAGCCCGTCAATCCCCCGGAAGTAACAGAGCAGGTGGACGGGCTTTCCCCCGTGCACCACCTCCACCTCGGCGCCGGGGATGAGCGTGAGCCCGCCGTAGGCCAGGCCGCCGCCGGGCCGCTCCGCGACCCGGCCTTCCTCCAGGAGCCGCTCCAGGTCCTGCAGGGCCCCGCGGGTGGCGGCGTCGATGACCCCCACCATGCCCAGCCCTTTCCGGTCCCGCGCCTCCGCCAGGATGTTGGCCAGGGTGAGGTCGCGGGCAGCGGCGATTTTCACCGGGCCCCCGGGATCCCCGGCCCAGCCCAGGTGGACGTGCAGGTCGGCGTAGACTACCTGCAGCGGCTCAGCGGCCGCGGAGCCGGGCATACAGCAGCACCCCCGCCAGGGTCTTCGCATCCCGCAGCTCCCCGGCCACGGCCATCCGCACCACCTCGTCCAGGGGGAGCCGCACCAGCTCGATCCGCTCGTCCTCGTCCATGGGCAGCCGGCTCGGGGTCAGCTCCTCCGCCGCGAAGAGGTGGAGCTTCTCCGTGCAGAACCCCGGGGCGCTGTAGAACTCGGCCAGCTTGGTGAGCCTCCCGGCCCGGAAGCCGGCCTCCTCCTGCAGCTCCCGCTGGGCGGTCTCCGCCGGATCCTCGCCCGGCTCGCACGCGCCCGCCACCAGCTCCAGGAGCGCCTCGCCGGCGGCGTAGCGGTACTGCCGGACCAGCAGCACGTCGTCGCCGTCCACCGGCAGCACCACCACCGCCCCGGGGTGCGCCACCACGTCCCACACGCGCTCCTTGCCGTCCAGCTCGATCAGGTCGCGCCGGACGGTGATCACCCGGCCCCGGTAAATCTCTTCCCGTCTGATGACCCTCACATGCCTGCCTCCCCGTATTCGCGGGCCGGCTCCTCGCCCCGCAGCACCCGCAGGGCGCCAGCCGCCAGCGCAGCCATCTCGTCCTCGCCGGGGTAGACCGCGACCGGGGCGATCCACCCGACCTCCTCCGCGATCCAGCCCGTGAGCATCTCCGAGTGGGCCAGACCGCCCGTGAGCACGATCCGGTCCACCTTTCCGCCCAGGGCCACCGCCGCCCGGCCCACCTCCTTCGCCACCTGGTAGGCCATCGCCCGGTAGGCGGTCCGGGCGGCCTCGTCGCCGGCGGCGACGCGCTCCTCCACCTGCCGGGCGTCATTCGTGCCCACGTGGGCGACCAGCCCGCCCCGGCCGACCAGCATCCGCCCGACCTCCTGCAGCGTGTGCTGCCAGGAGAACGCCAGGTGGATCAGCCCCAGGCTGGGGACGGTGCCCGCACGCTCCGGCGACATCGGCCCCTCGCCGTCCAGGGCGTTGTTCACGTCGACGACCTGCCCGCGCCGGTGCGCCCCCACGGAGATGCCGCCGCCCAGGTGGACCACGATCAGGTTCACCTCATCGTACCGGCGACCCAGGTCGGCCGCCGCGCGCCGGGCCACCGCCTTCTGGTTGAGGGCGTGGAAGATCGACCGCCGCGGCATCTCGGGCAGCCCGGTGAACCGGGCCACGGGCTCCAGCTCGTCCACCACCACCGGATCGACGATAAACGCCGGCACGCCGCCCGCCGCCCGGGCGATCTCGTGCGCCAGGAGGGCGCCCAGGTTGGAGGCGTGCTCGCCGTGGGCCGCCCGCCGCAGCTCCGCGAGCATGGCCGCGTTCACCCGGTAGGTTCCCCCGCGCAGGGGCCGGAGGAGCCCGCCCCGCCCCACCACCGCGCTGAGCGACGTGAGCGGCACGTCGTGGGCCGCAAGCGCCTCCAGGATCAGGTCGCGCCGGAAGGCGAACTGGTCGGCCACGTCGCGGAAGCGCGCGAGGTCGGCCGCGCTGTGGCGCAAGGTCTCGGCGAACAGGGGGGCATCGTCGTCATACACGGCGATCTTCGTGGAGGTTGAACCCGGGTTGATGATCAGCAGGCGATGCTGCAAGTCCGCTCCTCGTCCTTTCCCTCGGTGACCGTCGCCGTGCGGGGGGCCGGAGAGGGAGCCCCGCTCCCCCTCCGGCCCTCCTCCGCCTACTCGGCCAGGTAGATCCGGTTGAGCTGATGGATCTTCCGCATCCGCTCCTCGGCCATCACGTCGGCCGCCTCAGCGGTGCTGATGTTCCGCTCCTCCGCGATCTTAAAGACCCGCAGGAGCTTGTCGTAGATCGTCGCCACCCGCTTCAGCGCGCGCTCCCGGTCGTAGCCCTGCGGATGGTACTCCTCGGCCACGTTGATCACGCCGCCGCCGTTGATGACGAAGTCCGGCGCATAGAGGATCCCCCGCTTCCGCAGCATGTCGCCGTGGCGCGGCTCCTTCAGCTGGTTGTTGGCGGCGCCGGCGACGATCTTGCACTTCAGCTTGGGGATCGTTTCGTCGTTGAGGATGGCGCCCAGCGCGCACGGCGAGAAGATGTCGCACTCGACGCTGTAGATCTCGTCCGGGGCGACCGCCTTCGCGCCGAACTCCGCCTTCGCCTTCTCCACCAGCTCGGGGTCGATGTCGGTGACGATGAGCTCGGCGCCGGCCTCGTGCAGGTGCTTGCACAGGTGGTAGCCGACCTTGCCCAGCCCCTGGACGGCGACCTTCTTGCCCTTCAGATCCTCCGAGCCGAACACGTGCTTCACGCAGGCCTTGATCCCCATGAACACGCCGTACGCCGTGACCGGCGAGGGATCGCCCGAGACCTCCTCCCGGCCGCAGACGTGGTCGGTCTCCATCATGACGTAGTTCATGTCCGCGACGGTCGTGCCCACGTCCTCCGCCGTGATGTACCGCCCGCCGAGGGACTCGACGAACTTGCCGAACGCCCGGAAGAGCTCCTCGCTCTTGTCGGTGCGCGGATCCCCCCACAGCACGGCCTTACCGCCGCCGAGGTTCAGACCCATGGCGGAGTTCTTGTAGGTCATTCCCCGGGACAGCCGGAGTACGTCGGTGATGGCATCCTCCTCCCGCTCATACGGCCACATGCGGAGCCCACCCAGGGCCGGCCCCAGCGTCGTGTCGTGGATGGCGATGATTGCGCGGAGCCCTGTGGACTTGTCGTAGCAGAAGACCAGCTGCTCGTGCCCGTACTGCGCCATCTGCTCAAAGATGCCCATACGATGACCTCCCTTTCTGATGGTGATTGACCCGTGCTTGGGGGGTGCCGAGGTGGCTCTATGCAAAGGCGGCCAGGACCGCCAGTGCAATCGAGTTCACCTTGAAGGGCGCCGGGTCCGAGCGGGAGAGCAGGACGATCGGGCACCGGGCGCCGACCACGATGCCCGCGGAGGACGCCCCGGCCAGGTGGATCAAGGCCTTGTAGAGGACGTTGCCCGTCTCCAGGTCGGGCATGATCAGCACGTCCGCCTGCCCCACCACGGGGCCCGTGACCCCCTTCACGGCGCCGGCCTCGGGGGAGAGCGCGAGGTCCAGGGCCAGGGGGCCCTGCACGTCGCAGTCGCCGAACTCGCCCCGCTCCGCCATCTCCTGCAGGGCGCGGGCGTCCACCGTGGCCGGCATGTCGGGGTTGACCTTCTCGAGCGCGGCGATGACCGCCACCTTGGGCCGCGCCAGGCCCAGGACGCGGGCCACGGCCACCTGGTTGCGCAGGATGTCCGCCTTGCGGGCGAGGTCGGGCCGGATGTTCAGGGCGATGTCACTGATGTGGAGCAGCCGGGGAAAGCCCGGCACCTGCACGACGCACGCGTGCGAGAGCGCCCGGCCGGTCCGCAGGCCCGTGTCGCGGTCCAGCACCGCGCGCAGGATCTCCGCCGTCTGGAGAAGCCCCTTCATCAGCAGCTGCGCCTGGCCGGAGCGCACGGCCGCAACCGCTTCGCGGGCCGCCTCAGCCGGATCCTCCCGGGTGATGCGCAGGGCCCGCACGAGGCCCAGCCGCTCGGCCTCGGCCACGGCCTCCTCCACGTGGGGGTCGTTCGCCTGCGCCACCGCCATCACCAGGGGCTGCCCGCGGACCGCGCGCTGCGCAGCCGGCACCAACTGTTCCAAAGACGTGATCATGCGTAGGTCCTGACCTCCTCCTCGCCCCGGAGAGCCCGCAGCGCGCCGGCGGCCATGGCCCGGTGCTCCTCGCTGCCCGGGAAGGTGAGCACGGGGGCGATCCACTGCACCCGCTCCGCGATCCAGCCGGTCAGCAGCCGCGAGTGGGCGAGGTCCCCCGTCAGGACGATGGCGTCCGCCCGCGCGCGCAGCGCCACCGCCATCGCGCCGATCTCCTTGGCCACCTGGTAGGCCATGGCCTCGTAGATCAGCCGGGCGTCGGCGTCGCCGGCGGCGATGCGGGCCTCCACCTCCCGCCAGTCCCGGGTTCCCAGGTGGGCCATCAGGCCGCCGCCGGACGTCAGCCTGCGGATCAGCTCCCGCTCGGTGTAACGTCCCGAAAAGCACAGCCGCACCAGGTCGCCGGCGGGCAGGCGGCCGGCCCGCTCGGGCCCGAACGGACCGTCCTCCAGCGCGTTGGTCGCATCGACCATGCGCCCCTGCCGGTGAGCAGCCACCGAGATGCCGGCGCCGAGGTGCGCCATGACGAAGTTGCTCTCTGCGTATGATTTGCCCAGCTGGGCCGCCGCCTTGCGGGCGACCCAGCGCATGTTGAGCGCGTGCGCGAGGCTGGTGCGGCGGATCTGGGGGATCCCCGTGATGTGCGCCTCTTCCCACATCTCGTCCGTGGAGACCGGGTCGACGACGAACGCGGGGATCGACTGGGCGTGGGCGATGCCGTACGCGAGGATGCCCCCCAGGTTGGCCGCGTGCTCGCCCTGCACGCCGGTCCGCAGGTCCTCCAGCATGGCCCCGTTCACCCGGTAGACGCCGCCCGGCACGGGCTTCAGGAGACCCCCCCGGCCGACGACGGCGTCCAGGCTGCCCAGGGGGATCCCCGCGGCCTCCAGGTGAGCGGTGATGCGGTCCTTGCGGAACAGGTACTGGTCCCACACCCGCTCGAAGCGGGCGAGCTCCTCCGGGCTGTGCGTCAGGTCCGCCGCGTGCCGCTCCTCATCGTTCTCGAACAGTGCGATGCGTGTGGCGGTCGCCGTCGGGTTGATCACAAGGATGCGGAAAACCTGAGCGGACACCCTGGTTCACCTGCCCCTCACTCCGGGATGTAGAGGCCCCGCAGCCGGCCCCTGCCCGCGATGCGCTCCTCGGCCAGGTGGTCGGCCGCCCTGTGGGTGGGAATCTGCTCCTCCTGGCTGATGGCGAAGATCTGCAGAAGCCGGTCGTAAATGGCCGCGACCTTCCGCCGCGCCCGCTCCGGGCTAAAGCCCAGGATCTCGTCGGCGACCTGGATCAGGCCGCCGGCGTTGATGACGTAGTCCGGGGCGTACAGGATGCCCCTCTCGTGCAGCAGGTCGCCGTGCCGGGGCTCGGCCAGCTGGTTGTTAGCGGATCCGGCCACCGCCGCGCAGCGGAGCCGGGGAATGGTGCCGTCGTTCAGCACCCCGCCCAGGGCACAGGGCGAGAAGATGTCGCACGGGAAGGCGTAGATCTCTTCCGGATCGATGCCGACGACGCCGGGGTGGGCGGCGCGGGCCGCCTCGATCCTCTCCGGCCGGAGGTCCGTCACCGCCACCTGCGCCCCGTCGGCGACCAGGTGTTCCAGGAGCCGGGAGCCCACCTTGCCCAGCCCCTGGAGGGCCACCCGCCGGTTCCGCAGGCTGGCCTCGCCCCACAGAAACCGGGCGCACGCCCGCATGCCCTGCCAGACGCCGTAAGCCGTGAGCGCCGCCGTGTCGCCGGAGCCGCCCTCCTCCTCCGGGAGGCCGACGAACCACGGCGACTCCTGCCGGGCCCGGAGGAAGTCGGTCGGCTCCGTGCCGGCGTCCGTGCCCGTGATGATCCGGCCCCGCAGCGTGCCGATGAACCGGCCCAGGGCCCGGAACAGGGCCTCGGACTTGTCCGCCGCCGGGTCGCCCCAGATCACGACCTTGCCCCCGCCGTGGTTCTGCCCAGCAGCGGCGGCCTTGTACGTCATGGCCCGCGCGAGGCTGAGCGCGTCCTCCAGGGCCTCCTCCTCGGTGGCGTAGGGCCGCATCCGGCACCCGCCCAGGGCCGGGCCCAGCGCGGTGTCGTGGATGGCGATGATCGCCCGGAGTCCGCTGGTTCGGTCGTGGCAAAACACCACCTGCTCGTGTCCGCCACGCATCATGCGCTCGAACACACCCACGCTGGCGACCCCCCACTGGCCGCGGCCGAACCGGACCGCGGCGTGCCGCGGCGCTCTCCCGCCCACAGGATTACGCAAATTTCGTGCCACCTGTGCCCCTGCGGGCGAGGGGAGGAAACCAGCACGGCGCAGCGCCCCCTCGGACCTGCATTATTTTCTTCCACTATTGCATCCGCAGAATCCTGCATTATTCTGCAGAACTGTGCCTGCAACTTTTTGCAGATTCTCACCGGGCGCGCGCCGGGCGAGGCCCGCCGGCCTCGCCCGGTTCACAGCAGTCCGTAGCGCTCCAATTTGTAATAGAGGGTCCGCGGGGCGATCCCCAGCCGGCGCGCCGCCTCCGTCTTGTTCCCGTTGGTCTCCTTCAGCGCCTGCAGAAGGGCCGCCTTCTCCACCTCGGCCACCACCTCGAACAGCGGCCGCACCGCCGTCCGGGCCTGCCCGTTCGGCGCGGACGGCGACTCGGAGGCCGGGGAGACGCCCAGCGGCGGCAGGAAGCGCCGCTCGATGATCGTGTCCGTCACCGACATGGCGATCATCGCCCGGCCGATGATGTTCTCCAGCTCCCGCACGTTGCCCGGCCAGTGGTACTGCATGAGCACCTGCAGCGCGTCCGGCGCGATGTCCCGCACGTTCCGCCCGTACTCCTTGTTTAACTTTTCGATTAAATGGGCGACCAGCTTCGGGATGTCCTCCTGCCGGTGCCGGAGCGGCGGGATGACGATGGGGATGACGTTGAGCCGATAGTACAGGTCCTCCCGGAACTTGCCCTTGGCGATCATCTCCTCCAGCGGGGCGTTGGTCGCGGCGATAACCCGCACGTCCACCTTGATCGGCTTCGCCTCGCCCACCCGGACGATCTCCTTCTCCTGCAGCACCCGGAGCAGCTTCGCCTGCAGGCCGAGGGGCAGCTCGCCCACCTCGTCCAGGAACAGGGTGCCCCCGTGCGCCTCTTCGAACAGCCCCCGCTTGCCGCCCTTGCGGGCGCCGGTGAAGGCGCCCTCGGCGTAGCCGAACAGCTCCGACTCCAGCAGCGACTCCGGGATGGCGGCGCAGTTGACCCGGATGAACTGCCCCCGCCGCCGGCTCGAGGCGTTGTGGATGGCGTGGGCGAACAGCTCCTTGCCCGTGCCGCTCTCGCCCCGGAGCAGCACCGTCGCCGGGGTCGCCGCCGCCCGGCGGGCCTGTTCCACCGCCTCCCGCATCACGGGGCTGTCGGCGATGATTTCGTCGAAGGTGTACGAGGAGGTCAGCCGCCGGATGAGCTTGCGGTGCTGCTCCAGCTCGGCGGAGAGCCGGGCGATCTCCGACACGTCCCGGATCACGCCCACGGAGCCCTTCAGCTTGCCGTCCACCAGGATGGGGGCCACGTTGACGACGACCTCCCGCTTCCGGGGGCCGACCCGGAGCATCACGTTGCGGACCGGCTGCCGGGTGCGCAGCACCTGCAGGTGCATGGACTCCTGGGAGGGGTCGATGTCGACCGTCGCCGGCTTGCCGATGACCTCCTCCGGCTTCAGGCCCGTGAGCGCGGTGTAGGCCGGGTTGACCATCCAGCCGATGCCGTTCTCGTCCACCACCGAGATGGCGTCCTGCGTCGAGTTGAAGATCGCCTCCAGCAGCACCTTCATCTCCCGCAGGCCCGAGATCTCCTCGGCCAGGGCCTTGACCTCGGTGATGTCCCGGAAGACGGCCACGGCGCCGACCACCCGCCCGTCCTTGTGGCGCACGGGGACGCGGTTGGTGACGATGGTGGTCCGGCCGACCTCCTGCTGCTGGTTGAGCTCCGGCTTCCCGGTCGCCAGCACCACGTGCAGCCGGGTGTTGGGGATGACCTCCTCGGCCTTCCGGCCCAGCACCTGGTCCCGGCTCACGCCCAGGAGCTTCTCGGCGGACCGGTTGATCAGGGTGATCACGCCCTCGGCGTTCACGGCCACGATCGCGTCGTGGGTCGAGTCGAGCATGACGTCCCGCTCCAGCTCCCTCTCTTCGAGGGCGCGCAGGAGCCGGTGGCTCTCCTCCACCAAGCTGAGGATGAGGTTCATCGCCAGCCCCTCGATGACCACCGCCCGCGGCCACTTCAGCCGCCGGATCTCCTCGTCAAGCCCGGGC
>k87-125916_pt1 | contig 11254 bp, 7 predicted proteins | sample MGYA00084031_6733416 | MGnify analysis MGYA00084031
AACTGGGCTCGATCATCGAACGGGTCCGCGACCCCGCCGTGCGCGCCGACCTGGAGGCGCTGCGCCGCCGGCTGGCCGCCGGCACCGCGCCGTCGGGGCCGCGAGGGGCGGCCCTCTCGCGCACCCCGCTGTCCCCGCGCGAACAGGAGGCCCTCGCCCACGCCGCCGCCGGACTGCCCAACGTCGAGATCGCCGCCCGGATGGGCCTGTCCCCGGGCACCGTCAAGGCCTATCTGCGCAGCGTGATGCGCAAACTCGGCACCCGCAACCGGATCGAGGCCGTCAACGCCGCCCGCGCCCTCGGCTACCCCCTCTAGCCGGCCCGGCTACCCCCTTTGGGTAGTAGTGCGCACCGCGTCCCCCGCGCCACCCTGATCGCCGACACATACGTGATGCGGGTCACAGGGGGCTCTCACATGGCCGTCGAGCTGAGCTACGCGTCGGGAACGTCCGACACCCCGCTGCTCGGGGACACCATCGGGGCGAACTTCGACCGCACGGTCGCCGCGCACCCCGACAGGGACGCCCTCATCGAGCACCACACCGGCCGCCGCTGGACCTACGCCGAGATGGCCGCCGAGGTCGACGCCCTCGCGCTCGGCCTGCACGGGCGGGGCGTGCGCAAGGGCGACCGGGTGGGGATCTGGGCGCCCAACTGCGCCGAGTGGACCTTCACCCAGTACGCCACCGCCAAGCTGGGCGCGATCCTGGTCAACATCAACCCCGCCTACCGGGTGCACGAGCTGGAGTACGTCCTCAAGCAGGCCGGGGTGAGCACCCTCATCGCCACCCCCACCTTCAAGACCTCCGACTACGCCGCGATGATCGAGCAGGCCCGGCCGCAGTGCCCGGACCTGGAGCGCGTCCTGCTCATCGGAGGCGAGGACTGGGACGCCATGGTCGCCGAGGGTCGCTCCGCCGACCGGTCCGTCCTGGCGGAGATCGCCGCGACCCTCACCATGGACGACCCGATCAACATCCAGTACACCTCGGGCACCACCGGCTTCCCCAAGGGCGCGACGCTCTCCCACCACAACATCCTCAACAACGGCTACTTCGTCGGAGAGCTGTGCCGCTACACCGAGCGGGACCGCATCTGCATCCCGGTGCCCTTCTACCACTGCTTCGGCATGGTGATGGGCAACCTCGCCGCCACCACCCACGGCGCCTGCATGGTGATCCCCGCCCCCTCCTTCGACCCCGCCGCCACGTTGGAGGCGGTCTCCGCCCACGGCTGCACCTCCCTGTACGGGGTGCCCACCATGTTCATCGCCGAGCTCAACGACCCGGCGCTGGAGACCGCCGACCTGTCCACCCTGCGCACCGGGATCATGGCCGGCTCGCCCTGCCCCGTCGAGGTGATGAAGCAGGTCATCGAGCGGATGGGCATGCACGAGGTGACCATCTGCTACGGCATGACCGAGACCTCCCCGGTGTCCACCCAGACCCGCTTCGACGACTCCCTCGACCGGCGGGTGTCCACGGTCGGCCGCGTCCACCCCCACCTGGAAGTCAAGATCATCGACCCGGCCACCGGGGTCACCGTGCCGCGCGGCGAGCCCGGCGAGCTGTGCACCCGCGGCTACTCGGTGATGCTCGGCTACTGGGAGCAGCCCGACAAGACCGCCGAGGTCATCGACGCCGCCCGCTGGATGCACACCGGCGACCTGGCGGTGATGGACGCCGACGGATACGTCTCCATCACCGGGCGGATCAAGGACATGGTGATCCGCGGCGGCGAGAACATCTACCCCCGCGAGATCGAGGAGTTCCTCTACACCCACCCCGACATCGTCGACGCCCAGGTCATCGGCGTTCCCGACCCCAAGTACGGGGAAGAGCTGATGGCGTGGGTCAAGCTCCGCGACGGCGCGCCGGAACTGACCGCCGACAAGCTCCGCGAGTTCTGCACCGGCAAGCTCGCGCACTACAAGATCCCCCGCTACGTGCACGTGGTGGACTCCTTCCCGATGACCGTCACCGGGAAGGTCCGCAAGGTGGAGATGCGCGAGCGCGCCATGGAGATCCTCGGCCTGTCCGACGACGCCGGACACTGACGACGCCGGACACTGATCCGGAGAGGGAGAGACACAGCGATGGGCACGCCCGCCTACGAGCGCTTCCGCGCCGCCCGGGACCTCCTGCTGCGGCACCGGGAGGACTACGACACCGCGTACCGCGAGTTCTCCTGGCCCGACCTGGAGGAGTTCAACTGGGCGCTGGACTGGTTCGACGAGATCGCCCGCGGCAATGACCGGACCGCGCTGTGGATCGTCGAGGAGGACGGCTCAGAGCGCCGCTGGTCCTTCGCCGAGATGTCGGCGCGCTCCAACCAGGTCGCCAACTGGCTGACCGGACACGGAGTGACCCGCGGCGACCGGATCATCGTGATGCTCGCCAACCAGGTCGAGCTGTGGGAGACCACCCTGGCGGCCATGAAGATCGGCGCCGTGGTGATCCCCGCCACGATCCTGCTCACCCCCGACGACCTGCGCGACCGGGTGGAACGCGGCGCGGCCAGGCACGTGGTGGCGGCCGCCGAGCACACCGGCAAGTTCGCCGACGTCGCCGGCGACTACACCCGCATCGCGGTGGGCGGCCCGGTCGACGGCTGGCTCGACTACGCCGACGCCTACTCCGCCGACACCTCTTTCGCCCCCGACGGCCCCACCAAGGCCGGCGACCCGCTGCTGCTGTACTTCACCTCCGGGACCACCGCCAAGCCCAAGCTGGTCGAGCACACCCACGCCTCATACCCGGTCGGGCACCTGTCCACGATGTACTGGATCGGGCTCGAACCCGGAGACGTGCACCTCAACATCTCCTCGCCCGGCTGGGCCAAGCACGCCTGGAGCAACGTCTTCGCCCCCTGGAACGCCGAGGCGACGGTCTTCATCTACAACTACTCGCGCTTCGACGCCGAACGGCTGCTGCGCGAGATGGAACGCTGCCGGGTGACCAGCTTCTGCGCCCCGCCGACGGTGTGGCGGATGCTCATCCAGGCCGACCTGGGCCGCCTCAGCGTCCCGCCGCGCAAGGTGGTCGGCGCCGGCGAACCGCTCAACCCGGAGGTCATCGAACAGGTCCAGCGCGCCTGGAACGTCACCATCCGCGACGGCTTCGGGCAGACCGAGACCACCGTCCAGGTCGCCAACACCCCCGGCCAGCCGATCAAGCCCGGATCCATGGGCCGCCCCGTGCCCGGATACGCCATCGAGTTGATCGACCTGGTCACCGGCGAGCCCGCCCAGGAGGGGGAGATCTGCATCGATCTGTCCCGCCGGCCGCTGGGGCTGATGGTCGGCTACCACGGCGACCCCGAACGCACCGCCGAGGCGATGAAGGACGGCTACTACCACACCGGCGACATCGCCTCCCGGGACGAGGACGGCTACCTGACCTACGTGGGCCGGGCCGACGACGTGTTCAAGGCCTCCGACTACCGGATCTCGCCGTTCGAGCTGGAGAGCGTGCTGCTGGAGCACGAGGCGGTCGCCGAGGCGGCCGTGGTGCCCGCCCCCGACCCGGTGCGGCTGGCGGTGCCGAAGGCGTACGTGGTGCTCGCCGCCGGATGGACGCCGGATGAGAAGACCGCCGCGGAGATCCTGCGCTACTCCCGCGAGCACCTCGCCCCCTACAAGCGGATCCGGCGGCTGGAGTTCGCCGAGCTGCCCAAGACCATCTCCGGCAAGATCCGCCGGGTCGAGCTGCGCGCGCACGCCGCCTCGGGAGCCTCCGGCACCGAGTACCGCGAAGAGGACCTCTTGACGTCCTGATCGTCACCCTCCGTAACGGATGTGACCTGGCCCACTGCATCACCCCAGGCAGTGGGCCAGGCCACTTCTTGATCCCCTTACGGATCGTTGTGGTTTTGTTTTCGTACGCACCCTTGGGAACGATGTCCCGATCTGCCAGTCTGCGGCCGTGAACGCACAGCAAGCGCAGGCCGCAGAGACCAGAAGCGGACTCGACAAGTACTTCAAGATCACGGAACGAGGCTCCACCGTGGCCCGCGAGGTGCGCGGCGGGCTGGCCACCTTCTTCACGATGGCCTACATCGTGGTCCTCAACCCCCTGATCATCGGCACGGTCGCCGACGCCGACGGGCAGTTCCTCGGCGACTCCACCCAGCCCGGCGGGGCGATCCCCCTGGTGGCGGCGGCGACCGCGCTGATCGCCGGGCTGCTGACGATCGCCATGGGCGTGATCGGCCGCTACCCCCTCGCGATGGCCGCCGGCCTCGGACTGAACGCGGTGCTGGCGTTCAGCGTGGCCAGCGGCATGTCCTGGGAGGACGCGATGGGCATCGTCGTCCTCGAGGGCCTGATCATCCTGCTGCTGGTGCTGACCGGCTTCCGCACGGCGGTGTTCCACGCCATCCCGCCCGAGCTGAAGACCGCCATCGCGGTGGGCATCGGCCTGTTCATCGCGCTGATCGGCTTCGTGGACGCCGGATTCGTCCGCCGCATCCCCGGCGCCGAGGGCGAATCGACGGTGCCGGTGCAGCTCGGTGCCACCGGCAGCCTCTCCGGCTGGCCCACCCTGGTGTTCTGCGTGGGACTGCTGCTGACCGCGTTCCTGGTGGCGCGGCGGGTCAAGGGCGCGATCCTCATCGGCATCGTGGCGACCACCGTCTTCGCGATGATCGTGGAGGCCTTCGCCAAGGTCGGTCCGTTCAACGCCGGCCCCGGCCCCGACGGCAAGCCGGTCATCAACCCCGACGGCTGGCAGCTGAACGTCCCCACACTGCCCGACGAGGTGGTCAGCGTCCCCGACCTGAGCCTGCTCGGCGAGTTCAGCCTGTTCGGCAGCTTCGAACGGGTCGGAGTGGTGGCCGCCCTGCTGTTCGTGTTCACGATCATGCTGGCCGACTTCTTCGACACCATGGGCACCGTGGTCGGCGTGGGGGCGGAGGCCGGCCTGCTGGACAAGCAGGGCAACCTCCCGGGCGTGCGGAACGTCCTGATCGTCGACTCGATCGGCGCCGCGGCCGGCGGAGCCGGATCGGTGTCCTCCAACACCACCTACATCGAGTCGGCCGCCGGTGTCGCCGAGGGCGCCCGCACCGGCCTGGCCAGCGTGGTGACCGGGGTGCTGTTCCTGGTGGCCATGTTCTTCTCGCCGCTGGTGACGATCGTGCCCTTCGAGGCCGCCACCCCCGCGCTGGTCGTGGTCGGGTTCCTGATGATGACCCAGATCCGCAACATCGACTTCAGCGACTACGACGTGGCCATCCCGTCGTTCCTGACCATCGTGCTGATGCCGTTCACCTACTCCATCACCGCGGGCATCGGCGCGGGCTTCATCGCCTACGTGGTCATCAAGGCCGCCCGCCGGCGATTCGCCGAGATCCACCCGCTGATGTGGCTGATCGCCGTGCTGTTCGTCATCTACTTCGCCCTGGACCCGATCAAGGAACTGCTGAACGTGGTCTGATGAGCGAGGAGTGCGGACCGGCGGCCTGCGGGCCGCCGGTCCCGTATCGGGGGGACGGTTCGGTGCGGGCCGGTCCCGTGTGAGGGCTCTTCTTCCGTCAGGGCGGTTCTGCGGGGGCGGCCCCGTGCGAGGACGGACGGTCTCACATCGAGGCGGTTCCGCGCGCAAGGCGCGTCGGTCCTGTGCGAGGGCGCGCCGATTCCCCATCGGGGCGCACCGGTCTCACGCCGGGGCACAGGGCTTCGGGCCGGGGAGCGCAGCGCCCATGCCGACCGCCGCGATGCCGCCCTCACCGGTCGGCGGGATTCTCCCTCCATGCGGCTTTATCAATCGCCCCGGCAATTGAATCCGGTACTGACCTGGCCAAATACCTAATCCTCTGAGGGGAGTTGATAAAACGGGCATTGGAGGTTAACGTGTGCGAGGCGCTCCGACGGGAAACGGGAGCGCTGTCACGGGGGTGAGCCACCGCCGAGGCGTCGGCGTGGCTGCAGACGCGCGGAGCGTTCCGGCGTGCGCTCGTCCCGGTGATTTCGGGAATTTCGATGGATCGGGGGAATCAGTGCGCAAGCTCGTCGCCTGCCTCGCCATGATCGGTGGGCTCGTGGCCCTTGCCGCGCCCGCGGCCCAGGCTGCCCCCTACCAGGGCGGCAACTATGGGCTCTACGGAATGGAAGGGTTCTACCCGACGCAGGAACCCTGCGCGGGAACCTTCCGGCTGATTCACAGCACGACCTGGAACGGCATCCGGCTCAAGTACTTCTACTCCGACGTCTGCGGCTCGTTCGCCCGGATCGAGAACGCGCCGCAGAACAGCTCCGCCCTGCTGCAGCGCTCCGACGACGGCCGACCGGAGGCCGACGGCTGGGTCGCCGAGAGCGTGGACCCGGGTATCAATTACGCCTACACCATGATCGGGAACAACCTCCACGGCCGGGTCTCCCGCGCCGTTCTCGTGGTGGACGGTCACCAGGTCGCCTGGACCAGCTGGTACTGATCCGAGCCGGTGTTTCCGGACAGATGACGGGAGCCCTTACCCCGGAAACACGGAAACCGTTCGATGGGCCTTATGTCGCCCCGGTCGCCCGCCGCTTTCGCGGTGCGCGAGACCCCGGACACCGGGTTCCGCGATGGCGGACGGCCACCGCGGATCACGCGGCACGGCGGTGAAAAGGACCGTCGGACGGTCGTCGAAGCGGGCGCCGGTGTTCACTCACCGGCGCCCGCCTTCCACGTCTCCACCGGGCCGCCGAGGCGGTTTCCGGCGCTCGGTGCCCTGGAACGACCGGTTCCAAGCGAGATGCACCGGCACCGCGACACCTCGTGCTCCTGTGGATGAGGAGCGTTTTCCCGTCGGGGGATCGTCCACGGTGCCCATCGTCCCTGGCGTCCCTTGCGATGAGGCCGAACCCGCATGCACGGACGAGGATCCAACGAGCCGAAGGGATGACGGGCCAGGGGAATGAGCCGGCCGCCTGATCCGTGAGAAGGCATCGGTGCCGGCATGGGCTCCCGCTCGTCCCCGCCCGCATCCCGTGTACGGCGCCGCGACCGGTGCGACGACGCAGATCCGGCACCGGGGGAGCGAGCACCGAGGAAGAGCATGTGCCGTGCCTCGTCCAGAGACGGGGCGATGGGCGGTGGGGGGAGAAGGTGACTCTGGCGAGGAAAGGCACCCGGCGGATCGTCGTCGACGGAGTCGAGTTCCGCTGGAAGGTCCGCCACAAGCCGACCTACGACCAGGGCATCGGGGCAAGCCCGCTGACCTTCGTGGCAGAGCCGGCCGAACGTCCGGAATCACTGCTCGTGGTCTCCCTGCCCCACCCGCACCCGGGCAACTGGCTGGACCTGCCGAGCGTCCCCGTCCTGCCGCGAACCGTGGCCACCGCGATCAGACTGGCATTGGCCAGAGGATGGCGCCCCTTCCAGCCGGGCCCGGCCTTCACGCTGTCCCTCGATGAGACCCTGACCTCGGCCTTGCCGGTGCGCGTCCAAGCCGAGTGATCGTCGGTCAGGACAGGCTCATCCGGCGGCGTATTGAGGAGGCCCGTGTGGGGGAACCTGGCGAGGATGGTGGAAAGCCCTTTCTGGGGCGCCCCGATTCGGCACGGACGGCCGTGGGAGACGACACAGGCTGCATGTGGGCGCTGGGGGCAGTGCGATGGTGTCCTATCGGTGTTTGCCCAGGTGGGATGCTGTTCTGTCCGTCCTGCGGCGTACCCGCGCTGTACCCGTGCCCTGCTCGCCCTCACTATGGAGCACGCCCGATGAGCAGTTGTGGTTCCTCCAGGGGTGATGAGGAACAGGCACGGCAGATCAACGAGGAGTTGCGCCGGACGCGGTTGCGATCCCTCTAGGGAATAAGCGCCCGTCCGCTCACGCGCCCCGAACTCGCCACATCCAGGGCCCTAATCACCCCTGGAAGGATGGGGACTTTGGCCGGTGATTTGGGGTGTCCGGCCCGGCGGTTGCCGCCCGGTGATCGGCCTTCAAGCCGCATGCACCGGGCGGCAGGGCCAACGGGCCGTGTGGCGGCGTGTAGCGCCGCCACTCTTGATCTCAATGGGCTGAATTCGGTAAGTCCGGACGCTGCGTGGGCGTCTGATCCGTAGCAAGATCAACTCTGTGCAGCCCCGTCCACCATCGTCAAGGGCCATTGTCGGTACCAGCGTTAGCAGCACGCCGGGCACCCACAGAACCCGGCAAGGGGATGAGCACCGGAAGCCCTACAGCAGTACCTTGACCTCAACTATCACGACAAGTGGACTTTCGGCCTCAAGGTCATTGCCGCTCCAAAAGTCGAGCGAGTCTATCCTGGCTGATCAGCGTGGTTGGGTGATCTGGGCCGAGTATCCGTTGAGAATCGTCGAGTGTCTTTTGAAGCATTCTTTCTGCCTCATCTAGGCGCCCAAGATCTCGCAAGATAGAGCCCAAGTTGGAGCGACTTGCCAAAGTGGCCTTACTCTCTTTTCCGAGGTAACGCTCTCGAATATTAAGAGCCTCTAGTGCCTCACTCTCAGCCCTAGAGAGCTGACCTTGATTGGCGTGAAGATTGGCCAGGTTGTCAAGAGCGGATGCGAGGCCAGGCATGTAAGCTTCTGGCACTTTTTCTGCCAGGTTCCTGTAGATGGTGGTGGCTTCGTGGCTGGTCTCTAGTGCTTCTTCTCGCCGTCCCATTTCGGCGAGGCGAACTGCGAGGTTGTTCAAAGAAGATGCCAGATCTGGCTTGTGCTTTTCAGGGGCAGAGGCGACTAGTTCACGATAACGGCGCACTTCCTCTTCAAGGTCTTGGAGATTCTTCATTCGGATCCCTCATTGCGTTCAGAAGATTCGCTATTGCCGTGAGCGGTGCGAATCCATTGGCTTATGTATCCAGGCTGGAGGGCAACCTCTTCGCTATAAATCTTAAAATCGATAGTTCTTTCGTGTTCAGTTATTCTTGGGTGGACTGCTGGCTTGTCGAGGGCTCTGACCTCATTATTATCTCGGTCGTTCTTTATCAGGGAGGTGGCTAGTCCGCTCGCGACTGTCAGTACGACAACTGCAACCCACCGCAAAGTTGTAGCCTGAGTGGTTGTGTAGTTGATCGCTACGTTTGTCCCGGTTCCTAGGGCGGCCACGACAAGGGCGGCAACTACGCCTGCTCTCCACGATGCCCTTGACTGCCTACTCTCTGCCACAAGGCCACTCAAGCGGATTTGCGCTTATTTAGCAACCTGCTTGGAAACAGACGGTGCGATGGGATCGGTCCAGGGAGGCCGTACATCCGCCACACCGGTCTGGATGATAGCGGTCTCCGTTAGCGGGTCGCCCTTGAATCCTGTGCGGAGGTTCCTCATTGAGTTTAGACGTTTGCTGACTCGGTCTCGTGGAGGCGGCCGGTTCTTGTGGCCAGCGTGCATGGGGGTTGGTGTTTCTGCCGCTGGTGGCGTTCGTGTGTGGGTGTCGGGTGGTCTGGGGCTGGTTCGTAGGCTGGGGCGCGTGATCCGTGCTGTGGTGTTCGATGTGGGTGAGTGCCTGGTCGATGAGACCCGGGAGTACGGCACCTGGGCGGACTGGCTGGGAGTGCCTCGGCACACGTTCTCGGCGGTGTTCGGTGCGGTGATCGCCCGTGGGCTGGACTATCGGGAGACCTTCCAGGTGTTCGCTCCGGGGTTCGATCTGACCGAGGAGCGGGAGAAGCGGGCCGCGGTGGGGCAGGCCGAGTGGTTCGGTGAGGAGGATCTGTATCCGGATGCGCGGCCGACGTTGGCCGAGCTGCGGGAGGCCGGCCTGTGGGTGGGGATCGCGGGGAATCAGACGGTGCGCGCGGGCGGCATCCTGCGGGAGTTGAAGCTGCCGTGCGACATGCTGGCCACCTCTGATGACTGGGGGGTGGCCAAGCCGGACCCGGCCTTCTTCGAGGCGGTGGTCCGGGAGGCCCCGTGCGAGGCGGGGGAGATCTTGTATGTGGGTGATCGGCTGGACAACGACATCCGGCCGGCGGCGGCGGTGGGGTTGAAGACGGCGTTGATCCGCCGGGGTCCGTGGGGAATCATCCAGCAGCACGATCCGGATGCGGATCGGTTGCCGACGATGCGGATCGATTCCCTCACGGAGCTGCCCGGCAAGATCGCGGAGTTCAACGCTTCAGCGCGCTGAGGGTGGTCTCCCACCCGTACAGGCGGTCGTCCAGTCGGCGCACGCATTCTTGATCGGCCCAGGGCTCCAGGGCGCGGCGGACCTGGGTGATGCGGTCCATGCCGGTGGCGTACCAGGTGCGGGCCAGCTGGTCGAGGGCCTCCTCGGCGCGGGCGCACGCGGCTTCGGGGTCGCCTGCGGCCGCTTCGACGGAGGCCAGGTCGCCCAATACGACGCTGCGCTGTTTGGTGTCCGCGGCGGGGAGGTTCTCCAGGACCTTGGTCAGGGTCTCGCGGGCCTGGGGGATGAGACCGGCCTCCAGACCGGTGCTCTTCTCGGAGGCCGTGGTCGAACGATCAGCGGATGGGACGGGTCGCCCAGATCGGGGGCAGGTAGTGGGCTGGGCGTGTGGTGATGAGATGGGTCCGCAGGTGTCCGGCCGTGGCGGTGGAAACGCCCAGAGCTTCGGCGAGGCGGCGAAAGGTCAGGTAGTCGATGCCGCGGCCGGCGGCGTTGTGTTCATAGATGCGGGCTTGGTGACCGAGGTCTTCGATGGTGACGGCGTGGGGTTCATGTCGGGCTCTGCTTCCTGCCTCTCGTAGGGCGGTGGCTTTGGCCCGTTCGTAGTCGAGCTCGGAGAAACCGCACAGGGCGCCCGTGATCCGTTCGGCCTCCTCCAGGGACGTCGCGTGCCGGAGGGCTTGGGCCAGGGGGTTGACGGCCAAGGCTTGAGCGTAGGTGAGGCGGTAGACGTTGGGGCTGTGGTCGGTGAGGGGGACCGGTAGGCCGCTGTCGCGGACTTCGGCGGTGCCGCGTGCGCCTCGGGCGGCTGCGGCCAGGAGGGCGGTGGCCTCGGAGGGGTGCCAGTCGAAGACGTGGAGGCAGCGGTCGACGTCGGCCGGACGCAGTCGGGTGGCGATGGCGGTGCCCGCGCGTGCCAGCACGTCGATTTCGGGGATTTCGCCGTCGAGTCCTGGGCCGGCGATCAGGACGTCTACCGGGATGTCCAGCTCGTGGCATGCGGACAGCACCAGGGCGTCGGCCAGCGGACTGCGTAGGCCGGGGTCGTCGCCAGTGGTGAGGATGTCGCCTCCGACGTCGATGATTTCGGCGTGAGGGGCGGCGAGGACGGCGGCCAGTTCGCGGAGTTGGAGGCGCAGGCCGTGGGCTCCATGAGTGGGGTCGAGCAGGGCCAGGG
>k87-259266_pt1 | contig 11254 bp, 10 predicted proteins | sample MGYA00084031_6733416 | MGnify analysis MGYA00084031
CACTCGGGGATCTGGAACCAGACCACGTTGTTGGGGATGTGGTGCAGGCCCAGCGGCAGCAGCAGCCGGTTGACCACGCCGTAGACGCCGGCGCCCAGGGTGCTGTTGCGCTCCACCCACTCGCCGAAGTCGGTGAGCCAGCTGCCCAGCACCGGCCAGATCCAGCCGAACAGCAGGCCCAGCACGGTCGCGGCGAACGCGGTGATGATCGGCACGAACCGGCGGCCGCCGAAGAACGCCAGCCAGGTCGGCAGCTTGATCCGGTAGTAGCGCTGGTAGAGCAGGGCGGCGGTGATGCCGATGACGATGCCGCCGAGCACCTGGGTGGGGTTGCCGGCCGCAAGGTCCAGCACTTCGTTGGGCCGCCCGGGGTTCTCCGGGTCGAACAATGCCTTGACCACCCGGGGCCGCAGCTCCTCGGAGTGGAAGAACATGTTCATGCTGACGTAGTGGAAGACCAGGTAGCCCACCACGGCCGCCAGGGCGGTCGAACCGTCGGATTTGCGGGCGAAGCCGACCGCCACGCCGACCGCGAACAGCAGCGGCAGCCAGTCGAACAACGCCCCTCCGGCGGCGGCGAACACCTCGGCGACCCGGTCGGCGCCGGAGAAGCTGATCCAGGCGTCGGTGTTCTCGCCGAGCACGTCCGGCTGTCCGAGACGCAGCAGCAGACCGGCGGCGGGTAGGACGGCGATCGGCAGCATCAGGCTGCGGCCGATGCGCTGGAGGACCGCGAGGGCCCGGGATCCTCGTTTGGGGGCGGCGGTGCCGCCGGCGGTTGCGGAAGTGCTCATCAGAGGGTGCCTCCTGCTGATGCCGATGGGCTAGGCCCGGCGGGGTGGTGGATTTCCAAGGGCCGTGTGGATCTGGTAGCGATCGGCCCGGTAGGTCGACACGCCCAGTTCCGCGCAGACGCCGTTCATGTAGGAACGGCGCTGCAGGAGCAGCACGGGGCTGCCCTTGGGGATCTTGAGCCGTTTCGCCTCGGTGGCGTCGGCCACGCCGGCGTCGATGGTCTGGTCGCCGGCGTCGAAGACGATTCCGTAGACCGCCTCCAGCACGCCGTACAGCGAGCGGTCGGCCAGTCTGCGGTCCAGCAGGTCGGGGGCCAGTGAGGCCAGGATGTGCGAGCGTTCGATGGCCATCGGTTCGCCGTCGGCGGTGCGCAGCCGCTCGATCACGTGGATCGGGGTGCCCTCCTCCACGTCGAACAGCCGGGCCAGCCGGCCGTCGGCCGGGACGGTCCGCCGGGACAGGTCGATCGCGCCGGGCCGCAGCCCGCGCGAGAGCATGTCCTCGGAGAAGGAGACCAGCCGCAGCGGCACCTCCAGCTTGGGCCGGGCCACGAAGGTGCCCTTGCCCGGCACCCGGTACAACCGGCCCTCGGCGACCAGCTGCTCCACTCCCTGGCGCACCGTCATCCGGGACAGGCCGTAGCGGGCGCACAGCTCGCGCTCGGAGGGGATCGGCGAGTCCACGGGCAGCTCCGAGCGCTCGATCATGTCCAGCAGGATCGTGCGGAGCTGGAAGTACTTCGGTACTGGGCTGGTCGGGTCGATGCTCGTCACTGGCGTCCTCGGGTGCGGGACCGCGGGGCCGTCCGGCCTCCCGCCGCCTCCGGTCCGGTTCGTACTGGTCTAGGCCGGACTAGACCACAGCCTGGGAAGATGTGTCAACAGACCACCGCATAACGGCCTGATCACGGTCGACCGTGCGGGCGGAGCGCGGGAAAGTCCGGACACCCCCTAGGCAACCGTACGAAGTGCGCGCTATGGTCCGTACTGGTCTAGGCCGGACTAGACCAGTGGTGGCGGCCATTGACAACGTCCGATCGGCAGCGGAGAGTGCCCAGAAGATGACCTCCTACCTCGTCGCCGCGCGCGCCCTCGCGGCCGCCGGCCGCCCGGGGCTCGGCCCCGGCTGGCTGCGGATCGCGGACGGTGTGATCGCCGAGGTGGGCGCCGGCGACCCGCCCGCCTCGCCCGATCTGCGGCTGGAGACCGGGATGCTCGCCCCGGGCCTGGTGGACCTGCAGGTGAACGGGTTCTTCGGGCACGATCTGGCGGACGCCGACGAGGCCGGATGGCGCACCGTGGTGAGCCGGCTGCCGGAGACCGGGGTGACGGCGTTCCTGCCCACGTTCATCACCGCCCCGATCCGCGCCCAGGAGGCGGCGCTGCGGCGCGTCAAGGGGCTGCTGCCCCGGCTGCCCGCCGGCGCCCGCGTGCTGGGGATCCATCTGGAGGGGCCCTTCCTGTCGGAGCGGCGGCGCGGCGCGCACAACGCCGCCTGGCTCACCGATCCCACCCCCGAGGCGCTGGCGACCCTGCTGGACACCGGCATGGTCCGGCTGGTGACGCTGGCCCCCGAGCGGCCCGGCGGCCTGGACGCCGTGCGGACCCTCGTCGAGCACGGCGTGCTGGTCAGCATCGGGCACAGCGACGCCACCGCCGAGCAGACGGCCCGGGCCGCCGACGCCGGAGCGCGCAAGGTCACCCACCTGTTCAACGCCCAGTCCGGTGTTCACCACCGCGAGCCGGGGGTGGCCGCGCAGGCGCTCGCCGACCCGCGGCTGCACCCGGGCCTGATCCTGGACCTGCACCATGTGTCGGCCCCGGCCGCCCGGCTGGCGTTCAACGCCGCGGCGGGCCGGCTGGTGCTGGTGACCGACGCCGCCGCCGCGGCGGGGATGCCGCCCGGCCGGTACGAGCTGGGCGGCGAGCCGATCGAGCTGCCCGCCGACGGGCCCCCGCTGCGCGCCGACGGCACCCTCGCCGGCTCGGCGCTGCGGCTGGACGCCGCCGTCGGCAACGCCATCGCCCTCGGCGTCGACCCGCGGACCGCGATCGACGCCGCCTCCCGCGTCCCGGCCGACCTGATCGGCCGCCCCGACCTCGGCCGGATCGAGCCCGGCGCGGCCGCCGACCTGACCTGGCTGGTCCCCGACGCCGCCGGGGCGCTGCGGGCGCACCGCACCTGGGTCGCCGGGGACGTGGTGTGGAGCCGGCCGGACGGAGGGGGCGCACGGTGACGATCACCCGGATGCGCGCCGAGATCGCCGAGCAGCCCGCCGCGCTGCGGCGCACCCTCGACGCCCTGCTGCCCGCCGTCCCCGAGATCGCCCGCCTGGCCGAGCGGACCCGGCAGGTGCTGTTCATCGCCCGGGGCTCCTCCGACAACGCCGCGACCTACGGCCGCTACCTGATCGAGGCGCACGCCGGACGGCTGGCCACTCCGGCGGCCCCGTCGATCGCGACCGCCTACCGCCGGCGGATCGACCTGACCGGCGTGCTGGCGGTGGCGATCAGCCAGTCCGGCAAGACCGAGGAGATCGTGGAGACGTTGGGCTGGGCCGCCGACTGCGGCGCCCGGACCGTCGCGATCACCAACGGGGCCGCCTCCCCGCTGGCCGACGCCGCCGACCTGGCGCTGATCACCGAGGCCGGCGACGAGGAGGCGGTCCCCGCCACCAAGACCTACAGCACCCAGCTGGCGGCGCTGGCGGTGCTCGCTCTCGGGCTGGGCGCCGACGTCGATCCCGACGACCTGCGGCGCGTCCCCGACGAGGCGGACCGGCTGATCGAGCAGACCTCCGCCTCGCCCGCCCTGGCGGCGATGGTCGCCGAGCTCGCCCCGGTGTCCGGAACGGTGGTCTCCGGGCGCGGCATCGCCTTCGGCACCGCCCTGGAGCTGGCGCTCAAGCTCAAGGAGGCGTGCTACCTGCACGCCATGGGCCTGTCGTACGCCGACCTGCTGCACGGACCGATCGCCGTCGTCGACCCGCGCACCCCGGCGATCCTGGTCGCCGCCGAGGAGGGCCCCACGCTGCCGGGGACGGTGGCGCTGGCCCGGCGGGTCACCGGAGCCGGCGCCCGCGCCTACGGCATCGGCGGCGGAGCGGACCTGGCGGAGGTCTGCGCGCACACGCTGCCGGGCCCCCGGCTGCCGGAGTGGGCGGCGCCGCTCGGGCTGATCGTCCCGGGACAGGTGCTGGTGGAGGCGCTGGCCCGTGCGCTGGGGCTGAATCCCGACCTGCCGCGAGGACTCAACAAGGTCACGCAGACCGACTGACGCGAGGAGCAGCAATGGACAAGGCCGAGGCCATCGTCGCCGCGCTGGGCGGAGCGGGGAACATCGTGGAGATCGAGCCCTGCGCCACCCGGCTGCGCACCCAGGTCTCCGACCCGTCCCGGGTGGACGAGGCCGCGCTGAAGGCGGCCGGCGCGTTCGGCGTGATGCGCAGCGGAACGGTGGTCCAGGTGGTGGTCGGACCGGAGGCGGACACCCTCGCCACCGACATCGAGGACCTGCTGTGAGCGGAGGGCCGGTGACGCGAGTCCTCTCGCCCGTCAGCGGGCGGGTGGTCGGGCTGGCCGGGGTGCCCGATCCGGTGTTCGCCCAGGCCATGGTGGGCCCCGGCACCGCGGTCGATCCGGTGCGCGCCCCCGGCGAGGCGATCGCCCCGGTCAACGGCACGCTCGTCAAGCTGCATCCGCACGCCTACGTGGTGGTCGACGAGCGGGGCCACGGGGTGCTGGTGCACCTGGGCGTGGACACCGTCCACCTCAAGGGCGAGGGCTTCGAGCTGCTGGCCGCCGAGGGCGAGGAGGTGACCGCGGGGCGGCCGCTGGTGCGCTGGAACCCGGCCCGGATCGAGGCCGGCGGCCGGTCCCCGGTCACCGCGGTGGTCGCGTTGGACGCCACCGCCGAGGCGCTGGTGGACGTGCGCGAGTCCGGCGAGGTGGAGAAGGGCGCCGAGCTGTTCTCATGGCCGTGATGCAACCCCAGGCCGTCGTCTTCGACCTGGACGGCACGCTGATCCACACCGAGCCGCGCAACCGGCTGCTGTGGGCCAAGCTGTTCGAGACGCACGGGGTCCCGCACGACGAGGAGCTGATCGGCTCGTTCGCCGGGCGGCGCGGTCGGGAGGTGCTGGCCGAGGTGCTGCACCTGTTCCCGGGCGAGCACACCGTCGAGGAGCTGCTCCGGCAGGTGGTCGCGTTCGAGGAGCATCCGGACTGGCCGCCGGCCGAGCCGGTGCCGGGGGCGGTCGAGCTGGTGCGGACGCTGCACGCCGAGAACGTGCCGCTGGGGCTGGTGACCTCCGGGCTGCGCCCGTACGCCGAGGGACTGCTGGCCGAGCTGGGGGTGGCCGACCTGCTGGACGTGGTGATCACCGCCGACGACGTCGAACGGGGCAAACCGCATCCGGAGGGATATGCGACCGCCTGCGCCCGGCTGGGCGTCGAACCGGCGCGCTCGGTGGCGTTCGAGGACGCGCCCGCCGGGGTCGCCGCGGCCAAGGCCGCGGGTATGGCGGTGATCGGGGTGAGCACCACGGTGCCCCCGCATCGGCTCGCCCAGGCCGATCGCGTCGTGCCGAACCTGCTGGAGATTCGATGGCCTCTGCACATCGGGGGCTGAGCGGGGGCCGCAGAGGCTCCGCTCCGGGTGACAACGAGGAGAGATCGTGGCCCAGCGTCATGTGAGAGTCCTGTCCAAGGTGGGGCTGCACGCCCGTCCCGCCGCGCTGTTCGTGCAGACCGCCACCAAGGCGCCGATGGAGGTCACCGTCGCCAAGCCGGGCAAGGACCCGGTGAACGCCAAGAGCATCCTGGCGGTGCTCGGACTGGACGTGAGGCACGGTGAGGAGATCACCATCACCGTCGAGGGGGAGGGGGACGCCGAGCGGCTGCTGGACGAGCTGGAGGCGGCGGTGAACGTCGAGGCCGAGAGTGCCTGACGGGCGGTCGCGGGTGCTGACCGGCACCGGGGTCAGCCCCGGGACCGGCGTGGGACCGGTGGCGCGGGTGGCGGGGGCGGTGCCCGAACCGCCCGCGACGCCCCACGGCGGCACCCCCGACGAGGTGCGCGCCCAGCGGGAGGCCGCCGCCGCGGCGCTCCGGGCCGTCGCCGCCGACCTGGAGGAGCGCGGTGCGCGCGCCGCCGAGGCCGGCCGCACCGAGGCCCGTGACGTGCTGGGCGCCCAGGCCATGATGGCCCGCGACCCGATGCTGGCCGAGAGCGTGGACTCCCGGATCGCGGAGGGGGCGACCGCGGCCCGCGCGGTGTACGAGGCGTTCGGCGTCTACCGCGAGATGCTGGCGGGCGCGGGGGAGTACCTGGCCGCCCGGGTCGGCGACCTCGACGACGTCCGGGACCGCGCGGTGGCCCGGCTGCTGGGCGTGCCGATGCCCGGCGTGCCGGAGCGCGACGAGCCGTTCGTGCTGGTCGCCCGGGACCTGGCGCCCGCCGACACGGCGGTGCTGGACCCGCGGAAGGTGGTCGCCTTCGTCACCGAGGAGGGCGGGCCGACCAGCCACACCGCGATCCTGGCCCGCGCCATGGGGGTGCCCGCCGTGGTCGCCTGCCCCGGCTGCGCCGACCTGGCCGACGGGACGCGGGTGCTGGTCGACGGGACCGCCGGGACGGTGCGGATCGACCCGGCCGAGGCGGAGGTCGACGCGGCCCGCCGGGCCTCGGCCGCCCGGACCGCCGCGCTCGCCGAGACCAGGGGGCCGGGTGCGACCAAGGACGGCCGCCCGGTGCCGTTGCTGGCCAACGTCGGCGGCCCGGCCGATCTCGCCGCGGCGCTGGAGGCCGGCGCCGAAGGGGTCGGGCTGTACCGGACGGAGTTCCTGTTCCTGGACCGCTCGCACCCGCCGTCCGACGCCGAGCAGCAGGCCGCCTACCGGGCCGTTCTGGAGGCGTTCCCGCGGGGCCGGGTGGTGGTCCGGGTGCTGGACGCGGGCGCGGACAAGCCGCTGGCGTTCCTGCCCCCGCCCTCCGGCGAGCCCAACCCCGCCCTCGGCGAACGCGGCCTGCGCATGCTGCGCCGCCATCCCGAGGTGCTCGCCGGACAGCTCCGCGCGCTGGCCCGGGCCGCCGAGGGCCTCACCGCCCGCCTGGAGGTGATGGCCCCGATGGTCACCGACGTCACCGAGGCGCGCGCGTTCGCCGCCGCCTGCGCCGAGGCCGGCATCGATCACCCCGGCGTGATGATCGAGGTGCCCGCCGCCGCCCTGCGCGCCGGCGACCTGGCCCGCGAGGTGGAGTTCTTCAGCATCGGCACCAACGACCTGACCCAGTACGCCTGCGCCGCCGACCGGCAGGTCGGCGCTCTGTCCCACCTGCAGGACCCCTGGCAGCCCGCCGTCCTCGACCTGGTCTCCCTGGCCGCCGAGGCCGCCGCCGACGCCGGACGCGGCTGCGGCGTCTGCGGTGAGGCCGCCGCCGACCCGGCGCTGGCGTGCGTGCTGGTCGGCCTGGGCGCCACCTCCCTGTCCATGAGCGCGCCGGCCCTGCCGCCGGTCCGCGCCGCCCTGGCCCGCCACACCTTCGCCGAGTGCCGCCGGGCGGCCGTGGCGGCGCGTTCCGCGGCGACGGCGGAGCAGGCCCGCGCCGCCGCCCGCGCCGAGCTCCCCGCCCTCGCCGAGCTCGCCGTCTAGACCCGGCCGGCCCGGCCGGCCGCCCGGCGGGGCGTCGCGGCCGTGCGCATTCGGGGGTGTGCACGGCCGCGACGCCTTCTTCCCCTCGCCGCCGGCCGCCGGGGTCGTCCCGGGGCGCCTCGGCCGCCGGCGGACGGGCCGCGGGGTCCGGATGCGCGGCCGCCGGGGAGGGGGCGTCCGGGGTCGTCGATGCCCGAGCACCGCCTCCGGCGTGTTAGCGTCGCGAGGGCGAGGACCGACCATTTCACGGCGACCGAGTTCGGGGGGACTGGTCTGGTGCGCTGTTCACGCACGTCGGTCGCGGCCGCGGCGGCGGTGCTGGCCCTGTCGCCGGCGGCCTGCAACGGCGGTACCACGGGGAGCTCCATGTCGCAGCGGACGGAGGCGGCGCCCACCGCCACCCCGTCCGCCGAGCCGACCGTCTGGATCAACGACCTCGTCAAGGGGATGACCCTGGAGCAGAAGGTCGGGCAGCTGTTCGTGCCCGCCTTCGCCGACCGGGCCGAGGCGGAGCGCATGATCAAGCGCTATCACGTCGGCGGGTTCATCTACTTCCCCGACAACGCCCGCGACCCGGTGCAGACCGCGCGGCTGTCGAACGCCCTGCAGCGGATGTCCAAGATCCCGCTGCTGCTCGGCGTGGACGAGGAACAGGGCCTGGTCAGCCGGCTGCCGTACCTGACCGCGTTCCCCGGCAACATGGCGCTCGGCGCGACCGGGCAGCCGCAGCTGGCCCGCGAGGCCGCTCGGGTCACCGGCACCGAGCTGCGCCTGCTCGGCATCAACCAGAACTACGCTCCGGTCGCCGACGTCAACGTCAACCCCGCCAACCCGGTGATCGGCGTCCGTTCCTTCGGCTCGGACCCGGGCCTGGTGTCCCAGATGCTCGCCGGGGCGGTCCAGGGCTATCAGGACGCCGGGGTGGCCGCGACCGCCAAGCACTTCCCCGGTCACGGGGACACGAACGTCGACAGCCACACCGGACTGCCGGTGATCAAGCACACCCGCCGGCAGTGGGAGCGGCTGGACGCGCCGCCGTTCCAGGCCGCCGTCCGGCAGGGCGTCGACGCGATCATGACCGCGCACATCGTCGTCCCGGGGCTGGACGACTCCGGCGACCCGGCCACCATGTCCCACGCGGTGCTGACCGGGCTGCTGCGCCGGCACCTCGGCTACCGGGGCGTCATCGTCACCGACTCGCTGCAGATGGCGGGCGCGCGGCAGAAGTACGGCGCGACGCGGACGGCGGTGCGGGCCGTGCAGGCCGGCGCCGACCAGCTGCTGATGCCGCCGGATGTGGCGAGCGCCCATGCGGCGGTGACGGCGGCGGTGCGCCGGGGCGCGATCTCCCGGCAGCGGCTGGAGGAGTCGGTCACCCGCATCCTGACCCTCAAGGCCCGGCGCGGCCTGTTCGGCGACGTGCAGGTCGACCCGACGAGGGCCGCGCAGGTCGTCGGCTCGCGGGCGCACCGGGAGGTCGCCCGCCGGGTCGCCGAGGCGTCGATCACCCTGGTCCGCAACAAGGGCGGCGTGCTGCCGCTGCGGAGCGGGACGAAGGTCCACGTCACCGGGCCGCGCGCCCAGCGGCTGGCGGACGCGTTGCGCGAGCGGGGCGTGCGGGTCGTCGGATCGGCGCAGGCCGCCGATGCGGTCGTGCTGACCGTGCAGGACGCCGGGGCGGCGACCGCCGCGCGGATCAGGGCGGTGCGCGGCCGTCCCGTGGTGGCGGTGGCGCTGGGGCGGCCCTATGACCTGGCGCACGCCGGCGCCGCCACCGCGGCGCTGGCCGCCTACTCCGCCGAGAACGTCTCGCTGCGGGCGCTGGCCGGGGTGCTGGCGGGACAGGTCAGGCCGGTCGGCCGGCTTCCGGTGCAGGTCAGCGGCCTGCGGTTCGGGCACGGGCTGACTTACTAGCGGTTGCCTTCGTTGTCAGGGGCCCCTGCGCACGCATGCGCAGGGGCCCGTTCGGATGGGTGGGATGTCGTCCGGCCGAGCGGCGGGCCGGGGATCGGCGCCGTGACCGCGGCGCCTCGCAGATCAGTTGGACGGTCGCAGGCCCAGACGGCGCAGCGCCATCTCGGCGGCTCCGATCGCGCCGTCGCCCGCCATGCGCGGATCGGTGGAGAAGCGTTCGCGCAGACCGTCGCGTACCGCGTCGGCCACGGGGCCGTGGCCGAGGACCGAGCCGGCCATGACCACCGGCGAGTTCTGATCGGTGAGGGCGGGGCGGACCGCGTCCACGTCCCGCAGCAGCCACTGGGCCGCCTGATCGGTGATGCTGCGGGCCACGGGATCGCCCGCGGCGGCCGCGGCGCACACCACCGGGCCGAGCCGGCCCAGCGCCGCCGGAGGCCTGCCGTACACCTCCTTGATGATCGCCTGGGCCAGCGCGAGGTCGGCGGACGGGGAGCGTTCCGGCGGATCCAGGGTGGTGGTCGCGGTTCCGGGAGCGGCCGCCCCGGCGGAGACCATCGCCAGCGCCGGGGCGGGCGGTCTTCGGACCCGCGCCCCCCGGGGGGCGCCGTCGGCCATCAGGGTGGAGGCCAGCGGCCCGAGCAGCGCCCGGGGAACCGATTCGGCCAGCAGGGTGGGCGCACCGCGTCCGTCCAGCGCGGCCAGGGTCGCCTCGACCGCCTGGCGGCCCAGCCAGACCGCCGAGCCCTGGTCGCCGACCAGCCATCCGTAGCCGTCGGCGCGCTGCACGATCGCGCCGTCGCTGATCACCGCGGCACCGGCGCCGGTGCCGGAGAACACCACGATGCCCTCCGAGGCGCTGGTGCCCGCCGCGAACGCCACCGCGATGTCGGTGACCACGGAGGGCGATCCGGACAGTCCGACGGCGTGCCAGGCGCGTCGTGCCGCGGCCACGGCGGCGGGCCGCCCGGCCGAACCGGCTCCGGCGATGCCGAATACACCGCCCTGGACGAGGGAACGGTCCAAGTCGCCGAGTGCGGCGCTGAGGGCCGTGGTGAGCGCACCCGCGGTGTCGCCCCCGGAGTTGGGGTTGGCGCCCGGACCGGTTCCGGAACCGGCCAGAGCGCCTCCGAGCGTCAGTACGGCCGCGCGGGTCTTCGTACCGCCCGCGTCGACGCCGATCACGTAAGGACCAGCCAAATGGGTCAACACACGGCGACCGTAGACCTTGGTGACGTTGACGGGACATTGTGGACGTAAGAAACTTACTGACATGAGGAAAACCAATGGCCGAAACACGGGGGACCGGCGGGACGTCACAGCCCCTCCGGCGGCCTCACATCCCCATCGGGAGGCACCGCTCAGCACCGTGGTCCGGGTGCGTTCGCTGCTGCCCTCGCTGCCGCCCGCCGAGCGCCGGGTCGCTCAGCGGGTCATCGACGATCCCGAAGGGGTCGCCAATTCCACCATCACCGAGCTCGCGCACCAGTGCGGCACCTCGGAGACGACGGTCATCCGGTTCTGCCGGGCCATCGGCTTCTCCGGCTACCCGGAGCTGCGGCTGACCCTGGCCACCGAGGCCGGACGGGCGCAGAGCGCGGCCGGGGGACGGGTCATCGGGAGCGACATCAGCCCCGACGACTCCCTGGAGCAGATCGTCGAGAAGGTCACCTTCGCCGACGCCCGCGCCGTCGAGGAGACCGCCGCCCAGCTCGACATCAAGGTGCTGGAGCAGGTGGTCGACGCGGTCGTCGCCGCCTCCCGGGTCGACGTGTACGGGGTGGGCGCCAGCGCCTTCGTCGCCCTGGACTTCCAGCAGAAGCTGCACCGCATCGGCCGGCACTGCTCGGCCTGGTCGGACGCGCACATCATGCTGACCAGCGCCGCCGTGC
>k87-104535_pt1 | contig 11252 bp, 8 predicted proteins | sample MGYA00084031_6733416 | MGnify analysis MGYA00084031
CAGCCCCTGGCGGCGCAGCACCTCGTGGATCCCCGCGATGACCCCTTTAAAGTTGTTGCGCACGTCGAAGATGACGCTGTTCACGTCGGTGATCATGTGGGCCAGCGTGATCAGCTCCTGCGGCACCGGGTCGCCGCTGCGGCGCAGCGCCCGCAGCCGGTCGACCAACTCCACCGCGCGCTTGGTGAAGCAGGCCCACTGTCCCAGCAGTCCGCCGACGAATCCCACCGCCGGCGCGTCGGGCCGCGTCGAAAACTTCGCCTTGCCGATCAGGTCCAAGACGATGTGGTCATCGTTGCCCGTGTAAAGGGCGATCTCGCCGCCGCGCCCGGAGGCCGCCAGGGCCCGCATGACGTCGAGGCTCTGGTACCGGTCGAAGGGCGCCACTTTGACGGCGACGACGTTTTCGATCTCAAAGAACGCCCGCCAGAACGCGTAGTCCAGCGGCCGGCCGCCCACCGCCACCTGCAGGTAAAAGCCGACCAGCGGGATCTCCTCCGCGACGCGGCGGCAGTGAGCGAGGATCTCCTCGTTGCTCGCCTCCTTGAAGGCCGCCAGGCTGAGCAGTCCCGCCTCGTAACCCAGCTCCCGGGCCAGGCGGCTTTCCCGCACCGCCTGCTCCGTCTTCCCCACGATCCCGGCGATCTTGATGACGGAGCGGCCTGCCGCCTCCTCGTGGCGGCGGATCTCCTCCATGGCCAGCGCCAAGACGGGCTCCAGCATCCCGTTGTAGTGGATCTGAAACTGCGTGGTGTGCACGCCCACCGCCAGCCCGCCGGCGCCCGCCTCCAGGTAGTAGCGGGAGAGCGCCCGCTGCCGCCGCTCGTCCAGCTTCCGCTCGGCGGTAAGAGCCAGGGGGTGCGCGGGGATGACCACGCCCTCCAGCAGCGCTTTGCGCAACGCGTCCGTTGACAATCGGCTCACCTCGATCAAAAGGTCATTAAAACTTCCCGTCGCGGGTTTGGAAATGGGTCGGCTTGCCGTGGGTTTCGCCGCCCCGCTTCACCCAGTCGGCCACCAGCTCGATCATCTCGGCCAGGCTCATCTTGGGGTAGCCGAAGCGCTGGAAGCAGAAGGCAGCGTTCCCCAAGAGCGCTTCGTCCGCCTCCTCGCCCACGAAGCGCACCTCGCGGCCCATCGCCCGCGCCAGCTGCTGCGCGGCCCAGCGGACGGAGATGGTCTCCGGGCCGGTCAGGTTGAAGTAGACCGGCGGCGACGAGGCCAGGGAGAGGGAGCGCAGCACGTAATCGTTGGCGTCCCGCTGCCAGATGACGTTGACCGAACCCATCGTCACGTCGATGGGCTCCCCGGCGGCAATGCTCTGGGCCAGGTCGACCAGGACGCCGTAGCGCAGCTCGACCGCGTAGAAAAGACGCACAATGGTGACGGGCGTCCCGTTCGTGCGGCTGAAGTACTCGAAGACGCGCTCCCGCCCCAGCACCGACTGCGCGTACTCGCCCTTCGGATCGGCGGGGACGTCCTCGCTGCAGCCGCCGGTGCTGGGCGGGACGAAGGGGTACACGTTCCCGCTGGAAAAGACGGCGATCCGCGACGCGGCGTAGCGCGAGGCCACGATTCCGGGCATGTAGGCGTTCATGGCCCAGGTGGTCGCCTCGGCCCCCGTCGAGCCGAACTTGCGGCCCGCGGCGAAAATGACGTTCCGGCAGTCGGGCAGGGCCGCCACCGCGTCCGGGTCCATCAGATCGGCGACGATCGTCCGCACGCCCGCCTGCTCCAGCTTCTCCCGCTCCTGGGGGTTCGAAAAGCGCGAGACCGCCGTCACCGGGTAATCCTTGCCCGCCTGCCGCAGCGCGTTCACCGCCATCCGGCAGAGGGTGGGCCCCATCTTCCCCCCCGCGCCCAGGACCACCAAGCCGTCGTCCCACGTGCTCACCTCGGCGACCAGTTCGGGGCTGGGGGTGGAAAGGATCTCTTCCAGCTCGGCGACACTTTCGATCCGCTTCTCCAACTTGGCTAGCATGGGCGAACATCATCCTTTCAACCAAATCCACCAAATCCACGTCCACGCGCCAACGCGCGCCGCCCGCCGTCACGGCGTGCAGGTGAAGCTCTCTTGGGGCACCAACCCGCCCGGCACCGACAGGTAGCGCCAGCCGGTATCGCCCAGGATCGTGACGATCCGCTTCAGGTCGGGCCTGGCTTTGGCCAGTTCCAAGGCGGCGTACACGTTGGCCCCCGACGACGGACCGCAAAAGATCCCCTCCTCGCGGGCGAGCAGGCGGCTGGTCGCGTAGGCGTCGTCCGAACTGACCAGCATTAAGTCGTCAATCAGCGAGGTGTCGAGGATCGGAGGGACGATGCCGTCACCGACGCCCTCGATGCGGTGGGGGCCCCGCTCGCCGCAGGCCAGTACGGGGCTCTCCGCGGGCTCGACGGCGAGAACGAACAGGCTTGGGTTCTTCTCCTTGAGGTAGCGCCCGACGCCCGTCAAGGCGGCGCCCGTCCCGTATGCCATCACAAAGGCGTCGACCTGGCCCTCCAGCTGCTCCCAGATCTCGGGGCCGGTCCCCTCGTAGTGGGCCGCCACATTGTCCGGGTTGGCGAACTGGTTGATGTGAAAGTATTGATCGGGATTCTCAGCGATGATCTCATGAACCCGCGCGATGGCGGCGTCGATGTCGCTTCCGCCCCCCGGCGTCAGATGCACCTCGGCGCCGTAGGTTTGAATGGCGAGCCGCCGCTCCATGCTCATCCCCTCGGGCATGACGATCACGACCCGGTACCCTTTGACGGCGCCGATGAGGGCGGTCGCAATCCCCGTGCTCCCCGTCGTCGCTTCGATGAGCGTCATGCCGGGCCGCAAGCGCCCTTCCCGCTCCGCCTTCTCGACGATGTAGCGCAAGATGCGATCCTTCAGGCCCCCGCTGGGGTTTTGCATCTCGAGCTTCACGAAGATGTCGCCGGGGACGCGGGCCGAGAGCTTACTCAGCCGCACGCACGGTGTATTCCCGATCGCGTCCAAGACGCTGTCGAAGTAACGTGCGCGTCGTATATGACCTCACTCCATCCTTCCCGCATGTCGCCAGGGCGCTCACTGCCGTTTGCCCCGGGCCGAGACCGCGATGGTGCCGGCCACGGAGCCTCCTTTGAGCGCCACCATTTCGTCCGCCAGGTTGATCACAGGGCAGACGTGGTTGGGGATGATCTCGATCCGGTCGCCCACCTTCAGCGGGACCGACGGGTCTTGCAGCTGCAACACTCCGTGCTCTTCACTGAGGCTCGCGACCAGCGCGGTGGGAATCCCCTTCACGATGCCGAAACCCTCCCGGTGCAGGTTCCGGTCGTTGGTCAGCGTCTTGCTGCCGGCGTCAACGACGGCCCGGTCGGGCGCGGGCCGGGAGACCACGGTGGCCAGGACGCTGACGGCGCACTCCTCCAGCGTCGCCGAACCCACCGCCACACAGTTGCCGTCGTTGAAGATGTAGGTGCCCGGCCGGATCTCCGTCACGCCCTCCACCTCCAGGTGATGGAGCGCGGCGGGCGTCGACCCGGGGCTCACCACCCGTACGTCGACGCCGGCTTTGCGGGCCAGCTCCGCCGTCTCGACCAGCCGCTGCGCATCCTCCCGCGCGGCCCGCGCGAGATCCTCGAGCGTCTTCTCCCTACCCACGTGGCCGCAGTGGGACATCATCCCCACCACGCGCACGCCGGGAAGCCGGTCGATCTCCACCGCGAGCCTGGCCGAAGGCTCGCCCGGAGGCAGGCCCATCCGGTTCAGGCCGGTGTTGATGTCGACGTACACCTCGACGGTGCGGCCAAGGGCCCGGGCCATCTCGGACAAGCCTTGCCCCGCTTCGACGCTGTCAATGGAAACTTTGATGTTCGCCCGCTCCATAAGCTGTGCCAACCGGCGCAGTTTAATCGGGCCGATGGGCGGATAGGCCAGCAGGATGTCGGTGATGCCCCCGTCGACCATCACTTCCGCTTCGCCGATCTTGGCGACCGTCACTCCGACGGCGCCGTGGGCCAGCTGCCGGTGAGCGAAGTACACCGACTTGTGGGTCTTGATGTGCGGCCGCAGCGCCACTTTCCGGGCGCTGGCCGCGTCGGCCAGCTTCTTCATATTGGCCTCGGCGACGTCCAGGTTCACCAGGACGGCCGGCGTATCCAGTTCGGGAAAGAGCATCCGATCCTCGCTCAAGGCGCGATGACCTCCTTATCGAACGTCGAAGGCGACGCTCTACGCAGTGTGGCGCACGCGGCCCGCCTCGTCGCCCAGGAGGTCCGCGATCTTCACGGGCATCCCCGTCGCGATCGAGCGGTTGGCCGAAACGCCGATCAGGATCGACATGGCTCCCGCCCAGCTGCCGGCGGCATGGCCCAGCGGGTCCGGAGTGCCGGGGCGAAAGAGCATGTCCAAAAGGCGCGCGTCGCCGCCGCCGTGGCCGCCGCGCACGGCCGGCACCTTGATCACCTCGCAGCCGCCGAACATGGGGTAGATCCGGATTTCGTCGTCCCGCGGCTCCAGGTGTCCTTGCGCCGCCCACCAGGGGTCGACCTGGGCCACTTTGGCCCGGGAGCGGGCCGCGAAGTTTCGTTGCTCTTGAGGCACGTAGGTCTCGGGTTTGCCCGCTTCCAGCCGCCCTTTCGTGCCGTTGAACGCAATCCGCCATCCTTCGAAGGGCATGTAAGCGTGCAGCGTGTAGGTCATTTGCACGCCGCCGGTGTACCGGACCAGCGCGGCCATCGTGTCCTCGATGTCGATCTCGTCGGCGAAGACGCACGCGTCCCGGCGGTACCCGTCTTCACTTTCGGCCTCCAGGTACATCCGGCGCAGGCTCGCGTTCCCTTCCAGATCCAAGTAAAATTCGCACGAATCCTTGTACGAGCAGGTGAGGCAGCGCTCGCCCCGCTCGACCCGGGTCGGTCCGTACACCGCGCGCCGGCCCAACGCAAAGACCAGTTCAGGATCGCGGCCAATCCACCAGTTCACCAGATCGAAGTGGTGGGTCGCCTTGTGGACGAAGAGGCCGCCCGAATTCTCCTTCCGGCGGTGCCAGCGGCGGAAGTAGTCGGCGCCGTGCATCGTATCGAGGTACCAGTCGAAATCGACCGAAATGATGTCGCCGATCACGCCGGCGTTTAGCAGCTCTTTGACGCGGGTCGCGTAGGGCGAGTAGCGGTAGTTGAAAGTCACCGTCACTTTCCGCCCCGTCCTCGCCTCGGCGGCGAGGATGGCGCGACACTTCTCGTCGTCGACGGTCATCGGCTTCTCCGTAATGGCGTCGCGACCGCTTTCCAGCGCTTTGATGATGAACGTGTGGTGCGTCGAGTCCTTCGTAGTGACAATCACCGTGTCGCACTCGACCTCGGCCAACATCCGGTCAAAGTCGGTGTAGGCCGGCACCTTCCGTCCGATGATCTCCTGGGCCAGCTCCAAGCGTTTTGCGTTGATGTCACAGATGGCGACCAGTTCGGCCACGTCCGCGTAATCCCGCACCAGCGGCAGGGCGTACATGCGCGTGCCGCGCCCGCCCATCCCCACAATCGCGTACCGCGTCTTGCTCACCTTCGCAACGCCTCCCCGTGGAAATCCCATGCCAGGACCGATGGCGGATGCACCGCCGCCCCTGTGTCTATTCCAAACGGTGAGGCGCTCTCCTGCTCCCGAAGGCCGCCGGGGCTAGGTTCGGCTGCGGGCCAGGCGGAGCAGCGCGTCGATCCGCTCCTGAACCGGCTGGAGGAAATGCTCCGGGCGCACGTTCATCAGCTGCTGCGTCAAGACAGGCACCTCGAGATTGAACCGGGCGATCTTCGGCCGCAGCTGCGCCACGCGCTCGGCCAGCTCCTCCAGAAAGCGCTGGTGCTCTTCTAAGGCGCGGGCGGCCGCGGCGGCCGGGTCAAGCCCGGAGCGGCTGGAGCGGGCCTCCTCTGCTGCGCCCAGCTGTTTCTCCATCCAGGCCACGTGATCGTGCACCGCCTTCTCCAAAGCCGCTTTCTCCTGGAGAATCTCCTCCTTCATCTCCATCCAGGGCAGCTTGAAACCGCTGCTTTTCAACATCCGGTAAGCCAGCTGGTTCTCCCCGGCGTAGGGGTTCGACTCAAGGTGCAAGGGCCTGCCCCGGAACGGGTTCTCTTTGAGCTTTTCGGGAGAGCTCACTTCGGCCAGGATGCGCTCCGCCTCGTCGTAGAGCCGGCGGACGCGCGGGTCGTCGTAAAAGGGATCGCGCTCCTCCCCGGGTGGAGGGGGAGGCGCCGGACGCCGTCGCATGCGGGAGCCTCCTTAGTTCTTTCTTTAAGATTCAATGAATCTCCCGTAGGCTACCTCCAGGATTTCCCAGAGCAAAGAGGGGTAAACCTTTGCAGCCACGAATTGCGAGTGTATGATTTATTAATGTAACATCTGCGAGAGCTAGGAGTGAGGTTTGATGCACGCACCCCAGCCAGACGCGCCTTCGCCCGCCGCGGCTTCTTTCCTTTCGGCGACGATCCTGGCGGGCGGAAGCGGCACGCGCTTTTGGCCTCTCAGTACTCCCGAGCGGCCGAAGCAGTTCCTCAAACTCTTTGGCGATCGCACGATGCTGCAGCATACCTTTGATCGCCTACAGGGCCTGGTGCCGCCGGAGCGGATCTTGGTCCTCACCAACCAGCGCTTCGTGCCCACCGTGCGCGAGCAGCTTCCCGAGCTGCCTCGAGAGAATGTGATCGGCGAGCCGCTGCCCCGCGACACCGCGGCAGCGGTGGCTCTCAGCGCGGTGGTCGGACGGGCGCGCTGGGGAGAGCACGTCATGCTGGTCCTGCCGGCGGATCACGCCATCTCGCCCGCCGACGCCTTCCAGCGCGCCATGCGGTCGGCGGCCGAAGGCGCGTGGCGCAGCGGCGCCTTGTACACCTTCGGCGTGACGCCCACGTACCCGGCGACCGGGTACGGGTATTTGGAAGTGGGCGAGCGCCTGCCGGACGGGGACGAGAGCGCGCCCCATTTCCGGCTGCGGCGCTTTAAGGAGAAACCGGACGCCAAGACGGCCGCGCAGTACCTGGCCCGGGGCGGCTTCTATTGGAACAGCGGCATGTTCGCCTGGCGGGTGAGCGCCGTCATCGCCGAGCTCTCCCGGCACCTTCCCGAGCACGTGGCGCGCCTTGAGCCGCTGGGGGCGCTCGCCGCGGAGCCGGCCGCGGCGGACAGGCTGCGGGCGGCGCTGGAGCCCCTGCCCAAGATCTCCGTCGATTACGGGATCATGGAAAAGGCAGCCGACGTGCGCATGGTGCGCGCGCCCTTCCACTGGAGCGACGTGGGCGGCTGGGCGGCCCTGGCCGATTTCATGGAAAAAGACGACGAGGGCAACTTCGTGCAAGGCACCGTCTACGGACTTGAAGCCAAAGACAACCTCGTGTACTGCGACTCCGACGACGAGACGGTCGCGCTGGTCGGCGTGCGCGACCTGGTGGTGGTGCGCGCCGGCCGCCGGACGCTGGTCGTGCACCGCGACCGCCTCGAAGATGTGAAGCGTCTTGTCGAGTCCATGCCAACAGGGAGCTGAGTGTGACCGTGTCGTGCTTCAAAGCGTACGACGTCCGGGGACGGGTTCCGGATGAGCTGAACGAAGAGCTGGCCTACCGCATCGGCAGGGCGTACGCCGCGGTCGTGCGCCCGCGCCACGTGGTGGTGGGACGGGACGTGCGTCCCTCCGGCAAAGCCCTGGTGGAGGCGCTTTGCCGGGGCCTGAACGACGCCGGCGTCGACGTGCTCGACATCGGCCTGTGCGGAACGGAGCAGGTGTACTTTGCCACCTTTCACCTCGGGCTGGACGGCGGGATCATGGTGACCGCAAGCCACAACCCGTCCGAGTACAACGGAATGAAGTTCGTCCGCCAGCGGGCGATCCCCATCAGCGGGGACAGCGGCCTCAAGCAGATCGAAGAGGTGGCGATGAAGGGCCAGTTTCCGCCGGCTCCCCACCGCGGGCGCACCCTGCCGGCCAACCCCACGCCCGACTACATCGAGCACCTCCTGGAGCAGGTGGACCTCGGCGCGCTCCGGCCGCTGCACATCGCCTGCAACGCGGGGAACGGGTGCGCCGGCCCCATCATCGACTTGCTCGAAAAGCGCCTGCCGCTGCGCTTTACCAAAACCCAGCACGAGCCCGACGGCACCTTCCCGCACGGCGTGCCCAACCCGCTGCTGCCCGAAAACCGCCACGCGACCGCGGCGCTGGTGCGGGAGTCAGGCGCGGACCTGGGCATCGCCTGGGACGGAGATTTCGACCGGTGCTTCTTCTTTGACGAACAGGGGAACTTCGTGGAAGGGTACTACCTGGTGGGCTTCCTGGCGGAGCTCGCGCTCCAAAGGAACCCCGGGGCGAAGATCGTCCACGACCCGCGCCTGGTGTGGAACACCATCGAGATCGTCGAGGCGCTGGGCGGAACGCCGGTCCTGTGCAAAAGCGGCCACGCGTTCATCAAGGAGCGGATGCGGGCGGAAGACGCCGTCTACGGCGGGGAGATGTCCGCGCATCACTACTTCCGGAGCTTCTCCTACTGCGACAGCGGCATGCTCCCCTGGCTCCTGGTCGTTCAGATCCTTTCGCAAAAGGGCGTGCCCTTCTCCGAGCTGCTGGCCGAGCGGATGCGCCGCTATCCGGTCAGCGGAGAGATCAACCGCGAGGTGGCCGACGCCGACGCCGTCCTCGCCGCTTTGGAGGCGACGTACGGCCCAAGCGGCCGCGTCGACAAGACCGACGGGCTGAGCGTCGAATTCGACCGCTGGCGCTTTAACGTCCGCAAGTCGAACACCGAGCCGCTCTTGCGCCTCAACGTCGAAACCCGCGGCGACCGCGCCCTGCTCGAGGAGAAGACGGAGGAGCTGCTGCGCTTCATCGACGAGGGCGGCTGATCCTTGCGTAAACCAGCGGGCGGGCGCCCGGGGCGCCCGCCCTTACCGTCTCTGGGGCCGGATCTGCCCCCGAATTTCCCCGGCAGGGAACTGGGGCGTGTGGACATTGACGTACGTGGCGCCGGCCCGCATCGCCCGGATCACACCGGCCAGATCGCCGGCCTCCACTCCCTGCTGGGGAACGGCCACAATATCCTCCGGCTCGATCCGGCCGGCCACCCTGCCGCCGGCGCCCGGACACGCGGGCGCATCGCCCCCGCCGCAGAGAAACACGACCACTTCGCCGTTCACCCCGGGCTGACCGAAGTGGATGTGCGCCTGGGTGGCCGGCCCGGAAAGATTCTCGTACCACAGTTCGTACTCCAGCGCGCCGTCCGGCGTCAGCTCGGCGCGGAAGCGCCCCCTCGCCCCGGTGAGGATCGGCGGCACCTCCTGAAAACCGCCGAGCTCCGCCACGAACGCGGTGGGCTGACCGGGCCGCTCGCCGGGGCGCTCTCCGCTGCGCTCCTCCCGCTCCCCCGTGCGGCGCCCGCCGCGCCCAGGAGCGCTCCGCCCGCCGTACGCCACGATATCCCACGACTTGACGTTCATACCCTCGCCTCACTCCCGGGTAAGATCGGCATCGCCCAAGAATGCCAGCCACCCAGTAATCTATTCCCGGGAGCGCGGGAGTGTGTCCGCTCCGCGGCGCGGCCTTGGCTCTACGTCGAAGCCGCGGCGGCCATTCCTTCCGTCTCATGCAAGAACGCGCGCACGCCCTCCAGGGCTTGGCTGACCGCGCCGCGCCAAAAGTCGAGGCCCGTCAGATCGACGCCGAAATGCTTGCGGGCCAGCTCCTCCGTGCGCATGTACCCCGTATCCCGCAAGAGGGCCTCGTAGCGCTGCTCAAAGGAGGCCCGCTCCTCCTTCGCCCACTGGTAGACGCCGTGGCTGAAGAGGTATCCAAAGGTGTAGGGGAAGTTGTAAAACGGCACACCGGTGATGTAAAAGTGAAGCTTCGACGCCCAAAACAGCGGGTGCCACTGGTCTAGCGCCCCGCAGAACGCCTCCTTTTGCGCCTGCTCCATCAGGGCGTTCAGGCGCTCCACGGGGACGAAGCCCTCCCGGCGCGCCTCGTAGAAGGCGAGCTCAAACAGGAAGCGGGCGTGGATGTTCATAAAGAAAGCGACCGTCTTGCGCACCTTGTTGTCGAGGAGCGCCAGGCGCTCGGCCGCGTCTTTCGCCGTCTCCAGCCCCGCCTCGGCGACGATCAACTCGGCCAGCGTCGACGCCGTCTCGGCCAAGTTCATCGGGTAGTCGGTCATCAGGTAGCGCACGCCGCGAAAGACCGAGTGATGAAAAGCGTGGCCCAGCTCGTGGGCGACGGTCGTCGCGCTGTTGATCGAGTTGTCGAAGGTGAGGAAGATGCGAGACTCGTGGCTTTCGGGAAACGCGGCGCAAAAGCCGCCGGCTCGCTTCCCCGGCCGGTCCTCGGCTTCGATCCAGCGCCGTTCGAAGGCCTGGCGGGCGAAGTCGCCCATCCTCTTGCTGTACCGGTCGAACTGGGCGACGATGAACGCCGCGGCCTCGTCGTACGTCCACACGCTCTTTACGTCGCCCAAGGGCGCGTCGACGTCGTAGAAGCTGAGGCGCTCAATGCCCATCAGCCGGGCCTTGCGGTGCAGGTACTCCACAAGGAGCGGCTTCCCCTCGTCGACCGCCTGCCACATGGCATCGAGGGTCTCCTGCGAGATCCGGTTGTACTCGAGGGGCTCCTCCAGAATAGACTGCCAACCCCGCTGCCGGTACAGGGCGAGGCGAAACCCGCCTAGGTGATTGAGGGCGCGTGCGCAAAGCTCGGCGTTTTCCGCCCATGCCTTTTCGTACCCGGCAAAGAGCTGGGCGCGCACGCTCCGGTCGGGGTCGCTGGACATCCGGTTTTGCACTTGACCGGCCGACAGGTGTTGGAGCTGCCCGTCCTTTTCAAAGGGGATCCGGATGGCGCCGGCGACGTAATTGTACAGTTCGCCCCAAGCGTGGTACCCGTCGACCGCCAAGTCGCTCACCAGCGCTTCGACCTTGGGGGCCAGCTTCTTCGCGGCCCAGCGCCGCCGCTCGTCGAGGGCGTCAGCCACTTCGGCAAGGCCGGGCGCCTTGAGGAGCTCGCGCCAAAGGGCGTCGTCGATCGCGAGCAAGCGCTCGTCCAGCTGGGTCCACAGCGCCGCCAGGCTCGCTCCCATCTGCCGCACCCGCGCCTGGAGGACCGGCGCTTTCCGATCCTCGGTATCTTGCGAGACGAGGCACGTGGCAAAGGCTCCGGCTTGGCGCAGCCGGCTTGAAAGCGATTCCAACAGCGCCACCAATTCGGCCAGCGCCGCGGCATCCGCAACGCGCCGCGCAGGCTCGGCCGCCTCAAGGC
>k87-1306568_pt1 | contig 11251 bp, 9 predicted proteins | sample MGYA00084031_6733416 | MGnify analysis MGYA00084031
GCGGAGGCCGCGGCCTCCGCAGCGCCCTCGGAAAGGTCCATCTCCCCCGCAGGCGTCACCAGGTGCGTGACGGTCATGCGGTTGAGCGTCAGCGTGCCGGTCTTGTCCGACGCGATGACCGTGGCCGTCCCCAGGGTCTCCACGGCCGGCAGCCGGCGGATGATGGCCCGCCGGGCCGCCATCCGCTGGACGCCCAGGGCCAGCACGATGGTGACGATGGCCGGGAGCCCCTCGGGAATGGCAGCCACCGCGAGGCTGATGGCCATGAGCAGCATATCCAGCACGGACTCACCGCGCCAAACCCCAAAGAAGAAGACCAGGAGCACCAGGATCCCCGCGGCGGCGCCCAAGGTGCGGCCCACCTCGCCCATGCGGCGCTGCAGGGGCGTCGGTTCCTGGGGCTCCGCCGCCAGCAGGCCGGCGATCTGGCCCAGGGCGGTCTTCATTCCCGTGGCATAGACCACCGCCCGGCCGCGGCCGTACGCGATGGTGGTGCCGTTGAAGATCAGGTTGCTGAAGTCTCCCAGGCCGTGGACCTTCTCGGGATCCAGGGGCTCGGCGCGCTTTTCCACCGGTTCGGACTCGCCCGTGAGGGCGGATTCGTCTGCCCGGAGCGAAGCGGTCTCCACGAGACGCGCGTCCGCGGGGACGCGGTCTCCCGCTTCCACCAGGATGACGTCGCCGGGAACCAGTTCTTCGGCGGGAATCTCCCGCACGCGGCCGTCCCTTAGCACCCTGCAGGCGGGCGCGCCCATGCGCTTCAGGGCAGCCAGCGAGGCTTCGGCCCGCTGCTCCTGCGCCGCGCCCAGCAGGGCGTTGAGGACGACGATGGCCAGGATGACGACCACGTCCGCCCATTCGCCGAGCACCGCGGAGAGGAGTGCGGCGCCGAGGAGGATGAGGACCAGGGGTTCGGCGACCTGGTCCCCCACCATCTGCAGGAAACTGCGGCCGGGAGCTTCCGCCAGGCGGTTTGGACCGTGGGCTTCCAGCCGGCGGGCCGCCTCCCCGGGCGCCAAGCCGCGATCCAGCGCGACGCCGAGCTCCCGGGCGACTGCGTCGACACGGGCCGCGGCCCAGCGGAGGTGCTCTCCCATTCTTCCCTGTTCACTCTTGAGGGGCTGTGTGGACGGAGCGCCCAACCTGGATCCTCCTCGTTGGAAGTGTGAAGCTGTCGACGGCCGGCCATCCTGCTAAGGCCAGGAAGGTTCCCGGTGATACACGCTTTCACCGCCTGCGGCGGCGGCACCTGCAGCAGGCCTTTGACGGAGTCTTCGCCAACGCCGCGCTGACTGCCGGGCCCGGTCCTGGCCGCGCCCGCTCTTGACAGCGGCTGGGCGGGAGGATACCATAATGTCACACCGATAGGTCGCACCGGAGTGCCGCTTTCCAGCCATCGCTTGCGGCGGCTCCGGGGCCTTGCGGAAAGCGCGATGACGGGGCCGAGTAGTCCGAGGCGGGAGCCTCAAGAGACGGGAGGCCGGCGGCTGAAAGCCTCCCGGGCGTCCCACGGGCGAAAACCTCCCCCGATGCGGCAGCTCGAAACCGCCCGCCGGGCGGGAGTAGACGCTGACGGAGCGGACCGTTATCTCCGCCGACGAGTGGGCGGCGGCGCGCGCCGGTGCGGCGGCGCTGCGGCGGCCGCCAAGATGGGTGGAACCGCGAGAGAGTTGATCTCGTCCCATTGGGGGCGAGATTTTCTTTTTGTCCAAGGAGTGGCAAGAGAGCGAGGAGGTCAGGCCATGGCTGCCATCAACGTGACGCTTCCCGACGGATCCGTGAAGCAGGTGCCGCAGGGGACGACGCCTTACGAGATCGCGGAGCAGATCGGGCCGAAGCTGGCCAAGGCGGCCGTCGCCGCCAAGGTGGACGGCAAAGTGACGGACCTGAAGCGCCCGCTCGATCGCGACGTGGCGCTGGAGATCGTCACCGTCGATTCCCCGGAAGGGCTTGAGGTGCTCCGGCACAGCACCGCGCACCTGATGGCCCAGGCGATTCGCCGGCTTTATCCCGGGACCAAGCTGGCCATCGGGCCGGTGGTCGGCGAGCGCTTTTACTACGACATCGACTGCCCCAAGAGCTTGACGGTGGAGGACTTCCCGGCCATCGAGGCCGAGATGGCCAAGATCGTCAAGGAGAACTGGGAGATCCGGCGCGAGGAGATCAGCAAGGCGGACGCGGAAGCGCTCTTTCGAGAAATGGACGAGCCCTTCAAGCTCGAGATCCTCGAAGGCCTTCAGGACGGGGAGATCTCCCTCTACCGGCAGGGCGAGTTCGTCGACCTGTGCCGGGGGCCGCACGTGCCCACCACGGGGTACATCAAAGCGTTCAAGCTGCTCTCGGTGGCCGGGGCGTACTGGCGGGGCGACAGCAGCCGGCCCATGCTGCAGCGCATCTACGGGACGGCCTTCCCCAAGCAGAGCGAGCTGGAAGCGTACCTCCAGCGGCTTGAGGAGGCGGCCCGCCGGGACCACCGGCGGCTGGGCCCGGCCCTGGGGCTGTTCTCGTTCCACGAGGAGTCGCCGGGCTTCGCCTACTGGCATCCCAAGGGACAGATCCTCTACCGGACGCTGGAGAACTTCTCCCGGGAGCTGCAGGAGGCCAGGGGCTACCAGGAGGTGGCGACGCCGTGGATTTCCCGGTCGCAGCTGTGGGAGCAGTCGGGCCACTGGGAGCACTACCGGGAGAACATGTTCCGCATGGAGTACGAAGGGGAGTCCCTCGCGGTCAAACCGATGAACTGCCCCAACCACTGCCTCATGTATAAGGAGCAGACCCGCTCGTACCGGGACCTGCCGATCCGCTTCGCGGAGTACGGCCCGCTCTCCCGTTACGAGCTTTCGGGCACGCTGCACGGCTTGATGAGGGTGCGGGGCTTCCACCAGGACGACGCCCACCTCTACGTGCGGGAGGATCAGATCGAGCAGGAGATCTTCGGCGTGCTGGAGCTCTTCGATGTCGTCTACTCGACGCTGGGGCTCAAGTACAGCATCAAGCTGTCGACGCGGCCTGAGAAGTTCCTGGGGACCGTCGAGACCTGGGACCGGGCGGAACAGGCGCTCATGCGGGCCCTGGAGAAGGCGGGGCGGCCCTACGAAATCAACCCGGGCGACGGCGCCTTCTACGGGCCGAAGCTGGACATCTACGTCACCGACGCCCTGGAGCGGGTGTGGCAGTGCGCCACGGTGCAGCTGGACTACCAGCTGCCGGAGCGGTTCGACCTCACCTACGTGGATGCCGACGGCAGCCACAAGCGGCCGGTGATGATCCACCGGGCCATCTTCGGGTCGCTGGAGCGGTTTATCGGGATCCTGGTCGAGCACTTCGCCGGAGCGTTCCCCACGTGGCTCGCCCCGGTGCAGGCCCGGGTGATCCCGGTGGGGATCAACTACTTCGAATACGCCTACGGCGTGGCGGAAAAGCTGAAGCGGATGGGCATCCGGGTCGAGGTGGACAGCCGCAACGAGAAGGTGGGGTACAAGATCCGCGACGCCCAGCTGCAGAAGATCCCGTACATGCTGGTGGTGGGGGAGAAGGAAGCCGCGAGCGGCACGGTGGCGGTGCGGCATCGAAGCCGCGGCGACCTGGGCGCGCAGGACGTGGAGGCCTTCGGCCGCGCCGTGGCCGACGAGATCGCCCGCCGGGCGCTGGATTAGAGCCCGCCGCGCGGGAGGCTTTGTTGACACGAAGGCTCAGGCTGTGGTACGCTAAACGCGGTCGTGTGCGCGCACCGAGTGTGCGTACGTAACCGAATAGTGACGAGATGTGAGGAAGCCGCTGGTCAAGCAGAAGCCCCGCTTCTCACCTCGCAGCGCCGCCGGGCTGCTCGCGAGGTTTGCCGGCTGACCCGGAGTGGGACAATCCGGTTTGCCTTTCATGGGCTCATGAAAGGAGCGGAGGGGCAGGTCCGTCGGCCTGCCCTTTTCTGGTTTGCTTCCCGCATCGCGCCGCCCGCCGCCACACGACACGGATTCGCGTGGATTCCGGTCCGGAAGACGCCGGGCTCCGCCGGGCGTCCCGGGGGGAGAGATCTTCGGAGGTGGTATCCGATTAGCCGCGAATGGCGTGTCAACTACGAGATCCGCGCGAGGGAAGTCCGCGTGATCGGCCCCGACGGCGAGCAGCTGGGTGTCATGCCGATCCGGGAGGCCTTGCGCGTGGCTGAGGAAGCCGATCTCGACCTGGTGGAAGTCGCCCCGCAGTCCAAGCCGCCCGTCTGCCGGCTGATGGATTTCGGCCGCTTCAAGTACGAGCAGTCGAAGCGGGACCGCGAGGCGCGCAAGAAGCAGAAGGCGTCGGTCATCAAGGAGCTGCGCCTGAGCCCCAAGACCGATCGCCACGATATCGAAGTGAAGGTGAAGAGCGCTGAGCGCTTCTTGCGGGACGGCGACCGGGTCAAGATCAACGTGCGCTTCCGCGGGCGGGAGATCGTCCACTCCGATCTGGTGCGCGATCGTTTGATGCAGATGGCCGCGGCCCTCGCAGAAGTAGGGGACGTCGAGCGCCCACCGTACCTTGAGGGACGGCAGATGGCGATGGTGCTCGCGCCCAAAAAGACGTCCGGCAAGGACGGCGGCTCCCGCAAGAACGGCGCCGCCTCCGGCCCTTCGGACGGGGAGGTCATGGTGAATGCCCAAACTCAAGACGCATAAGGGATCGGCCAAGCGGTTCCGGGTAACGGCCAGCGGCCGTGTGTTTGCGCAGAAGTCCAACCGCCGCCACAACCTCGAAAAGAAGTCGCCGAAGCGGAAGCGGGGTCTCCGCAAGCCCGCCGAGCTGAGCCCCGGCGATTCGCGGCGGGTGCACAGGCTCCTTCCGTACGCCTAGTAGAATCGATCGGGGAGGTATTTCGAGGTGCCAAGAGCCAAGGGCGGCGTCGTCACCCGGCGCCGGCATAAGAAGATTCTCAAGCTGGCCAAAGGATACTGGGGCCGCAAGAGCAAGATCTTCCGGCCTGCCAACCAGCAGGTGATGAAGTCTTTGATGTACGCCTACCGCGACCGGAGGACCCGCAAGCGGCAGTTCCGCCGCCTGTGGATCACCCGGATCAACGCGGCGGCGCGGCAGCACGGCCTTTCGTACAGCCGCTTCATGTCGGGGCTGCGCAAGGCCGGGGTCGAGGTGAACCGCAAAGTCCTGGCGGACCTGGCGGTCCGGGACGGCGAGGCGTTCAACCAGCTGGTGGCCATCGCCAAGGAGCATCAGTGATCGGCGTCCACAACCCGAAAGTGAAGTTGGCCGCGTCGCTCGCGGTGCGCAAGTACCGCGAGCAGCACGGCCTTCTTTTGTTGGAAGGGGAGCGGCTGATCCGCCAGTCGCTCGCCTTCGGCGCCCGGCTGGAGTATGCGCTGGCCAGGGTGGACGAGGTGCCCGGAGCGCTGCTGGCGGAGCTGGAAGCCGCCGGCGTGGAGGTGCTTCCCGCCGGGCCCGAGGTGATCCGGAAGGTGGCGTCAACCCAGACGCCGCAAGCCATCGTGGCGGTGGCGAAGGCCGTCCCCGAGGACGCGGTCGACCTGGAGTCGGCGCCGGCGCTGATCGTACTGGACCGGATCCAGGATCCGGGCAACCTGGGGACGATCCTGCGGGCCGCGGCGGCCGTAGGCCTTCCGGGGGCGCTCCTCACGGCGGGGACGGTGGACCCCAAGAATCCCAAGGCCCTCCGGGCATCGGCGGGGGCCTATTTCCGACTGCCGCTCACGGCCGGGTGGGCGCCGGGGGAGGCTGCGGAGAGGCTCCGGGAAGCGGGGTTCCGGCTGGTGGCTGCCGACGTCGAGGGCGGTACCGACGCCTTTGCCTTCGATTGGCGGGGGAAGTGGGCCCTGGTAGTGGGCAACGAGGGCAACGGCCTGGATCCCGCCTTCGCGCCGGCGGAGCGGGTCACCCTGCCCATGCCGGGAGGGATCGAGTCGCTCAACGTGAGCGTCGCCGCCGCCGTCCTCCTTTACGAAGCGTACCGCCAGCGGCGGGGCGGGTAAGGCGCGGCGAAAGGGGCCGCCGCCGGCACGGCTTGTCCGGCCCGCCGAGCCTGTGCTATACTTTGGGATACACGCGGGCCTTGGGGGGTTCCCAGGCCTCACAGCTTCTATTGTCATGAACGGCAATGAAGAGGAGAAGTAGGCCGATCCCGCCGTTCTACAGGGAAAAAGCCGCCGTAGACTGAGAGCGCTTTGGACGGCGCCGGCCGAAAGTTCGCCTCGGAGCTGCCGGCTGAAGGCTGCGCGGGCGCAAGGGCCCGGGCAGCTGTGTAGGCTGGGCCGGGCACTGCGCCCGTTATGCGCGAAGAGGGGGCCGTTCGCCGTGAACGGCCAACCAGGGTGGTACCGCGGAAGCGCGCCTTTCGTCCCTAAGGGGTCGAGGCGCGCTTTTTCGTTTGCATCGGGGCTTGCATGGGATCGGAGGTGTGTCACACGTGGCACGGCAGTCGCTGCAGGAGGAGATGACGGCGCTGCGGGAGAGGGCTCTCGCCGCGATCCAGGCGGCGGGCGACGCGAAGAGCCTGGAGGAGGCGCGGGTGGAGTTCCTCGGGAAAAAGGGCGTCCTGACGCAGCTCTTGAGAGGCATGGGCGAGCTGCCGCCCGAGGAGCGTCCCGCGGTGGGCAAATGGGTGAACGCCCTCCGGGACGAGCTGGCGGAGGCCCTCGAGGCCCGGCGCCGGCAGCTGGAGCAGGCGGCGCTCGCGGCGCGCCTTGCGGAAGAGGCTGTGGACGTCACGCTGCCCGGCAAGCGTCCTGCCCGGGGCAGCTTGCACCCGCTGACGCGCGTGCTCCGGGAGATGCTGGACGTCTTCACCGGGCTGGGGTTCGAAGTGGTGGAGGGGCCCGAAGTGGAGACGGACTACTACAACTTCGAGGCGCTCAACATCCCCCGGCACCATCCGGCCCGGGACATGCAAGACACCTTTTACATCACCGAAAACATCCTGCTCCGGACGCAGACGTCGCCGGTGCAGATCCGAACCATGGAGAGCCGCCGTCCTCCGGTGAAGATCGTCGCGCCGGGGAAGGTGTACCGGGTGGACGAAGCGGACGCCACGCACTCGCCCATGTTTCACCAGATCGAGGGGCTCTTGATCGACAAGGGCGTGACCATGGCTGACCTCAAGGGCACCTTGACGGCGGTGGCTCACGCGCTCTTCGGCGAGGACCGGGGCGTCCGGTTCCGGCCCAGTTATTTCCCGTTCACCGAGCCCAGCGCCGAAGTGGACATCGAGTGCGGCATCTGCCGGGGCCAGGGCTGCCGCTTCTGCGGCGGGGAAGGGTGGCTCGAGATCCTGGGGTGCGGCATGGTCCACCCCAACGTCCTCCGGATGGTGAACTACGATCCCGAGGAGGTCGGGGGCTTCGCCTTCGGCATGGGCATCGAGCGCGTCGCCCTTCTCAAGTACGGCATCGAGGATATCCGCCTGCTCTTTGAGAGCGACATGCGCTTCTTGCAGCAGTTCTAGGCGGGAGCACTTCCGGCCGGCAGCACGAGGGAGGTTGACGTTTCGCCATGCTGGTCCCTCTTTCATGGCTTAAAGAATATGTGGACATCCCCTGGGACGTGCACGAGCTGGCTCGCCGGCTCATCAACGCCGGGGCCAAGGTGGAGGCGGTGCACACCCTCGAGCACGACTACTCGGGGGTGGTGGTGGGCCGGATCACCGGCGCCGAACCGCACCCGGAGGCCGAGGGGCTCACGGTCTGCCGGGTCGATGTCGGCGGCCGCACCGTCCAGTCGGTGACGGGCGCGACCAACGCCCGTCCCGGGATGCTGGTACCCGTGGCGCTGGCGGGGGCGTCGCTGCCCGGCCTGGGCGGCCCGGTGCGGGAGACCCCCGTGCGGGGGGTGCTTTCCGAGGCCGTCCTGTGCTCCGAGCGGGAGCTCGGGATCTCGGACGATCACTCCGGCCTCATGGAGCTCCCCGGCGAGCTCTCGCCGGGCGAGGGCGTGGCCTCCGCGCTGGGGCTCGACGAGGCGACGCTGGAGTTTGAGGTGTATGCCAACCGGCCCGACCACCTTTCCGTCTACGGCATCGCCCGGGAAGCCGCGGCGCTCACCGGCGGCCTGCTGCGGCCCCCCGAGGCGGAGGTCCGCGAGGCGGCGCAGCCGGTCCACGAGGCGGCGCAGGTGGAGGTGCGCGACCCGGACCTCTGCCCTCGCTACATCGCCCGGGTGATCCGGGGGGTGAAGATCGGCCCGTCCCCGGCCTGGATGGCCCGGCGCCTGCGGGCGGCGGGCATGCGGCCCATCAACAACGTGGTGGACGTGACCAACTACGTCATGCTGGAACTGGGCCAGCCGCTCCACGCCTTCGACTACCACCGGCTCGCCGGGCGGCGGATCGTCGTCCGCCGGGCGAGGGAAGGGGAGACCCTCCGGACCCTCGACGGCGTGCTGCGGCAGCTCGACCCGGACATGCTGCTCATCTGCGACGCGGAGCGCCCGGTGGCCATCGCCGGCGTCATGGGCGGCGAAGACTCGGAGGTGACGCCGGAGACCACCGACATCCTCTTGGAGTCGGCGTCGTTCCACCCGGTGAGCATCCGCAGGACGGCCAAGCGCCTGGGCATGCGGACGGAGGCGTCGCACCGGTTCGAGCGGGGCATCGACCCGCACCTGGCCGCCCTGGCGGCCGACCGGGCCGCAAAACTCATCGCCGAGCTGGCCGGCGGCGAGGTGCTCCAAGGCCGGATCGACGCGGCGGCGGAGCTGCCCCGGCCGCGAGAACTCACGCTGAGGCTGCAGCGGGTCAACGGGATGCTGGGCACGGACCTCTCGCCGCAGGAGGTCGAAGGGATTTTAAACAGGCTCGGATTTGAGACCCGGCGGGAGAAGGACGGGGCGTCGCTTCAGGTGGTGGTGCCCACGTTCCGGCGGGACGTGGAGGGGGAAGCGGATCTCATCGAAGAAGTGGCCCGGATCTACGGGTACGACCGGATCCCTGCGACGATCCCCAAGGGCTCCGGCACGCAAGGAGGGCTCAGCCGGCCGCTGCCCGCCGTGGAGCAGGTGAGGACGCTCCTGGCGGAGCGGGGCCTGTGCGAGTCGATCACGTACAGCTTCGTCTCGCCCAAGCTGTTCGACCGGCTGCGGATCCCGGACGGGCACCCGTGGCGCCGGGCCATCCGCCTCGCCAACCCGCTCTCCGAGGACCAAAGCCTCATGCGGACCTCGCTCGTCCCCAGCCTGGTGGAGGCCGCCGCCCTCAACGCCCGCCGGCAGGTGAACGACGTCCGCCTCTTCGAGCTGGGCAAGGTGTACCTCCCTCGAGAGCTGCCTCTCAAAGAGCTGCCGGAAGAGCGCTGGACGGTGGCCCTGGCTCTCATGGGACAGGCACCGGCCCACGTGTGGGGCGAGCCGGCGCGGCCCGTGGATTTCTTCGATCTCAAAGGCCTCGTGGAGACGCTCCTCGAAGAGCTGGGCGCGGCCGGGGAGTTTGTGAAGGCGGAGCACCCCGCGCTCCATCCCGGGCGCACGGCCCAGCTGCTGGTCCAGGGCGCCCCCGCGGGCTGGCTGGGCGAGCTCCATCCGGAGGCGGCGGCCGCGTTTGACCTCAAAGCCCGGCTGTACCTGGCCGAGATCGACCTCGAGCGGGTGCTGGCGGCCGCCGGGCCCAGGGTCCGCTACGCGCCGCTGCCGCGCTACCCCGCCGTCGACCGCGACCTGGCGCTCCTGGTGCCGAAAGCGGTGGCCGCGGCCAAGGTGGAGGAGATCATCCGGCGGGAGGGCGGGCCATACCTTCGGGAAGTGGCGCTCTTTGACGTGTACGAAGGGAAGCAGGTGCCGGAAGGCTACCGGAGCCTGGCCTACTCCATGACGTACCGGGCCGAAGACCGCACCTTGAAGGACGAAGAGGTGAACGAGGCGGTGGCGCGCATCGAAAAGGCGCTCGCCGCCGAGCTGGGGGTCACGATGAGAGGCTGAGCCCCCGAAGGGACACGCCGGAGAGGGACCGGGCCGCGCGGGCGGGGCGGCCCGGACCGGCCGCCGGGGGGCGCAGGGAGTTCCCGGGCGGGCGTGAAATGATCTTCTCCGGAGGGATTTCGATGGCCGCAGAGCGATCTGAGACGCCCTGGGTCAAGGTGCGGGTGCGGATCGACGGCGACGAGCTCGCGATCCGGGGTCAGGGAACCGAGGAGTACGTCCGCGAGCTGGCGCGGATCGTGGACAGCCGCATCGAACGGGTGCGCCGGAGCCATCCCAACTTGCCGAGGCACCACGCGGCCATCCTCGCGTGCATGTACCTGGCGGACGAAGCGTACAAGCTGCGGCAGGAGAACAAGGAGCTGGAGAAGCTCCTGGAGGAGGCCCGGTGAGCGTCTTCGACCTCACGGCCCTGCTGCTGGCGGTGGGTCTCGGCGTGCGGGGCTATGTCAAGGGGCTGTTCCGGGAGGGGCTCGAAGCCGCGTCCGCCCTGGCCGGCGTCTTGCTGGCGTCCCGCACCTACCGGGAGCTGGGCGACTGGGTCACCATCTACACCGGCCTGCCGCTTCACGTGACGCGCCCCGTCATGTATGCCGCCGTCGCCGTCTCGGCGACCGCGATCGGCTTTTTCATCGTCTTTTTGCTCCAGCGGGCCTTTCCCCGCCGGGATCGCTCCAAGCGCCTCGACGGCCTGGGCGGCCTCGTCTTCGGCGCGCTGAAGGGACTTTTCCTCGCGGCGCTGCTGGTGCTTCTCGCGGCGCAGATTCCTTCGGCGGCGCTCACGCGGGCGCTTTACCGCTCGGCGTTCAGCCAGGCCGTCTTCGTCCTAGCCCCTGCGGTCTACCAGCGGATCGGAGACTGATCAGGAGTGAGCGTCCGTGCGCAACCTCGCGGTGGCGCAGATCTTTCATGAAATCGCCGACCTCCTGGAGATCAAGGGAGAGAACCCGTTCAAGATCCGGGCGTACCGCCGCGGCGCCCAAGCCATCTCGCTGCTGCCGGAGGACGTGGCGGAGCTGGTTCAGCGGGGCGAACTGCAGTCGGTCGACGGCATTGGCAAGGCCCTCGCGGCCAAAGTGGAGGAGTGGCTCGCGACGGGTCGGATGGCCTACCACCAGGAGCTCCTGGCGGAGATTCCCCGCGGGCTCATCGACGTGATGAAAGTGCCGGGGATCGGTCCCAAGCTGGCGAAGCGCCTCTACGACGAGCTGGGCGTCGCCAGCCTGGCGGATCTGGCCGAGGCGGTGAAAGCCCAGCGGGTGCGGCAGGTGCGAGGTCTCGGTCCCAAGTCGGAGGAGGCCATCGGCCGGGCGTTGGCGCAGATGGCACAGGTGCGGGAGCGCAC
>k87-143579_pt1 | contig 11243 bp, 9 predicted proteins | sample MGYA00084031_6733416 | MGnify analysis MGYA00084031
CGCCAATAGCTCATCCAAATTCCATTCGACAAGACCAGAAATAATAAACTGATCACTATTTTTCAATAAATCATGACGATTGATAATCTTAACCGTTTCATTTGCCCCAATATTAATAAAAATGACATCATACGTATCGTTAATTTGGTAATCTCCTGTAATTAAATCCGCTTGAATGACTTCAATATCATTTGCTAGCCCATTTAATTCTGCATTATGATAGAGCTCTCTAGCAACATCCTCATAATCAACGGCGACAACTTTTTTTGCTCCCTTAAGTGAAGCAGCAATCGTGAGCATTCCCGAGCCTGTCCCTAAATCAAGGACTGTTTTATTCGTTAAATCTGAATCTAGGATCATTCGCAAACAGCCTTGGGTCGTTTCATGTAAACCTGTACCAAATGCTGCAAGTGGATCGAATTTTAAAAGATTCTTTCCTTCATATTGTTCCGTAGAATTCGGATAGACAATGACCCAATCGTTTCCTAAATCGATATCTTCAAATTCATACGTTTGCTCCCATGCTGTTTCATTTCCTGACGAATACTTGATTTCATCTCTTGCTACAGAAAATGTATCCTCAAGCAATGTAAAATAAGCTTCAGGCAGCCCTTCTACCTCAACATCACTAGCATAAATTTTCAGCTCTACTTGTTCATCCTCTTTTTCCTCGTAACCATATCCATTTTGAACTTTGATGATTTCAATCGGAGATTCATAGTAGAGATTATAGACCCCTACAGAATTCAGCTTATCTGTATATTGATCAATTTCTTTATATGGGATAGTTAAAATAAATTCATGTAACATGTATCGTTTCCTCTCATCTAAATTCTTCCTTAATGTCTTACACCATACAACATCATAGCATATTCTTTCATATCTTTTACATTCCACTGTTCGTCTTATTTGCTGATGTTACGATTATTGCCATATTTGTCTCATATGATAAAACTCAATAAGGCATTTACTCCAGCTTTATTATTTATTTTTATAATCTTCGTATCAGTTTTTCCTTAGGATAAATAGTAACGAGAGGGTAAATATGAGGAAACAATTCAAGCATGGTTGAATACAAGTTAAAAGGGACATTTGGATTCATCATATGGTTTAGCGTTAAATTCTTTTTTCCTATCATAGAATGAATAATTAAGAGGTTGAGAGCATGCACTTTTAATTTTAGTTCATTTGAGAAAAGTAATTTTTTATCTAAGAAAGAGCAAAGCTTTGATAGCAATGCTCTTCCTTTCTATAGCACTTCAGGTAAGTAGTATTTATACATGTCAAGTGCATGACGATGATTCTCTAATGTTTTAATTGTTTTCGGATTAGGCTTATCAAAAATAGTCGGATAATCCTTTTCAGCAAATTCTTCTCTTATCGGAAACGCTAAATATTCTTCATTTATTGAAAATTGGGCATTTACCCCTGGTTTATTTCCACGTGCATCTAAGCGAATCCAACGATTTAATGAGGTAAGGAAAACTCCGTTAAGAGCATGGAGCGAGTAACCATCCTCTGGAGTATCAAAGATCATTAGTCTCTGATAACAAAAGCCTGTTGGAATACCAACTGATCGCAAAATCGCAGCCAACAAATTTGCCTTTGCATAACAAATCCCTTCTTGATAGAAAAGGACGTCTGATGCTTTACAGGTTACACGATCGCTTTGGATATCCCAGCTATGTGATATTTGATCACGAACAAATTCATAGGCGATTTTAATTTTTTCAATCTCTGATAATTCCAGCTTAAACAGTTCTGCAACCTTCTTTTGAATCATCGGATGTGAATAATCGACAACATTCAGTTCCTCTAAATAGTCTGCTAGTTTGTTAGACTCAGGGGTGAGCTTCATTCTACAATCTCTCCTTCCAGTTCATTTTTAATACATTTCAAGATATTTTCGTTCATTTCTACTAAGTGTTCTTGATTTATAGTTAATCGCATGCAGTGAAAAGAAGATAATCGTTAAGATCGAAACTCCTGATATGCATACTAAAACCGAAACGATCCCAAAAAAATCATATAAATTCCCGATAATCAGCGGGCCAAACATTCTTCCTATATTTGCGAATCCACCTGACACACCTAAATAGAAGGGGGCATCACGGCCGGTTGTTTCTGAAAAATATAAAGGGATCGCAGGTAAAATTAACATTTCTCCAAGAGTGCAAACAATCATTCCTAAGAGAAAGAAATTGTAATGGTCATGGAAAAGCAATAAAAAGGTATATCCAATTGTACAAAAGATTGCAGCAGTAATTAATTGGGCATTAATAGATTTAGCAATCGTTCGTTTCAAAAATATGAGAATCGGCTGTCCAGCAAGTATAACAATCCCGTTGATTGTCCATAAAAAACTATATAAGGAAATTTCATAGCCTTGCTCTACTAAATAAGGTCCGACACCTGTCCCCCAAAAATTAAAGGTAATCCAATAAAAGCTTGCCCCAATTGATAGAAATAAATAAACCTTATAATCTTTTAATAGAGTGATAGGTGCATCATGACGCAAAATTTTTCCCGTATTTACTTGCTTCGTTTCTTCTGCCTCTGATTTCATAAATGTAAATAAAAAGCATGCAAAGATAATCGTAATCACGCCTGTAACTACATACGTAAGCTGAAAGGATATCGCCGCCAGCAAGCCACCAGCCGCAGCACCAAATGCTAGACCAAGATTATTGCAAACATAGACAATATTAAACAAGCGTTTGCGAAATTCCTTCCAGCGGAAACCTATATAGGAATGAACCCCTGGCATCGTAATCCCATTCATCATCCCAAGTGCACACATCATTACTATATAGAGATACCAATTTTCAATAAAAACTATTGATAGGATCGCTAAACCCGATCCAAGTGTCGATCCAACAATTAATTTTCTCGGACCTAATCGGTAATAAAGTATTCCTCCGATAATCTCTCCAAAAATTCCAAACAATGATTGGAGTAAGATGACCATTCCTGCTTCGCCATATGATTTTCCTAATTCTGAGCTAACATATAAGGTGATCAATGGCCACATAAGGGCTTTTCCGCTTGAGTTAATAAAGCTAGCTAAAATAAAGACAAGCGCATCTTTCGGATACGCTTTAAACATATTCTTTTTATTTAGTATATTCATTTTAGAGCCCCATTTCTTTACTTAAAGCTTTTTGGATCTAACGCATCTCTCACTCCATCACCGATAAAATTGATTGAAAGAACCGCTAATACTATCATGATTCCTGGTGGGATCCAAAGCCAAGGTTGATTTGTTAACGCCGTAATTGATTGGGCGGTTGTCAGCATATTTCCCCAGCTCGCTGAAGGTGGCTGAACCCCCATCCCTAAAAAGCTTAATGATGACTCTGCAATAATAGCTGACGCTGCTCCGAACGTAGCATTAACAAGGATAGGTGCGATTGTATTCGGCAAAATATGATGAAAGATGATTCTTGGTGAACGATAGCCTAATGCAACACCCGCCTTCACATAATCCTGTTCCTTTATAGAAAGGATGCTTGCTCTTACTAATCGAGCAACATATGGCCAGCCTAATATACCAAGCACTAGCATAATATTAAACAAGCCAGGACCGATAATTGTCACTAATACTAAGATGACCATTAAATATGGGAATGACATAAATACATCAATAAATCGGTTAATCACCATATCGACCCAACCACCAAAATAACCGGCAACCGCCCCAACAATTGTCCCAATAATAATGTAAATCGCCACTGAACCAAGTCCGACAGCCAACGAAATTCTTGAGGCGAAAATTAATCTACTTAACACATCACGCCCCATTTGATCAGTGCCTAATAAATGCTCTGGGGACGGTCCAGCATTGAACGTTCCGACAATTGCATTCGGGTCATATGGAGCTATTAGCGGTGCAAAAATTACCATTAAACATAATAATCCAAATATGAACGTCCCGACCATTGCCAGCTTATGCCTATAAAACTTCCGCAAAGTAGTCCTAAATAAACTTGAGCCTTTTTGAACTTCCTCGTTAGAAGTCATCAAGGTCTTATCTTCTAATGCTGTCCTTGCATCGACATTTATTGAAGACATTTTATTACCACCTTTTCTAATTAATGATATTTCACACGCGGATCGACAACTGCATACATGACATCTGCCCAAATATTCGCAATTAAAACACTTACTGCAGCAATTAAATTGATTGCCATTAATGTTGGGTAATCACGAGATAAAATCGATTGAATCGTTAATTGCCCCATTCCAGGCCATTGAAAGATCGTTTCCGTAATGACAGAACCGCCGATTAATAACGGGATATCCATGCCGACAATTGTAATAATCGGAATTAACGCATTCTTTAATGCATGTTTATTAATGACAACAAATTCCTTTAACCCTTTAGAGCGAGCTGTTCGTAAAAAGTCCTGCCCGAGAACCTCTAATACGCTTGAGCGAACATACCTAACCATCCCTCCAGCAATCGCTGTTCCTAATGTTAAGGTTGGCAGAATTAAATGGAGCAATAAATCACCAAAGCCTGACTGTCCTAGCGTATTCATGCCACCAGTCGGTAATACGCCCCAAACAACACCGAAAATATAGATTGCTCCTAAGCCGAAGAAGAAATTTGGAATTGAAACTCCTAGAAAGGCGCCGGTTGTTGAGAGATAATCAAGCCATGTGTATTGGCGAATCGCACTAAGAATCCCAATTGGAATCGCGATTAAATAGGCAACGATGATTGAGCTAATCATGAGAAGCAATGTTGGACCTAGCTTATCTACTATCATTGTTGCTACCGGTTGAAATGATGTGAAAGAAGTTCCTAAATCACCTTGAAGCAAGCCCCACAACCATTTGACATATTGGATAAAAAACGGGTCATCCAAGCCTAGCATCTCTCGGCGGAGTTCACGGTCTGCTTCAGTCGCATTAGGATTTTGGGAAAGCTCGGCTGGATCACCAGGCGAAAAATAAATAAGGACGAAATTCAGTAAAGTAACCCCAAATAAAACAGGAATCGATATTAAAATTCTTCTTGTTAAATACTGGAACATGTTATGACCTCCTTTTCTCCAATTTAGTTATAGGGAAAATGACAGGCTACCGTATGCTCATTTCCTGCTAGCTTTGGTTCAACCTCCCGACAAAGCTTTTGCGCTAACGGACATCTAGTATGAAAGCGACATCCAGCTGGTGGATTAGCAGGATTCGGTACATCCCCCTCTAAAACGATTCTTTCTTTATTTCTTAAATGTGGATTTGGTGGTGGATATGCATCTAATAACGCTTTTGTATATGGATGCTTAGGGTTTTGGAAAAGGTCATTTGTTTTTCCGAATTCTACAATTTTCCCTAAATACATGACCGCAATTTTATCACTCATATACTTTACTGCCCCTAATCCGTGAGCAATGAACAAATAGGTTAAGCCAAATTCCTTTTGCAAATCCTTCAACAAATTTAATATTTGCGCTTGAATCGATACATCTAATGCGGAAACTGGTTCATCACAAACAATAAATTTTGGATTTAAAATAAGAGCCCTTGCAATCCCAATTCTTTGTCTTTGCCCTCCTGAAAATTCATGTGGGTATTTATTAAGTTGATGTTTAGAAAGCCCAACAATTTGAATTAAGTCATGAATCTTTTTCTCCATTTCAGGACGACTAAGGTTTTCATGTACAATGAGAGGCTCAATGAGAATATCTCTAACCCTTTTGCGCGGATTTAACGATGAATAAGGATCCTGAAAAATAATTTGGATTTGATTTCGAATCTTTCTTAGCTCTGATTTAGAGATCTTTGCTAAATTCACATCATTAAACAATATATTTCCTTGTGAAATGCTTTCTAATTGGATAATACTCCGACCAAGCGTTGATTTACCGCAACCAGATTCGCCTACAAGACCAAGTGTCTCACCAGGATAAATTTGAAAGGAAACCTCGTCTACTGCCTTCACATGTGCAACCGTTTTTGACAATATCCCTCTTTTAATCGGATAGTATTTTTTTACATTTTCTACTTTTAATAAAGGACTATTCAAATGCAGCAACCCCTTTCCATCGTTAACTTACTGATAAGCAGCGCACCTTATGGTTTTCAGCGACAGACTTAAGAATTGGAGCTTCTGATTTGCAACGCTCTGTGGCTATTGGACATCTGTTATGATAGCGACATCCTGAAGGCATCTGGTAAAGAGATGGAACTGTCCCTTCAATCGTTCGCAGCTTCTCATTTGGATCAATCTCTAAATGTGGAATTGAATCCATTAGCCCCTTTGTGTACGGGTGTTTCGGGTCATCAAATAGGGTGAACACATCCGCTTCTTCAACGACCTGTCCTGCATACATGACGATGACCTTATCAGCCATCTCTGCCACAACCCCTAAATCATGTGTGATAAATAGAATTGAAGTGTTATAATCTTCCTTTAGCTTTTTCATTAATCTAAGAATTTGCGATTGAATGGTGACATCCAATGCTGTAGTTGGCTCATCAGCTATTAGCAGCTGGGGGTTGCACGATAATGCCATCGCAATCATTACCCTCTGTCTCATCCCACCTGATAGTGAATGAGGATATTGATTCATAATCTCATCTGGCCGTGAAATTCCTACTTTCCGTAGCATATCTATCGCATATTTCCATGCTTCTTTTTTATTCATTTTCATATGCATGAACAATGGCTCTAACATTTGGTTGCCAATTGTATAGACGGGATTTAACGATGTCATTGGCTCCTGAAAGATAATCGAAATATCCCTTCCGCGTATATCACGCATTTCACTTTCAGTTAATTGTGCTATATCTCGATCTTTAAATTGGATGCTGCCATTTTTAATAAACCCATGCTTCCCTAATAATCGAATGATCGATAACGATGTAACACTTTTACCACAGCCAGATTCTCCAACGATTGCAATTGTTTCACCAGAGGTTAGTGTAAAACTAACCTCATCAACTGAAACAACCTCTCCATTTTCCGTTTGAAATGCTGTTTGCAACCTATCTACCTCAAGTAATTTTTCCATCTCCTTGTCACCTCACTTACATTCTCAATTTTTAAACTCCCATAAATGTGCGTTGAAATGTGGCGCATAAATCGTTCCGCCTCTTGCCTCTAAGTCTTTATGAATAGCAATTAAGTTATTATCTGAGAACAATGAAATAAGCGGTACTTCCTCCTGAATAATCCCTTGCAATTCACTGTAGATTGCCTTTCGTTTATTTTCATCGCTTTCAGCAATCCCCATTGCAAACAATTCATCAACTCTCTCATTCTTATATTGCATATCATTAAGAGCGCCATTTGATGTAAAGGTTACAGCTGGACCGTCCGGATCAACGATGCTGCCAAAGCTCATAATCATCATTTCAAAATCATGTGATACCGCTTTTTGAACAGTTGTGGCAAAATCGTAGTTCGTAATTTTCACCTTAAGACCAACTTGCTGAAAGTATTGCTGCAAAATCGTACCAGCCATTTCTCTCGCTTGATCTCCAGTTGGAACAATTAATTCTATTTCTTTATTAAAATCCCAGCCTATTTCTTCTAATAGCTCCTTCGCCTTTTCGGGGTTATACTCGTATTTTTTTACATTCGGGTCATAATAAGGATGTGATGGAGTATACGGACCATCAACGATATCACCATATCCTTTGATCAGGTCATTGATTAAAACCTCTTTATCAATCGCATAAGCTAGTGCTTGTCTAAAACGCTTATCAGGAAACACCTCTGTATTAAATTCCATATTGATATACCTGCGCACTGACTCCTCAGACGTTTTCATATGCTCCATTTTTTTCACCGTATCCCATTCAAGAGCAGGAATGTTTCCCGTTCCCGCCTGTGCTGCATTCATATGAAGCTCACCTGTTTGTAATTGAGCAACTAAGTTTGCTGGCGGCATAATTTTAATGTAAATTTCGTCAAGCTTCGGTTTCCCTTGGTAGTAATTTTCGTTGGCAACTAGATGTACATATTGATCTTTTGCATATTTTTCAAACTTAAATGGTCCTGTAGTAACAGTAGGATTTTGCCAAAATGGATTTTGATTTAATTCCTCTGGCTTTACATCCTTTAATACGTGTTTTGGAACAATAAATAAATCTGATAAACGTTCCAAAATTAAATTAGGGTCAACAGGATTTTTTGTTACGAATTGAACAGTCGTATCATCTATTGCTTTTACAGATGGTAACTCTGTGACACCTTCTGGGAGCTTCCCGTTTTCCCCTAAGCCATCAAATGCTGTAATATAGTTACCAACCGTTGTCAGGGTTTTTGGATTTGCGATTAAATTTATCGTGAATACAACGTCATCCGCAGTAAATGGGGTTCCATCAGTCCATTTCACATTATCCTTTAAGGTAATCGTAAATGTTTTACCATCCTCGCCAATTGTATATGATTCAGCTAATACATTTTCAAACTCTAATGGAGCTGTCATTTCAAATAACGTTTCAAACATAAAACCTGCAACATAATTGACACCATTTGAGCCTGATGCATCTGTATCAATTGGGTTAAACATTAACGGCCCATTGCTCATTCCAATATTGAGCACTTTATCATTTGGAGCTTGAGCAGCATTCGTTGAACCATTTGCAGATTCTGTTCCCCCTCCACTACAAGCAGATGAAAGGACGATCATTGCACATAATAAAATGGTAAAAAGTAGATTTTTTCGAAGCATCATCCATTACCCCCTTCTAAACAAGATTTGAATCAAATCAGAAAAAATTATTCATTATGTGTGAAGCTCCATCTTTTACATCGAGCTTATTTCCAATGGATTTTGAAGCTTAGCCTTCTTATTTTGCGCGATAATGGACAGTACTTGAAAGGTGATATTTGCAGCATTTAACGCTGTAATATGAGCAGGATCTCGATCTGGCAAAGTTTCGACGATATCAAAACCAATCATATTGATTCCTGAAATTCCTCGAATCATTTGATATGCTTCATAGGTTGTAAAGCCGCCTACCTCAGGTGTTCCTGTTCCTGGAGCAAAAACAGGGTCAAGGAAATCAACATCAAATGTTAAAAACACTGGTTTATCGCTGACTCTAGCTTTAATTAATTGTGTTAATTTGGAGATTTCCATTGCTTTTACATCATCTGTTGTTAATAATTCAAACCCCATATCTCGAGCAGGCTGATACGGATTTTTCGTTATCGATGTCCCGCGCATGCCAATTTGAATAGAAGAATACGGATCAACAATTCCTTCATCAACAGCTATACTAAACATTGTTCCATGGGAATATTTCTTTCGTGGATCAAGGCTTCTTCCAGTATCTGAATGGGAATCAAAATGGACGAGACTTATTGGACCGTATTTTTTTGCAGCTGCTCGTAAATGTGGAAGTGATATCGAATGATCGCCTCCGAGCAGAATCGGAATAACGTTATGACGAAAGATTGGGGCTAACTGTTCTTCAATAGCTTCATAGGAATATTCAATATAGCCGGGATGAACAGTTAAATCACCGTAATCAACTCCGGATAAATAGTCAAAAATATTCAAGCGATCCAAAGCAGGATTAATTCCTCTGATCCTTTGTGACATTTCCCGAATAGCAGACGGACCAAATCTTGTGCCGATCGCATAGCTAACACCTGTATCAAAAGGTACGCCAATTACTGCAAAATCAACATTTTCTAAATCGTCCTTCACATGTGGCAGGTGCATAAAGGTGCGAATTCCGGAAAAGCCTGGAACCCCTCGGCTAATTTCTGGTTTATACATCATCATCATCCTTTACAAAGTTAATTTCACAAAAATGGTTATGTTGCACTTTTTATACGAAAATTCTTGAAAAATTTAAAATTTTCAGTAATATATAAATAGGTGTAAGTATTTTTAAGCAGCTAGCTTTATAGTTGTAAGGAAGCTTCTAAACTTTTTTTCTTTGCAATAATTGAGAGTACTTGAAAGATAATGTTTGCTGCGTGCAGAGCAGTTAAGTTTGATTGATCGCGATCTGGTAAGGTTTCGACGATATCAAAGCCGATAATATTGATTCCTGCGATTCCTCTTATCATTTGAATCGCTTCATAGGTTGTAAAGCCACCAGCCTCAGGTGTCCCAGTACCTGGAGCATAGATCGGATCTAGAAAGTCTACATCAAATGTTAGGAATACAGGCTTCGTTCCAACACGATTTTTTACCTTTTCGCATAGCTCAATAATTGGTAGCTTCTTTACATCATCTGTTGATAATACTTCATATCCAAGCTCTATAGAAGATTCAAGATTTGGATTTGGTCCACTGCCTCTCATGCCCATTTGAATCGATGAATAAGGATCAACAATCCCTTCATCTACCGCTAAGCTAAACATATTACCATGTGAATATTTTTTTCGAGGGTCACTGCTTCTCCATGTATCTGAATGTGCATCAAAATGAACCAAACTTACCGGTCCATATTTTTTTGCTGCCGCTCTTAAATGTGGCAATGAAATCGAATGATCTCCACCTAGTAAAATAGGAATAATGTTTTTTTCAAAAATTGGTGTAAGCTGCTCTTCTATCGCTTCATAGGAATATTCGATATAACCTGGATGCACAAGTATATCCCCGTAATCAATCCCTGACATGAATTCAAATATATCGATATCTAAAGCTGGATTTACTCCTCTTATTCTTTGCGACATTTCCCTTATTGCAGAAGGTCCAAAACGAGTTCCTACTGCATGACTGGCACCTGTGTCAAACGGAACACCGATAACAGCAAAATCAACATTTTCTAAATCGTTTGTGATATATGGTAAATGCATAAATGTTCTTATTCCTGAGAAGCCAGGAACCTTGTATGCCGCTTGTGGTTTATACATAAAATCATCCTTTACTATTATTTTGTAAGTCTATTAAACGATCGCTTCAATCTCGGCACTTTTTTTCATTGCGATAATTGATAGAACCTGGTGTGTAATGGTTGCTGCGTTTAATGCTGTTACTTTCGCCGGATCACGGTCTGGTAAAGTTTCGACAATATCAAAGCCAATGATATTAATTCCACATATTCCTCTAATCATTTGCATTGCTTCATACGTTGTAAATCCGCCAACCTCTGGTGTTCCCGTACCTGGTGCATATACCGGATCAAGAAAATCAACATCAAATGTTAAAAATACTGGACGATTTTTCACCCTTTGCTTTACCTTTTCACATAATTCCGACACCGTTAATTTTTTCACATCATCTGTTGATAGCACCTCATACCCTAACGCAATAGAGGATTCAAAA
>k87-455967_pt1 | contig 11239 bp, 10 predicted proteins | sample MGYA00084031_6733416 | MGnify analysis MGYA00084031
GGAAGGATGGCTGTACCTGGCCACGGTGGTGGATGCCTTTTCCCGCGCCGTGGTGGGCTGGGCCATGGGCGACCGGCCCGTGGCGGAGGGGGTGGTCGACGCCGTCACCATGGCGGTCCGGCGTCGCCGGCCGGGTCCTGACTTGATTCACCACTCCGATCACGGAGCGCAGTACACCTCGCTGGCGTTCACACGCCGCCTGGAGGCGTTGGGCATCGCCGGATCGATGGGTTCCGTGGGCGATGCGCTGGACAACGCCGTGGCCGAGAGTTTCTACGCGACGCTGCAGACGGAACTCCTCGACCGGCAAACCTGGGCCACCCGGGATCAACTGCGCATGGCGATCTTCGAGGACGTCGAAGGGTTCTACAACCGGCGGCGGCGTCACTCGGCACTGGGTTACCTCTCGCCTTACGAGGAGCGTTGGATCCAGGAGCGCAAGGTTCAGCCACAGGAAGGGGTCGTCGTGTAAGTCTCAACCTGTCCACGAAACCGGGTCAACTCCAGGTCGATGTCGCCCTCGGTCACGATCTGCAGGTCGCGAAAGTCAATACCCCGCCGCGCTGCCTGGGTCACGAACCCAAGGGCGAGGCAGGTCGCGAGTGAGGCCAGCAGCAGTTCCACCGGGTCCGGGGCCGAATCCGTCCCGCCGAGAGCGGATGGTTCGTCGGCCTTGATCTCAAAGTTGCGAGCTATGGTCCGGGAGACGGCGCCACCCTCCCAGTACGTCGTGGTCCGGAAGGTATAACGGGCAGCGTCCGGATTCTCCTGGACCTTCTTGATGAAGTCTTCGAACGCCCCGAGGTTGATTTGAAAGCAGCTGCGAGCCACGGCAATCCCACCTTTCTTACATGGTAGATCAACATTATCGGAGATCGCGTGAGCCGTCAAGTCGGACCAGGGCGGTCAGAACTCGCCAAACTGGTAGCTGCTCACCCAGGGCGACGGTTGGGGAGAGAGACGAGGGAGGTATGCCGCGTACGCCGCGTTCTGCGTCTGTGGTGGCCGATAAACGGCCACCACAAGGGTCCTACGGAGACTTCGCCTTCCAAGTAGCCCCAATTGTTCCGTCGCCTCACGGTCGTAGCAACGGACTGTACCGACACCCTGAGGGGGTTGGAGCGGTGGGGCGTGGAGAAGGCCGTCGGGATGGTCACGTGTAATCAAGAACAATGAGTTGAGAAGGAGGGTATCCCGTGGCAAGGGTCTCATGGGGTATTGAGTTCGAGGGTTGGTTCGTAGAGGATACTGGTAGCCACATTCTGGTCGCGGTGCAGGAAGTGACTAGTGCGCAGGGAAACCGCTTGGCCGTTGCTGTAGCGGACGATGTGGCGGTTGCTTTCAAGGCCGTCAACAGGCCGTATGAGTGGGCGACGCTCGATGACTTCCTGGACGCTAAGTTTCACGAGCGGTACTGGGCTGATCCTTCAGTGCAGAAGGAGCTGGCTCGCAGCGGTCCGAGCGGGGCCTGGGAGGCAACCTCCACGGGTGTAATGTTGCTGGGCAGTGAACAGAATGTGCTGGGTTTGGTAGAAGAAGGTCTGCGAGTGATTCAGAAGGTAATGGACGGCGACATGGACCGTTAGGGCGCCCCGGCAACGGGAAACTGCCTCGTGCCTTCCGGGAAGCTGAGCCACTACCGGTAAGCGAGGACCCTAGAGGACACCGCGTGTACTGTAAGTACATGTGGCGAACGAACGAACGTATGGCTCAGGACAGACAGCTGTTCAAGGAGATCCGGAGTATTCTTCTGGAGTGGGGAAAGCGCCATATTCGCTCATTCCCGTGGCGCGAAACTCGTGATCCATGGAAGGTTCTGCTTGCTGAGGTACTCCTTCATCGAACACGGGCTGATCAGGTCGTTCCTGTTTACCGGAAGGTTGTTGAACATTATCCGGATCCATTTTCGCTGGCCACGGCCAGACTGGACGATCTGGAGCGTATGTTGAGGCCGCTGGGGCTACACTGGCGGGTGCCTCTGCTGCTCGAGATGGCCAGGACGATAGTCCGTGAGTACGACGGGCATGTTCCAGTAGACCGAGAGTCCCTGCGTGCACTCCCCGGGATAAGCGATTACATTGCTGGCGCCGTCAGGTGCTTCGCTTTTGGCCTTCCGGATCCCGTCCTGGATACCAATACCGTTCGCGTGTTGGGCAGACTGTTCGGGTTGCGCGTCACAGACAGCTCGCGTCGTAGCCGGCGGTTTCGGGAACTTATGGAAGCAGTTGTAGAGGGGGAGGATCCCCGAGATTTAGTGTTGTCCATACTAGACCTAGCTGCGCTTGTTTGTCGTCCGCGAGACCCGAGATGTATGGAATGTCCTCTTTATAGCCTCTGCCAGCATGGGAGGTCACGGCAACCAGATGGGATTGCGCAGTGAACTGTTAACAGAGCTTGTAAAGGAAGTGTTGGGGCCAAGGAAGGGGCCCTATGAAATTCTAGACGCGAGTCCTCTGGATGAGTACCTCACTGGAGTTCTTCAGCCGGCAGGCCTCTCGTCGGCAACTCTTGATGTAGAAGGCATGATTGACCATATTTCGGAGGGAGTTGCCAACGGAGAAGAAGACCTGGAAGACTCAGAGATTTTACCTGCCGTGTTTTCTCCAGCCCTGGATCCCAGAGCTCGTCCTTCTTCTATCGGGCTTTCTTTCCGGGTAAGGGCAGTGGGTACTTCTCCCCGGTTTCGAATCTGTGTGAGCTGGGCTCGATATCAAGTCATATCAGAAGAAAATCTGACCAAAGAAGATGAGCTGGATAGGGTCGACACCGCAGTAGTGCAGGGAAACAACAAGAGAGGCCTATCAGGACAATCGCGGTGGCAGCGCCACCCCCGCGTTTGTGTTCTTGATTTGTCCGAGAGCGCGACAGTCTATCTGGGAGAAGGCGGTCGGGTGGCACCGGACAGGGCAGAGATTTCTCTACACTTCCGCCTCGACTCGGAGCGGGGGGAGCCCGGGACGTTTGGGGTGCTGATACAGCTGGTAAACCGCATTCGACCGGCAGACCCAGACCGTCTCAGGGCAGAGGAGTGCATTTTTCAGCCGGCGATTCGGGTGTTATGCGGAGAAGGAACGCGGCTGGAGCCAGTGCGATCCACTTCCCAGAGGGACAGTGTCGAGGATGATGAGGAGGCCCAGCTTGATTTCCTGTATCGCAATTTGCCAGTGATGGCACGCGGACATCTGGTCTCGGCTATCTGGCGAGATATTGATCCAGAACGGCCCGCGCCAGATGGGGTAAACCAGTTGGACGAACCGCCCTTCACATGGGTAGATGGCGTATTGCTGGATGAAGAGACTCGTCGCGCTTTCTCACCACCTGACGTGCGCACAGAGTTCGTCCCGGTGTATGCTAGTAGATCGCCCGAATTTAACTGGGAATCGACGTCAGTTCCAGAGAATGTGCCACAGCTGGATGCATCCCGACTCGCCGAGATTGCTGCCGATGCACATGCGTTACAGGCGGCCCTGATGCCTCTTGTCGAGGAGTACCGGCGGTGGATTGACCTCCAGGAAAAGGAGATTGGTGCGCTGTCTGGAACTGATCGCAAAATTGCGGCAAGACTTCTGCGGACGTGCAGAACGGTTTTGCGGCGGTTGCAGACTGGTCTCGACCTTCTGGCCACGGATTCAGACGTCCGCCTGTCCTTTGCTTTCGCGAATAGGGCCATGGCCTTGCAGGCGAGCTGGAGTGGGCGGAAGTTGCAATGGCGCCCCTTTCAGCTGGCATTTGTCCTCATGAATCTGGAGCCCATTGCAAATCAGGCTTCACCGGATCGTGACGTCTGTGACCTCCTCTGGGTTCCTACCGGGGGTGGCAAGACGGAAGCGTATCTGGCACTAGCTGCCTTTACTCTGGCATTTCGGCGTCGGAGAGCCTTGCAGCGGACGTCGGGAGAGAGTGATCGGAGTGGAGCAGGAGTGGCAGTGCTTTCGCGCTATACCTTGCGTTTGTTGACCATGCAGCAGTTCCGGCGGGCTCTGGCAATGATAACGGCCTGTGAGGTCCTCCGGGTGTATGGTCTGAAGGATGGGCAGCCGGTGGGGTGGCGTCCACCTCGGTGGCCCGACCAGAGTGATTTCCTGTGGGGATCTGTTCCCTTCCGTATTGGCCTGTGGGTCGGGGGAGGACTCACCCCTAACCGGTTGAAGGACGGGTATATCCGCCAGGGGCGTGGGCGTGTGAAACCGGGGGCTCTGTCTATCCTGCAGGGAAATGGGCGGAAAGGGGGACAGCCGGCCCGGGAGGAGGGAGAGCCAGCTCAGATCCTGGAATGTCCAGCATGCCAGACTATCCTTTCCATCCCAGATGAAGGTATTGGTCCTGGTGAGTATAACCTTCACCTAGTTGTCCGCAAACCGGAACGGAAGGATCCCTCTGCGTACGTACGTCGAATTATCGTTACTGCTGCTTCAGGACCAGGTTTTGATGTGTCTCTTCGTGGGATTCAGGAACTGCCTAGCGAGACGCACCTGGTTGTATCTCTGGAATTAGATCTGCATCAGGATCTCAGAGTTGAGGCGCTGGATAACTGGTGGAATCAGGGGCCCGGTACGAAACTTGAGCTGGCATGCTTTCGCGTTTCTCGCCCAGGCTATTTCCCGGTTGCCGTTGCCTCTGTTCGCAAGAATGGCGGTCAAAGTGTGATTGATTTCGAAATCTGGTGTCCCAATCCCGAATGCCCGCTGGCAATGGAATGGTGGTGCGAAGGCGTTCCTGCTGATATCTCTGGAGTGCGACCTGCAACTCGGGGGGGTTCGTCTTCGTATCTCGGTGGTCGGTTCGCAGTCAAGCACCCCCGGGCAGGCCGTCAGATCACTCTGCGGGATGAAATGGTGTTTCGTACCCTTCCCGAGGTATGGCGAGCCGACCGGTCCGGGGACGCCGCTTCCTTGATCGCCAGTCGCATTCCAATTCCGGCTCTTACCGTTGACGAGCAGATTTACCGTCGCTTGCCGTCCATGATAGTAGCTACCGTGGATAAGTTCGCACGTCTTCCTTTCGAGCCAGCGGCAAGCAGTCTGTTTGGCAATGTAAGCTACTATAAGCCGGGAGACGGATATTATCGCGAGAAGACAGTTCGAAACATGCGTCAGGTCTGTCCTCCGGACCCCCCAGATCTGATCCTCCAAGATGAGCTGCACCTGCTTGAGGGGCCGCTAGGCAGCTTGGCCGGTGTCTACGAGACAGTAGTTGACTTTCTGTGCAGTCATAATGACGTCCGTGTTAAGTACGTCGCTGCCACCGCCACTATCCGGCATGCCGGTGCACAGATTCGGAGTCTATTCGACCGGGAGGTACTCATCTTTCCACCTCCTGGACTGCACGTGTGGGATCGCTTCTTCCTGCGCGGGACGCGAGAACCGCACCCTCTGGAGGAGGAGCAACCTGGTCAGCTGTATGTGGGTATCTGTGCGCCCGGGCGGGGCCCGCTTACTCCAGTCGCCCGGATCTGGGCATGTCTCCTGCAGCAGGTTTTCGAGCGAAAGGAGCTACCAGAAGCAGACTTTTTCTGGACATTGGTTGGATATTTTAACGCTATCCGGGAACTTGCTGGTGCTCTCGCCCTCTACCGTCAGGACATTCCGCAACGGATTCGAGATGCTTGCCCTGAAAGTACACCAAGGCCTCTTGTGGACGATCCAGTGCAGTTGTCCAGCCTCATTCCCTCGACCAGCCTGCCGGCTCTTCTGGAGCAACTGGACAAGCCCATACCCACGGCGCCGGATGCCCTTCTTGCAACAGCAATGTTTGGAACTGGCGTGGATATTCCGCGCCTATCTCTCATGGTAGTCCACGGACAGCCCAAGACCACCTCAGCTTATATCCAGGCGACGGGCCGCGTCGGACGTCGACGGGGCGCCCTGGTGGTGACGTTCCTGAGAGCGAGTCGGCCGCGGGATCTCAGTCACTACGAATTCTTCTGTGGTTATCACCGTCAGCTTCACCGACACGTGGAACCGGTGACGGTTATGCCATTTTCTCCCGGAGCCCTGGACCTTGCCTCTGGGCCTGTGGCAGTGGCGCTTCTCCGGCACCGTCGCGACGCTTCGCATCCCTGGTACCGTAAAGAGTCGGCGTCGGATATGAAACACCACCGGGATAGTCCAGAAGTCATGGAGATCCCGACGATTCTGGAGCTGCGGAGTCAGCGCCAGCCGGAAGGACGTCGTCCCGATCCGCGAGAGGTGCGAAATCTAACTGCCTCTGGGCTGGATCGATGGCGGGAGATTGCTGCCCAACATGAACTGGAGTATGTGGAATACGTGCGGCCGCCGCAGAAAGCGGTGGTGCTCGGAGATCCGGAGCATGGACGCGCCGGATTGCCAGTGGTTTTCGAAAACGTTCCGCAATCCATGCGCGAGGTAGAAGAAACGCTGGACCTGGAGGTCTAGGGTATGGAAAAGCATCCGATGCGAGTGTCACAGATGGTAACCACGTGGGGACCCGGCGCCATTCTGGAAAGTCGGAATGGGCCTCGGGTAATCCTTCGCGATGGATTGCGGCTCGGGTCGGGGGTATCCCTCTCCGATCTAGAGCTTTCAAGCCCGGAGTTCTCTGCTCTAGTCCCGGTGTTGCTAAACATGCCTTCTTCAGAAACGATTCGAATTTTCCGTGTGCCCGCCGGAATGTCGTGGGCTACAAAGCCGTTCCCGGAGTGGAAACTGTGCGTCACTCATAATGTCCTGTACCGGCGACAATGTCCGAAATGCAGGGGCAGGGGGCGACAGACCCAGGCTATCCGCTTCGTTCTGGCATGCCCTCACGGCCATCTCGATGATGTGCAATGGGATTATCTGGTGCACAACGGAACACCATCCCACGCTCCCGGCTATTACTTTTGGGAGAGCGCAGGAAGCGGGTTATTAGGGATCCGTCTACGATGTCCAGTTTGCAAACGGTCCGTATCGCTCGGATTGGCTTACCGCGAAACATGGCCCTGTACTGGGCGATTCCCGGAGCGAGAGGGGCCTGACGACCGAGTACAGCAGACAGAGTGCGGAGCCGGAGCCCGGATTTTGCAACGGCAGGCATCGAATCTTCGCGTGCCGGAGACTGTTTCGCTGTTTACCATCCCGCCTCGGTTCACCTACTTGCATGAGCTACTTTACCGGAAGAATCTGATTAGTAGCTTGGTCCCTGATCTCATATTTGATGAAAAGAGTGGGGAAGTTAAGGATGATGTTCTGCAGAAGATTCTGAAGCATCAAGTAGAACATGGCTTGATGAAAGCAGCGGAAATTGAAGAGATTCTGCGTCATCCCAGGAGTGAGATCGCCCGAGCCATCCGCGATATCCTACAGCATCATCCTCCAGCGGATCTGGGATCGTTGCTTGATAAGGAATTTGAAGCCTTTCTCCAGGGAGCCTGGGAGGGGATTCCATCGGCGCGGGCACCCCGCCCGTTTTCGCGTGTCTTTCTTGAAGTGGATCCGGGCCGGAGCCGCACTTTCCTGGGCTTTCGAGTTGTCCCAGTGCTCCGCCTTCGCGTCATCACAGTTCAGATCGGGTACCGGCGAATTGTGGAGAGTCCTGCTACCGATGGATTGCCTCCCCTAGTTGATATCTCTATAAGAGACGAAGAAGGAAATCTATGGTTGCCTGGATACGAAAGTTTCGGGGAGGGGCTTTTCATAATCCGGGACGACCCTGAGGGATGGGGCCCGCCGCCAGTTGGCGACGCGGCAGAGGCCTGGTTCCGCTGCCGTCTAGCTGCAGGAGTGTATGCGGACTCCCTTTTTCGGGATAGTCGTCGTCTGGAGCTCCATCCAGCTTTCGTGTGGTGGCATACTCTATCGCACCTGCTGATGCGGGCACTAGCTATCGACTCGGGATACTCCGCTCCCTCTATTCGTGAGCGAGTATATTTGCAGGAGGACCGGTCGGGGCGGGTTCGTGGGGGTATCCTGCTGTACACTGCATCGCGCGGAGGAGACGGGTCCCTGGGGGGACTGCTGGCGCTCGCACCGGCTTTCGACCGGATCTTGGAACAGGCGCTGGAGATGGCGCGCCTGTGTTCGGCGGATCCCCTCTGCATGGGCCATCATTTCCGCCCTGGAGAACTCCTGGGGGCCGCCTGCCATGCGTGCTGTCTCGTCTCCGAAACCAGTTGTGAGCACCGTAATTTCTGGCTGGACCGACGGGTCCTGCTGGAGAACATGCCATAGGCCGACCATTCCCGGTTGTGCGCCCCGGCAGGCATGGGCATGTGATATACCTGTACCTGAGAGCCGCAACCCGCGTGGGAACTGGAGACTGGCGATGGCGTGTACCGGGAGGACGGGCATGGCAACTTGCCGTCGGGCAGAGACCGCCAGCCTGAACCTTGGTCCATGAAAAGAGCACGTATAGAATGGGCACATGACCATCCGGCGGAAAAAGGACACGGGACCCAGCTATCATATAAGGGCCGATGAGGAAGTGGTCTTTTCCAGTCGGGGCTGGCCACGTTTGACCGGGCACTGAGGGGCGCTGGCTCGGGAGATGCTCTGGCGCGCGGGCAACAGACCGCGGGGGTCCTGCATAATCCCATGCGCGACCGGGCCGGTTGCCCCTCAACTGATCGACGGGGGCAACGTGCTTGTCTCCAAGTTGATTGCGGAATCCCAGGCTCGGTTAAGCGTGATGGCTCCCGGTAAAGCGCTCAGGAGAAGCCCTGAACAAGTAGATGGGGAAACGTGGTACGTTGTCCAGCGCCCTGCTTTGCCGCGAGCACGGCTTTGGACTAGGTGCTACAGCCGTGCACGTTTACGGGTGCGGCTTCGGATCAGGTAATTTCCAGCTGACACCTGCCGTGTTACAGTTCATTAAGCTGATCCGAAAGCGCTGTCATGTTACACCAGAGCTAAGGGTCGCGGAGGACGTAGAGATGGTTGGCCACAGCAGCTTCGTCATTCGAGAGAAACTTCGTCGTATACGAAATGGCGGGCCAATTCGCACCCTTGACCTTTTTGCGGGATGCGGAGGACTGTCCCTCGGCTTTCACGCTGCGGGATATCAGATTGTGGCAGCTGTAGAAAATGATCCCGTAGCGGCCCAGTCCCATGCTTATAATTTCTTTCGTAACTCGCCCAAGCAGCCTCGCGAACTACATGCACGACCGCGTGACATCGTGCTGACGAGCCCAGAGGAGCTGGTATCTGAGCTAGAACTGGGCCCCTCCGTCGATGACGCTGTCGATGTTATCATTGGCGGGCCTCCCTGCCAGGCTTTTGCGCGGGTTGGACGTGCCAAGCTCAGGGAGGTTTTTGAGCGGCCAGACGCCTTCCTCCAGGACCCGCGCGCCAACCTCTACCTCCGCTATCTGGCATACGTTCAGGAACTGAAGCCGGTTGCTATCTTGATGGAAAACGTACCGGATGTCCTGAATTATGGTGGGCATAATATACCTGAGGAAATATGCGAAGTCCTGGAGCAATTGGGTTACGTATGTGGCTACACCCTATTGAATGCTGCCTATTACGGCGTTCCACAGATGCGCGAGCGCATGTTTCTAATTGCTTATGCAAGGGAATCGGAGGCGGAAATATCATTCCCAAATCCAACGCACTGGATTGATTTGCCGCGGGGTTATGAGGGATCGCGGCGCGTTGCGTTGCGGACGATATTGCGTCTATTTCAGGAAACTTCGCACTGCGTGCCGCCTCCAGAGCCGTCGCCTGATTTGCCGCCGGCGATTACGGCACAAGAGGCAATCGGTGACTTACCCCCAATAACTGAGCACCTTGAGGGCAAACTTAAAAGAGGCGTACGGCGCTTTACGAACCTGATTCCCTATCCAGGGGATGCGGTCGTTTCTCGCTATGCCTGGCTCATGCGTAATTGGCCCGGCTTTGAGAACCATGACGGCGTGAGGGACCATGTGATTCGATATCTGCCGCGAGATTATCGCATTTTCCGGAGGATGAAACCTGGCGACCAGTACCCCGAGGCATACCAGCATGCGATGGCTCTGTTCCAGGAGGAACTTGAGCGTCTTGCTGCGCAGGGTATCAGTATTGAACCTGGAACGGGGGCCTACGAAGAGTTGAAGCGAAGCATCGTCCCGCCTTACGACCCGTCAAAGTTTCCTAACAAGTGGCGAAAGATGGAGCCGGATGCACCAGCCCGTACGTTGATGGCCCATCTCGGCAAGGATAGTTATTCGCATATTCACTACGATAGTTCCCAGGCGAGGACCATCTCTGTGAGGGAGGCAGCACGCCTCCAGTCCTTTCCGGATGGCTTTGTGTTCTGTGGAAGCATGAACGCCGCATTCCGCCAGATTGGAAATGCTGTTCCGCCACTACTTGCAAACATATTGGCGGTCACAATGATGGAGGCTCTCAGAATTCCGCGGTGCGTGCGACCGTTGGTTCGTGCATTAATTGAGGATGCGGTAGTCACACCATAGCGCCGCCTATCGGGAGGAAGCTTCGGATGAGCCGCAAACTGGCCATCAAGCGGCTTACGGTATCCGATCTGACATTTTTTGCATCTCAATCGTTTTCACTAGCACCCGAATTACTTGATTTTGGAGAGGAGATTGATCTTTCCGCCTATACCGATGCCGGCTAGTCGTCAGTTGCATAAGTGGCGCCTCCTGGCTTCGATCGTTCGGAATCCAGAATGATAGCGGCATTGTGCCCATCGGATCGCCCTTAGGCATGTTGACCTGTTACCGCGTCCACCTCGGCGAGATGTGTTCCGCGAGGATGTACTGCAGGTGTTGGTCCTGGCCTGCGAAAGGCCGGCCCGCGTTAGATGCCGCTGGACGGCCACCTTGGCCGCGCGCTTCGTCAAGGTCCGGCCGGTCAACGTCCACCAGAGGAAGTCCTGCGAAGCCATGGGCTTGCGAGGCCCGGGTCAGTGGTCGAGATACAGTTGCAGCACCTCGTGGGCGCTGCGGTGGAGGGGGAGGAGGCGCTCCTTACCGCGCGTGCCCACGACCCGCAATATACGCATCTTCGAAGTCTACGTCGTCCAACCGGAGCGCACCGTCTTGCCGATCCGCAAGCCCGGATAGAGAATCACGGTAATGGGGGCGTAATCACGCGTTTTCAGGCGGGCGTGGCGGGCCTTCTGCTTGTGGGAGCCAAGTGTCAAACTCGGGTTTGTGCTTCAAGGGGTTTCAGCGGCTCAGGGCATCAAGGTCGGGTCGAGACAAAGTTGGTTGTCAACGCCGACTTAGAAGTGACCCTCTTGGCGCCGGTTGGAAACTGACCCACCCCTTCGGGTCACTTACTCCGCAGAGCCGTCC
>k87-50074_pt1 | contig 11231 bp, 10 predicted proteins | sample MGYA00084031_6733416 | MGnify analysis MGYA00084031
AACGGCCGCCACTATCAGCAAGACCACGCCGACGATGAGGGCGGAGGCCCACAGCGGCAGCACCAACGCCAGTGCCGCGATCGCGGCCAGGACCAGCGCTGCCACGCCGTACAGCGCCACGGCACCGGCACCGCCGAACATCCCGGCCCCCTTGCCGGCGTGCCTGCCCTTGTCCTTGATCTCGATCATGGCCAGGCGCATCTCCTGGCGGACCAGATCGGAGATCTGCTGGGACGCCTGGGCGACCAGTTCGCCCACCCCCTGTTCGGACCGGGGACGCGGGATCCCGGTCCGGCCGTCCGTGGAGGGCCGCACTGCGTTCATCGTCCAGCTCCTTGCCTTTTCGAGCGGTACCTCGGCCTCTCCCCTTCCCCTGACCCCCGCTTTAAACGGCCGTCACCTGCGCCGCGTTCTCCTCGCAAGGCCACGCCTCGGCCGGGCGGCGTCCGGCAGCGGTTGGACGACGGCGGCCCGGAAAGCGGCCACCAGCGGAACCTGAAGGACGACCGGGACTGATCCCGCCCATCGGGTAGCACCCGGGCCCGGCAGCTTCCCCGTGGAGCGCCACCGGGCCCCCTCTCACGCGCCTGTCACGCATCCGCCGCGCCCGGCCGTGCCCTCACGGGCCGGGGCGCGAGAAGGGGCTCCCCACCCGGCTGATAGCTTTCTTCACCGCGAATCGGAGGTATGCGGTGTCATCCAGCGGAGTGATCGCGCCCAGCGGCGTGGAGCAGGTCATCGGCCCGGAGGAGCTCTTCTTCTCCACCACCGACCGGCGCGGGGTGATCCGCAGCGGCAACTCCGTCTTCGTCAGGGTCTCCGGGTTCTCCCTGGCGGAGCTCACCGGCTCGCCGCACAACATCGTGCGCCACCCGGACATGCCGGCAGGCGTGTTCCGGCTGATCTGGAGCCGCCTGCTCGCCGGGCGTCCGGCGGGAGCGTACGTGCGGAACCTCACCAAGGACGGCGGCCACTACTGGGTGTTCGCCACCATCACCCCCTCGGGGGACGGTTTCCTGTCGGTGCGGATGGCACCGCGGGCCCGCCTGTTCGAGATGGTCAAGCGCGTGTACGCGGACGTGCTGGAGGCCGAACGCGACGCGGCCCGGCGCGAAGGGACGAACCGCCGCGAGGTCGCCTCGGCCGGCTTGGAGCGGCTTGAGCGGAACCTGGGCGAGCTGGGTTTCGGCTCCTACGACGACTTCCTGACCGAGGCGCTGACCGCGGAGGTCGCCGCGCGCGGGCAGTCGGCCTTCACCCGATACGCCCGGCCCGGCGCCACGGGACCGATCGGGGAGGTGCTGGCGGGAGCGGAGAAGCTGAAAGCCGCGCTCGCCGACCTGGTGCAGCAGCTGGAGGGGCACCGCCGGTTCGGCGACAGGCTCATGCACGCCGCCACGCAGGTCCTCGTCGTCGCCCGCAGGCTCGACCACACGGTCGCCGCCGCCCGGACCGCCTCCGCGACGGTGGCCCAGAGCGTGCCCGTGCTGCACAACGTCGCCCGGGCGATGGCCGATCCGACGCGCACCGCCGTCACCGCGCTCGAACGGCTGGAGCCCCGGCTCGCCGCGCTCCGTTCGGACGTCATGGATCTGCGGTTCCGCATCGCTCTGGCGTCCGTGCACACCGACATGGTGGCGGCGTTCGCCGCCGAGGTCGTGGACGGCCATGCGCCGCACACCTCCCTGGAGGAGGTGCCGCTGCTGTGCGACGTCATGCGTGAGAGCACCTTGGAGATGTCGGCCAGGGCGCAGCAGGTGCACCGTGCGCTGCGGGAGGTCGCCTCCGAGGTCGCGGCGGCGGGCGAAGGGCTGGAGGAATTCCGCCGGTTCCTGGGGCAGTGGCGGCTGCTCGTTCTGCGGCACGGGGCCGAGGACGCGCTCAGCGCCCATCTCGCCTCGATCGATGACTATTCCGCCGCGAGCTGGGACGGCATCGCGATGCTGAACGCTCTGGCCGGGGAGTTCGGCGCTTCGGCGATGCCGTTCGACTTCGCGGCGCTGGAGGATCAGGTGGCCGCCATCCGCGCCAAGGCCGTCATCCCCGACTGAGAACCGGCTCTGCCCCGGAACCCGCCGTGGCCGGGAGGGGCATGCTCGCGAGCTCCCGGCGAACCTACCTAGAGATATATGTCTCTTTATGGGTTTTTATTCAGCTTTGTAACGGATGCGGCGTGGCGATATCCCACCGGGTAGGGCGTTGGATGCGGTGCCCGCAACCGCGCCGAAAGGAGCCGATCATGTCGGAGCAACATCCAACGCACGCCCAGCGGTCCCCCGCGGAGCAGGCGACGGCACCACCGCCACGTCCAGGAGCGCTTCAGGCACCGCCCGAACAGCCCACCGGCATCACCGGCTGGACGGGCTGGGTGATCTTCGCCGGGCTCACCATGCTGGTCCTCGGCGGCTTCCAGGCCGTGATGGGCCTGGTGAGCCTGTTCAACACCGACTTCTACGTCATCACCCCGGACAACCTGGCGATACCGGTCAACTACACGACCTGGGGCTGGACCCATCTGATCCTGGGCCTGGTCGTCGCGCTCGCCGGGGCGGCCATCCTGGCGGGCAAGACATGGGGGCGGGTCGTGGGCATCATCCTCGCCGCGCTCCAGGCGATCGCCACCTTCGCCTGGCTCCCCGCCTATCCGTTCTGGTCCACGATCGTCATCGTCGTCGACCTTCTGGTGATCTACGCGCTGGCCATCCACGGCGGCGAGATGCGCCTCTTCGACCGGGAGAGGTGACCGGCCACCGGTCACCGCCGAGCGGAGCGGTGCTGCCACCGGCGCGCCCGAAGCCCCGCACCCGTGTTCCGCGCGCAAGGATTGCAGCACGGACTGGTGATCGGGACGTCACGATGAGGGTGAGATGACCGAAGGCAGTGAGCTCCGCGGCGGCGTGAACGTGGTCCGTCGGCATGGCGACGTCGTCCACCGTCCGGCCTCCGCGGCGACACCGACGATCCACCGGCTGCTGCGGCACGTGCGTGCGCAGGGCTTCGCCGGCGCTCCCGAACCACTGGGCTTCGACGCCGACGGCAACGAGGTGCTGACCTTCCTGCACGGCCAGGTGCACGAGGCGCTTCCTCCGGAACTGCGCACGCCCGCTCTTCTCGACTCGGTCGCCGTTCTGCTACGGCGTTACCACGACGCGACCGCCACGTTCCAGACCACCCCCGACGACCGGTGGTGGCTGCCCGCGCGCTCACCCGCCGAGGTCATCTGCCACGGCGACGCCGCGCCGTACAACTGCGTCGTCCGCGACGGCCGGGCGGTGGGCTTCATCGACTTCGACGCCGCCCACCCCGGCCCGCGCATATGGGACGTGGCCTACGCGGTCTACCGGTTCGCGCCGCTGCAGGCACCGAGTAATCCGGACAGTTTCGGCAGCCCGCAGGAGCAGGGACACCGCGCCGCCCGATTCTGCCGAGCCTACGGCGTATCCGCCGATGCGGTGCTCCTCGACGCGGTGACCGACCGGCTGCGCGCCCTCATGGACTTCATGCGCGATCAGGCCGAGCAGGGCAGCGAAGCGTTCCGATCCCACGTCGAGGACGGCCACCTCGACCTCTACCAGACCGACATCCGCTATATCGCCGCCAACCGGGAGGCCCTGCTCACGGCGTTCGGCGAGGGGTGACGCGCCGCGTGCTCCGCCGCCGCCCCGGCGCCCCCTCGCCCGCAGAAGCGCGCACCGCTCGCGCAGGGCTGCGGCTCCCCCGCCACAGCCGGATCCCCGTCACCGCGGCGACGTTCCATCGAGAAACCCGGCACGGCACCGCGGCGGTTCGGCGGGAGCCTGGCCGGATCGGCCGCCTTGCCCGCATGCGAAGTCCGGGTGGATCATCGTAGGACTGTGCAGTTCCCCCTCTTCCGCCGGACCCGTGCGCCTCGTTCGGCCCAGTGGAGGAATCGGCCCCGCACCGAACGTCCGCTTCGGTTGCTGCCCATCAGCCTCGCCTTGGCCGGCACCGTCGCCCTCGCCGGCGCCGTGGCGGCCGTCTTGGTCGCCGTCGCGCTGCTCCACCTGGGCCCGATCAACCTGTCCGCCGTCACGCCTTCGCTGGCCGACGTGCTGGAGATCATCAAGATCTCACTGGCGGTGGTGGCCGGCATCGGCGGTGTGGTCGCCCTCGTCGTGGGCTACCGCAAGCAGCGGGTCACCGAAGCCGGGGAAGCCCGCGAGCAGACCAAGCTGTACGCCGAGCGCTTCGATCAGGCCAGCGACAAGCTCGGCTCCGACAGCCCCGCCGTTCGCCTGGCCGGTGTCCATGCTCTGGCATCGCTTGCGGACGACTGGGAGGGCGGCCGGCAGATGTGCATCGACGTTCTCTGCGCTTATCTGCGGATGCCCGCCGCACCCGAGCCGAACGCCGCTGAGGATCCCGACGCGCACACCCGATGGCAGGGGATGGCCGAGGTCCGCGCCACCATCCTGCGGCTGATCGCCGCCCACCTGCGCCGCGATGCCCCCGTACCGTGGCACGGAGCCGACCTGGACTTCACCGGCGTCACCTTCGACACGGATGTCGACTTCAGCGACGCCGTCTTCCCCGCCGGCGAGGTCCGGTTCACCGGCGCGGAGTTCTCCCGCGGCAAGGTCGACTTCGCCGGCGCGGAGTTCTCCGGCAGCTGGGTCGACTTCAGCGCCGTCGCCGACTGGTCGCATCCTCCGCTCGGTCTTCCCCTTCGGGCACCGGGTTTGCAGCTTCCCGCATCCGGGCCGGTGAGCACCGGACCGGACGATTGCCCCTCACCACATCGTCCAAGACCGCCTCAAGGATGACGGGGCAGACCGGTAGCGCCATGGGAACGTCCAGGGGATCCCCGGACTCACCTCCGACACGAACACGGCATCCGCGCCAACCTCCGCGCCGCCCGGTCCACGCTCACCACCACGCCCGACCCCAGACACCTCCGGCACTTGAGCACAGACGACACCATCGGATCCCGCCACATACCGTGCTCCCACACCGGCGGCGGCCCCTCGCCGGCCTCGGCAGGCTCATGCTCCCCGCCGACCCAACCCCGGCCGCCGCAGAACCGGCAGGCGAGGTGGAGGACGCCGAGGATCTCAACCCCGGCGCCGTCGCACTCCGGGCACGTGATCGGGCCGGTCATCGGCGGCCCGTCCCGCTGCACGCCGTGCGCGGAACCCACACCGACCGCCGCGGGGAGTCCCCGTTGCGGTCGATCCCCTCGCCGACAGCCCTCGTGCAAACGCCGCACGCCGGAGGCCGGCGGTCTCCGTCCTCGCTCATGCCCGCGACGGTACGCCCCGGGACGGCGTCCGTCACGCCCCCATACCCACTCCGTACCGGGGACGTCTACCGTCCGTACGCCCGATCCGGCTCGGGCGACGTCTCCGGCACCGTCCACGGCTCGGCTTCCTCAGCCGGTTGTGCCGGTCGCAGGACCGGAACCGGCGCGCTCCGATGAGCCCGCTCGTATAACCGGCTGCTACCAGGCGCTGGCATGCCTCGAACACCTGTGGAGGCACCTCCTTGGGGACGGCGAAGCCGCGCTGCCGCCTCGCCGCGGGGAGACCGCTCGATCGTGGTGAGGGCGTCGGCGCCGGTGCAGACGATGCGCGGGATGGCGCCCATCAGCGTCGGGTCCGGAGCCCGAGGAGCTCCCCCTCGGGCTCCCCTCGCCGCCGGTAGGCGGGGACCGGAACGGCAGCAAAAAAGTGGCAGGTCAGAGGACCTGCCACTGGAGCCGACGAGGGGAATCGAACCCCTGACCTGCTGTTTACAAGACAGCCGCTCTGCCGATTGAGCTACGTCGGCGGGGCCTCCCAGTGTAGTCAACAGGGAAGCGCAGCGTCACCGCCGTTTCGCGGGGTCGATCGAATTGTGAAGTTTATGCGGAGTTGGAACGTCGGCGGTCGACCTCGTACAGGGCGATACCGGTGGCGACACCGGCGTTGAGGGACTCGGCGGCGGGTCGCATGGGAATGCGGACCACCATGTCGCAGGTCTCACGCACCAGTCGGGACAGGCCCTTGCCCTCGGAGCCGACGACTATGACCAGCGGCTCGGTGACCAGGTCGGCGTCGGCGAGGTCGGTCCTGGCCTCGCCGTCCAGGCCGATGATGAACAGGCCCGCCTTGCGGTACCCGCGCAAGGCGGAGGTGAGGTTGGCGGCCCGGGCGACCGGCATGGTGGCGAGCGTGCCCGCGGAGGTCTTCCACGCGGCGGCGGTGACCCCGGCCGCGCGACGGGACGGGACGAGCAGGCCGTGCGCGCCGAAGGCGGTCGCGGAGCGGGCGATGGCTCCGAGGTTGCGCGGGTCGGTGACACCGTCGAGGGCGATGATCAAAGGCTTCTCACCGGCCCGGCGCGCGGCGGAGACCAGGTCCTCGGGGTGGGCGTACTCGTACGGCGGAAGCTGAAGCGCCAGCCCTTGGTGCGCGGTGCCGTCGGTGAGCCGGTCGAGTGTGTCCCGGGACACCTCCAGCAGCGCGACGTTCTGATCGGCGGCGAGCTTGATCGCCTCGCGGACGCGCTCGTCGCTGTCGATGCGGTGCGCGATGTAGAGGGTGCGGGCGGGAACCCCGGCGCGCAGCGCCTCGACGACCGGGTTGCGCCCGCCCATCACCTCGCTGCCTTCCTCACGCCGCCGGCGCTGGGCGGGAGGCGCCGCGGAGCGCTCGGCCTCCGCGGCGCGCTGCCGCTCCTTGTACCAGTGACGCATGTGAGCGGGCGGGGTCGGCCCCCTGCCCTCCAGACCCTTACGACGGTGACCGCCGCTGCCCTTGGTCGGACCTTTCTTCTTGGTGGGCCGTCCAGCCCTTCCCCCACCAGCCATGGTCATCAGCCTAAGGGCTCAGCGGGCCAGCTCCCACCGCGGGCCCTGCGGGGTGTCCTCGACCACGATGCCCGCGGCGGCGAGCCGGTCGCGGATCGCGTCGGCCGCCGCGTAGTCCTTGCGGGCCCGGGCGGCCTGGCGCTGCTCCAGCGCCAATCCGACCAGCGCGTCGACGACCTGCCGCAGGCCGGAGTCGTCCCCGCTGCTCCGCCACTGCTCGGAGCGGGGATCCAGGCCGAGCACGTCGAGCATGTTCTGGGTCTCGGCGAGCAGCCGGGCGACCTGCTCCTTGTTGCCCTGGGAGAGCGCGATGTTGCCCTCGCGGACCACCTCGTGCACCACGGCCAGCGCCTGCGGAACCCCCAGGTCGTTGTTGAGCGCGTCGACGAACGCCTGCGGCAGCGGCGCGTGGGCGTCCACGTCGTGGATGACCTCGGCGGCGCGGGTGACGAACCCCTCGATCCGCCGGTAGGCCGCGGCGGCCTCCTGCAGAGCCTCCTCGGAGTACTCGATGGTGCTGCGGTAGTGCGGCGCCACCAGGTAGTAGCGCAGCTCCACCGGGCGGACCTTGGTGAACATCTCGGGCACGAGCAGCGAGTTGCCCAACGACTTGCTCATCTTCTCGCCGCTCATGGTGAGCAGGCCGTTGTGCATCCAGTAGCGGGCGAAACCGTCGCCCGCCGCCCGGGACTGCGTCATCTCGTTCTCGTGGTGCGGGAAGACGAGGTCCACCCCGCCGCCGTGGATGTCGAAGGTGGGGCCGAGGTACTTCGTCGCCATCACCGAGCACTCGAGGTGCCAGCCCGGACGGCCGGGCCCCCACGGGGTGGGCCAGGTCGGCTCACCCGGTTTGGCGCCCTTCCACAGCGCGAAGTCGCGCGGGTCCCGCTTGGCGGTGTCGGTGTCGGTGTCGGCCGCCGGGCGCATGTTCTCCAGCTTCTGGTGGGAGAGCTCGCCGTACCGGTCGGCGTAGGACCGCACATCGAAGTAGACGTCGCCGCCGGCGGCGTAGGCGTGGCCGCGCTCCATCAGCCGCCGCATGAGCTCGATCATCTCCGGGATGTGACCGGTGGCACGCGGCTCGACGGTCGGCGGCAGGCAGCCCAAGGCCTCATAGGCCCAGGTGAAGGCGCGCTGGTTGCGCTCGGCAACGACGAACCAGGGAACGCCTTCCTCCGCTGCGACCCTGATGATCTTGTCATCGATATCGGTGACGTTGCGGCAGAACGTCACGTCATATCCGGACCGTGTCAGCCACCGCCGCAACACGTCGAAGTTGAGCCCTGAACGGATGTGCCCAATGTGCGGCGGAGCCTGCACGGTGGCCCCGCACAGGTAGATCGAGACCCGGCCGGGCTCGAGCGGAACGAATTCGCGAATCGTTCGCGTGTATGTGTCATAGAGGTGCAGGCTCACGAAGGCAAGGCTAACGCCTCCCCACCCCTAACAAGCCCGGTTGCGGCACCTTGAGGCGACAGGTTCCGGGAATGAGGTGCACGAAGTTCTTCTTCACGACATCATGGGCGGGTTTGTCCCGTCTGCCGGCGCCCTTGAATCACGAGCGCCGGTTCAGCGGGCCCGGCCTTCTGTAGGCTCAAAGAGCCATGGACGTCAATCCCCCTGCGACGGGCGCGTCCCACCGCCCGTCCGCGCCCGAACGGCCGGGCCGGCTGGTTCTGGCGCTGCGCCGCACCGGGATCGCGCTGGCCGGTCTCGGCGTGGCCACGCTGACCGCTGTCGCCTGTGTGCTCTCCTTCGAGGACCTTCGGCTCTTAGCCGAGCAGGGCCGGGCGCGCGCCGATCTTTCATATCTTTACCCGGCCGGCTTCGACGCCCTGCTCGTGGTCGCCCTGATCGCCGTGCTGCTGCTGCGCGGCGGGCGCTGGCCGGTGCGACTGCAGGCGGGGGCGGTGCTCGTCCTGCTGCTGGCCGCCGCCGTCGCGGTGGAGACGGCGGGGGCGCTGGACGCCCCCTTGGCCGCGCGGCAGGCCGCGGTCGTCGTGGCGGTCGCCCCCTGGGTCATGCTGGTGCTCGCCCTGTGGCTGTGGCTGTTGATGATCAAACACGTGCAGGCGGGCCGGGAGACGTCCTATCGGGACTACGTTCCCGAGCACGACGACATCGTGCCCTTCCAGCGGCCGGACGGCGAGCCCGTGGACGAACGGGAACGGGATCGGGAGCGTCGGCGGGATCGTCCCTCGCCCGACGCGGTCTCCCTCGCCGCGGCCTTCCCGTCGTCGTCCGCTGAAGCGGCCGCACCCGAGTCCGCCGTCGGCGCGAAGGCCGCCGATGCGGAACCGGCCCGCTCCGAGCCCGTACCGGCCGAGCCGGGGCAGGGCACGCCGTCCTCGGGCGCGGAGGACGCCTCCGAACTCACGGAATCGACCCGGGAGGAGACGGTATCGGAACGCGCTCCCGACCTGGAGCTGCGGTGGGGTGACGTTTACAAGATCACGCATCCGCCGCGGCGGGAGCCGCGAGACGTCCTCGTCCATCCCCTGCCGGACGGCGCCGACAAGCCGGTGGACTCGGCCGATCCCGCCCACGGGCCCGAGATGGCCGATCCACCGCTTTCAGCCCCCGTGGAGATCGAAGACGACCCGGTCACCGGCGCACTCGAGGAACCCCCCGCCTCCGGGGATGAGGCGTCCGCCACGCCCGCCGAGAGGAGGGACCGCCGCGTCGGAGAGCCCGTGGGGCACGTCGCGGGCCCGCCGGAGGCTCCCCCGTCGGGGCGGATGCGCAGCACCCCGCGGCCGCCGGAGGACTGATCACGCGCCCGCGCGAGGCACGCCCGAGGTGTGCGTACACGGACCGGTGCCGGCTCCTGTGATACCGGCACCGGTCCGACGTCCTCATCCGGCGTGTCGCCGTGCCTGCGGTGAGGCGGCGTACGGCCGGGCGGAATTCATACCCGCGACCTGCGGAGTCCGGCGACCAGGCCGACGCCCACGACCGCCAGCAGCACCTGCATGACGAGTTCGATCCAGTCGATTCCCGGGGTCGTCTCCACGCCGAGCACCTGGGCGATGGCCGTGCCCAGCAGGGCGGCGACGATGCCGACGACTATGGTGAGGATCCACCCGATCGCCTGCCTACCGGGAAGGAGCAGACGGCCGATCGCGCCGATGATCGCCCCGATCACGATGGCGCCCAGGATGCTCTCGATGGTCATGTCGACCTCCCATGGGGGGTAGGGATGCGGTCTTGTCGAGATGGGCGCTACCCGGTGGACCGGTCTTAATCCTGACCACGGCGAAGACCCAGGTCACCGCGGCGGCGACGGCCCGCCGTCCCCGGAGGGCGCTCAGCCGCGCCCTCGCGTCGCGTGCGACGCGTTCAGGCTCTGCCGCGCCCGGCCGTCATTCGGGCGACGATCGCCACGCCGATGACCGCGAGAAGGAGTTGCAGCGCCAGCTCGATCCAGTCCACGCCTGGCGTTGTCGCGACGCCTATGGCCTGCGCTATCAGTGTGCCGAGCAGCGCCGCCACGACACCTACGATGATCGTCAGCCACCAGCTCATGGCCTGACGGCCCGGCACGATGAGCCGTGCGATGACACCGATCACCGCACCGATGATGATCGCCCAGATGATGGTTCCCAGCATGTCTCGCTCCCCCGATTGCCCGCGAGATGTCCTGCCTAGCTGGGAAGCTACCCGTTTGCGGCCCGAATAACGCCGATGGCGGTCCGCACCGCGCCAGTAAGCGGACCGCCATCCGCCTCATTCGGCGGGATCCGCGCCACCCGCCGGGGAAAACCCCGACGGTGTCCCGCTCCTGAGACGTTCGTACTCTACGCCAGTTTGACTAGTGCTTGACCACACCATCGCCACGGTTCCCACCGGAACCGTCAAGATCCGCCGTCAGACGCACCTCACGCCGCGCAGCAGGCGCAACTCACCGGGTGGGGATGACCAGAGCGGTCGCGATGGCCGCCACGCCCTCGCCACGGCCGGTGAGCCCCAGACCGTCGGTGGTGGTGGCGGAGACGCTCACCTGGGCGTCCACGGCCGCGCGAAGGGCCTTCTCCGCCTCTTCGCGGCGCGGGGCCAGTTTGGGACGGTTGCCGATCACCTGGATCGCGATGTTGCCGATCTCGAACCCGGACGCGCGTACCGTGCGAGCGGTCTCGGCGAGCAGGGTGGCGCCGGAGGCGCCGGCCCAGCGCGGGTCGGCCGTGCCGAACAGCGCACCGAGATCACCGAGTCCGGCGGCCGAGAGGAGGGCGTCGCACGCCGCGTGGGCGACGACATCCCCGTCGGAGTGGCCGGCCAGACCGATCTCACCGGGCCAGTGCAACCCCGCCAGGTGCAGCGGACGATCCGAAGAGAACGGGTGGACGTCGACCCCGACGCCCACCCGGGGAAGCATCGTGTTCAGGAGTTGAGGACCTCGTCGAGTAGAGCTTCTGCCTTGTCC
>k87-349403_pt1 | contig 11229 bp, 12 predicted proteins | sample MGYA00084031_6733416 | MGnify analysis MGYA00084031
CACATGCAGCAAAAGTATGAAAATCCAGTGGGTACAACGGAGCAAGAGGAGGGCTCTTATGCCTGCGAAACAGGAAAAAGGCCGGAGTTAACAATCAATTAATCATTTTCTCTTTGTGATTAATGGAAGGTAATTTGGAACGCCTGAAGTGCTGGCCACTTCTTTGATACCACTTTCAAGACAGGAGGCGCTCCTGTGAAGACGATCCTGATAAAAAGATTTTTCACAAGTCGGAAAATATAGAATCCGACTCCTCCTCCGTGTTATGATAAACGCCAAAGTCACACAGCGGGAGGTTCGTATGGAGAATTATTCTTTATTTATTCTGATGTCCATTCTGCTGATCATCCTTCCCGGACCAGACACAGGACTGATTACGCAAAATACACTGGCGGCAGGAAAACAGGGGGGCATGAAAACCGTTCTGGGAAGTGCCGGGGGGCTGATGATCCATACGCTCGCAGTTACTCTCGGGCTTTCCTCCATCCTGGTCAAGTCAGCGTTTCTGTTTTCCATCTTCAAATACGTCGGGGCCATCTATCTGATCTATTTGGGGATTACCTCCCTGTGGTCGCTGCGAAGAAAAGCGACTGGCGGGGATGAGACAAGCGAAAATGTCTACAAGCACAAATCTCACTTTTTTCAAGGCTTTCTCACCAATGTGCTGAATCCGAAGGTCGCCGTCTTTTTTCTGACGTTCCTGCCCCAATTTGTCAAGCCGGGTACCGGCGCCTTTTGGCAATTTCTCGCCATGGGACTTACCTATACGGTCCTGACAGTCATCTGGTTCTTCTTTTATATCCATTTCATCAACTGGATTCGGGCCTGGATGAAAAAACCGTCGACACAGCGCGTGATTCAGGGGATGACAGGCGTGGCTCTGCTCGGATTCGGCGTCAAGCTTGCCTTGGAGAAACAGCCGTAAACCGCTGGGGCAAGTTGACATTCGGTAACTGTCATGTCAGAAACGAAGTGAAACGGCAGGCTTTCCAGCATACAGCCGTCCAAGGGAAAGCTGGTTGCTGGTTGCTTGTTGCTTGTTGCTTGTTTCCTGTCTCCTGCTTCCTGATCCCGCCCCAGTCTTTTGCCGTAAAAGAAATGCAGATGGTTCGACCGCAAGCCAAGCTTTTTCAACAAATGTAAACGCCCTTCCTGTCAGGAAGGGCGAAATAGCAAGCTCCCTTCCTTCCTGGAATGGGAGCTTCTCTGTATCTGCGAAAATATAAGCTCACGGATGGAGCGCTTTCTCGCCTTATCCTTTGAGGCCGTTACGGGAAAACAATCGTCTTGTTGCCATACACCAGTACACGGTCCTCCAGATGCCAGCCGACGGCACGCGCCAGCACGGTCCGCTCTACCTGACGCCCCAACTGCTTGAGCGTTTCCACATCCTCCTGATGCGTCACTCTCTGCACATCCTGCTCGATGATCGGGCCTGCGTCCAGCTCCTCCGTCACGTAGTGGGCTGTCGCTCCGATCAGCTTGACTCCGCGGCGGTACGCCTGTTCATAAGGCTTGGCTCCGACGAATGCAGGCAGGAACGAATGGTGAATGTTGATGATTTGCATCGGGTACTCCTGCAAGAAGCGCGGGGACAAAATCTGCATGTAGCGAGCCAGCACCAGAAGGTCGACATTGTCCGGCACAGCGGCCAACTGGGCTTCCTCCGCCTCGGCCTTGCGATCCTTGAGGACGGGAATGTGCCGATATGGAATGCCAAAGGACTCCACCGTCTCTTTCATGTCTGGATGGTTGCTGATGACGACCTCGATGTCGGCATGCAGGGCACCCGACTTCCACAGCCAGAGCAATTCGAGCAAACAGTGGTCTTCCTTGGAAACGAAGATGGCCATTTTTTTGCGTCGGTTGGCCTCGACCAGCGACCATTCCATCGAAAAGCTTTCCGCGACCGGGCGGAACGATTCCTTGATCGCTTCATAGCGCTCGGCCAGATTGACGACGTCGAATTCGATGCGCATGAAAAAGCGGCCTGTTTCCGGGTCGGTCGTGTACTGGTCGGACTGAACGATATTGGCTCCCTGTTCGAACAGGAAATGGGATACAGCGGCGACGATCCCGGCGCGATCGGGGCAGGAAATCAGCATGCGGGCCCGATCCTTGTTCTTTTGCCGGTACGCCAGCCATTCTCTCTCTGACAAAAGATGCATGGTTCTACTCCTCCAACTTTGCTTGAAAATGTTTTTGACATTATATCATGTCCGACATTGATGCTCCGAGCGAACTTTTTTGATTGGCATGTAATAAAGAAGGCTTTGCTCAAACCTTAGTGGAGGAGATGAAAAAGGAGAAAACTGCTCAGGATGCTGTTTGAAGAAGTAACAAACCTATTTGAAAAACCTCCCGTTCCCGCTTGTTTGAAAGAGGAATTCCAAATAGCTGAAGCGAACATCTTTTACAAAAATTTTACCGAAGAGGAGAAGCAAAATGCCGCAACCGCTGTTAAAAGGGATTGAAGGTGTATTTATTCCGGTCAAAAACCCTGGATTATCTGCCAAGTGGTACGAAGAAAAATTGGGCTTCAAACTTCTTTATGTGGAAGCGGAAGCGGCTGTTTTGAAGATTTCAGATGAGTCAAAAACGGTCGTATGCCTTGTAAAAACGGTACAACACCAGCCGATGGAGTTTCCCGAAAATAACTTCGGCGCAGGCAAATACTACAACTTTATTTCGGATGACATTGAAAAAACTCACCAGCTTTTGATTGAGCAGGGAGTGAAAGTCAATTCGATTGGCGGTGAAGGGGCTACCCGATTTTTTACTTTTTACGACCCGGACGGAAATCCTTTAGGGGTTTGCCGATAGCTGAAAAAACAAAGTGCTTAACCAGTGTGTTTTTCAACTACCTTCTCAAGATGAACGCTCGCTCGTTTTCGGCTGCTTCATGAAGGAAGAGTCCGCCTCTATGACCGGCAAATGATTGAATTTTACAAAGGAGAAATGAAAGAGCCCCAGGACTTTCTTGGTCCCGGAGCCTTTATCCACCTAAGTTCTTTTCAATCCTGAATCCTGCCTCAGATTGATTTCCATCTGATAAGTCACGCATAGTATGGTGAGATTACCCAGATTTCTTTTAAACATCAGATCCTCTGATCTTTCTCCTGTCCTTCGACCCGCTATACTCCCCCCTGCCCTTCCTCCTCCGTAAAACAGCGCGAACGAGTGAGGAACCTGACGCCGTGAGGAGCTTCCAGAGAAAAGCCGCTGCCCCTGCCGACTACGACGTCGATGATAAGCTGCGTGTGCTTCCAGTATTCGTACTGCGCTGCTCCGATGTAGAACGGACAGCCGCCGATTTCCCCGAGGAGCACGTCTTGATCGCCCACCCGGAACTCCCCTTGGGGATAGCACATCGGAGCGCTGCCATCGCAGCAGCCGCCTGACTGGTGAAACATGAGCGGGCCATGCTGCTCTCGGAGCTTGTCGATCCAGACCAGCGCTTCCGGAGTCGCTACTACCTTTTGGACCATCACTTTGCCCTCCGTATGATGACTTCTCTCACCAATTAGAAAAATCCGAGTGCATTCGGGCTGTAGCTGACCAGCAGGTTTTTCGTTTGCTGATAGTGGCCGAGCATCATCTTGTGCGTTTCACGGCCGATGCCTGACTGTTTGTATCCGCCAAAGGCCGCGTGGGCCGGGTAGGCGTGATAGCAGTTGGTCCAGACACGGCCCGCCTGGATTCCGCGTCCGAGCCGGTAAGCCGTGTTGATGTCACGCGTCCAGACGCCTGCGCCGAGGCCGTAGAGCGTGTCGTTGGCGATCGCCAGCGCTTCGTCAAAATCCGCAAAGGAAGTGACCGACACGACTGGTCCAAAGATTTCCTCCTGGAAAATGCGCATGCTGTTGTTCCCGGCGAAGATCGTCGGCTTCACATAGTATCCGTCCGCCAGATCGCCCGGCAGCACATTTCGCTCGCCCCCGGTGAGCACCTCTGCCCCTTCCTGCTTGCCGATATCGATGTAGGAAAGAATTTTCTCTAGCTGATCGCTGGACGCTTGGGCCCCGATCATCGTCTCCGTATCCAGCGGGTTGCCTTGTTTGATTTGTTTGGTCCGCTCGACGGCTCTCTCGATGAACTCCCCGTAAAAGCTTTGCTGTACCAAGGCGCGGGACGGGCAGGTGCACACTTCGCCCTGATTGAGGGCGAACATCGTGAAGCCTTCCAGGGCTTTGTCGGCAAAAGCATCCTGCTGGTCAAAGACATCTTTGAAAAAGATATTCGGAGACTTGCCGCCCAGCTCCAGCGTCACGGGAATGATGTTCTCGGAAGCGTACTGCATGATCAGACGCCCTGTCGTGGTTTCCCCGGTAAAGGCGATCTTGGCGATTCTCTTGTTGGTGGCGAGCGGCTTCCCTGCCTCGATGCCGAAGCCGTTGACCACGTTGACCACGCCGGGCGGCAGCAGGTCCCCGATGAGCTCCATCAGCACCATGATGCTGGCGGGTGTCTGCTCTGCCGGCTTCAGGACGACGCAGTTGCCTGCCGCCAGCGCCGGAGCCAGCTTCCACGTCGCCATCAAGAGCGGGAAATTCCAGGGGATGATCTGCCCCACCACGCCCAGCGGTTCATGGAAATGGTAGGCGACCGTGTCATTGTCGATTTGGCTGATGGTTCCCTCCTGGGCCCGAACGACACCGGCAAAATAGCGGAAATGGTCGATGGCAAGCGGCAGGTCGGCATTGAGCGTCTCGCGAATCGGCTTGCCGTTGTCCCACGTCTCCGCCACGGCCAGCATCTCCAGATTTGCCTCCATCCGGTCTGCGATCCGGTTTAAAATAAGGGCTCGCTCTGCGACAGACGTACTGCCCCACGCTGTCTTTGCAGCATGGGCAGCGTCCAGGGCCTTTTCAATGTCTTCCGCCCGGGACCGGGCTACCTCGCAGAACACCTTTCCATTGACCGGGGAAACGTTTTCAAAATACTCCTCCTGTACAGGAGCTACCCACTCGCCGCCAATATAGTTTTCATAGCGCGTGCGAAACGTTACTTTGCTGGCGGGTTGTCCCGGCTGTGTGTAGATCATCCTCAAAATCCCTCCCATAAATTACCCGCTTACTCCATCGTCAGAACGACGCGTCCGTTGATCTGTCCTTTTACCATCCGGTCAAACACTTCGTTGATCTTGTCGAGCGGCTGTGTCTCGATAATGGCCTTCACTTTTCCCCGGGCGGCGAATTCAAGCGCCTCCTGCATATCCTTGCGCGTGCCGACAATCGACCCTTTTACCGAAACGCCGTTCAATACGGTGTCAAAGATCGGGATCGGCAACTCGTCATTGGGCAGACCGACGACGACGACTGAGCCCCCGCGCCGAACGGAACGGTACGCCTGTTCAAAAGCCTTTTTGGTAACGGCAACACTGATCGCTGCATGCGCGCCGCCGATCTCTTCGGAAATCGCCTGAACCGGATCGACCTTGGCCCCGTTCACCGTGACATCGGCTCCCAGTTCTTTGGCCAGCTCCAGCTTCTCATCGTGGATGTCTACCGCCGCCACGTTGTAGCCCATCGCCTTGGCGTACTGGAGCGCCAAATGTCCCAGTCCTCCAATGCCGTAAATCGCCACCCACTCGCCCGGCTTTACATTTGCTACCTTGAGCGCCTTGTATGTCGTGACGCCGGCGCAAAGGATCGGAGCTGCATCCACATCGCTGATTCCGTCCGGGATTTTGGCTACATAGGCTGCCGGAGCCTTGCAGTACTCCGCATAGCCGCCGTCCACCGAGTATCCGCCGTTCTGCTGTTTCTGGCACAGCGTTTCCCAGCCGGTCAGGCAATAGTCGCACTCGCCGCAGGCAGAGTACAGCCAGGGGATGCCCACACGGTCTCCCACCTTCAAGGAGGCGACTCCCTCTCCCACTTTTTCGACGACCCCGACGCCTTCGTGACCGGGAATGACCGGAAGCTTCGGCTTGACGGGCCAGTCCCCGTGAGCTGCGTGCAGATCCGTATGGCAGACGCCGCATGCTTTGATCCTTACCAGCACCTCCCCTGGACCAATTTCTGGAACAGGCACTTCCTTCACTTCCAATTTCTCGTGAAACTGATTGACGACTGCTGCTTTCATGAAGAATCCCTCCTTGAAAATTGAGTGGGTCACTCTGGAGTTTTCTTCATGCAACCAACATGCCAGTTCTAAATAATACCAATCTTCAGGAAAAATATGCAGGTTCGGCCAAAATTTTGGCACCCGGGACAAAATAACGGCCCATCAGCCGACGATTTGTCCTTGGAAACGATTTCAGGCATATATTACAATGAAAACGAGAACAGCTAATTTGGAAATAAAGGGGTGTTCAGATGCAAATATCCAAGTTCGCCACTCCGGAAATCATTTTTGGCAACCAGTCGATCAGCCAGATCGGGGAAAGCTTGAGCCGCTTGGGCGCCAGAAAGGTCTTTCTCGTCAGCGACCCGGGAGTCCTTGATGCCGGATGGGCAGAGCAGGCCATCAAGCATATAAAAGAGAGCAACCTGGATTACCACCTCTGGACCCATGTGACCCCCAATCCGAAAGACTACGAGGTTCACGCCGGTGCCGCGGAATACCGTGCCCACGAATGCAACGCCATCGTCGGCGTCGGCGGAGGCAGCGCGATGGATGCAGCCAAAGCAATCGCCCTGCTCGGCACCAACGACGGAAGCATTCTTCAATACGAAGGCGTGGACAAAATCGAACGGCCTCTGCCGCCCATGGTGATGCTTCCGACCACAGCCGGTTCCGGCTCTGAGGTTTCGCAATTTTCAATCATCGTCGACTCTGCCCGCAAGGTGAAAATGGCGATCATCTCCAAGTCGCTGATTCCCGACATCGCGATCATCGATCCACAGACGCTGATGACAAAGGACGGCCGGCTGACTGCCAACACCGGCATCGATGCCCTGACCCATGCTATCGAATCTTACATTTCGCTGGCCGCCACGCCGCTAACCGAAGTGCTCTCTCTTTCCGCGATGCGGATCATCTCCCAAAACCTGCGGCCTTCTGTTGCCAGCCAATACAATCTCGAAGCCAAGCAAGCGATGGCGATGGCCAGTCTGCAAGCCGGCATCGCCTTTTCCAACGCCATTTTAGGGGCCGTTCACGCCATGTCGCATCAGCTCGGAGGCCTGCTGGATACTCCACACGGCGAGGTGAACGCGATTCTGCTTCCCTACGTGCTGGAATACAATTACATTGCCGCTCCGGAAAAATACCGCAAGATGGCGGAAGCGATGGGTGAAAACGTCGCCGGACTCAGCCTCCACGATGCTTCGCGGCTGATGATGAAAGCCGTTACCAATCTCACCGGCGACCTGCAGATCCCTGTCACTTTGTCCGAATTGGGCCTGCAGCCCGAGCATATCGAGCTATTGAGCCGCAACGCCGTTCAGGACGTATGCATGGCCACCAATCCCCGCGACATGAGCGCAGAAGACGTCAAGGCCCTGTTCCAAAAAGCCATGTAGGAGGACGTATGCATCACAAAAGGGAAATCCTCGAAAAGCTGACCGGCGTGGAATCGTCGCGCAAAACGTACTATAAGGAGCTCAACCTCGTCGTCGATGAGATGAAAAAGAAAAACCGACAGCTGGAGGTTATGAATCGCCTGACCAAAATCCAGGTAGACGCCGACTGGACGGAAGTCAGTCTCTATTTGGCCGAGCAGCTTTCCCGGCTGATCCCGTTCGATCAGTTCATCCTTACCCTGGTCGAGCGAGCGATGATGTTTTCCCACATCGCACAGCGCGAGCAGGATGACTGGCACTGCCGTACAGTTACGCGTCCGCTTCAGCAAAAAACACCTGTCAGCACCGAACAGTTGAACGCCCTGCTTCAAACGGAGCATCCGGACTGCCATGTGACATCGGTTGCGCTGCAAAGCAGGCTGCAGCGCGTATTCGGCTTTCTCACGCTGCTGCACGATACACCTGTCGAAAATGATTCCGAGCACCTTGTCCTGTTCCAGCAAATCGCCGAGCACGTCGGCGTTTCCGTGGAAAACATGATTTTGTTCAAAGATGTGAGCGAGAAAGTGAAAATCGAAGCACAGCTTGTTCAATCGGCGAAAATGGCAGCAATCGGCGAGATGGCAGCGGGCGTGGCTCACGAGTTGAACAGCCCGTTGACGGCGATTCTCGGCAACATTCAGCTCCTGATGAGGGAAATCAAGACAGAGCCGTATTCGCAAATGATGAACGATATATATCAATGCGGTGTCCGTTCCAAGAAGATCATCCAAAATCTGCTGACCTTCTCCAGGCAGGAGGAATATCCCTTCGAGCGGCTGAACATGAACGATCTGGTCGAGGATGTTCTCGGCTTGATCGGCTACCAGCTTACCGTCTCCGGGGTGACCATCGCCAAAAAACGGTCGGACAAGCCGCTGCTTTTCCGGGGCAGCCGGCACCAGATCGAACAGATCATCATCAATCTCTTGCTCAATGCCCGCGACGCCCTTCAAGGTGTGCCGTCACCGACGATCACCATCGAAACCTTCCAAACCTTTTTGCCAGAAGGCCCATTTGTCGGCTTATCCGTTCACGACAACGGCGTCGGCATTGAAAAAGAGCATCTTCCGCAAATCTTTCATCCCTTTTTTACGACCAAGGAGCAAGCCAAGGGAACGGGACTCGGCCTGTCGGTCAGTCTGGGCATTGCCGAGTCCCACGACGGCAAGCTGATGGCCCAAAGCGAGGCGGGCAAGTTCAGCTGCTTCACCTTGCTGCTGCCAACTACAGCTCATGAGGAGAATGACGGTGAATAGGAAAAACGTACTCATCATCGATGACGAAGTGGAAGTGACTTCCTTCTTTACGTATTTTCTCAAGGCGAAAAACTGCCATGTGACCGTCGCCCATTCTGGAAAAGAAGTGGAGCTTTTGCTCGCAGACAACGCTTCCGCCGGGTATCAGTTGGCGCTGATTGATTTGAAGCTGCCCGATGCCAATGGACTGGAGCTGCTGACGGCCATCAAGAACCGGTTTCCCGCGTGCGAAGCCATGGTCATGACCGGCTACAGCACGATCAAATCCGCTGTCACCGCCATGCAGCTCGGTGCCAGAGACTACCTGGAAAAGCCTTTTGACGACCTGGACAGCCTGGAGACGGCCATCTTTTCCGTCCTGGAGAAAAGCACCGAGCGCTATGATCGGCTGGCCCAGACAGCCCGCCACTACGGCATGGTTTACGCACCGGCAAGCCCCATGGTGAAAGTATTGTCCCTCGCCGAGAAGCTGGCCAAAAAGGCAATCAATATCCTGATCGAGGGCGAGACCGGCACCGGCAAGGAGCTGATGGCCCGCTTTCTCCACGGTACAAGCACGCGGTCATCCTTCCCCTTCGTCGGCATAAACTGCGGCGCGATCCCGGAAACGCTGCTGGAGAGCGAATTGTTCGGCCATGAAAAAGGGGCCTTTACAGGAGCCGTAAAGGCGCGGAAAGGCTTTTTTGAGCTGGCCCATAATGGCACCCTGTTCCTCGATGAGATCGGAGAGGCTCCCCTGTCCATTCAGGTCAAGCTGCTGCGCGTCATCGAGACGGGCGAGTTCATGCGCATCGGCGGGGAGCAGACGTTGAAGAGCAACATCCGGTTCATCTCGGCGACGAACCGAAGTCTGGAGCAGGAAGTGGAAAAGAACGGGTATCGCGCCGATTTGCTGTACCGGCTGGAGGGGGTAAAGCTGTCCATCCCGCCGCTGCGGGAGCGGCCCGATGATATACCGTTCATCGTCCAGGACTATCTGGAAAAGAAATTTGGCGGCACACGCCGGGTCGATGCGGAAGCGATGGCCCTGCTTACAGCCTATCACTGGCCGGGAAATGTGCGGCAGCTGCTCAACGTAATGAACCAAACCGCTGCCATACACGATTGCCCGGTTTTGCTGCCGGAACACCTGCCCGCAAATATCGTCGAAAGCTCGCCTCGTTCCCTCGCAAATACAAACGGACCGCTTGCTGTCCACCGTTTTGTGGAGCAGGAAGCGATCCGCTTTGTCGAGAGCGTCGTCGACCGGATTGGGTCGGTAGACGAGATTCATTTTGAGCAGCTAATGGAACGAATTCGCAGGCTGGAGACAGAGATCGGCCGTCACATCATCCTGAAAGGCCTTAAAGAGACGGACGGAAACAGGCAGCTGCTCAGCGAAAAGCTGGGCATTTCCAAGCGTACGCTCCGCTACATCCTCAATGAAAAAGAGTAAGGAACATACTGTCATGGACGGTTGGCGATACCGTACAACAGAATATCCACCGTGGCTGCGACCTGTTCCTCGTCCGTGCGCTTGGCAAACTCGTCCGGATCGGTCACATGCTTGAACAGCACCAAACCAATCAGGGAGGAGAGGATCGCCCGGAACACGGCATCAGACGGGAGCGGCCGCAGCTCGCCTGCCTCCGTCCGATCCTTGATCAACTGGGCGGCAAGCCGCTTGATTTCCTGAAAGACCGTAGACAAAAGCGTCTCGCGAATCTCGTCGTGGAAAAACGCCTCCTGCAGCAAAATGCGGACATGCTTCTCGTTGGCCGCCACCAGGCTCAAGCGGTTTTGGTACAGCTCCTGAAGAATTTCGCCGAACGAAAGCTCTTTTTGTCTGTTGAAAATCTCCCGCACATCACGGAGGATAAACGGGGTGGCAATTTTGACGAGGACAGGCGCCACGACAGCCAGCAAAATGTCCTTCTTGGATTTGTAGTGGCGGAAAATGGTCCCTTCCGCCACGCCCGCCTCCTTGGCGATCTCCGCTGTCGAGCTTGCATGAAAGCCTTTGGTCGCAAACAGCTTGATCGACGCCTGCATGATGCTGCGCTGCTTTTCCGTCATTTCGCTCTCGTCCTTCAGCTCCTCGACGAACTGCAACAGACTCTCTTCAAACGATTTACCAGAATCCACGGCCTCGCTCCTCCATCCTTCTCTATCATTGCACTCGTGCATCTACTCTATTTTTTTGCGGAAACGAAGAATGGCTACACTGATCATCAGCAGGAAAAAGACAACCATTCCGATCATATCCTTCCACAGGGCTTCCAAACCGACGCCCTTGAGAAAGATCCCCCGCAGAATTTCCAGAAAATACGTCAGCGGGACAATCCCGCCTAACCATTGTATCACGACTGGCATCGTCTCGCGCGGAAACATGAAGCCGGACAGCAGGCAGAATGAAGGCAAAGGCGATCTGCATGGCCTGAAGCTGAGTGCGGGCCACGGTGGAGATGAAGATGCCGAGCGTC
>k87-1831926_pt1 | contig 11223 bp, 10 predicted proteins | sample MGYA00084031_6733416 | MGnify analysis MGYA00084031
CGATTGTGCGGGTGAGCGCCTCAAGGGCGCTCACCCGCACAATCGTGCTTTTGTCTTGCAGGAAGCCCTTGAGAATCGCTGCGGCGCGCGCGTTCTCTGGCGGATTGAGGTGGAGGCGGGGAAGCATCTGAGCCACGTGCCAGCGCACCTCCGGCTGGTCGATCTCGGCCAGTTCGCCGAGGAGGGCGTCTTTGTGGGGTGCCAGCCGCTCAGGGAACCGGCGCGACGCCTTCTCGGCCGCGTCGGCGGCCCGCATCCGGAGCACCGGATCGTCGCAGCTTATGGCCGCAAACACTTCGTCGAAGAGGGATTGGTCGGCGGCGATCTCCTTCGCCACTTCGTCGGCGAGGCCGATCGAACGGCGGTCGCCGCCCGCAAGCTTCTCGACGACCATAGGACCTCCTTACGGGGAGCGGAGCACGTCGTAGGTTGAGCAGCCGATTCCGCTCTGCTGGTTATGATCCGCCTCATCCCGCACCCACGTTCGCACCGCGGGCGCCGAGGCCGTGAAGCCACTCGAAGTTGCTCGCCAGCGCTCCCAGCTCCGCTGCGTCCGCGAGCTCGTAGATGAAGTGCACATCGGGTTGGGCCTGGCTCAAAGCGGCCATCACGCCGTCCCAGGGGATGTCGCCTTTGCCAGGGAGGAGATGGCTTTCGGTTCGCGACTGATCGTTGATGTGAAGCACGTTGACGTGGGCGAGCGCACCCCTTAGCGCTGTGACGGGATCGTCCGCCCGGCACGCGTGCGCGACGTCGTAGCACATGCGAACGGCCGGGTGGTTTACCTCCTCAACGAACCCAACCAGGTTCGCGACGCGGGAAGACCATCCCCGCGTCACGTTCTCTAAAGCCAGCGAGATGTTGGCCGCCGCTGCGTAGTCCGCAATCTCGCGCACTGCCGCGATCGCTCGTTCACGCTCCGCAGGGTTTCCTCCTGGCTCGTCCGTAAGCTGCACATCGTGAGTGAGCAGGCATCTTGCCCCCAAGAGCGCGAGCGCGTCGACCGCCCGGAGGTAAGCTTCGACGGCTCGCCGGTGCCGCACCGGATCGGAATGCATGAGGGAAAGTTCAGGATCGTAGTGGAGGAGATGCGTGTGAACGGTTGCCACGGCGAGTCCCGCGTCGCGCGCTGCCTTGCCGATGCTCTTCAGCCAGCGCGCGTTGAAATAGTTGAAATTGGGGTGGTAATCGGCAATCTCGACTTCCTGAACTCCCGCGGCTGCCATTTGCTGCAACATAGCGGGCGTTAAGTCGACGTTTTTCCACCAAAACGTTGAACTGCCCAGCTTCATCGGCGCTCTCCCCGTTCCAATGCCCGGAGCGTAGCCCGGGCCATTCGGTCGGCCTCTTCGAGCAACTCTCTCACCGAACGGAGTCCTCGCATGCCCTCTTGTGTGAATAATCTACGATATTCTGCGTCCCACTCGAGGTATCCTGGAAACCCGGGACGTCCCCGGTTCGCAGGGTCTACAATGAGATCGCGGATCAGATTCATTCCCGCAGGGGCCTTCGGATGAAAGTTTTCGCTGTTAAAGAGCGGGATGTTGGGGATGTATCCCGGCGGCCGGAACCGGAAGGAAGCGTTCGGTCCGATAATCAATCGGTCTCCAAAGGGAACCCATACTTTCAGAGAGAGGAGGCGTCGCTGTTGGCGCCCAAGGACGATCTGCCCGTCTTGGCCTTCAAATCGGCGGCGGATTTCGAAGCGTGGCTTGAACAGCACCACGCGAGCTCTAAAGGGATATGGCTCAAATTCGCCAAGAAGGGTTCGGGCGTCGAGTCGATCACTCGTGCCGAGGCGGTTGAACTGGCGCTCTGCTTTGGCTGGATTGACAGCCAGACGGCTTCGCTCGACGACACCTACTGGTTGCAGAAGTATACTCCTCGTCGTCCTAAGAGCAAGTGGTCGCAGGTCAATCGTAAAACCGCCGAAGCGCTGATTGCCCAGGGCAGGATGAGGCCGGCCGGGCTGAAAGAAGTGGAGGCGGCAAAGAGCGACGGCCGGTGGGATGCCGCGTACGCGTCGCCTAAGAACATGGCGGTGCCCGAGGACTTGCAGCAAAAGCTGGCCGAGAACCCCCGGGCGCAGGCATTCTTTGCCACGCTCGACAGCCGGAACCGCTACGCCATCCTCTACCGCATCCAGGACGCCAAAAGGCCTGAGACCCGGGCACGCCGCATCGACCAGTTCGTCGCCATGCTCAGCGAGCATAAGACGATCTATCCCAGGTGATGTTGAGGCGGGGTGATCACCCGCAGGTCATCAGGGGAGAGGCCCTTTGTAATTTGTAAATAGAAGGAACCCACCGGCGAGCAGTCAATGCCGGCTCTTAACAGGTACTGGAAAAAGTAGAGGAGAACGTTGATGGCGATTGCATGGGTTCGCTTTGGAAGAAGTGAGCTTCACGAAGGGTGGAACTTTAATGGGTAAAGAAGAGCGGAAGCTGAAACTCGATCCCTACTTCCGCAAGCTGAAGCAGTGGAAGGAAGAGTTTGAGCTGCTCAGAGAGATTGCGCTTGAGTGTGGACTGAACGAGGATTTTAAGTGGATGCATCCCTGTTATACCTACGAGAACAAGAACATCGTCTTGATCCACGGCTTTAAAAACTACTGCGCCCTCCTGTTTCATAAAGGCGCACTCTTAAAAGATCCACACGGGATCCTCGTCCGGCAGACGGAGCACGTCCAGCTTCCGCGCCAGGTCCGATTCACCAGCGTCGACCAAATCCAACAGCTGCGGCCGATCTTAAAGGCATACATTCAAGAAGCCATCGAAGTGGAGAAAGCCGGCGTGAAACCGAGTCCCCAGCGGGCTGAGATTCCGATTCCACAGGAGCTGCAGAAGAAGTTTGCACAGGTGCCGGGACTCCAGCAGGCTTTCGAGGCGTTGACGCCGGGACGGCAAAGAGCGTACCTCCTTCATTTTTCCTCGGCCAAACAGGCCAAGACCCGGGAGGCCAGAATCGAAAAGTACATCCCCCACATTCTGAGCGGCAAGGGTATGAACGATTAGACCGTCGGAAGAGAAGGAGCTAGGACGATGCTTTCAGAGAAGGACCTCGTTCACCTTCGCCGCTGCGTCGAGCTGGCAGAGGAGGCGCTCGAGGCGGGCGACGAGCCGTTCGGTTCGGTGCTGGTCGACGCAGGCGGCGTCGTCCGCGCTGAGGAGCGCAACCGGGTGGTGACGACCGGCGATCCGACCCAACATCCCGAGTTTGCGCTCGCCCGCTGGGCGGCGAACAACATGAGCCCCGAAGAGCGAGCTGGCGCCACAGTCTACACGTCGGGCGAGCACTGTCCCATGTGCGCCGCCGCCCACGCCTGGGTCGGCATCGGTCGGATCGTCTACGCCAGCTCTGCGCAGCAGCTTGTGGCGTGGCGTCAGGAGCTGGGGGCGCCGGCACCGCCCGTGCGGCCGCTGCCGGTGCAGGAGATTGCTCCGGGCGTGGCGGTGGAGGGGCCCGTGCCTGAGTTGGCCGCCGCGGTGCGCGCGTTACACCGGCGCCTCCACGAGCGTCGCCGCGGCTCGAAATCTTAGGGGTAACTCCTCCTGGAACAGCGGATGCCTTGCGCGCAGGGCGCCGCCCGCCGAAAAGGTTCAGAATACAACAGGTATATGGAAATCAATGATTGAATAACAAATACAGATATACTCTGCTGAATTCAAGGAGGAACGTACATGCAAAGGATTGCGCCCGGCCCGGATCGGTCCCGCCGGCGGAAGCCGGAAATCCGCTTCCGTTCGGCGTGGCATCTGTGTCTTGCTCTGATGCTGGCGCTCTTCGGAAGAGATGTCGCCGCCGCTCGCACCACCGTGGTACACATGAGCGCCGATCACGGGTTGCCGTTCTACAATTACCTGCGGGAACGGGCCGAAATCTTCGAACGTCTCAACCCCGACATCGACATCGTCATCGAGACCGCTTCCGGCAACTACACCGAGGCCGTCCAGGTTCGCCTGGCCACCAACGTCCAAGTGAACGTCCTCGACTCCACCCACAGCTTCATGGTCTTTGCCATTCAAGGCCTCCTTGCCGACCTGCGCCCGTACTTGGAGCGGGACGGCGTCGACATTCTCGGCTCGATCCCCTCCTTTGCCCTTGACGTGTTGGGCCACGGCGACGCGATCCTCGGCTTGCCCAGCCAAATCTACCACGTCGGTGCGGTCTACAACCGCACCCTCCTCGAAGAGAACGGCCTCACGGCTCTGGCGGCGATTGGCGATGAGTGGTCGTGGCGGTGGCTGGAAGAACAAGGACGCAAGCTGGTCCGGGACCACAACGGCGACGGCGCGGCGGATCAGTTCGCGGCGGCGTTTTCCACCAGCTTTATCAACATGGATCCCTTCGTCCACCAGGCCGGGGGAATGTTTTACGACCGGTACCTGGCGCCGACGGAAAGCCGGTTCGACAGTGAAGAGGTGCGCGTGGGGCTGGGGTTCGTCGTCGATCTTTTCCAAAGCGGCCTGGCGACTGGATTGAACACCCCGAATTTCTTTCGAAACCGCAGCGCGGCCGTGAGCCTATACGGCGTTCCGCCGCAAATCGAGTACATCCGGGAATCCATCGACGAGTTCGAAGTGACCACTCAGCCCCTGGGACCGGTCCGGCGCGGAGGCCACACCTACTTCGGGCCGTACCACATCGTACGCAGCGGGGATCCCGCTCAGGACCAAGCCGCTTACCGGTGGGTTCGCTTCTTAGCGCTCGACGCCGATTCGCAGGTCGCGATGATGGAGGCGACCGGACGCCTGCCGATTTACCTGCCGGTCTTGCGCGATCTTGGTTCGTACCTGGGCTCCTATCCGGAGCGCGATCAGGAGTTCTTCATCGCGTTCGCCCACGTGGCCGTGCATCCGGACAACTTCCCCCATTACTTGACCCCGGCCGAGCCCGCCATCAGCCGGGCGTTCAATACCGGCTTTGCCGATGTACTCAATGGGAGAGAGTCGCTCACGAACTTTTTGATCACCATGCACAGCCTGGTCCAAGTAGAGCTGAACCGCTGAGCCTCGATCAGCGTAGGCGATGCCCGGCGGCTCCCGTTCGGCGATGACACGTTTGATTTCGTGTTGTTGCTGGGTCCCCTGTATCACCTGACGGAGCGGACCGACCCGTTGGTAGCGCTGGCGGAAGCGAGGAGGGTTTTGAGGTGAGACGGGATCGTCGCTGCCGCCGGGATCTCGAGGTATGCGTCGATGACGGATGGCTTCCATAGCGGTTTCGTCGCTGATCCGGATTACATCCCCATCATGATGCGGGACCTGAGCGATGGTCAGCGTCGCAGTCCCGAGGGGAAAGATTACTTTACCACGTCGTTTTTTTACCTGCCTGACGAACTCGAAGCGGAAGTGGGTGAGGCCGGGTTCCAGGTGATCGGCACGAACAGGGTCGCTCGCTTTGAGGAGTGAGCCCGCACTTGACGACCATCGGAAGGAAGGCGTGTTTCCGATCCGAACGTTCGTCCAACCGTGAAAAGGGAATCCGGGGCATCGGTCCAAGCATAGTGAGAGGATGTGAGATGGAGACACCGGCGGGAGTGTGATGGCCTTGCATGCCGTGGTTGACGCCCGGAGGGATCGCTGTGGAGTCCGGCTAATCGGGTTAAGCCTCTTGGCGGCGATGCTGCTTTGGGTGTCGTCCCCCGGCGAGGCGCAGGCGAACCTCATTGCGAACCCGGGCTTTGAACTCGCTGGCGAGAGCGTGCCGCCGCCCGGATGGGTCGTCTTTTCGGGTGCCGACCGCATCTTCGTCGAGCGTACCGGTGCCTACGCAGGAGAAAAAGTGCTGGTTTTTCGGGACGATGCCGACAACGTGAGCGTCGGATTGCGCAGCGCGCCCCTGCCGGCCCGGGCCGGCGAGTTGTACGAGGCGCGGGTGTACGTCTACAACGAGCCGGGAAGCCGCACCAGCTTGTACTTGGATTTTCGTGATGAGCGAAACCGGCGCATTGAAGCCAAATGGGTGGCGAGCAGCTACCACGGCGTCTGGGAGGAGCTGGCGGTCTCGCTCCGGGCACCGGAGGGAACGGAGAATGTCTCGATCATTTTGTACAGCACTCCGAGCAACGTGGGGGTGAGCCGCTGGGACGAGGCCTCTTTGGTGTTGCGGGCGCGAGCGGAGGGCACGGGTTCCGAACTGGAATTGCCGCTGTCCGACGAATCTTTGTCGTACACACCCGGTGAGGGAAGTGTCGTGACCACCAACCCGCCCTCATTCATCTGGGTGCCCGTGCCCGGCGCTGCGAGTTACATCCTGGAGTATGGGTCCGATCCTGCGTTTGCGCCGAGCGCCACGGTCCGGGTTGATGGGATCGACTTGAGCATCTACACGCCGCCTTTCCCGTTCGACACGGAGAAGACATGGTACTGGCGGGTTTATGCGGTCAATTCCGAAGGAGCGGTCCTGCCACCGACCGCGGCTCGTTCGTTTCGCATTCATCCCGAAGCAGCCCTCTTTCCCCTGCCCGACTTAGAGCAGATGCGCTCGCAGGTTCCGGCGACGCATCCGCGCCTTTTTGTCACTCAACAGACGCTCCCGCAGTGGAAGGCGCGCAGCAATGAAGAGCCTTTGCTCAGGCTTCTCTGGTCCGAAGTTCGGAGCAAGGCTTTGACCGAGGCGTTCGCGCCGCTGCCGTCCGAACCGCCTGATCCCCGGGCCGGCGGCGTCTTTAACGAGGCCGTGTGGCGGCATGCCAACTCGCTGACGGCTGCCGCGACGAGCAGGATGGAGCTCCTCGCGCTTGCCTACCTCCTGAGCGGCGACCCGGCTTTGGCCGAGGCGGCGAAACGCCATATATTGAACATCGCTTCTTGGGATCCAAACGGCGCCACGTCGGCAAGTTCAAACTGGGACTCGGCGCACCCGGTGCTCCTGCGACTTGCTCGTGCCTACACGTGGGCCTACGATGCGCTCACCGCCGAGGAGCGCGCCCGGGTGCGCGAGGCGGTGCGGACCAGGGCGGAGCAGTTCTACGCCATGCTGAAGCGGTTGCCCTATGAAAGCAAACCCTATGCCAGCCACGCGACCGCGAGCCTAAGCGCATTGGGAGAGGCGGCGCTTGCACTGCTGAACGAAGTGCCCGAAGCCGGGGAGTGGTTCGACTACACGGTCCGGATTTACACGGCCGTTTTCCCGCCGTGGGGCGGCGACGCCGGCGGATGGGCCGAAGGTCATGCTTATTGGAGCAGTTCGCTCTCGCGCCACTACTGGTTTGCCGACGCCCTCAAAGTGGTGACCGGCTTTGATCTGTACCAGAAGCCGTTTTTCAGGAATACGGGCTTCTTCAAGCTGATGACGCAGCCGCCTTACAGTAAGATGGGGCCGTTTGGGGATTTTGCCGATGTGGGCCCGAATGCGAACGCCGCAGCGAGCATGTCCCACCTCGCGGCGGTATTTGACGATCCCCGCTTCCAGTGGTACGCCAATCAAGTCTCCTCGTCCGTCTACATCCAGACGGGGCTTGAGGGCTATATCAGGGCCGTTTTGTACCCGCGCGCCGACTACAAGGGGGCTGCACCGGTGGACGCACCCACGGGAGCCTACTTCCCCGACATCGGGTGGGTCGTCTTTCACCGCGATTACCTCGCACCTGAGGACCGGCGGATTCAATTCATGTTCAAGAGCAGTCCGTACGGGTCCTTCAGCCACAGCCTGGCAGACCAAAACAGCTTTACGCTTGAGGCGTACGGGGAGCCGCTGGCCATCTCGTCGGGCTACAGGCCGTGGTACGGAAGTCCGCATCACATGGGGTGGACGAAGACGACCCAGGCCCATAACTCCATCCTTGTGAACGGGCAGGGGCAAAAGGTGCAGTCCTTGGCCGCCAAGGGCAAGATTCTTCGCTACCTGAACGGCGAGTCGTTCTCCTACACTGCAGGAGACGCCCGGGAGGCCTACGGACCGCCTTTGCTCGACAGGTTCGTGCGGCACGTCGTGTATGTGCGCCCCGACCTGTTCGTGCTTTTTGACGACTTGGGCGCTCCTGCGAAGAGCACGTTCTCGTGGTTGTTCCACGCGTATCACCCGATGCATGTCGATCCCGCAGGGCACGGGTTCTACCTCAAAGCGCCCAAGGCCCGGCTCGACGTGCACCTTTGGTCGTCTGAGGAGCTGGTGTACAACCAGACCAACGAGTTTGCCGTGCCGCTCGATCTCCCCATGGATAAGCCGGAGCAGTGGCACCTGACGGCAACGACGGCGGAGCCGGCCACCGAGGCGTACTTCTTGGCTGTGCTGCGTCCTCTGACGGCCGAACAGCAAAACACGGTGGAGGTCCAACCTGTGACGACGCCGTCAGGGGTCGGGCTGCGCATGCACGACAGCGGATGGAACGCCGTCGTCCTTTTCCGACAGGGATCCGGCGTAATTGAGGATGGTGAGCTGGTCGCCGACGGCGATGCGGCGGGGTGGATTGTTCACGCGACGGGGGAGCAAGGAGTACTGCTGGTGAATGGACGCATGTGGCGCACCCAGACCGGTTTGATGCTGGAGGCGGCTGCTCCCATCAGCGCCGAGTTCACCGAGCGAGACGGGATGCTGACGGGCTCGATTCACCTAGGAGCAGAGCCGCAGGCGACTCCGGTTGAGGTGATAATCAACGTAAACGGCCGCTCGGTGGTTGATGTAACTTCGTCTCACCGGCTAGCGTGGCGCCGCGAAGGCCAGGGCGTGCGGCTCACCTTGCAGCCGGGCGAACACCAGCTTCAGATTGTCTACGGTGATTGAGTCCGAGCGGTTCGGAAGCGAGGATCTCCCGTGAAGGAGATATGGATTATCAGCGGCATCCCCGGGTCAGGGAAAACCACTACGGCGCGCTCTTGCCCGCCGCTTTGAGAAGGCAGCTCACATCGAAGGCGATTTGCTCCAAAGCATGCTTGTGACCGGAGGCGTCTGGCCCGGAGGGGAGCCGGCCGCCGAGGCGGAGCGGCAAATTCAACTGAATGTCCGGAACCCATGCCTGCTCGCGCGCTCGTTCGCCCGGGCCGGCTTCACGCCGATTTTGGACTACGTCGTCGTATCCAAGCTGGACAACTCGTAGTTGACGGTGGAAGAAGCAGTCGACGCGATTCTCGCGCAGCGTGCGACGGCGAAAGTTTTTAGTCGGGCAAGTGGGCCTGCTGGGCCAAACAGCAGCGGGAGAGGGCGAGGGTGCGCCAGACGGCGAAGGCCGCCGAACGCTCTGCGGCGCTTTCTCGCAGGGCGGCGACGACCTCTTCCTTGAGGGCGCTTAGGGGAAGGGCGGCGGGGATGTGCGCCACGGCTTCGTAGATGGTGAAGAATGCGTTGCGCGGATCCTGCCCCGCCGCGGCGAGAGCCTCCCCTTCGGCGTAAGCCAGCATCAGGGCATCCAGCACGCCGGCGATGTACGCCTCTTGGAGCACCGGGTCGGCTTCGAGAAGCTGGACCTCGCTAAAGCGCCCCGGGGCCTGGGCGACGATCGGAAGCCCACCGGTGGCTTGAGCCGGCGGGCCCAGCCAAAGCCCGGCGAGGAGCAGGACAAAGGATAGTGCGGCAACCGCGCCTAGGCATCCCCGCCGGCCTGTCTTCGCCCTTCTCGCAGTCCATCCCCTCCTGTGGCGCACCGGCTGCTTCTCCATCGGCTTGATAGCATCGGTTGTCAATGGCGTCCCCTCCTTACTGACCAGCATGGGGCGATCGGCAAGGAGGTATTCAAGATTTTTCTTACTTGAAGGTCAGAACTTGAATAACGTTGCCCATCTCCTCGACGCTCCCGCCCAAGTCGGGGCAGTTCGCTTGCGGATAGGAAGTCATCATGGTTATGTGCAGCGCTCGTGGGCCAAGCGAGAGCCGGCTCGATATCCTCGCGGAAGCGAGTTTTTACAAACTCGCGCCGCCGTCGATGACGAGGTCGTGTCCGGCTAGAAAGCGGGCCTCGTCCGAAGCAAGCCACAAGACGGCGGCAGCGATCTCATCAGGGTCGGCGACGCGCCCGGCGGGGATCGCTCCTTTCACGCGGGCGTCGCGGTCAGCGCGGCTCTCTCCGGGCAGAAGGGACATCTCCGTGTCGACCAAACCAGGGGTGATTGCATTGATGCGGATGCCGTCAGCCGCGCACTCCAGGGCGGCGACGCGGGTGAGCGCGCTGACGGCGGCCTTCGAGGCGGTGTAGGCGCTCAGGTAGGGAATGGTCATATGCTCGCCGATATTCGCGGCCATGTTGACGATGGTCCCGCCCCCGTGCTTTTTCATATGAGCGATCTCGTGCTTCAGGCAGTTCCAGACGCCGGTAAGGTTGGTGTCGATCACCGCGGCCCATGCGCCTCGCGTCAGCTGCGTGAGGGGGCCCGGCGAGCCGAGAATGCCGGCGTTGTTGAAGGCCACGCTGAGCCTGCCGTAGCGCTCGGCAATCGACTCGATAAGGCCAGCGACGCTCGCCTCGTCGCGAACGTCGACCGTCAAGGCATCCGCACGTCCTCCGTCGCGGCGGATCAGCTCTGCGGTCTCTTGAAGTGCTTCTTTGCGCCGGCCTGCGACGACGACAGCCGCTCCCTCCCGGGCAAAGGCGCGGGCCGTAGCCCGGCCGATGCCCGATCCTGCTCCGGTCACCAAGACGACTTTGCCGCCGAATCGATTCACGGCCGATCCCTCCGTTGTGTTGTATCGCAAGCGCCTTCACGCGCCTTGCTCGCTTTCTGAGTGCCGCTGCTCTCGCGCACGGCTCCAGTAAACTCTGAGCGCGAGAAGAGCAAAGAGCAGGGCGGCAGTGTAAAGAGCCAGTCCGTAACCACCCGCGACAGCGTCCGCCCACGGCGCTCCGCTGCGGGCCATCGCCGCCGCTTTGGTGCGGCTCAGCGCGACGAGGGCGGCCAAACCGACGGTCGGCCCCACCTCCATTGCCGTGTTGACGACCCCGCCGGCGAGGCCGCGCTGGTGGTCCGGCACACCGGCGAGCGCGGCCACCGCCGCTCCCGAAAAAGAGAGCCCCAGACCCAGCGGCTGCAGGAACAGCGCGGGCCAAATCGCTGCCGCCGCGCCTCGATCCATCCACAAGGCGAGGAGAAACAGGCTAAGGGATGTACCGCCCAGCCCTGCCGTCGCGACCTGCATGGGGCTGAAGCGGCGCATTAACCGGCCTGAGAGTGAACCGGCCGCCACGATCAAGAGCATGGGAAGGAAGTAGGTGCTGGCCTCAAGCGGTGTGAGCCCGCGCACCCGTTGCAAAAACAGTGAAAGGAAGAAGCCCGTTGCCGCGCTCGCCGC